>OCTA010002989.1_pt1 | contig 15136 bp, 16 predicted proteins | sample 1538991 | NCBI WGS metagenome assembly OCTA01 (sample SAMEA3539302, study PRJEB22396) | soil metagenome | biome: tundra; feature: field; material: soil | place: USA | collected 2010-05 | depth 0.15 m | reverse complement strand
GCTTCTGGAAGACTTCAACCCTTGGGAAGCAGCCGCTCCAGCGCCGCAGGATCGCCTTCGACGAACAGGCCGGCGGCCTTGGCCTCGGAAAGCCGCAGCTTGCCGGCAAGCACGCCTACCAGAAGTTGGGCTGCTCCGGTCAGCACCAGGTCAGGAGATTCCGCGCCGCCGATCCGAGTATGGATTTTGCCCCCGCCCGCCTCGATGGTGAGGACGTTCCTGGCATCGCCGCCTCCCGCGAGCAGAATGGTCACCGGAGGCCCGTCAGGGTTGCGGTCGTGGAGAAATTGGCGGACGGGAAAGCTGAGCCAGTGAGTACAGAACGCATCGCCGGCCGCCGGCTCGGCCATGAGCGGTGCGCCCCAGGCGCCCAGCAACAGAAGCACCGGCTCCAGTTCCTTGCCGCGTTCGGTGAGATGGAAAAGAGTAATGGCCACCGGCGGCTGGGCTGCCTCTCGACGAACCACCCCGTCTGCCTCCAAACGCCGCAACCGGGCGGCCAGCAGATTAGTGGCGATTCCGGGCAAGCCGGTCTGCAAATCGGTATAGCGACAGGCACCCCGGAGCAGCAATTCTCTAATGATGAGCAGTGCCCAGCGATCTCCGACGACGTCGAGAGCTTTTGCCAGCGCGCAATATTGGCCGTAGGTTCGGTCGGCGCTCACCGGGTGATTATAACCCTTTACTTTATTTTATCAAATTATCACTTGATATTTTCAAATGCGCAGTTTAGATTCTCTACCACGGGATTCCCGTCAGGAGGTTATTCGTGCCAAATCCGGTAACACATTTTGAAGTACTGGGGAAAGACGCAGCCGCGCTCCAGAAGTTTTACAAAGGAGCATTCAATTGGAACATTCAACCCGCGATGCCAACTTATGGCATGGTGATGCACGGCGAAGGAAAGGGCATCGACGGCGGTGTCGGCGCCACGATGGATGGCAGTGCCGGTCATGTGACCTTTTATGTTGAAGTTGCGGATATTGCAGCCAGCCTGGTTACGATCGGAAGTCTCGGCGGACGCACGGTTCAGGAGCCTATGGATGTCCCCGACGGCCCCAAGATTGCATTGTTTGCCGATCCGGAAGGGCACGTCGTCGGGTTGGTGCAAGCCGGCACGGGGAATATGTAAGGCCGCTGGCTGCAGAGGCGTAACAACAAGGCGGGCGCGTATCCTCGCAGGTGCGCGCCTGCCAACATAGCCGCTATCTTCCGGTTCCGCCAACAGTCATTTTGTCCAATTTAATAGTAGGCATGCCGACGCCCACGGGGACGCTCTGGCCATCCTTGCCGCAGGTGCCTATGCCTTCGTCGAGTTTCAGATCGTAGCCGACCATGGAGACGTATTTGAGAGCTTCGGGGCCGTTGCCGATGAGGGTGGCGTCGCGAACCGGGGCAGTAATCTTGCCGTCTTCAATGAGATAGGCTTCCGAAGCGGAAAAGACAAATTTACCGTTGGTGATATCCACCTGCCCGCCTGCGAAGTTGACCGCGTAGAGGCCGTGCTTGACAGAGCGCAGAATGTCTTCAGGCGAGTCGTCGCCGGCCAGCATGTAGGTGTTTGTCATGCGGGGCATGGGGATGTGCTGGTAACTCTCGCGGCGGCCGGAACCTGTGTTGGTTGTGCCGGTTAGCCTGGCCGAGAGCTTGTCGGTGAGGTAGCCGCGAAGCACGCCGCCCTCGATAAGCACGGTCTCCTGGGTGGGTGAGCCTTCGTCGTCCACGTTGAGCGAGCCGCGGCGGCCGGTCATGGTGCCGTTGTCCACCACCGTAACCTTGGAACTGGCAACCTTTTGCCCGATCAGTCCAGTAAATGCAGAGGTCTTCTTGCGGTTGAAGTCGGCCTCAAGGCCGTGACCAACTGCCTCGTGGAGCAGGATTCCAGGCCATCCGGGGCCCAGAACCACTTCCATTTCGCCAGCCGGGGCGGGAACGGCGCTGAGTTGCAGAACGGCTCCGCGGGCCGCCTCGCGGGCCAGGTTTTCCGGGCTTTTGGAGCCAACGAACTGGTCGAGCCCTGCCCTGCCGCCGCCGCCTGCAGAGCCCCTGGTGGTGATTGCACCATCCTTGGCAATGACGGAGACGCCAAGACGGCAAAGGGGTTGCGTATCGCTGGCCAGCGCACCATCGGATGCGGCGACGAGGATGCGGCGCAACTCCTCACTGTAGTTTGCCCGAACCTGGATGATGCGGGGGTCGAAGGCGCGGGCAGCGCGATCGGCTTTCAGGATGAGCTCAAGGCGCGCGGCGAGGTCCAGATCATAGCCGCCGAGCGGAACCGGATAGAGATCCGCTGCGGGAGCTTCTGTAAATCCCTGCACCGGCTGCTTGGCCGGTCCCGAGGCAATGAGCGCGGCGGTACGCGCTGCGTGGAGCAGGCGCTCCGCGCTCAGATTGTCGGTGTAGGCGTAGCCGGTGCGCTCACCGGAGAGGACGCGGATGCCGCAGCCGGCGCTGGTTCCCTGGCTGGCAGATTTGACGATCTGCTCGTCCACACCCAGCGCAGTGGCCGTGACCGATTCGAAGTAGAGGTCGGCATAGTCGCCGCCCGCGGAGAGGGCTTCTCCCAGGCAGCGATCGAGCAGGCGCTCGGTGATACCGAATTTGTCAAAAAAGTAGCGCTTATGGCTTGGGTGCGGGGAAGCAGCCGGAATAGTCATCACAGTTCAAGTTTACGCTGGTTGGGCACAAGGCGCTTTGTCACTGCCGATGGGGCGCGGCCGTGTTAAATTCGTCCCATGAAGAAAATTTTTGCTGCTGCCCTTTTGTTGATGGTTTTTGCCATGCCAGCATTTTCCGCCGAGAAGCACCATCATAGCCACCACCACCACCATCATCATCACCAACATAAGGCGTAAGTGCGCTGAGAATATATTTTGGCCGCAGGACCGGCAGTCCGGCCCGCAACCAGGCAGGTATGCTTTTATCAGGAATCACCCTATGTCAGATTTGGACGATCTCCGTTATCCAATTGGCCGATTCAGCGCTCCAGCGACAAGCCTGGGCGGCATACGCGCGGCGCATATCCAAACACTTCGTCTGCTGCCTGAGCGCCTGACGGCCGCGGTTAACGGCCTGAGCGATGCGCAACTCGATACGCCATATCGGGAGGGAGGCTGGACGGTGCGGCAAGTGGTGCATCACGTGGCAGACAGCCACGCCAACTCCTATATTCGCTTCAAGCTGGCCCTCACCGAGGATTGGCCCACGATCAAGCCCTATGACGAAGCTGCCTGGGCTAACCTTGCGGATAGCCGCCAATTGCCGGTGGATGTCTCCTTGGAAATGACCTCGGCGCTACATGGGCGCTGGGTGGCGCTACTGGAATCTCTTTCGGACGATGACTTCCGCAAGGGGTACGTGCATCCCGAGCGGGGCCGCCAGGATCTTGCCACGGGACTGGCTCTCTATGAATGGCACTCGCGGCATCATACTGCGCACATCACCAGCCTGCGTGCGCGTATGGGCTGGTAGCCCCAAGCATGGCAGCCAGCGAAACTGCGACACCTTCCGGCCTGTTGGCCCAAAAAATTGAAGAGTACCTGGCGGACCACCCGGCGGCAGCTCTGCTTGAGGATGGCCGCGTCCTGTTCGACATGCGCAGCGCCCGCTATGCAGTGAACGAGTCGCACGGCCGGTGCCTTCTGCAACTTTGGAGCGAGGAGCGCAACCTGATCCGGACCGTTGTGGAGCTACAGGAGCGCGCGCAATGCCTGCGGCTGATGACCCGCCGCATGGGCCAAACGAAACCTCAAGCCCTGGAACTTGTGCCCACCAGCGACCGGCGCACTCCGACTGCCCGTGACGCAGCGCGGCGCAACTACCAACGCCTGGTTGAGCGCGCGCTGACCAGGAAATTTATCGGCTCCAAGGTGGATGGATTACGCACCGCAATGGATCTGGAGCACAGCTTTGGTCCGGCGTATGTGCGCGGGCGGCTGGTGCGGGGAACCGCGGCAGACGCGGTGATCGGAGTGGGCGAGGCAGAGTCGTCGGCTGTTGTAGACGGCATTCTGACGCTGGGGATACTGTGGCTGGATCGTTGCCGGCAGCAGGGCGATGGGCGCAGGCACTTTGGCGGGCTGAAGGTGATTGTGCCCGCCGGAGCGTGGCGAACCACGGCGGAGCGGATGGCATGGATGAACCATGCGGCGGCCAATTTTGAGCTTTACACGCTCGACGAACGCAGCGAAGAGCTTGAGGCGGTGGATTTTCGCGATACCGGAAACCTGGAATCGCGATTGGTGCATGCGTTTTCAGCCGCGGCGGCCATTGAACGCTGCCAAACGGGGCTGGACCGAATGCTGACGCTGCTGCCGCCGGCCGCAAAGGCGCGGGTCGAGGTGAAGGCGAGTTCAGCCACCGAAGTGGGGCTGCTGCTGCATGGGCTGGAGTTTGCGCGGGTGCGGCACGGCTTCGTGGCCAAGTCCTTTGCCGGGCAGGACGAGATCACGTTTGGCGCGGGGGCTAACGAGACACCGCTTACCGAAGAAAACGAGGCGCTATGCCGTGACCTTTGTTCGAGGCTGTTTTTAAGCCGGCATGCGGACGGTGCGTATACCGATCCGCTGTTCCGGCTGCAACCGGAGCATTGGCTGGAATCCCGGCTTCGCAGCGGAATTGCTGAGTTGCTGCCGGGGTTGCGCGGGGACATTCTCTATACCCAAGTGCCGGCACTCTCGGTTGGCGACCGCGGCCTGCTTGACATGCTCACCCTGGATCGCGACGGGCGGTTGGCAGTCATTGAATTGAAAGCCGATGAGGACCTGCACCTGCCGTTGCAGGCGTTGGACTATTGGATCCGGGTACGCGCGCTGAACGACGATCGGCAACCGGGGGTAGGCAACGGCGGCGGCAGGGCGCTTTCGGCCTTCGAGCGGCAAGGCTACTTTCCCGGCGCAGAGGTTTCGCCGCTGGCGCCGCGCCTGCTGCTCGCAGCCCCGGCGTTGCGGATTCATCCGGCCAACGAGCCGGTGCTTCGCTACTTCTCTCCCCAGGTGGAGTGGGAACTGATTGCAGTGAGTGAGCATTGGCGGCGGGAGTTGAAGGTGGTTTTCCGGAAGCGGGCCGGGGACGCCCGGCCCTTTTAAGAAACTGCTTAGTGCACGTCCGTCATGGCTGCGTTGAGTCCCTGGAAGATGGCGGCGAATTTTCCGCTTTCGGCGGCGAAGCGGAGGCCCTTCACGTTGTCCACACAGATTTCGGGCGGCGTGGGTTGAGTCTTCAAAATCTTCATTACCTCGGCAATGAATTTGTCCAGAGGCATGGCGCGCGCATCGGAGGCTCCTCCCATCAGATCGGTAGCGACGTAGGGAGGGATGAGTTCGAGAACCTCGGTGGTGGTTGCCTTGAGTTGATAGCGGAGGGAAAGAGTATAGGAGTGGATCGCGGCCTTGGTGGCGCAATAAGTGGGAGTAAGTGCCAGGGGAAGGAAGGCCAGTCCGGAGGAGACGTTCATGATGGTGGAACTGGGCTGCTTTTGAAGGTGGAGCAGCAGCGCGGCCGTGAGGCGGATGGGCCCCAAAAGGTTAGTGGCGACGGTGGCTTCCGCGTCGGCCAGATCGTCCTGCTGGGCGAGCAGCTTTTCCGGGCGCATGATGCCGGCATTGTTGATGAGCACATTGAGCGTGGGGTATGTGGCGGTTGCCTCAGCGGCAAAGGACCGGATGGCGTCGCGGTTCTCTATATCTAGGGTTAGGGAATTCATGCCGGGGTTGGCGGCAACGGTCTCATCAAGAGCCTGCTTGCGGCGGCCGGCAATGACGACCTGGTTGCCCAGCTTGTGAAATGCCTCAGCGAGTCCGCGTCCAATGCCGGAGCCTCCGCCGGTGATGAGGATGGTGTTGCCGGTGGGATTCATGGGGATTTCTTACCTCCAGAGCACATCATAGGGGCTAGAGGAATCCGATGTCCGAGAAATTTGATTTTCGGCCGCGATGTGGCCTGCGGGTATTGCACTAACCATAACCAGGCTCCGGGGGGGGAGAGATATTGCGCTGGGTGTTTTCGCGGGATACGCAAACCTGCGTTATGTGCTGCCGTGATTGGGGGAGAAGGCATGGCCGGTTAAGGCCGCTGCAGGCTTTCGATCTGCGAAGATAGTAGAGGTCGCCCGGAAAGCATCCTAGACTCTGGGCAGTGTTGCCCAGGGTAAACTTGCGATGCGTCGTGTTGCACTTATCTATAACCCGGCTTCGGGACAGCACTCCGCGCGACGGGCGGGGGCAGTTGAGGATGCGCTTGCCGTGCTTCGCGGTGCGGGCATCGCGGTCGAAGCCTTTGAATCCAACACAGCGGAAAAGGGTGCGGCTTATACGCGGGAAGCCGTGCGCCAGGGCTTTGACACGGTGATAGCCTGCGGCGGCGACGGCACTGTCCATGAGATTCTGCAGAGCCTGGTAGGCACTGAAGTGGCGCTGGGAGTGGTTCCGCTGGGTACAGCCAACGCGCTGGCCGCCGACTTGGGCTTGCTTGGCTCTCCGGCAAAAGTGGCGCGCATTCTGCTCGAGGCAACTCCGGTGCGGGTTCCGGTGGGCCGCATCCACTACCAGGACAGTGCCGGCAATCCCGGCTCACGGTTCTTTACGGTCGCGGCGGGAATGGGGGCGGACGCGTTGCTGATGTCGCGGCTGGATACGCGGCTCAAGCGGCGCCTTGGCTACATTCTCTACCTTGTGGAGGCACTCCGCATCTGGGCTACCCACCCGTTCCCGTTCTTCGAGGCGGCCTTCACAACCAACGGAAGCGATGCCCGGCGCGTGGAAGAGGTGTCGCAACTCATCGCAGTGCGGGTGCGGTCGTTTGGGGGAGTGGTGCGAAAACTGGCGCCCGGCGCTACGCTTCACAACGGCAGCTTGCGCCTGGTGGCCTTCAGGACGCGTAGCCGCCTGCGTTACCTCAAGTTTCTGCTAGCAGTTGTCGCCGGCCGGCACACCTTTTCCCGCGAGATTGAACTTGTGGATACTTACTCGGTGGAGTGCCGGGCCTGCAATGGGTCAGAGATTCCGATCTTGGTGGAAGCGGATGGGGAAGTTCTGGGTTCTTTGCCGGCCAGGATCGAGGTCGTGCCTGAGGCGCTGACCTTGCTGATTCCCTCCCACGCTGAGCCGTGATCAATGGGCAATTTGCGCAAAGGCAAACTGGAGAGGGGTCCGCGGCCCCGCTTGCCAACCATTCCTTTGACCAGATTCATGAAACTGATATATATGAGCCGTAGAATGTTTGCCAGGCGACGTGATTCATATCACATATTCCTGGGAGAAAGTGAGGGAATATGAGTTATGCGATGAATTTCGGCGGTTTTGAGCCATAAGTTGATCAAATCAGGCTTGCTTTTCGCCTTACGCGCCTCTTCGCAAGGAGGATCCCCCGACGTGGATAGCCAGGTTCATGAGAATATCGCAGCGCAATCATTGAAGTATCCCGAACGCGTCCATTTTGATACGTGTCAAGTGTTAATGCGTACGTTGAGCCAGAGGACCGATTTTTCTCAGGACACCACGCGCCTGTTGGAATCGCGCGAAGAGAGTCTTCGGTTCGCTAGAGGCTCCATGAGAGGACTCGCTTTAGAGGCCGCAATGGCCCTTTGCCTCTATTTCCTATGGGAAGTTGGACACCTGTTCCGTTAACGATTCTCGGGCCGCTAAAACTTGCATAAAAGGGCAAGAATTGGCGCAAAGAGCAGTGTTTCCTGGCTCAAAAACCGGGCGAAACTTGGGTTCGGCGGCAAATACCTGGCGCCCAAAAAGCAACACCGCCTGAGTGGTCACTACCGCAGCACCCTGACCGGTCAAATCGTTTACGGCAAGCCCAAGCTCTAGCACGAAAACCTGATCATTTATCTCTCCAATTGCGCCACATGCATTGAAGCCTGAGGACCGGATGCTGTCGCAGTGACCCCTCCAAGTCCACACTGACCCGCGCGCTTGCAGCATCGCTCTTTCTGAAGGCTCACACCCCCTCCTGGACCCCTCGATATATTCACAGCGACTTTGAGATGCCTATGAATCGAGGGTGCATTCTCGCGTTGCGCGGGTGAGCCCCTCATAGGAGTATCCTCAAAGCCATATCAGCTCTCTCAGTTCAATGTTCGATGACGGTCAGCGGGCGCAGGATGGCGCCGCCTTCATTCAACAGCAACCATGTCAACGGGCAGGTGCTCCGAAAAGAGCGATCCCAAAAATTGGCGCGACGGACTCTGCCGGAAGGAGTTCCTCACATGAAGTCACTTAGTCTCTTTTTCGCAGCCACGCTCGCAGCCGCGACTGTACTCCCTGCTATTCAGGCGGAGAATCCGTCTGTTCAGGCGCCATCCAAGCTTCCAGCTGGAATGTTTAGAACATTGGGAAATCAGATCATTGACAAGCACGGTAATCCTGTTCGCCTATCTTGCGTTTACTGGCTCGGAATGAACGTCAAGGATGGCCATCTAATTAACATGAGTGCGCCATTCAAAGGCATTCAGGCGAATATGGATGCCATCGCCGCTACCGGGTTTAACTGCGTTCGCGTCGATTTCAATAACATAACCCTGCACGATGATGGAGCCCCTGCGCTCCTTTCGGAATTGGACCAAGTAGTTGCAGCGGCCGCCAAGGCAAACCTCCGCGTCATCATCAACGATCATAGTAACGAGGGATTGCGCGGAACTGTTCCCGATGTCTCTTGCACCGCACAGCAGGCAAACGGGCTCTGGTACGATGTTGGCGGCGCCACGGATGGAACGGATGGCTGCAAGAATCCCGGACACACTACGCAAGATTTATTTCAAAGCGATTGGGTTTCGCTTGCGTCCCGCTATGCCCACAATGACACTGTCATCGGGTTCGACCTCTGGAACGAGCCCATTGGCAGTCACGGCCACTCGCTGTGGGGAGGCGGCTCTGACCGCGATATACATCGCATGTTCCAAACCGTAGGATCGGCCCTTCTTTCCAAAGACCCCAGCAAGCTGATTTTTGCTGAGTGTCCGCTCGCTATTTACGATCCGGCCACGCTTTACGACGGCGCCACCGTTGGAAGCGCTCCCTGGGGAGACTGCACGGGCGTCAAGAAACTGCCTGTAGTGTTTACCGTCAACGGCCAAACGATCAAAAACAAGGTGGTTTACGATGTCCATCTCTACTCAAATGCCGTCGATGATTACGTTCGCCTGTTCGGCCCCAGCAACAGCCCGACCGCGATCAAGGCCATGAATGAGTCTTTTGGATTTTTGGAATTCCAAAACATTGCCCCCGTCTTTGACGGGGAGAGCGGAACAGGTTTTCAAAAAAATCCGGACGATGAGGGGTGGGCCGATATGTTGGTCAAATACCTGAATGGGGAGCTCGGTTCCGTGCGTGGACCGGCCTTTTCAGGAAACCAGCAAGGAATGGGCATCGCCTGGATGTCATGGAACACGCCATTTACCAAAGAAGGCGACGACGATCTTGGAATCCTCAACCTGGATGGCTCAAGAATAGAAAAGCAGCTCAAAATTGTGAAACCACTTCTCTATTACCCGCGACCGAAAGTCTCATCCAAAGCACGCACACTTTCATCTCGCAAGGAATTGAACAAAGGAAATTGAGGGGCCCTTTCGCTCGCTGCGAGCTTGACAAAGATCTCGAGTTCAAAGTAAAGTTCTCGCAAATGCACATATAACGTGCATTTGCACAGCAAGGTATGGGTCTATGGGCTCAAATCCAGATCAGTTGAGATGCCGAATTCAAGCTCCGGTCTCGGTCCTCGCCCGATTAAAGGATCAACGACATGTCAATCATTGAACTGCAGATCAAGTACCAAGTATCTCGGAGGGTTTAAGTGACCGCATCGGCGATTGGCAATCCCACCCGTCGCGTTAAGATCGCGGCTGGGTTGTTCTGGGCGGACTATACCGCGCTCGGAGCGCAAGTGCAGGATTTGGAGGAGGGTGGGGCGGACTGGGTTCACATTGAAGTGAGGGACGGCGTCTATATGCAGTTTGCAATGCCGCGCGGAGGATTGGATATTATCGAAGCCACGCGGCAAAGCACTAAACTCGAAATCGAAGCTCAATTGCAAATGTATCGTCCCAACCAGGAAGTCTTTCGACAACTCGCAGACGCAGGAGTCAATCTCATCTCGCTGCCCATTGAGACGATGGGTGAAACCATCGTCGAGAACATGATGTTCATTAAAGAGTTGGGGTTGAAGGTTGGCGTATGGGCATGGGAAGGGTTGCCGCTTGTCTTCTTTGAGCAATTGATTCCTTATGCGGACATCATTGAATTTGAAACGTGGTATCCGTTTTGGCAGCCGCCGCAAACAGGCCGCAGTCCGCATGTTGTGCATGCGAATTTTGAGAAGTACATGAGGACATTGCATGACATGATTGCGGCGCAGGGACTGGAACAAAAAATTGACCTGATGATGGATGGCGGACTCAATGTTGGTAATGTCTCCAAGTTCGTCGGGGCGGGCATGACAGTGGGTGAATTTTCCTCACCGCTCTTGAAGGGGCCCGGCGGTAAACTGAAACCCGGCACCGGTGAAATTCCTGCGGCAGTCCAGAGCCTGCGACAAGCTTTGGATGAAGCCGCGGCAATGTACCGCACCGACACAGGATTGAAGTCTTGAAAGATCGCTCGGAAACCATTGGTATTGGCCTCGTCGGATACGGAATGATAGGCAAGGTACACGCGCTTGCCTATCACGATATTCCCCTCATCTATCCTGGCTTGCTTCCCCGCCTCAAACTCGCCGCGGTTTGCACAACGAACGAGCGGTCGGCGCAAAGCGCAGCACAGGACGGCGGATTCGAAGGTTGGGCGACGAGCCTTGAAGCGCTCCTCTCGCGCGAAGATGTGGATGTGGTGGACGTTTGCTCCCCTAATTTCGCGCACCGCGAAATTATTCTCGCCGCGTTGCGCGCGGGCAAACATGTCATCGTGGATAAACCTCTTGCGCGCAACGCCATTGAAGCGCAAGAAATTGCTGAGGCTACCACGTCCAAAGCTCGACTCGGGATGATATTCAACTATCGCTTTGTGCCGGCATTGTTGCTGGCACAAAAAATGATCGCCGATGGCGCACTCGGTGCGATCTATCATTTCCATTTCGATTATTTGCACAGCGGTTATCAGAATCCAAATCGCCCGATGAGCTGGCGATTGCGGCATGCGCAATCCGGCGGCGGCGCGCTGGTGGATTTAGGTTCGCACATTATTGACCTCGCGCGCCACCTGCTCGGCGAGTTTGCCGAACTCGACGCTACGACGAAAACATATGTCACCGAGCGCCCGGCGGCAGCTAATTCTTCCAAACGTGAACCAGTCGATGTAGATGATGCGGCGTGGCTTCAGGCGAAGATGCAGAGTGGCGCGCAAGGCACGCTCTTTGTTACGCGCTTTGCAACTGGTGCAGTGGACGATATGAATGTACACATTTATGGCGAGCGCGGTGCCTTGAAATTCAGTCTGCAGGACGGGAACGTGCTGAATTATTTTGACGCGCAGGCTAAATCCGCGACGCAAGGTTGGACGCGCATCCAGACCGGAACGCAGTACGAAGGCGCAGCCGTGCCGCCGCCACGCAGTATTCTCGGCTGGAATCGTACCCACACCGAAAACATCTATCAAGTATTGCGTTCGCTCGCGCATAACCAACCCATCGCACCTGACGTGACTGATGGTTTGCGCGTCCACCAACTTATTGACAAAGCTTATGAGGCCGCTGCGTCCACCCATTGATAAGGACTGCATTGATGACGAACGAATGGTTCCTCGGCATTGACCTCGGTGCAAGCACGTACAAGTGCGGACTAATTTCGCCCGAATGGAAAATCGTCGCGCGCAGCGAAGCACCCACACGCGCACTAGAGGGCCCCGTGCAAGCTGCCGACCGCATCGCCGCGAGCACGCGCGAGGTTTTGAGCCGTCTGCCTGCTGACGCGTGCGTAACGCGTGCGGGCATTTGCAGCCCAGGTCCGATTGCGCACCTTACGGGAATGATTGTTGACCCGCCAAACCTGACGGGCTGGCGCGACGTGCCGTTTGCCGCGATGTTGGCCGAGCGACTCGATCTGCCGGCGACACTTGAGCACGATGCGAAAGCCGCCGCGCTCGCCGAATTTCATCTTGGCGCGGGACGCGGTTCCCACTCGATGTGCCTCATCATCGTCGGCACGGGCATCGGCGGGGCGATGATTGTGGATGGCAATCTGTATCGCGGCGAGCAGAGTGCGGCAGGAGAAGTGGGGCACTTTACGGTGAACATGGACGGACCGATTTGCACTTGCGGTTCCCAGGGATGCGTCGAAGCATATGCGTGCGGTCCCGCGATTATGAACGCGTATATGTATGCGACGCGCAAGAAAGTGGAATCGGCTGAGGAAATTGTGCGCGCTGCACAGGCAGGCGACGAAATCGCAAAACGTGTTTTTGAGCGCGCGGGACGGGCCCTGGGCGCAGGAATCGCCACCATCGCGATGACAATGGACATCAGCACATACGTCTTGTTCGGCAGCGTCATCAAAGCCGGCGAACTGTTGCTCGCACCTGCGCGCGCGGCGGTGCCCCGCAACTCCTACCACTCGATTGCGACTCGCGTGCGGATTCTCACCGCTGAACTCGGAAACGACGCGGGGATTCTGGGCGCGGCGTGGGGCGCGAGGATAGCGGATTGCAATTGCGTCTAAGGACCCAAGGAGCTAATCGAATGGCCCCAATACAAAACATAATGGTACCCGTTTTTATGGGCGAGGGACGTCTCGAAATGCAAGAGCGACCAATGCCGCAAATCAAAAATCCCGACGACGTGCTGTTGCGCGTTGAAGCATGCGGCTTGTGCGGTACCGATTTAAATATCCTTGCCGTGCCGCCCGCGCACAAAGCCGAAGTCGGGACAGTGCTCGGTCACGAATTCATCGGCACGGTCGAAGCGGTAGGCGCGGGCGGGAAATACGTGCGCGAAGGTGACCGCGTCGTCGTTGCGCCGCGCTTGCATTGCAATCAATGCCGCTATTGCCGGCGCGGCTTGGCGAACCAATGCGAAGACTACAAGACGCTCGGCATTCATTTGGACGGTGGACTTGCGCCCTACGTCGTCGCGCCCGAACGCGCGCTGTACAAGATTTCGCGCGATGTTGCGCTGGACGACGCGGTATTCGCTGAAGTGCTGTCGTGTGTATTTGGCGGCACCACGCGAGTCCAGGTCAACGCAGGAGAGAGTGTCGTGATTCTCGGTGCGGGCCCCGTCGGTCTGTTGTTTGGCATGGTCTATCGCGCCAGCGGCGCGGGAAAAATTATCGTCACCGATGTTGCACCGTTCCGCCTCGCGGTTGCAAAACAGAACGGCGCCGATGTTGTCATCAATTCGCGTGAGCAGGATGTCGAAACGATTGTCAATGAAGAATCTGCACTCGGCGCGGATATTGTGGTGGACGCAGTCGGCTCGTTGCTGCCGCAAGCGTTGAAACTCGCGCGTCGCGGCGGGCGCATCGTGTCGTTCGGACTCCAACCGCACGCACTTCCACCTGTGTCCCAATACCTCATCTCGCGTTATGAATTGACCGTGCAAGGTGCGTTCGGCGGAGCGAATCATTTCCCTGGTGTGGTGCAAATGTTGGAGAGCGGGGTGATTCATCCTTCGACGCTCATCACACATCGCGTCGCGGCGGCAAATGCCCACGAAGCATTCAATGCAATGCGCGCGGGCGAGACGATGAAGGTGATTGTGTCGCACGATGAACAATCCCGGTAATCGCCGGCACATCTTTTCCAATCCAAAGATGAGCCTGAAGGAAGCGAAGGGTAGGCGAAGCGGGTTTTGTCCTTTCGGGTTTTGAATTCTACTCAGCCTAGCAGTCTTTCTCGGGGCGGAGGGAATGTGGGAATCGCTGCGCATGACCTGAACTCGCCCGCTGGCCGTGCAGCGAGCGATCAGCCGCGTTTCCTGCGCCCGGCTCAGCCCAGTCATCTTCACGATGTAACGCCGCACCAGGCCCCGCGCCGCCTTGCCCCGCTGGGCGTGCCCCTGCCCGATCAGCACCCGCTCCACCCAGCCACAGAGCTGCTGACGGTCTGCAGCCTCAAGCCGCATTTCCTCGCTGGCTTCGACTAACCGGCCAATCCCTTCCAAACTCAACTTCTCTGCGTCGTCCTAGCGGATGTTCACTACCCAGCATTACCGCCCCTTCAGGCTCATCTTGTGTTGGAATCAACGTAAGCGACCTGTCTTCCCCTCTAGCATGCCCTCTGGTTTTAGGACGACGATGTCGTCATGGTTGATGAGCAGGAAGCGGGAACTGGGCGCCGCCCTCGCAGATTCCGAACGGTGTCGGAGAAGCGGCGGATTGCGGAGCTGACGTTCGAGCCCGGTGCGAGTGTGGCGCTGGTGGCTCGTGCGCACGGTGTAAACGCAAACCAGGTGTTCAAGTGGCGTCGCGCGTTGAAGCGAGGCGAACTGATCGAGCCGGCGGCACCGACGGAACTTCTTCCAGTCATCTTGTCTGTTCCCAGCGTGGCGGCCGACGCTCCAGGCCAGTTTGATGCCAAGGAACCGCCGGCGCCAGGCGGCTCGATTCACATCGAGTTTCCAGGGAGGGCCATGATCAGCGTGGAGAGCGGAGCTGATCCGGTGCTGTTGAGATCGATCCTTGAGAGTTTACGCACGTGATCGAACTGCGCACCGGAACGAAGATATGGATCGCCGCCGGCGTGACCGACGTGCGTCGCGGTGTGTGACATGAAGCTGATTCAACGATTGTTCAACATGAATTCATCATGAAATGAACCTGCGGTTCCGTCCGCAGTAGTCTATCGGCACCGGCGTGATTGGTAACGATCGGGTCGGAAGCTGCCGAGACAATATCCTCCGCGCAAGCGATGGAGATTGCCGTGAGGGAATCTCCTTGACTGCCAGCGTCAAGGTGGTCAGAGGGTTAGGCTGGACGACACGCCCAACATATGTGAACCGCCGTAGGCATCGTTAGCATGGACCAGCCAAAGACGCTGACAGGCTGAAGCCAAAAGGTAAAGCAGTCGGATGACCTGATAACCACGACAGGTCACACGGACATTCAGACTGCCGGTGTGAAGGTGGGGGCTAAATCAGTCCTGTCGTTGAATCAGAACATGGAAACCCCACTGGCCTCCCCGGAAAATCGGGGAAAGCGCCT
>OCTA010002986.1_pt1 | contig 15146 bp, 9 predicted proteins | sample 1538991 | NCBI WGS metagenome assembly OCTA01 (sample SAMEA3539302, study PRJEB22396) | soil metagenome | biome: tundra; feature: field; material: soil | place: USA | collected 2010-05 | depth 0.15 m | reverse complement strand
AAGTCATGGTTCAGTCCGCCGCCTCGTGAATCGTGGTCAGCTTCAGAATCTCCAGCTCCTTAAACCCGCCCGGCAGTTGGACGCGGACCGCATCTCCCACTTCCTTGCCCAACAACGCGCGGCCGATTGGGGAACTGGTCGAGATCTTGCCGGCCACCGCGTCGGCCTCCTCCGTGGTTACCAGGAAATAGGTGAACTCTTCTTCCTTCTTCGTATCCAGAACCACGACCGTGGAACCCAGCCCAACCTTGCCGTGCGGGATCTTCGTGAAGTCCACCATGGACATCTCGGCCAACCTATGCTTCAACTGGTTCAAACGCGCGTTCACGAACCCCTGGCGGTCCTTGGCCGCATGATACTCGGCGTTCTCGCTCAGGTCGCCGTGCAAGCGGGCCTTGAGGATCTCCCTGGGCAGTTCATTGCGCAGCTCGTACTCCAGCAAGGTGATCTCGTCTTGCAGTTTCTTTTTTACTTCGTTCGCTCCCACAGGACAATTATAGGCCAATCGCCGGGCGGGGCAACCGGCGCGGCGCCGCGCGGATGCTTAAACCGTTTTCAGGATTGTGACTGACCGCTACCGCTCCCTTCCGGTCTCGGGTCGCGCCGATTGCTGCGCATGCCCGCGGATTGGGCGGCATGTCACACTACGGCGGGTGCCGCGGCCTCCCAACGGATATCGGCGCGCGAGCGCAACTCCGCGACTGCACCCAGATAGAACTGGTGCTGGTTCTGCAATGCTAGGACGCGCTCGATGTCGGCGCGCACCTCTTCAAAGGGAACTGGGCCAACGTCGGTCCGGGCGCGGAGTTCGGCGATGTGGAAGCCTAAGGGCGTAGTGAAAATACCGGTACGCTGGCCCGGTTCGAGTGCCCGGATGGCGTCTTCGAACTCTTGGAGCATATGGCCGGCGGGGAATTGTCCGAGGTCGCCTCCGTTACCTTTGCAGTCGGAGTGGCGTTCGGCGACTTCGGCGAATGGCTGGCCGCGTTCCAATTCCGCCAGGGCCGCCTCGATCCCGGCGCGCGCCTGCTCCTCGCTCTGTTCGCCGTTGATGTGCTTCACGATGTGCGCGGCCTGAAACAACTCCGGGTTACGGAAATTCTTGCGGTTGGCTTCGTAAAATGCTTGCACCTCCTCTGGCGTTGGTCTGGCCGCCCCGGCGACCATTGCGGCGGTAGTGCGTTGCAGGCGGAACTGCCGCTCTGCCCACCGGCGCACAGCGCTGTCGTCGAACGCGCCGCGGCAGTTCCCCGCCGTCTTCGCGCGCCGAACCTCCTGCTCGATCAGGTTGGGGTCGACCGGCCGCGGATCGCTGGCCGCGGCTTGCTCCACCAGCGTTCTCGCGATCGCCGAGCGCTCCGCCGCGGCCCGCAGGCGCGCGGCCCTGGTGCCCTCGTCGGGAATGGTCATCCATCGCGGATCGCGGCCTATGCGCCGCTCCTCCTCGCGGACCTGGTCCTCTGTAATCGGTTGCCCATTAACCACGTACGGCATGGAGCTATTTCTTCTTCGTCTGGTTAATCAGCGTCATGACTCCGCCCGACCCGTCCGGAACCACGATGTCCGGCAGGCCCGCGGAAGCCGCCTGCCCGTGCAGGTTCATCACCAGCACATCGCCCGGATTCGGTCCCTCGCCGAAATAATAGGTCGGAGTAGCGAACCCGCCGTGCCCTTCGCCCAGAAAGATCGTCAAGCTGTTGCCCTCGGACAAAAGAATGTCCGGAATGCCATCCCCGTTCACATCGGATACCGCCAGGATGCCGGCAGTGGGCGTGTTGTTGCTGGCTATGAGATCCAATTCATACGTGAACCCTCCCTGCCCGTTGCCTAGGTAGATGGCTACACCCCCGATTAAGCCCAGCCGCACCACCATGTCCAGCTTTCCATCCCCGTTCACATCGACCAGCGCGATTTGAGTCGGTCCCTGCAAGAGGCCCCCGATAAGCAGTTGGAACACGCTTTCGGTGAATCCGCCATGCCGGTTATTCAGCAGCACATATATATAGCTGTGCCAGTAGTCAGTAAGCACCAAATCCGGCCACCCATCGCCATTCAGATCGCCCACCGCAATCTCGTCGAATCCGTCTTGCTGCGTGGCCGGCAGAACGTGCGGCACGAAGGGTGCCGGCGTCTGAAAGGTGCCGTCCCCGTTGCCCAGCGCCAGCAGGTTCCCGGAGGTGGCAAAGTCCAATTTTCCATCCCCGTTGAAGTCCGCCAGCACGATGAAGCCGGGGGTGGAAAGCGCCGTGGCGCTCTTCTGTGTAAACGTGCCGTCGCCATTGCCCAGGTAAGCGTACATCGTGCTGGCGGCGGCTGGAGGCGCATTCTGGGCGGGCACCAGCAGGTCCGGGATGCCGTCTCCATTCAAGTCGCCGGTTACCAGGCAGGCGGCGTTGGGCAAGGCGATGGTTGTCCCGGTCTTGAAAGGAGGGGCGGACTTCCCGGTGCCCAGCAGGATGGAGACGCCCTGCGCAGTGTTCACGACCAAATCCGGCTTCCCATCGCCATTGTAGTCCGCGGCCGCGCCGCAGCCCGCGCCGCCCGTGACGGGGGTCCATTCGCCGTCCTCGAACTTGCCCTTGCCCTCGCTCAGCAGCACGGAGACCATCAAGTTTCCATCCTGAAAGACGATGTCGGTGAGGCCGTTATGCCGCAGATCCGCGAGCGCCGCGTTGGTGACAGTGATGCCGGTGGGTAGCGGATAATAGATCGGCGGCTTGAACGTGCCATTGCCGTTGCCGAGGGCGATGTAGCCATTGCCGCTCACCAGGTCCGGGATGTGGTCTCCGTTCACATCGCCGATGGTAATCTGTCCCAGCCCGGGCATGTAAACCTCGGAGGGCGCGGAGAAGCCGCCGCTGCCATTGCCCAGGTACACGTAGAGATAATTGGGCGAATTGCCGCCAAGCAGACAGGGAGATAGAACGATATCGGGATGGCCGTCCCCGTTCAGATCGCCGGCCGTGATCCAGCGTCCGAAAAAAGGCGCAGCGCTGAAGGCAGTGGGCGCCTGGAAGGTCCCATCGCCGTTGCCCAGGACGACGACGAAGCCGGTGGTGGTGGTGATCGCCAGGTCGAGCTTGCCATCGCCATTGAAATCGGCGGCCACCAACTCGGCATCCAGCCCGGTCAGGGGAGTCAGCACGCCGGGGTTGAACACGCCGCCGCCTTTGCCGGTGAACAGCCAGATGCCGCTCTGGCCGACAGTAGCAACGTCGGTGATGCCGTCGCCGTTGAAGTCCCCCAGGACAAGGTAGGTTACCGAAGTGTCCGTTCCCGTTGGGTAGAGGACTGCGGGCTGGAAGGTGCCGTCGCCATTCCCGAAGCATATACCAATCCCGTACGGCGCCTTGCCTTGGACCGGACCTCCGACGACGATCAAGTCGACCTTGCCGTCACCGTTCAAGTCGGCCATAGCCACGTCAAATAGGCCGGAGCCGAAGCCGATGTGGGACGTGGGGCCCTTGCGGAACGTGCCGTTGCCGTTGCCTAGCCAGACGGCCACCGAAGTGCCCGCGGCCACCACATCCGGAATTTGATCGCCGTTGGTGTCCGCCACTGCGACGAAATTGCTTCCGCCGGGATAGTCCCGGCGCGTGAAAAAGTTGGGCGCGGAGATCGCCGCTAGGGACGACGCGGCGCACGCAATGGCCATAGCAGCGAGAACTGTGGATCGTTTCATGGATGCGTCTCCTTACGGGCGCGCCTGCGTGGCTGCTAGGGGCAACCGTTGCCGCCGGCGAATTGCTTCCAGAGGTTCAGCGCATTGGTGTATGCGGCGGACAACACTGTCGGGACGAGGTTGAATTCGTTCTGCACCGCTGGGAGGTTGAAGTTGTTTAGGTACAAAGTCCCCGCGCCGCCCGTGTCGTTGGATTGGAAATACTGGTTTAGGGTCTCTCCCAGATTTACACTAAGCGGGTCGTCGCCCGGAGCGGTGGGCTCGTAGTTATAGAATTCGAACTGCTGGGGCTGGGTTGTATCCGGCTTCGTTGAGTTCGTTTGCCAGTAGCTATAGACGCCGAGCTTTCCGCCTCCGAAAGGACCGGTGTTCTCGCAGGGGTTGGTGTTGCAATTCTTGATAGTCGGGTCCACCGTGCGGAAGGCCACGGCATGGCTGGGCAGAGAAGTGACATAGTAGTACTCGTCAGTCGTTACCAGTACGAATGGCTGATACTGCTGCCAGTTCGCGGTGCCTAGAGGGTAGGCATTCGTGAAGCTCGATAGCCGCCGCTGCTGGGTCGCAGTACCCGCATAGATCGCGTCCCTGATCGACTCCCGCCCGTTTAGGTAATTGATGATGTCGTTGCTGTTGCAACGCCAGCTCTCGTTTCCCAGCGCCAGGCTATAAACCAGCGGCAGAATATCCACGCTGGAGCAGACGAACGACCGGGGAACGGCCTGGCTCTGCCTCGGATTGCCGGTCTTGCTAAACGTGGGCATACTGATATACAGTGGCACGTTGATGACTTCGTCGTATAGCGCCCCAGTCTTCCCCTTCAGCCAGTGAGATCCGCCGTAGTCGCCATGGTCTGAGAGGAGGATGATGACGGTGTTCGCCCAAAATGTCGGGTTCCCCTGAAGTGCGTCAAGCACCAGGCCGATCTGGCTATCGACGCACTGCTGCATCCAGAAGTAATAGTTCAGGAAGGCGTACCATCCTTCCACGTCCTTCACCCCGCCTACGACTTTGGCGTTAGAGTTCTGGTAATAGCTTTGAAGGTCCGGCTTGCCGTTGGGGGCACCGTAAGCCGTCGGGGAATCGTTGTAATTCCAACTGGCGCCGTAATACAAGCTGGGCGGTGCGCTCGCGGAGTAGATGGGAGTGTTGGGGGATGCCGGGATCGGCGGGATCGTAGTGCTCTCGCCGGTGCCCTTGACGCTGGGACATATCGTGGGCGCCGAGGCGACTGGCGGGGGTTGGTATCCCGCGTGGCCGGGGGTGGTGGCGGGTTTGAAGAGGCTCTGATCCGGCAGCGTGGGCCAGAAAGTATATGGAAACCCAGAGATATCATGAGGATTGACGAAGCTGACCGCGGTGAACCAGTTGGGGCCCGTTGGCGTGAGACTGGTGAGCCACTCGTTGAAGGCTTGATAAATGGCGGCGTCGTTGAGCTGATCGTAGGCGGTCGGGGCCGTTAGCGCTGGATAGTTTGTTCCGCCGGAGGGGACGTCCCCGGTAGAGGGTACCGCGGTCGTGCCAAGGAAGTCGCCAAAACTGCCTTCATTCGGCATCCCGTTCGGCGACGGGTAGATGTTCGGGTAGCTTGGCGACCCCGTGGGTGGGGTGGGTATGTTGTACTGGCTGTTGAAGCCGTAGTCGCTAGGCCCATTTCCCCCAGGGTTGCACGGCGCCTGCGAGTTCTCCAGCGGGTTCGCCGACAGGTGCCATTTCCCGATCCAGGCCGTCTGGTACCCTAGCAGCGGTTGCGAGAGCACGTCGCCGATTGTCGGGAACCCCTGCCACTCCTCAGCATTCTGCACCCAGGGCTGTAGGGAGGGCGGATACGGGGAGCCCGCTTCCTGGGTGACGAACATGCACGTCTGCTGTGAATACAACCCGGTCAGAAGCGTGGCGCGAGAGGGCGAACAGGCCGTTGCCGCAACGAAGTAGTTCGAAAACACGAACGACATGTTCTGGAGCTTGGTGATGTTCGGGAGGAGAGTGGCGAGAGACTGGCTGGAGGGAACCCAGCGGGGCGCGCGCATCTGATCCACCATGATCAGGAGAATATTCATGGGGTTAGGGGCCGTGACGCAGGTGGTCCCCGCGGGACAGGGGTCGCCGCTGCAACCGGAGTCGGGAGCGGGGCTGTCGTCCGGGTGGGGCTGCCGTGGCGCGTGCTGGTGGGGACGCCCGTGGCGCCGCAGATCCTGCGGGTTGGCGCCTTGGCCGGGTATCGGCGGCGGATAAATCCCCGCTGCTACTGTGTCGGACGAGCAGGGCAGAATGTTGCCGAAGGAATCTTCGTAAAGGACCGGCGGCGGCGGGTTGGGGCTCTGGCCGGAGACCCTAGCGCCTTCCGATCCCAGGAACGCGGCGGCGGCCGTCGCCCCTCCGAGCGCACCGAGAAACTTGCGCCGGTCCAGGCCAAGCGGAGTTCGCTCGCCGGCAGGCGAAACCGCCTGCCGTTCCGGGCCGGAGGGTATTTGTCTCGAATCGTCTTCCACTTTTTCCTCCTGCGCAGAAGATAACACGATCGCGCGGGTCGGTCAAGGGCCATTTACGTTACAAAGGTATTAAGATTGTAAACTATTAAAGATTGCCTGTTGACGAATAAGCCGACATCTGTTTATGCTTATCCCAGGCAGTACACGAGCTTCGCTCGCCGGAGAGCGGGTTCTGGAGAACCCGCGCAGGCCTGGAGGCCTGCCCCACTAGCAGACCACCAGTAGGAGACTGGTTTATGGCAACCGCAACCCGTCCTGGTTTTCACGTGATGGCGAAACCCACGGGCGCAGCCTGCAATCTCGATTGCGCTTACTGCTTCTTTCTTTCCAAGCAGTCCTTCTATCCGGGCAGCAACTTCCGCATGTCCGATGAGGTAATGGAAAGCTATGTGCGGCAGACCATCGAGGCGCACTCCGGGCCGGAAGTTACTATTACCTGGCAAGGCGGCGAACCGACCCTCATGGGGCTCGACTTCTACCGGCGGGCGGTCGAGGCCGCAAATCGCTATCGGAAGCCGGGCACCACAGTTCAGCATACGATCCAGACCAATGGCATTCTGCTGGACGCTGCGTGGTGCGAATTCCTGCGCGAGAACCGCTTCCTCGTGGGCATCAGCCTGGACGGGCCGCGCGAGCTGCACGACGCCTACCGCCGGGACAAGGGCGGGCACGGCACGTTCGACCGGGTGGTGAAGGCCGTGCGCCTCATGCAGCGCGCCAGAGTGGATTTCAATGTGCTCTGCACGGTGAACGCCGTGAACAGCGAAAGCCCTCTGGCGGTCTATCGGTTTTTCCGCGACGAGTTAGAGGCGCGCTATCTGCAGTTCATCCCGATCGTGGAGCGGATTAACGACGACGGCCGCACGCTGTTGCAGCAGGGCGGCCGGGTTACAGACCGTTCCGTCAAGCCGGAGCGTTACGGCCGGTTCCTCATCGAAATATTCGATGAGTGGGTGCGCCGCGACGTGGGGAGCGTCTTTGTGCAGACGATGGATGCCGTGCTGGCCGCATGGTTGTACGGGCAGTCGTCTCTCTGTATGTTCCGCCCGGAGTGCGGGGCAGGCGTCGCGCTGGAGCACAATGGCGACCTGTACTCCTGCGATCACTTCGTCGAGCCGGAGCACTTGCTGGGAAATATTCTGCGCACGTCGCTCGCGGAGCTGGTGAATTCGGAACGGCAGCGCAGGTTCGGAGAAGACAAAAGCGCCGGGCTTCCGCGGTATTGCCGCGAATGCAGATTTCTGTTTGAATGCCAGGGAGAGTGTCCCAAGCATCGTTTCCTTGTCACACCTGATGGCGAGGCGGGACTGAACTATCTCTGCTCGGGGTTGCAGGCCTACTTCGGACACGTAGATCCATACATGCGGACGATGGCCGGCCTGCTGAGCCAGGGCCGCCCGGCAAGCGAGATCATGGATACGCTGGCCATGGAGGAGGCGCAGCTTGCACGTCCATTCGCCCAGGCCGGACGCAACGATCCGTGCCCCTGCGGCAGCGGACGAAAGTACAAGAAGTGTCACGGCGACGGAAGGCCGACGCCCTGTGGTTAGCCGTTTTGGGAAGCACCCGTGCCGCGCTTCTATCGGGAAGTGATCGTAACGGTCTGGGTCAGGCCGCCGGCTGCGATCGTGAACACGTTACTGGCGGCCGATGTGGGTCCCATACGGAGGTTCACAGTCCACACGCCCGGGTAGGAAGAATCCACCGACTCCACCGCCAGCACGCTGCCACCGCCCGACGATACGGTAACCGTGGGAGCGATCGGACTGACGATGATCCCGGAGGCATCCGTGATGCGGAACAGAATGGCGTCAGCCACGACCGCGCCCGCCGCCGGCGGCGTGCTAGGAGTATATAGAACGGTGATGTGCGCCGGCGTGGACGATGCCACGCCGTACCAGTACGGGATGCGCGTGGTGATTCCCGAGTTGGTCCCTTGAATCACGATAAAGCCCTCATATTCACCCGGCCCCAAACCGGACGTCTGGAAGCTGAGCGGCAGATCGAAATACGTGTCTGAATCGAGCTGCACGCTGGTGGTGGAAGGCACGGGCGCGGGAGCGCTGCCGGCCGGCGACACCGAGATCTGAAAGGTATCGCTTTGATAACCAAGGTTGGACAAGCGAAGCGTTGCGGAAAGCTGGGCGGTACCCGATCCCACGCCAAAACTGATGGATGTGGGGTTCACCGCCAGCGTGGCCAGCATCGCCGCGCTGAGATCCAGCACGCCCGCGCCAGCGTTTTGCACGGACTGCGCCTGGTCGGGGGGCGGAAATGCGGGCGCCGCGCTGTTCACAAGCAGCGACTTGTATTCGAGCGGCGTGAAGCCCGGACGGGCCGCCTTCAGCACGGCTGCCGCGCCGGACACCAGCGGCGCCGAATAGCTGGTGCCTTGCGAGACGACGTAGCCCTGCGCGTTGTACAGTTCTCCGGTAGGGTCGTTCGTTTCGGCAGCCGTGTAGAAGTTCTCGCCGACCGCCAACATGTCCGGCTTGATGGACAGGTCCACGCTGGGCCCTAACGAGGAGAAGGGCGCGATACTGTTTGGGTCGATCGCGACAGGCGCCAGTGCGAACGACATGGTGGCCTGCACCGGGCTGGTTGCGAGTTGCTTAATGGTGAGGCCGTCCTGGCTGCTCACCATTTCCGCCGGAAGCGTAGCGTCGCCGACAGCCATGACGACGGCGTCGGGGCTTAATGGATACGTGTACACCAGCGCGGCGACGGCCCCGGCTTGCTGCGCATAGTTCAGCTTGTCCTGGAACATACACGTACCCCGGAGAATCAGCGCGATGCTGCCGCTCAGGCTGTTCGCGGGCAGCGGTGCGCAGGCCAGTCCGGTGGAATCCAGCTTTAGCGAGATATCCACCAGTGGCGCGGTGATGGGGCTCGCAGGCAGCGGTTCGTCCGCCGGAACCTCAGCGAACGAGCCCTGGCCGCCCACCGCGAACGGCGGCGCCACGAAATACCGGTCGTTATTCATAGCGCCCATGGTGATGGCGTCTGGCGCCGTGCCTGGCGACGCGATCGTGTTGGGATCCGGGCCAGCATTACCGGCGGATATGACCACAATGACGCCCATCGATACCGCGTTCTCCATTACCTGCACCTCCGGATCGCTGTCGATCCGCGGCGCTGGGACGCCACCCAGGCTGAGATTGATCACGTCCATGCCGTCGTTCACCGCGTCTTCAACCGCGGAGTCGATCGCTTGACTGCAGGTTCCTGACGAGCCGAAGACTTTGTAGTTGCCAAGATACGCCAGAGGCGCGACTCCGGTAATCGTCGCCAGCGGACCCGTGTTCTCGACGCCCGCCGCGGTCATGGCCGTCCCGGTCCCGTGGCCTATGTTGTCCTGGGCTGAAGAATCCGGGTCGGTTGAGTCGCACAGGCTGACGTAACTGCGGGCTACGATCACTTTTTGATTGGTGAAAGCCGTATCGCTGGCGGCGTTGACGAGCGGAAAGCCAGGCGGCGCCTGGAAGCCGGTATCCTTGAAACCAGGATGCGTGATGTCGATGCCGGTGTCGATCATGCCGATCTTCATGCCGGCTCCCTGCGGATATGCGCCCCCCAGGCTCCACGCCTGTGGAACCTTGTGCAACGGCAGGGCATGATCCAGTGTTAGTTGGTAAGTGCGCTCGGGCAGCACGCGCCGCACCCCGCGCACGCTCCGCAGACGCGCCACCCGCGCAGCCGGCATGTGCACAAACAGTGCATTCGCCACGGTATCCAACGAACCGACGATCCGCGCGCCGCGCCGCTCCAAACGGGCGCGCACGGCGGCCTGTTCCAGACGCACCCTTGCGCGGGCCTGCAGGCCCGGATCGCCCAACAGCGCTTCCCGCCGCTGGTTTGGCGGAACGGTCCGCGCGATGTATTGCGCCGCGGATTCGCCGGTTAACTCCACGATGTAACGGTTGGGAAGGATCCCCGCGAACAGCGGAATAGAAAGAAAGCAAATCCAAAGACGTCTCACGGGAGTATTGTAACTTGTGTGGCGCGCGCACTCCTGCGTGCCGGGCCCAGGGGGCACCCCCGACTCATCGGGACGCAAGTTTTGGGGCCGCCTTCACGGGCTGAAGCCTGTGCCACCATGTTATTGTATCGGCAGGTTGGCCGGCTGCGAGCTGACCCCGTTTTGCGCAATCACCACGGGCTGCAAACCCGGCGCAGCATTCGGAGGCACCACTACGTCGATCTGATACAGGCCGATGCTGCCCGGCGTCAGGCCGCTGAACAGCACCTGCGCCGCGACGCCGCCAATGGTCACCGTGGGCTTAACCAGAGTCGAGGCGAGCGGCTGCGCGGGTGTCGCCTCGCCCGAGGGCGGCGGGTTGTCCACAGCCCCCAGCCCGTTCGCGTAGATGATGATGTACTGGCCCGGTTGCGCCGGATTGCTGGCGGTCACAAGCTGGTAATTCCGATCCTGCGCGACCGCCAGATGGTCGCCGTATGCGAACATGGCCGGCAAGTAGGGCGAGAGCGGAATCGTGTAGGGCACGCTCACATCGGCAACGTTGACGGTCAATTGCGCGGATGTCAGCCCTTGCAGTTCCCACGGAATCTGCAGGTTGATTTGCGTGGGGCCGACATACCACAGGCGGCCGGGCCAGCCCTGGGTGCCGTCCGGCGATACGAAGCTCACGCTGACTCCGGACATGGAGAATGGCAGGAAGTTCGTGGAGAGATATTGCGTGGCGTCGCTCAGGTTTGTCCCGAAGATCGAAATATAAGAGCCCGGCGCGAGACCCTTGCCCACTTGATAACTGGCGGCATCCACCACCCCATTGGCGCCAATCGACGGCGCCGGACGTACGGTGGCATAGAAGGTAGTCGTGAGGCCGCCCGCCTGGCCCTGGAAGGTCTGATCGCCCGGGGACGATCCCAGATCTACGTTGGCCCACGCAATACCGTAGATGTTGGTCTCGGTGGCCGAGGGACAGGACGACGATGTAGATTGCGATGCGCCTCCCTGCCCAAAGTTGAACGTGGCGGATTGATTGGGGACGGCAATGCCGTATTGGTCCACCACCTTGAATGCCAGATACCAACAGGTGTCGTCCACCGTGCCAAAGAAACTGTTGTCGTACACCGGCAGGATGTCGAACGGCACGCCGTCGCTCTCCAGATACCAATAAGGCACGCGCAAGTTTGTGCCCGGACCGGTGATGGCGATGACGCCATCGTAGATGCCCGGCACGGTGAAGCCACCGCGCAGGAACACCTGGACAAGCCCCTGCTGCCCCGCTTCAAGCTGCAAGGTGCCGGGCGAAGCGCCGACCACATCGCTCGCATCCGCGTCGGGTGAGGCGGGATCGGGCACCCACGAAAGGCTGAAGGTGGCCGTAGTCTTGCCGGTATTGGTGACGGTGAGCGGCACGGTATTAGCCGGCGAGCCCGGCCCCACCCAACCGAACGATACCGTCGAGGGCACAACCGTTGCGCCGGGCGCCAGGGCCGCTGCGGCGTTCAGCTTCCCCGCCCCCACGGAAGTAATCAACGGTTCGCCGGAGTTGGAGTTATCGGCGATGTCGTTGGCATCGATGCTGGCGGTGTTGACCAAGGCCGACTTGATCTGCGCCGCCGAGAAGCCCGGATTCGCCTGCTTCACCAGCGCCGCGGCGCCTGCCACCATGGCGGCCGCGAAACTCGATCCCTCGACCGTGGTGTAACCAGTTGGGTCGTAAAGATCGCCGGTGGGATCGAGCGATTCGGTGGCGGTATAAATGCCCTGCCCCACCGCCACCAGTTCCGGCTTGATCGAGTAGTCGATGGATGGCCCACGCGACGTAAAGTCCGTGACAAAGTTGGGACCCGGCCATGCTGCGGACGGGGCGCTCTCTACGTGCAGGGCCGGGGTCAGGGTCGCTTGCACATTGGAATTGGATGCCAGGTAGCTCTGCAGCGCCGCGCCGTCCGCGTTGTCGATCATCATGGCCGGAATGCCCGTGTTCTCGGCCCCCAGGGCGCTGAACGGGGGATCGGTCGGGTGGCCCGGATCCTGATAAAGCACTACCGCTATGGCGCCCGCCAGTTCGGCGTTGTTGATCTTGGTGGAGAAGTCGCAGTTACCCCGCTCGATCAAGACCACCGCGCCCGCGAGCGAGCCGCCCAGAGGGGAGCAGGCCAGGCCCGTAGGGTCCACCGAGGTAACGTTTTCGAGAGTGGCAGTCAGCGGGCCGGTCAGCTTGACGCCATCCCCGACGACCGCGTCCAGCGTTTGCAGATTGGAGGGCACACTCGAGCCAGTGAGTTGCACGGCGGCGAACAAGATGTGTGCATTCGTGGAAGCGCCTACCGTAATGGCCGATGGCGCAGTGCCCGGCGAATCGATGGAATTCAGGGCCTCACCTTGGTAACTGGATTGCGCGTCATTGCCCGCCGCCGCCACCACCGTCAGTCCCATCGCCACGGCGTTCTCGACGGCTTGCGCGGGGATATCGCAGTCGTCCTGATAGGCGGACGGCACGCCGCTCGTCGCGCAGGACGGGTCCGTGTCCAGGGGCCCGCTGAGCGGCAGGCTTCCGAAAGCCACTACCGCAATATCCATGTGGTCCGCGACGGCGTCTTCCAAAGCCTGAATCGCCGCGGCGAAGGTAGTGTTGTCGTTGACGCCGGGGGTGCCGAAGATCTTGTAGTTGCCGAGCCAGGCCTTGGGCGCAACTCCGGTGATAGTGGCGACGGGGCCTGTATTGGTCTCGCCCGCGGCAATCATGGCCAGCGCGGTGCCATGGCCGGAACGGTCGCGCGGCGTGGTGTCGTCCGGGTTGCCAAACATCGGTTCATAGCTGCGCGCCACGATGATCTTGCCGTTCGTGTAGGCCGCGTCGCCCAGCGGATATCCGGCCGGCGGTTGCAGCGACGCATCCTGAAAGGCTGGATGCGTGTCATCGATGCCGCTGTCGATGATGGCGATTTTGACTCCCGCGCCGGCGTTCGCCATACCGCCGGAGAGGGCGCTCCACGCCGTGGGCACGTTCACCAGGTTGACGGCTGTGTTGAGATTCCGCTTGATGCGAGGCAGCCGGACTACGTGCCGCACTCCGGCGAGCGAGCGCAACTCCGCCACCCGCTCTCGCGGCACGCGCACGAACACGGCGTTCAACACGGTCTCGGCCGAGCCGCTGACCCGTATCTTGCGGCGCGCCAGCTCTCCGCGGATCTGCTGCTGCGCGGACTCGACGCGCGCGCGCGCCGCCATCTGCCGCGCCAGCGGTGGATCCCGCAGGATCAGGGCGTATTCTTCCAGGCGGGTTCGAGCGAAGGCCTGGAAGCAGAAGAGCGGAATGGCGAAGAAGAGTAACAGACAAGTTTGTCGCCGCACGGCTTGTTGGACGCGGCTTGGTAAACGCCGGTTACGCTGGTGAGGGGGGCGAAAGGCTTGGTCAGCAGGTCCGGAAATCCGCGTTTATCGGCGTTAATCTGCGGCTGGGTTGCCTTTTGCGCGATCCGGGTAGCCGTTCAGATTTCGCCCTCAAAGAAGCGGCCTAGGTCCACCGGAGCGTCCCATCCCAAGCTGGAGCTGAATGCGGTCCTCCATACTTCCGAAGCGCACCTTACGCCGCTTGGGCGGCGGCGGAGCTAGTGCCGCGACGGGCTTGCCGTTCGCCGTAACGACCGCGGACTCATCTTCCTCGACTGCCATCGGATTCAGAATGGCCATAAACACATGGCCACCTCAACCGAGCGCCGAGAGAATCAGGACCGCATCGTCTGGGTGCACAGGGCCGGGCTGTATGACGCGCGCATAAAAGCCGCTCATTCCCCAGCGCGGCGATGTTGCATCGCCGGCCTTCACCCGCGGGTCGTAAATCTCTTGCTTGATGGCCGGGCCGTAGACGTCCAACGCCGCGCAAGGGCCGCGGACCTTGGTGATCTCGAGCACCGCCCCGCCAGCGCGAAGCTGGTGGCCGATGCGCAATTGGCGGCGGTCCAACCCGCGGGTGGTAAGGTTCTCGCCGAGCGCGCCGTAGAACACCGGATACCCGCGGGCTTTTAATTCGTCGATGGTTTCCGAGGCAATGAGGAGCACCGCTTGGTAGGGGCCACCGTGAATCCCCGGGTGCGCACAGGCATCCCCCGCCAGACCCAGCGGAGTGATCATGCCCGCCGCGATCGGCCGCTTAGGGATGCCGCCGGGCGAGACATTGATCTGGACGATGGTGGCGCAGGCCTCCTGGCCTGCTTGGCCGGGCATGCCCGGCCTACACGTCGTAGTACAGCGCGAACTCGTATGGATGCGGCCGCAACCGGATGGCATCCGCTTCGTTCTTGCGCTTGTAGTCGATGAACGTCTCGATCAATTCCTCGGTGAAGACGTCGCCCTTCATCATGAAGCCGTGATCGTCTTCCAGGCAACTCAGCGCTTCTTCGAGCGATGCGGGCATCGAAGGAACGTTGCGCATCTCCTCCGGCGAAAGATCGTAGATGTCCTTGTCCAGCGGTTCGCCGGGATCCATCTTGTTGGCGACGCCGTCGAGGCCAGCCATCAGCATGGCGGCGAAGGCCAGATACGGATTGGCCGCCGGATCCGGCGGGCGGAACTCCACCCGCTTGGCTTTGGGGCTGGCCGAGTACATCGGAATGCGGCAGGCCGCCGAGCGGTTGCGCCGCGAGTATGCCAGGTTCACCGGCGCTTCGTAGCCCGGCACCAGCCGCTTGTAGCTGTTGGTGGTCGGCGCGATGATGGCCGAAAGCGCCCGCGCGTGCTTCAGCAAGCCACCGATGTACCACAGCCCCATCTGGCTGAACCCAGCGTACAAGTCGCCCGCAAACAGCGGCTTGCCTTCTTTCCAGATGCTCTGATGCACATGCATGCCGCTGCCGTTGTCGGCAAACAGAGGCTTCGGCATGAAGGTCACCGTCTTGCCATACTGGTTGGCCGTGTTGCGGATGATGTATTTGTACAACATCATGTTGTCGGCCGACTTCACCAGCGTGTCGAAGCGCTGGTCGATCTCGCACTGGCCGCC
>OCTA010002984.1_pt1 | contig 15152 bp, 13 predicted proteins | sample 1538991 | NCBI WGS metagenome assembly OCTA01 (sample SAMEA3539302, study PRJEB22396) | soil metagenome | biome: tundra; feature: field; material: soil | place: USA | collected 2010-05 | depth 0.15 m | reverse complement strand
CTGTCGTTGCCGTCCGCGTCGATGTGCGTGAGATACATCTGCGTGTAGGGCGACCGGCCCTTCGACGAAAACACCAGCCAGCGGCCGTTGGGCGAAAAGCTGTGCCACGAATTCATGCGTGGAGTGTTGCACCGCATCCGCCGCGCCCGCCCGCCCCCCGCGGGAACAATGTACAACTGGCTGTCGGGGCGCATGAGCTCGCCGTTGCGGCATTCGACGAATACGATCCATCGCCCATCGGGCGACACCTTGGGAAACGTATTGCTCATGCCGTTCCGCGACGCGCCGTCGATCGGCTCCGGCACGCCTCCGTCACCCTCGTGGAACGGAACCGTATAGAGGTCATACTTTAGCTGTAGCTCGTTCGGGTCGTTAGCGAATCTCGCGAGCGGCAGACCCGGCGGATTGGGGTCCATGGCACCTGCGCGCGCAAATACCAGGTACCGGCCGTCGGGGCTCCACACGGCGCCCATCTGCACAAAGCGCGGGTCGTCGGCGCCTGGCAGCGGCCGCAGCACTCCCGTCCGCCGGCTGTACCAGCTCAGTATCCCGCGGGTTGGATAGAACACCTGGAGGAACCGGTAGTCCTTGAAATTGGCCACGTAATAGTTGCTGGGAGGCTCCGGGGAAGCGGCCGTCATGGAGAGTGGGTTCACCGTGGTGACCACATACCGGCCGTCCGGGGAGACCTGCGACATGAAGCCGACGCGGACGCTCCCCTTCATCTTGCCTTCCGCCGAACTCCACTGAATCAAGTCCTGCTGGCGGACGGTCATCTCGGATGCAACGGGCGCCAGGATGTACATCCCGCGGTTCCCTTGCAGGCCATCCAGGTCCATGCCCATCGTCTTGCCGTCGGCGGAAAACGAATGGCAGTTGGCGCACAGCGGCAGATTGTCCATCACCACCCGGCTGCGGACCTCGCCCACGTTGCGCACTCTCCACGCGACCAGCGGAATCGCCTCCGCGGCCAGCGGTTTGATCACGCCTTTTTCCAGCTCCGAGGGCATCAGCGGCACGTCGCGATAGAAGATCGGAGCGCCCACCGCGTCTTTTGACGTGCGCATGGTCACGCGGCCCCGGGAGACGGCCTGGTCCGGGGCGTCACCGCGAAAGCCGGCGATGGTCACCGTCGCGGCGCTCGCCACCGAGTGCCGCTTGATGGCCTGCCACGTTTCAAGATCCGGCGTCCAGGAATGCGCCGCCGCCAGATGGGGCATGCGCGTGGGCGGTTCGTTCGTATCGGCCACGCAATCCGGATCGATCCTGCCGATGCGCATGCGCTCGCCCCTGGAGGTCGTATGAATCGCCGCCGCGCCATCGCCGAACGAGACGTCGATCCGCCAGAAGGTGACGGCTTTCCCGTGATCGCGCCACAGGAAAGTCGGCGGCGTGATTTCGGGCGGAAAAATCGACCCTTCCTCCGGATAATCGATCGCGATCGCCGCCGTTACGCGCGCGCGCGGCGGGCTTGGAGCCGCGGCCAACGCCATCAGAAGCCCCGATAGAAGGCGTCCCACCATTAAAACCAGCTTACCGCCCGGCGCCACGGGGCTATTTGAGCATCGCAAGATAGCGTGACAACCTTGGTGGGGCAGGCTCTCAGCCTGCGCGGGACTCATAGTCCCGCCCGGCCATTTCCAACAGCCATCGCCAATGCGGAGCTGAGAGCTCCGCGCGGACTGAGAGTCCGCCCCACATCATGGGCAGCCGTCCGCCCGGCGCGACGGGGCTATGCGCTAATTCAAATACCTCTTCACATCCGGAAACAGCAGCGTCTTGATCTCGGGCTTGTCCAGATCGCCCTTAGTCACTACGGTGGCACTCAGATCGATCACCTTGGGCGGGTCGGTTCCGTGCAGCTTGTCCACCAGCGTCTTGACCGCTTCATAGCCCATGCGGAAAGGGTCCTGCGCCACCAGCGCGTCGATGGAGCCGTCCTTCAGATCCTGTACCAGGTCGTCGCTGGCATCGAATGCCACCAGCTTGACCTTTCCGGCGAGCCCGCGCGATTTCAGCGCCAGTGCGGCGCCCACCGAACTGGATTCGGAGGAGGCAAACATGCCGTCCAAATCCGGCTGGGCCGTCAGAAAGTTCTCCGCCACGGCCATGGCCTTGGCACGGTCGGACATGGAGAACTGGCGCGCCACGATATGCATGCCGGGGAACTCTTTCTGTAAGACGTCCTCGAAGCCGGCTTCGCGATCCAGCGTGGACTTGCTTCCAGGAGTATTCATCAGCATGGCGACCTTGCCTTTGCCGTTCAGCAGCGCCGCCAGCTTGCGCGCCGCCATCTGTCCACCCTTAAAGTTATTGGTCGCGACATAAGTCATATAGTTCGTGGAATCCACGCCTGAGTCGAACACGGTCACGGGTATGTGGGCGGCGGCCGCGCGATCGAGCGAGGCGTTCAGCGTGGTGCGGTCCTGCGCGGCGACCACCAGGCCATCCACCTGCCGGGCGATCATGGAATCGACAATCTGCACCTGGCGCGCGTAGTCGGTTTCAGAGGAAGGGCCATTCCACAGCACGTCCACGTTCAACCGCTTGCCCGCGGCCATGGCGCCCGCATGCACCGATACCCAAAACAGTTGGGCGGTGGCTTTGGGGACGACGGCGATGGTCTTGCGCTCGGTACCGTGGCAGTTCGCGAGGAGGAGAAGGAGCAGGAGACACGCGGCTGAGCGGGCGAGGGGGCGAGCGGGCGAGGGGGCGAGTTCAGTGGATCGACCACTTGCCCGGTTCTGCGAGCATGCGAACGAGTTGCCCGAGGATTTTGTCGTAAGTATCGTCCAATTGGTCGAAGTCATCTTGCTCCAGGTAGCGGCAGCGGTGCGCGAATTCGAGCCAGACGCGGGTCTCCTCGGCTTCGCCCTCTGCATCGCTTAGTTTACTAATAAAGTGGGCCTTGTAACGGCGCTTGCGCCAAGCCTCTGCGATATTGGCGCACACTGAGCGAGAGGACCGGCGCATTTGATCAACCATCGAGTATCTCTCCGCGGCCGGAAAGCGCTTCGACAGTTCGAAAATACGCATCGCAGTCTCGAACGCAGCCTGATAGACACGTAACTCCCGAAAACTCCCGATGACGGCCATCGCCCCATCGCCCCCTCGCCCCCTCAGTCGCTAACCCGCGCACCATCCCCCATCGATGAGCACGTCCGTTCCCGTGATAAAGCCGGCTTCCGGCGAGCAGAGGTACACGGCCAACTGGCCCACTTCCTCCACGCGGCCCCAGCGGCCCAGCGGAATTTTGGCGACGAATTGCGCATTGAGCTCCGGATTCTCGATCAACGGCGTATTCATCTCCGTGGCGAAGGGGCCTGGGCTGATGGCGTTCACCGTGATTCCCTCCGGCGCGAGTTCCAGCGCCAGGGCGCGCGTGAGGCCCAGAACGGCGCACTTGCTGGCCGAATAGGCGGAGCGGCCCGGCATGGACACATGCGCCATGATGGAGGCCAGGTTGATCACGCGCCCGTAGTCGCTCCCTTGCATGTGCGGCACGAACGCGCGGCACATCAGGAACGTGCTGGTCAGGCTTGTATCCAGTACGCGCCGCCACTCGTCCAGCGTGAACTCCGTGAGCTGCTTGCGGATGTTGATGCCGGCGTTGTTCACCAGGATTTGGACGCGCCCGAATGCCTCGGCGACCTCTTTCTCCAGGCGCAGCACCTGCTCCTCGCTGGTCACATCGGCCTGAAACACTTGCGCGCCGCTGCCGGTGCGCCACACCTCTTCGGCGGTCTTCTGCAGCGCCTCGCGATCGCGCGCCACCAGGGCGATCGCGGCGCCTTCGCCGGCCAGCGCCAACGCCATAGCTCTGCCCAGACCGCGGCTGGCGCCGGTGATGAGCGCCACCTTTCCCGCCAGTTTGCCGCTCACAGGGTGCGTCCGCCGGCGGCGCCGTGCGACGCGGCCAGGATCTCATCGGCAACCTGCTGCGGCCGGTCGACGTTCCGGATCGTCAGGCGGCTGGCCTCGCCCGCGGTCTCGATGGCAAGGTCGCCGACGCCGAACATCCGCTGGATTACGGATTGGTCCACACGCGCGTCCTGCACCTTCGGCAGCGAGATGTTGCGCGTGGTCTTACCGAGCGCGCCGACTTCGTATCGCAGCTTGTCGCCTGCGATGGTGGCCTTGGTGAACCGCTGGGCCATGTGCCGGCGAATCGGCCAGATCAGCAGCACGGCAGGCACGGCCATAATCCAGGGCTTGTTTTTCCATTCGCTGTCCTGCGAAATCATGCTGAAGCCGATTACGCCCGCCACAATCGCCAGCAAGACCAAAGCATACCCGAGCTTGATGAACTTCATGGTCGGCCGGATCACGGTATCTTCCATAACAATGCCTCCCCAAAGGCGCTATTGTACCAGTACCTTAGCGACGCCCACGTTGCCGCGCTTTGGCTTAGGATGGACTCGTATGTTTCGATCGATGTTAAGATGCATCCCCGTGGCTGCCATTGCCGCAGGTAAGGTCGTGGCGCACGCTTCAGCGTGCTGCGGCGAGCTTCAGCTCGCCATCTTCAGACGGCCCACGGCGGCGCGCTCTCCAGAAACCCACCCCCGAAACTACGCAGCTTCTACGAGTTGCAGACCCAACTCAGCAGCTTTCCCAGCCGCGGCTACTTCTCCTTCTTCAAGATCTTCATGCCCTGCGGCAGCGTGAATAAGCTGTCTTTCAAAGACTGGTTGATTTCCACGCTCTCCGAGTACATTTGGAAGAGCTTCTCGCCGTTGCGTTCGCGCTGGATGGTGAACGGCCACATCACTCCGCCGCCGACGTCGCGATACTTATTGAAAATACTGACTTCCTCAAGCTTCGTGTTGTCGATCAGATCCCGCCGGTAGTAAACCTGCCGCGTGGGGAGCTTGGTCGTCTGGTCGAAGGATACCGTGACCGTATCGTTGTTGGCGTCGGTAATATCGACGATTTCCACGGCGCGGTTCTCGAAGAAATCGGAGCCGCGCGAGTCGAAGACAAGCCCCGGTTCGCCGAGGCGCTGGCGCAGGATATAAAAGATGTTGTGCAGCGTGGCGGTCTTGAACTGCTTGACGACCGTGTCGGCCAGGGGACGCGCGCCGCGGAACGTCATCTCATAGCCCGTTCCCTCCGTGTACAGGATGACATCGTCTTGTTTCTTTTGGCGCGCATCGCGCACGCGCACACCCAGAAAGCCGGGCTCGGGCGGCTCCGGCCGCGGCAGGTAACTTGTGTACAGCACATCCACCGTCAGCCCGGACAGCTTCTCGTTATAGAAGCCGTAGATCCGCCCGGTTTCCACGCGGTTTTGCATGTGGAGGAAGGCTTGGCCGCCCACCGCCGCCAAGGCTTCGTCCAGGATTCGCTTGCCTTTTTGCTGGCTGGTTTCGGCGCGCGCGCCCCAGCCGGCCACACCAGCTAGCAACAGCGCCGCCCACAGTGTTCTCATGGCTTCTTGCTCATGGCTTTTTGCTCAGATCTGCCGATTTCAATCCGGTGTTTAGCTGGATGGATTCGATGGCCAAATCCGCGTATTTGTGTCCGTCCTGAATGATGGTCATGCGCTTGGGAACTTCGATGCCGTCCACTTCTTCGAAGGCGTCATAGGTCTCGTCGATGGTGGAGGGGGGACCGTTCATCGCCGCGGAAGCGTATTCCACCTTCGCCGGCATCCCCGTCTTCTCGTCCACAAAGAGCCGCACGGTACTGCCCTGGCCGTCCGAAATCTCCAGCGTGCCCTCGCCGATCCAGTTCACCGTGCGGCCCGGCAGGCGATCGCTGAGCAGCATGGGAAAGTATAGCCGCAGAAGCTTATCCATCACCGGCTTCAACTGGGCGGGCGGCAGCGGGGCCTGACCTTGCGGACCCGCCATCCACCCGGCTTTGCCATCCCCATAAATCGAGACGGTCCCGATCGGCAATTGGGTGTCCTCGCGGAAATACGCGGGCGCCACCCATCGATCCGTGCGCTTCATGGTGACGCCTCCCAACGACGGGTCCACGTGCAGCTCCGCGACTTCCAACATATCCTGAACAGCGGCCAGCTTCTCCGCGCCGCCCACGGCCTGCTGCGCGCGCGCCAGCAGTTGCCTGGCTTTCGCGGGGTCCGCGGCGCCAGACTGGGGTCCGGCGTTCGGCTTGGATTCGGGCGGCTTGGATTCGGGGATGGTTAAATCGATGGACGAAACCGGCAGGCCCAGCGTTGCGAGAGACTTCTGGAATTCGTCCGTTTTGCCCACCGCCACGATAGTGAGATCGGCCGGATGGACGTGTTCGCGCGCCACGCGCAGCACATCCGCCCGGGTGACCGCTTCCAGGCCTTTCTGATAGCGGTCGATGAAGTCTTTCGGATAACCGAAATACTCGTAGTTGAGCAGGCGGCTCAGGGTTTTCGTCTTGGTGTCGAACGCAAACACCAGGCCGTTCAACGCCGATTGGCGCGCCGTCTCCAGCTCATCGCCGGTGACCTCGCTCGAACGGATGCGCTCGATCTGCTCCTGGATGGCTTTCAGGGTGTCGGCGGTGGAGGCCGATTTCGTGCTGCCGCCAATCTCGAACAGGCCGGGATGATCGTAGTTCGCGCCCCAGTCGGCCGAGATCTCGTAGGCCAGCCCGAGCTGCGTGCGCACACGCTGCATCAGGCGGCTCTGGAAACCGCCGCCCAGGATATCGCCCAACACTTCCAGCGCCGGCAAATCTTTGTCGTTTAGTTGGCCGCCCAGATGGCCTTCAATGAAGAAGGTCTCGGTGACATCGTCTTTCTTTGCCAGGTAGATGCCGGGCTGAGGTTTCTCGCGGACCGGCGGGAACGGCGGCACTTTGGGCTGCTCGTAGTTCCAACCGCCAAACAGCTTGGCCAGTTTCGCTTGCATTTCGGCGGTGGAGAAATCGCCCCACACCGCCATCAGCATGTTGGCCGGGAAGAAGTAACGCCGGTAGAAAGCGACGATGTCGCCGCGCGTGATGTGGCCGAGCGTGGCATATTCGATCTGCCAGCCATAGGGCGTATCCTTGCCATAGACGATGCCGGCGAATTCCCGCGCCGCCACGCCGTGCGCATCGTCGTTGCGCCGGGCGATGCCGCTGCGCATTTCCGACATGGCCAGATCGATTTTCTCCTGGCGGAATTCCGGCTGCGTGAGCACGTCCTTGAAGATGCCCAGCACCTCGCCGGTATTCTCTTTCAGCGCCGAAAAGGAAACCGAGCCGCTGGATTCGCCGATCTCGCTCTCGACCGAGGCGGCGATGTTTTCCAGCTCTTCATCGATCTGGTCGCCGGTCTTGTTTGGCGTGCCACCCGACCGCATCACCGTGCCGGCGATAGAAGCGAGGCCGACCTTATCGGCTGGCTCGAGCAGGTTACCTGTACGGACCCGGACCGTTCCGGCGACAATCGGTAGCTCGTGATCTTCGAGTAAGTAGAGCTTCATCCCGTTCGGGAGGGTGTAAGTCGCTACGTTTGGGATGGGGATCTGTTTCAGCGGCGGAAACTTCAAGTCTCTGTAGGCTGCCGGAGTATTCGGGATCGCCGCCGGTCCAACGGTGGTCTGTCCGAAGGCCGCCGCCGCAGCCAGGGCCGCCACGAGCAGCCGGCAGCAAAGAGCAGGGCGGCCTGAATGGCCAATGCCATCTAGTTTTGGCGCTTGCAAGCCCCGTGGGGCAGGACTCCAGTCCTGCGGCCGGCGTCCACGCCGGCCTTTTCGTGCGCGGACATCGCTGTTTCCGTTGTGCCGAGAGGCGGGTCCTGGAGGACCCGCGCAGACCTGGAGGTCTGCCCCACTAGTGCTGAGAATATGGACTGAATGCCTGCCCCGCCAAGCTTCCAAGCTCATTGCGCGCCCCCCGCTGCCGCCTGCTTCGGCGCGATCAAGTAAGCTACCGTGCGCTTCTCGGGCACGAAGCATTCTTTCGCCACGCGCTGGACATCGCCGGAGGTAATCCGGTCCAACTCATCCAGCGAAGTAAACAACTTCCGCCAATCGCCATAGATTGCATGATAATTCGTCAATAAGCCGGCCAGTCCCGGATTGCTATCCAAGCGCCGGATCAGACTCGCCCGAGTCTTAGTCTTCACCCGCGCGAGGGTCACGTCGTCCACCCTCTGCGACTTGAATTTCTCCAGCACCTCATAAAAAGCCTTTTCGTTCTCGGCCGTAGTGTGTCCCGCGGCGGGCGCCAGGAAAAACATAAACAGATTCGGGTATTTGCCGCCGGGAAAGGTGTCGTCCGCCTCCGCCTCCAGCGCGATCTGCTTGTCGCGCACCAGTTCCTTGTAGAGCAGGCCGGTGCGGCCGCTGGAAAGAATGCCGCTGATGACATCGAACACCGGGTCTTCCTTGCTGTACTGGTCCGGCCGCTTATAGCCCACCACCAGCAGCGGCTGGCTGGGCGACTCTACTTCCGCTTGTTTGGGGCCTTCCTGGGGAGGCTCCAAGGTGTGCAGCAGCGGCGGCAACGGACGCGCCTGCATCGGGCCGAAATATTTCTCCGCCAGGCGGCGCGCCTCGCCGGGATTCACGTCGCCCACAATCCCCAGCGTAATATTGCCCGGAACATAATATTCATGGAAGAAGCGCCAGGCGTCGGCCCGCCGCAGATGGCCTACGTCGCTGGGCCAGCCCGTGCCCATGATGCGGTAAGGGAACGCCGAAAAAGCCGTGGCCAGGAACGTCTGCAGCAGCTTGCCCTGCGGCTCGGACTCCACGCGCATGCGGTACTCTTCCATCACCACGTCGCGCTCCTTGTAAAACTCGCGGAACACGGGCTGGATGAACCGCTGCGACTCCAGCAGGAACCATAACTCCATCCGATTGGATGGCAGGCTATAGTAATACTCAGTCGAGTCCCACGACGTCTGGGCATTCATGCCTTCGCCGCCATTCTGCTCGATGATGCGCGGGTAGAGATTCGGCTCGACAAACGAGTCGGCCTTTCGCTCGGCGGCTTTCAGCTCCGCCTCCAGCGCAGCGGCGTTCTGGAGGTCCGCTTTGACGCCCTTGTTCCGCTCGGCGTCGAGCCGGTCGTAGACCCCCTCCACCTGGTCGATGGCTTTCTTTTCCTCGGGCCAATTCTCGCTGCCGATGCTCTCGGTGCCCTTGAACGCCATGTGCTCGAACATATGCGCGATGCCGGTGGCGCCCGACGGATCGTCCACCGAACCGGCATTCACATAGGTGTGAAACGACACTACGGGGGCCTCATGCCGCTCCACGACGATGAAGTGCAGACCATTGGCTAGCGTAAACTCTGTGACTGTTTTCTCAAACTCATGCATGTTCTGCGCCGCCAGCAGCAACGGCAGCAGAAAGACAACCAAACGATGTGCCCTCATGTTCTATCTATCGAACTTAGCAGATTTGTGGGGCGGAAGGTCAGGCCGGGAGGCCTGTCCTACCTGAATGATCGAAGCCCAAGCGATTGGATTTAAAGCGGGTCGTGGGTGATGGGTGACGCGGCGGTGCGGCGACACGGCTGACGCGGCGGGCCGGGGGCTGGTGGATTTTGGAGGATTTTGGGACTGGTTCGGAGACAGTTGTGGCGTACCCGTTGTGGCTGGCGGTCAGGTTGTCAAAGATCAGGGGGGCAGAGTGCTAACGGCTATCGGTAGTGGCAGGAGCGCAGAAGACCGGATGGTCTACCGTGGCGTCCGACGTGGCGTCCGACATTAGGTGGCTTGGGTGCGGAGCCGGTGCTGACGCGGATGGCTTGGTTTGCCTGGCGATGCGGTCCAGCAGATCGAGTTGTGCGGTGAACGGCAGGTTTGCCTCGCAGACACGGTGCTCGCTGGTGGCCATGCGGGCCAGCCGCCACTGGGAGGTGGACATCTGTTCCAGATAGAGCCGTTCGGTCTTGGTTTGGGCTTCGGCACTCGCGAGAAATTACCCTACTTTACCCTACTTTGCTCGCCAAAAGTGGGCGCGCGGGGCGCGGGCGGGGGCGTTCGAGCACTTGCTTCAATCATCGATGTAAGCCATCTTGCACGGATATTTCGTACAGGGCGGCAGGAGCAAACCCTGCCCGTTTCAGACCGATGGCTAGCCCTCCAGCCCCGCAAATAGATCGATATCCAGCAATAAGCGGCTCCCCGAGAGATCCTTTTCTTATAAGAACAGTTTACACCTCCAGAATGACCGGCATGATCAGCGGCCGGCGCGAAGTCTCCTTCACGATATACCGCTTCAGGTCCGCCCGGATCTTCTCCTTGATCACGCCCCAGTCGGTCTTCGCCTCGCGATTCGACGCTTCCAGTGTTTTGGTCACCACCTGGCGGGCGCTTTGCATGAAGTCCGATCCGTCTTCGGCCAGGGCGAAGCCGCGGCTGACGATTTCCGGCAGACTCTCCATACGCCCGGTCTGCCGGTTGATGGCGATAATGGGCAGCACGATGCCGTCTTCGGATAGATGCCGCCGGTCGCTTGCGGCTGTCTCGGCTTTGCATGCGCCGCCAGTTTCCTGTACTTTGGAGCTATGAGAGCTGAAATCCTTCGGCGATTGGAGGAAGTCGTCTGGGTCGATCCCGACCGGTTGTCTGGAGCGCCTTGCTTTAGGGGAACCCGGGTTCCCGTGCAAATGCTAATCGACCATTTGGCGGCCGGCTTCGCGCTGGACGAGTTCCTGGAGACCGTGCCGTCGTTGGAGCGGACTCAAGCCCAGCGGTTCCTAGAACTCGCCGGTGAGCAGATGCAAGAATGCGCATCCTCCTTGACGAGTGTGTAAACCCGCGGCTGCGCCTGGCCTTTCCCGGCGACACCGTGAAGACCGTTGCGGAAATGGGCTGGCGGTCCTTCACCAACGGGCAGTTGATGAAGGAGGCAGCATCTCACTTCGATGTCTTCGTGACGCTGGACCGGAATCTCCAATTTCAGAACCCGACTGGGAGGTACATCCTGCGGATGTTGTTCTGATCACCCGGTTCAATCATCTTGCGGCTTACCGGCCACAATTTGGCGAGATCCGGGACATGGCGAGACGGACCAAACCTGCCTGAAATGATGAATCCAATGCCGGTCCCAGTCGCCCTCGGAACTGCTCCTCTGCATGGGGACCGCGCTAATTCCAATGCAATGTGGAACCGGGCTTTGCCGGACCTTGCGGTGGAAAAGTCTCCGTCAGCATTATACTGATTGACGAGTCTCTCGAGTGCGTCGCCGCAGACATCGACGTTCCACATGCGCCTCTACGCCTTCAGTGTGCTGCGGATGCGTGCATCGACGATTTCTGAGAACTTGTTCACGCCGTGCCCGGTTATCAAGCGAACCGGAAGAACGTGGCCATAGTCCTTGCCGAGGCCGTTGATGTTGTTCTCCTCGGGGGAGCGATAGCCGCTCGTAATAGTAAGGGCCCGGCAGCCGCGGGCTCGATTGATCATGATATGCAGTGGAACGGAGCGCGATCTAGTCCAGCAAGGACATCACCTCAGCTTGGTGGGACACGTCCGCACCGGGCTCACGAACCCTCAGGTGCAAACCTCACATTGTCCACGAAGAAGTCCCACTCGCCTGCCAGCGCACCTGAAATCGTAACCTGGCTAATACCGACATCTGGAAGAGACACGGTAGCCGTTCCCGATTGCAAGTTTGACGATAACGTCACCGTTTGTGACCCTCCCTTGTCGTCTGCAACGGTGTACGTCACCGTATCAGTCAGTCCGTTGTACAGAAACAGGCTAACGTTAGACACCTTCTGGGAAAAAGTTATTGTAATGGTCGGCGAGCAACCTGGACAAAAGTACGCCGTACCGTACAGCACACTTTGATCGGCTGGGAGATTCGACGTTCCAGACAAGATCTGCCCTCCCGATACCGTCGCTATTCCGACCGTTAATGGTGGCTGAACTCCCGTGAAGCAGCACGGCCCTGTAAATTGCTCGAAGTCAATCAGCGTCGTCGCAAAGGTCAGGTCGGACACATCGCCGCCGAGTGTAGTATAGCTCCCTGTGACGGAAGGTATCCATGACCCGCAACCCGATCCACAGTACAGCTTGGCAATCAGCGGAATCGTCGTAAAACCTTTATTCAGATATAGTCGCCGGATGCCACTTGTCACTACTCCAATCCCGTCTGCGTACGATGAGAACGTTGAGTTGGTGCACCGATTGGCGCCTGACGCGTCATAGAACCAACTCCACGCGTTGAAACTTGCCGGTTTACAAAGACCCCAGTTCGTACCGAAGCTAGTTTCGGCACCGGCGATAGCGACGACTAGACGTGGATCAACATTGTCGGCGACGCCATTCGAAAAGAAGACCGACCCGTTACCCGCCATTGGTGACCCTTTGCCGACCAGAAATGTATCAATCTTGCTGCCGAGGTTAGGGTCGTATGGTTCAGCCATTGATTGCTGGAGCGGTGAGACTACGAGACACAGCACCCACACGGCTACAGCTCTGGCCGGCGTATAGTTACGTTTGCGCACGTCTTTTGCCTCCTCCTACTATGGAAACTGGACAGAATTGAGGAACGTCTGAAAAGCCGTCAGAAATCGGCTCTCTGACGGATCGCCTGCGTGATATGACAGGTACGCCTTGTACAGCATAGTTGTCGCCGGACAATACACGGCAATATTACTATACGTAGTACCGTACGACTCAGTATAGAACTCCTCAGTACACGAAATCCCCGAGACGGTTATAGCACTGGTCGATGTGATCGTCGCCCCTTGCAGTTCGTAGGCTATAAAGTTCGACAGCGGCGGCGGCGGAACTGGGATACTCGTGATATCCATGTCGGCGCCACCGGGGGGCACGAGGCCGCCGTGCTGGTATTGATTGGCAAAGTTATTTACGGAGACTGGGCCACTCGCGGCTAGCAGGTCCGCGTTCACTTGGAAACCGGGCGGAGCGCTGGCAGCTATGACGCCCAACGGAGAGCTCACAGACACTACGCGCCTGATTTGGCCGTTGAATGCCGCCGACACCTGCAACGTAACCTGCGCAATGGTGGTCCTCTTGAGATTCAGGACAATCGTGAACACGCCGTCACCGGCGACTTGGTCGCCGTTCTTGCCATCGTCGTGGAGTTGGCCAAGTATAGTCGGGTTTCCAGAAACATTAACTTGAAGCAGATTCACACTTGTCGAAATAACCGTGGGATCTGTGATCTTCGACGTAACGGTTATTGGTGTGACCGTATTGACGAGCATAGCTCCCGGGGTAATAATCGGAGCGCCAACAGCAGACGGAGAAGCACTCGAAGAGTAGCCGCGAGCGGGGGCGCTCGGTGAATTCGTGGTCGGTTGCGGCGCGGGCGGCCAGCCGGCCGGTTTGTGCTGGCCGGCGTACAGCAAAGCTGCGCCGACCCCCATCAAGAGGATAAGGGTGCCAAGGGATGTAAAAGATTTCTTCATGGTAGGTAACGTAATGGGTGGCTTTTTGTGTTGATCATTCGGTGACGGGCCTCTCAACCAGTACAAAATCAAGAACAGAGGCAATGACAGGAGAAACGTACTGGGTTCCGGTGTACCGGTGCCAATAGTGTACACTGCATCGTCCAGGGCGAAGGAGCTACCAAGTTGGCCGGCGGTGATGGTGATGCCGGATATTCCGCCAGGGAAGCTGACCTGTATGAACTCATTCGGGCTACTGCCAGGGTCCCCCGACAGCGCTTCGTTATTTGAGAATATCGACGTTACTGAGGCGACTAGCGTGTTCGTAACGTCGAAGGCATCCAGAGTGAGTGGTATACCATACGTGAAGTAACCGCCGAAGCTTGAAACGGAGCTCGCAAAGTCGATGGACATGGGGCCGCCGTTATCCGATGCGACGTTCACACCTGAGTGTGGTGGGAATTCGAACTCGTTGAGCGATATGCCAGCAGTAAGAATAATGGCATTCGTAAAAGTCAAGCCCGCATACTGGCTTGTGAGCACGGTGCTGTCTGGAAAGCCCTCAAAATCGATAACGATCTGACCTGCTGTCAGTGAAAAAGGCGCGAAGAGCAGCGTGGCGAGGAAAACCGTAGTACAAAGTCGTGGCACGGAGACCTCCAGTTTCAGATTATGGGCGACCACACGGATTCTAACATCGCATCTCCAGAATCGCAAGGAATATTTGTGAAGATTGTGTAGCAGCAGGACAAGCGGCCAATAAATCGGAAGTTCGGCCAATTGCGGACGGGCTTGGGATGCAGAAGATCTTGGGTAATAGAGCGGTGTTTGGGGCCGCCGGTCGCGTCGGCGACCTTACAAATTACCGGCGGCGGTTCCCGGCATTCCGATAACTGGTGGGCGCTGGCCTTGGCCGGGATTCTCATGCGCCCTGCGGAACTTGGTCGGCGACATCCCGAACAAGTGGTGGAAGTCTCGCACGAAGTGACTGTCGTCATGAACTCCCACGTGCGCGGCAACCTCTTTGACCGTGAGATGGGTCGTGAGGAGGAGCTCTTTTGCCTTCTCAAAGCGGCGGGTTCGGACGTACCGACCTGGGACAGTGCCCGTCTCTTGCCGGAACAAATCGTAGAGCCTAGACACCGATAACCCAACCTCCTTGGCTAGTGCTGCGGGCCGCGGCGCGCAGCGGATATCGCTTTCGATAAAACTCAGCACGGTTTGTATCCGACGATCCATCCAAAATCCTTGCTTCAGGTTACTGCGCGACGATGGGAACTCTGGTGTTTTGCGCGCCGTCACGGACCATCGCAGCCGATCCGCTCGACTTCGAACAAAGCCACCCGTAGTGATAGTGAGAATTGACGGCCAAACGTTACAACTTGCAGCTATTGTCCGAGGTCGAAATGCGCCGTGCTGTGCGTCTTGCAAAGGGTTGAACGCCAAATACTCGAGCCGATACCGCAGTACAAAGCGATGGGGAAGCTCGCGGGCTTCCTGGCAGGCGTGTAATTCCTCCGGCACCCGCCGTTGTAGTATCTGTTTTTTCGGATGATTGACCTTTCGTGATCACACCTCCAGAATCACCGGCATAATCAGCGGCCGCCGCGAAGTCTCCTTCACGATGTACCGCTTCAAATCCGCCCGGATCTTCTCCTTGATCACGCCCCAGTCGGTCTTCTCCTCGCGATTCGACGCTTCCAGCGTTTTGGCCACCACCTGGCGGGCGGCCTGCATAAATTCCGATCCATCTTCGGCCAGCGCGAAGCCGCGGCTGACGATTTCCGGCAGACTCTCCATGCGCCCGGTGTGCCGGTTGATGGCGATGATGGGCAGCACGATGCCGT
>OCTA010002982.1_pt1 | contig 15157 bp, 12 predicted proteins | sample 1538991 | NCBI WGS metagenome assembly OCTA01 (sample SAMEA3539302, study PRJEB22396) | soil metagenome | biome: tundra; feature: field; material: soil | place: USA | collected 2010-05 | depth 0.15 m | reverse complement strand
GGTGGCGACCGCGCGCGCCTGATCGAGACCGACCTCCGAGAGCACCTTGATGGCCACCGTGTTGATCGAATCGGCCAGCGCCGTGCGGACCCGGACCGGCCCGCGGAACTCTTCCTTTTCGTAGTTCTGCGGCTTCCAGAGATCGTAGACCTCGGGCGAGTCGTTGATGACGGTCGCCGCGGTGATCTTGCGCGCCTCGATCGCGGCCGCGTAGATGATCGGCTTGAAGGCCGACCCCGGCTGGCGTTGGGCCCGCCAGCTCCGATCGAAGGCGCCCGCGTGGTAGTCGTAGCCGCCCACCAGCGCGAGGACGTCGCGCGTGACCGGATCCATCACCACCATCGCCGCCTGGGGCCCGAGCTCGAGGGCCAGCGGGAACGGCGCCGCAATCACCTTGGTGTCCTCCGTGCCGACTTCTTTGCTGTCGTCCTTGCTGGCTTCGGTGGTCGCTTGGTCCTTCGCCGCGGGATGGGGCCGATCGGCGGTCACCCGCACCCGCACCAGATCGCCGGGCTTGAACCGATCGGCGAGCGGCTTAGGCCCCTTGCCGTAGCGGGTCTCGAGGCCGAAGTCGACCATCCCCAGCCTGCCCTCCGGCGCGCCGAGGTCGACGTAGAGATGGCCGCGCCTGGGATCGGTCTCGACCCGCTCGACATGATCGACGATCCCCTCCACGATCTCCGAGTCGCGGATCCCCTTGCTGTGCGCGCGCACGAGCTCGCTGTGCCGCCGGTCGAGGGCCTTGCCGGTGAGGTGACCCGAGGGGCCGCGGAAGCCCTGGCGCGCGTCGATCTCCTCGAGACCGCGTTCCAGGGAGGTGCGCGCCAGCTCCTGCAGGTGGGCGTCGATGGTGGTGGCGACCGTGATGCCGTTTTCGAGCGCCGCCTCCTCGCCGATCTTCTCGCCGAGGACGCTGCCCACGACGTCGACCGCCTCGGCAGCGATGCCGCGCGCGGAGGCCGACTCGCGCGCCAGGCGGATCGGCTGGGCGGCTACCCGGTCGGCGGTCGCACGGTCGATCACGCCGTGCTCGGCCATCTGCCCCAGCACGTAGCGCTGCCGGGTCTTGGCGGCGTCCGGGTGCTTGCGGGGCGACAGGCGCTCCGGGCTCTGCGGAAGCCCGGCCAGCAGGGCCGCCTCCGGCAGGTCGATGTCCCGCACCGACTTTCCGAAGTAATAGCGGGCCGCCTCCTCGCAGCCGTAGCGGCCGTGGCCGTAGTAGATCTGGTTCAGGTAGAGGGCCAGGACCTCTTCCTTCGACAGCTTCTGGGTCAGCTGCCGCGCCAGGATGACCTCCTGCACCTTGCGGCGCAGCGTCCTCTCCGGCGACAGGATCATGTTCTTGACCACCTGCTGCGTGATCGAGGAGCCGCCCTGGGCGCGACGGCCGCGCAGCACGTCCTCCAGGAACGCGCGCACCATCCCGCGGTAGTTGAGCCCGCCGTGGTTGAAGTAGTCGGCGTCTTCGGCCGAGACCACCGCGTCGATCAGGATCTTGGGGATGGCGTCGAAGGGGACGACGGTGCGCTTTTCGCTGCCCAGCTCGCCGATCGGCGCGCCGTTGCGATCGAGGATCCGGGTGACCTGCTTGGGCCGGTAGGCGTCGAGCCGCGAGAGGTTCGGCAGCTTGGGATCGCTGCCGTAGTAGCTGAAGAGCCCGACCACCACGGCGACGACCGCGAACGCGGCGAGCGTCGCGACCGCGAGCCCCATCCGGAGCGCGCGCACCCAGCCCGGGCGGCCACCGCGCGCGGGCCCACCGCGCCCGCTGGGACGTGCCAGACGCTTGGCCGTGCCGCCCCTTGGCGAGCGACGCGGATCACGATCGTCGAGCGAAGGACCGGCGGCCATCCGATCAGTCTATAGCCCGGGACGGGCGGTTCAAGAAACCGGCAGATCGGCGGGGCGAATGTTATGGTTTGCGCCTGTCTTCCGACTCTTTCGCCGCGGGCGCCGCGACCCGCCCCCCTTTGCCGACGGACGCACCTCGGCTCCCAGCGGGCGAACGGCTGCTTGCCGCCGACGCCCTGACCGTCGGCTACGACGGCATGGCCATCCTGCCCTCTTTCGCGTTCACCGTCGGTGCGGGCGAGCTGTGGGCCATCATCGGTCCCAACGGCGCGGGAAAATCGACCTTCGTCCGCACGGCCCTGGGCCTGGCGCGGCCGATCGCGGGCACCATCGAGCGCCGGCCCGGGCTGCGACTGGCCTACGTGCCGCAGCAGTCGGCGCTGGACACGATCTTTCCGATCTCGGTCATCGACTATGTCCTCATGGGACTACAGGGCAGCGGTAACGTCACGCTCACCCGCCGGAGCGTGCATCTGGGCGCTGCGCGGCGGGCCCTGGAAGAGGCCGGCGCGGCGGCGTTCGAACGCCGCCAGCTCCGCGATCTGTCGGGCGGGCAGCGGCAGCGGGTCCTGATGGCGCGGGCGCTGGCCACCGACGCCGACCTGATCTGTCTCGACGAACCGACCAATGCGCTCGACGCCGCCTCGGAGCAGGAGATCCTGGCGCTCATCGACCGGCTGCGCGGCCGGCGGGGCGCGGCGGTGTTGATGGTCACCCACCTGGTGGAAGACGGCCTCGAGCGGGCCGATCGGGCGCTGCTCCTCGACCGGGACCACGGCGTCGCGCTGGCGGGTCCCTCCGCGGCGGTGCGCGCGGCGCCCGAGTTCGAGCACATCTACGGGCGGTTCGTCGCCCGCCACGGGCACGCCTGATGGAGGCCTCGTCGTGGGGTGAGCTGTGGGCGAACATCGCCATCTTCAAGGACGCCATCTGGGCGGCGGGCCTGGCCGGCGCGCTGCTCGGCTTCATCGGCGTGCACGTGGTCCTCCGGCGGATGGTGTTCGCGTCGTCGGCCATCGCGCAGGCGGCGGCGCTGGGCGTGGCACTGTCGTTCTGGGTGCCGGCGCTCATCGATCCGATCGGTCACGCCGCCGGACATGCCGCCGGCCCGGCCGCGCACCTGATGCCGTCGCCGCTGTTCGAGCCGGTGCTCTGGGCGATCGCGGCGTCGCTGCTGGCCACGCTGGTCTTCATCGCCAACCCCGTGCGGCTGCACCTGACGCGCGAGAGCATGCTGGGCTTCGTCTTCCTGGTCAGCGGCGCGGGGGCCGTGATCATCGGCGACAAGATCACGCAAGAGGCGCACGATCTGGCGGCGATCCTGTTCGGCAGCGCGGTGGTGGTGCAGACGATCGATCTGTATCTGGTGAGCGCGGCCACGGTGCTGCTGCTGGGGGGACACCTGGTGCTCTGGCGGGCGCTGGTATTCGTGGGATACGACCCGATGGGCGCGCGCGTGCAGGGGATGCCGGTGCGCGCGCTCAACGGATTCCTCTTCGTGTCGGTGGGCCTGGCGGTCGCGCTGTGCACCCGGGCGCTGGGCGCCCTGCCCGTCTTCGCGTTCAGCGTCCTGCCGGCGATGACCGCGCTGGCCTTCACGGCACGCATCGGCTGGGTGTTCGTGCTGGCCACGGTGATCGGCTGTTTTTCGGGGGTGGCCGGCTACGCGGTGTCGTTCCGCGCGGAGCTGCCGGTGGGCGCCACCCAGACGGCCACCGGGGCCGTGCTGCTCACGGCCGCGCTGCTCTGGCGTCTGGTGATGGCCGAGCGCGATCGGAGGCGGGCACGGAATCAGCCGCCGTCGCCGTCGTCCTCCCGGCCGACGCCGCCAGCCGACCGGGCGAGCACGGCGTCCGCGCCCCGTACGGACGCGGCGTAGAAGCGGGCCCGCAGGGCCAGCACGGCGACGGCGTCGAGATCGCCGGCCGCGCCCAGCGCGCGCCGGCGCAGGGCGGCCGCGCGCTCGATGGTGAGCGCGGCCGCCACCGACAGGTTGAGGCTGCGGGTCATGCCGTACATCGGGATGCCGAACCGCACGTCGGCGGCGGCGATGGCCTGGGCGCTGAGCCCCTCGTGCTCGTTGCCGACCATGACCGCGGCCGGACGCGCGAAGTCTAGATCGTCCAGCACGGCGGTCGCATCGGGAACGGCGGCGTAGACCAGGAAGCCATCGGCGCGCAGGGTCGCCATCGCGGCGGCGAGCGTCCGGTGGCGCACGACGTCGAGCCACTTCTCGCAGCCTTGCGTCACGGTGCTGGAGAATCGGAACGGCTTGCTGCCGTCGATGACGTCGACGCGCTGGACGCCGAACGCCTCGGCGCTGCGCAGGACCGCCGCGCCGTTGTGGGGATCGTGCAGGTTCTCGATCACCACCCGCAAACCACCCAGGCGGCTGGCCGCGGCCGCGTCGATGCGGGCGCGCCGGTCGTCTAGAAGGAGCGGCCCGAGCGCCGCGCAGGCCCGCGCCGGATCGGTGGCCATCGCCGCGCTTCTAGCACAGCCGTGGGACCCGCCGCAGTTGCGATTCGCGGCGCGGGCACGCCTCACCGTTGCGTTTCGCGGGAGACTTCTCCTCGAAGAGCGTGCGAGATGCAACGGCCGCCCTCGAGGAGGGCGACCGATTGGGTAATCCCGTGTAGGCACGGATCCTGCGTTAGGAGTCCGGTATGAAGGATCTCATCTTCGTCGCGGTCACCGTGGGGTTTTTCGCACTCTCGTGGCTGTACGCGCGATCCACGGAACAGCTCTAGGGGGACACATGACTCTCGAGTACGGAATCGGTGCGCTGGTCTCGCTCTTTTTGACGGCCTATCTCTTCTACGCGCTCTTGCGCCCCCAACGCTTCTAGACGGCGACAAAGGACATCGAACATGACTCTCGTCGGCTGGGTACAAGTCCTCGTCTTCTTCGCGCTAATCGTGGCGGTCACCAAGCCGCTCGGCGTCTTCATGCACCGGGTGTTCGAGACAGGCGAGGCGCCCCTCGGGCGTTTCCTCGGCCGGATCGAAAACTCGATCTACAAGCTCTTCGGCGTCGATCCGAAACGTGAGCAAGACTGGAAAGAATATTGCTTCGCGCTGCTTGCCTTCAGCGCGCTGGGCGTTCTCGTGACCTACGGAATCGAGCGCCTGCAGGGGCACCTTCCTTTCAACCCGCAGCATTTCCCTGGCGTTCCGCAAGAGCTCGCCTTCAACACCGCCGGCAGCTTCGTCACCAATACCAACTGGCAGTCGTACAGCGGCGAGTCGACGATGAGCTACCTCACGCAGATGGCTGGCCTCGCCTGGCACAACTTCACCTCGGCGGCCTCCGGCATCGCGGTGGCGCTCTGCCTGGCCCGCGGGTTCACCCGCCGGGGAGGCCCGGCCGGTCCCAAGACGCTCGGAAATTTCTGGGTCGATCTCAACCGCTCGATCCTCTACGTGCTGCTGCCGCTCAGCTTTCTGTTCGCGCTGGTGCTGGTGTCGCAGGGGGTGATCCAGAACCTCAAGCCGTATCTCGACGTCACGACGCTCGAAGGGGCGAAGCAGACCTTGACGCTCGGACCGGTCGCTTCGCAGGAAGCGATCAAGCAGCTCGGTACGAATGGCGGCGGGTTCTTCAACGCCAACGCCGCACACCCCTTCGAGAACCCGACGCCCTTCACCAATCTCATCTCGCTGTTTCTCATCTTCGCGATCCCGGCGGGGCTGACCTACACCTACGGCCGGATGGCCAAGGACAGCAAGCAGGGTTGGATCCTGTTCGCGGCGATGAGCTTCCTGTTCTTCGCGGGCCTGGTCGTCTGCTACCACGCCGAAGCCGGCGGCAACAGCGCCTTCGCCGGCCTCCCTCTGCAGCAGACCCTAGGAAACATGGAAGGGAAAGAGGCCCGGTTCGGCGTCGCCGCTTCAACGCTGTACGCGACGGTCACGACCGATGCTTCCTGCGGGGCAGTCAATGCCATGCACGACAGCTTCACGGCTCTCGGCGGTCTGGTGCCGCTCGTGAACATCGAGCTCAGCGAGGTCGTCTTCGGGGGCGTCGGCGCCGGGTTGTACGGGATGCTCATATTCGTGGTCCTCTCGGTTTTCATCGCCGGCCTCATGGTGGGCCGGACTCCCGAGTATCTGGGCAAGAAGGTCGAGGCCAAGGATATCCAGCTCGCGACTCTCTATATCCTGGTCTTTCCCATCATTATTTTGGGGTTTGCCGCCTGGGCAGCCGTGTCGGCGATGGGCGTCTCTTCGCTCAACAATAATGGTGCTCACGGTCTCTCCGAGATCCTCTACGCCTTCTCGAGCGCGGCAGGCAACAACGGTTCTGCGTTCGCGGGTCTCAACGCCAACACACCGTTCTGGAACATTGCGCTCGGCATCAGCATGCTCGCCGGCCGTTTCCTCATGATCGTTCCGGCGTTGGGCATTGCCGGCGCGATGGTCGCGAAGAAGGTCGTCGCGCCTAGTCTCGGCACCTTCCCGACCAACGGCCCGTTGTTCGCTTTTCTGCTGGTGTCCGTGATCCTCATCGTCGGGGCGCTCACGTTCTTCCCCGCCCTGTCGCTTGGGCCGATCGTCGACCACTTCCAGAGTTTGCAAGGAAAGGTGTTCTGACCATGTCCTCCAAGGCCCAAACGGTTTCACTTTTCGATCGCGACATCACCCGGCGCGCGATCGGGGAGAGCTTTCGCAAACTTTCCCCGCGCATGGTCGCCAAGAACCCGGTGATGTTCGTGGTCGAGGTGGGCAGCGCGCTCACCACGGTGCTGTTTTTGCGCGATATCCTTCTCCATCCCGCAGGCCACGCGCCGATCTGGTTCACGGGCGCCGTCTCGCTCTGGCTCTGGTTCACGGTGCTGTTCGCGAACTTCGCCGAAGCGGTCGCGGAAGGGCGCGGCAAGGCGCAGGCCGAAACGTTGCGCAAGATGCGGAAGGAGACCCTGGCTCGTCGACTCGTCGGGGGCAAGCTGGAAGGCAAGGAGGAGGAGATTCCGTCCTCGTCGCTTCGAAAAGGGGATCTGGTGGTGGTCGAAGCGAACCAGCTTGTCCCCGGCGATGGCGAGATCATCGAAGGGATCGCCTCGGTCGACGAGTCCGCCATCACGGGCGAATCGGCGCCGGTCATCCGCGAGAGCGGCGGCGATCGTTCGGCCGTTACCGGCGGCACCAAAGTCCTTTCCGATCGTATCGTGATCCGAATCGTCAGCGATCCGGGCGAGTCGTTTCTCGATCGGATGATCGCGCTCGTGGAGGGTGCCGCCCGCCAGAAGACGCCCAACGAGATCGCGCTCCACATCCTGCTGGTCGGGCTCACGATCGTATTTCTGCTCGCCTGCGTGACGTTGATCCCGCTCGCGAAGTACTCGTCGCTGACCCTATCGGTCACCGCGATCGTCGCCCTGCTGGTCTGCCTGATCCCGACCACGATCGGCGGCCTGCTGTCGGCGATCGGCATCGCGGGCATGGACCGCCTGCTCAAGAAGAACGTCATCGCCACCAGCGGCCGCGCGGTCGAGGCGGCGGGCGACGTCGACACGTTGCTCCTCGACAAGACCGGAACGATCACCCATGGCAACCGGATGGCGAGCGAGTTTCTGCCGCTGCCGGAGGTCCGCATCGAGATGCTCGCCGAAGCGGCGCTGCTCGCCAGCCTGGCCGACGAGACACCCGAGGGACGTTCGATCGTCTTGCTCGCCAATGAAAAGTACGCCATTCCGGCCAACGCGCCGGGCGCGAGCACGGGGACGTTCGTCCCCTTCACCGCGCAGACGCGCATGAGCGGCCTCGATTTCGGCGGTCGCAGCATCCGCAAGGGGGCAGTCGACTCGATCGGCAAGTACGTGATCGCCCTCGGTGGCCGCGTTCCGGCCGAGCTCGGAGAGCTCGCCGCCCGCATCGGCGATTCGGGCGGCACGCCGCTGGCGGTCGCCGACGGCTCGCGAGTCCTCGGCATCATCCACCTCAAGGACGTGGTCAAGGCGGGGATCCGCGAGCGGTTCAAGCGCTTCCACGCCATGGGGATCCGGACGGTCATGATCACCGGCGACAACCCCCGCACCGCGGCCGCGATCGCCCGTGAGGCGGGCGTCGACGACTTCCTGGCCGAGGCGACGCCGGAGGCGAAGATGCGCCTCATCAAGGACGAGCAGGCCAAGGGCAAGCTGGTCGCGATGACCGGCGACGGCACCAACGACGCGCCGGCGCTCGCGCAAGCCGACGTGGGTGTCGCGATGAACAGCGGCACACAGGCCGCCAAGGAGGCCGGCAACATGGTCGACCTCGACTCGAACCCGACCAAGCTCCTCGAGATCGTCGAGGTCGGCAAGCAGCTGCTCATGACCCGCGGGACGCTGACCACCTTCTCGATCGCCAACGACGTCGCCAAGTACTTCGCGATCTTGCCGGCCATGTTCGTGCCGGTCTTCCCGGAGATCGCGCCCCTCAACGTGATGCACTTGGCCTCGCCCTACAGCGCCATCCTGTCGGCCGTCGTGTTCAACGCGCTCATCATCGTGCTGCTCATTCCGCTGGCCCTCAAGGGCGTGCGCTATCGCCCGCTGGGCGCGGCGGCCATTCTCCGCCGATCCCTTCTCATCTACGGGGTGGGCGGTGTCGTCGCGCCGTTCGTCGGCATCAAGTTGGTCGATCTCGCCCTCGAAGCTCTCCACCTGGTTTGAAGAGGCCCATCATGCGCAAAGAACTCCTCATCGCTCTCCGCGCCACGGTCGTCACGCTTCTGCTGACCGGGCTCCTGTATCCGCTGGCGACTACCGGCGCCGCCGAGCTCCTGTTCAGCGAACGGGCGAACGGCAGCCTTGCGCGCGGCGACACCGGTCAGGTGGTCGGATCCGAGCTGATCGGCCAGGTCTTCGCGACGCCGCCCTATCTACAGGGGCGGCCGTCGGCGGCCGGGAATGGATACGATCCCACCGCGTCCTCGGGGTCGAACCTCGGCCCGACCTCCAAGAAGCTCCGCGACCGCGCGATCGCCGACGTCGCGCGGCTGCGCAAGGAAAACCCCGACGCGCCGATGCCGATCCCGGACGATCTGGTGACGGCCTCGGCCAGCGGGCTCGATCCCGAGCTGTCGCCCGAAGCCGCGCTCTGGCAGGCGCCGCGCATCGCGAGGGCCCGGGGCGTGGCGGAGGATCGCATCCGCGCCGTGATCGAAAACCGGACCGAGGCGCGCGATCTGGGTTTTCTGGGCGAGCCACGGGTCAACGTGCTGGAGGTCAACCTGACGCTCGATCAGCAGTTCGGCAAGCCCCATCCGGCGGGTCCCACCGCCGCCGCAGGAACGAGGTAGGATTCCGACGCATCCAATGCCCGGGCTCCCCGAACCGTCTTCCATCGCAGCAGGCCTGCGTGTCTTGATCGTCGACGACGAAAAGAACATCCGTTCGACGCTGACGGTCTGCCTCGAGGGCCTCGGCGCCGAAGTGCTGGCGGTCGGCACCAGCGAGGCGGCGCTGAGCGCGGTCGTCCGCCAACCGTACGACATCGCGTTCGTCGACCTGGCGCTGGGCACCGAGAGCGGCCTCGATCTGCTCCCCAAGCTGCTGGGCGAGGGAGCCAACCTGGCGCTGGTACTCATCACCGCCTACGGCACCATCGAGACGGCGGTCGAGGCGATGCGGCGCGGGGCCTGGGACTACCTGCCCAAACCCTTCACGCCGGCCCAGATTCGACACATCATCGAGAAGTTCAAGACCCAGCGGCACCTCACCGCCAAGGTCGAGGAGCTGGAGCGGCGGCTGGCCGAGGAGGCGCCCGATGTGGAGATCGCGAGCCGTTCGGCGTCTATGCGCGCCGTGCTCGAGACGGCGGCCCGGGTCGCCGCCACCGACGCGCCGGTACTGATCACCGGCGAGAACGGCACCGGCAAGAGCATCCTGGCGCGCGCCATCCACCGCCAGAGCCCGCGCGCCGACCGGCCCTTCGTCATCACCAATTGCCCCACCCTGACCGAGGAGCTGCTGGCCAGCGAGCTGTTCGGCCACGCCAAGGGCGCCTTCACCGGCGCGATCCGCGATCAGGCCGGGCGCGTCGAGGTCGCGGAGGGGGGGACGCTGTTTCTGGACGAGATCGGCGAGATCCCGCCGGCCTTGCAGAGCAAGCTGCTGCGCTTCCTGCAGGAGAAGGACTTCGAGCGCGTCGGCGAGACCCGCACGCGACATGGCGACGTGCGCATCGTCGCCGCGACCAATCGCGACCTCGAGGCCGACGTCAAGGCGGGTCGTTTCCGCGAGGATCTCTTCTATCGACTCAACGTCGTCGAGGTCCGGATGCCGCCGCTGCGCGAGCGTCGCGAGGACATCCTGCCGCTGGCGCGCGCCTTCCTGAGCACCTTCACCAAGGCGACCCGCCCGATGGCGCCCGAGATCTCGGCGGCGGCGGCCCAGGCGCTGGAGCAGCACGACTGGCCCGGCAACGTGCGGGAGCTGCGCAACACGATCGAGCGGATCGCGATTCTCTGGCCCACCTCGGTCGTCGAACCGGAGGCGCTTCCGTCGCGGGTCCCACGCGCCGCCGGTCGCCGGCCCACAGTGGGCGGCGACTTCACCGTCGACGACGTCGAGCGCGAGCACATCCTCTCGGTGCTGGAGCGGGTGCCCAAGATCGAGGACGCGGCCGCCCTGCTGGGCATCGACGCTTCGACGCTCTGGCGCAAGCGCAAGAAGTACGAGGGGACGTAGGGCCGTGGCCCGGCTGGGCGATCCCGCACCCCTGCACAACCGTCCCGAAGACTTCCTCGAGATGCTCCGGCGCGCCAAGCGCGGCCGGCTCAAGCTCTACATCGGGTTCGCCGCCGGCGTCGGCAAGACCTACCGGATGCTCGAGGAGGCGCACGCGCTCAAACGCCGCGGCGTCGACGTGGTCCTCGGCTATGTCGAGACCCACGGGCGCGCCGAGACCGCGAAGCTCCTCGACGGGCTCCCCGAGGTGCCCCGCAAGACCTTTCAGTACCGGGGCGTGGCCATCGAGGAGATGGATCTGGACGGCCTGGTCGAACGCCATCCGGAGATCACGGTCGTCGACGAGATCGCGCACACCAACGTCCCCGGGAGCCGCAACCGGCGCCGGTACCAGGACGTGCTCGCCTTGCTCGACGCCGGGATCAACGTGATCGGGGCCTTCAACATCCAGCACCTCGAGAGCCTGAACGACGTGGTCCAGCGGGTGACCGGGGTGGCGATCCGCGAGACGGTGCCCGACAGCTTCCTCAAGCGGGCCGACCAGGTGGTGAACCTGGACCTGGCGGTCGAAGATCTGATCGAGCGCCTCCAGAGCGGAAAGATCTACGCCGCCGACAAGGTGCCCTGGGCGCTGGAACACTTCTTCAAGGACCGCCACCTGGCGACGCTGCGCGAGCTGGCGCTCCGCGAGGTGGCCGAGAGCCTCGATCGCGGGGACCGCCGCGAAAACGGGGACGGCGCGCGGGGCCAGGGGGAGGCCGCGCGCGGCGGGGACGTCACGGGTCGGGTGATGGTCTGCATGTCTTCGTTCCCCACCCGGGCCAGCGCGCTGCTGCGGCGCGGGTCGCGCCTGGCGGGCCGGCTCAACACGGACTGGTTCGTGGTCTACGTCGAGACGCCTCGCGAGGCGCCCAACCTGATTGATGCCGAGGCGCAGCGGCACCTGCTGGCGAACGCCGAGAGCGCGCGCGAGCTCGGCGCGGAGGTGGTGCACCTCAAGGCGCAGGATCCGGTCCCGGCGCTGCTCGACTTCGCGCGCTCCCACGGCGTCGGGCAGATCATCATCGGTCGCTCGCAGGCCCCCTGGTGGCGGCAGGTCTTCGGGCGCTCGCTGGTGATGCGGTTGATCCGGGAGGCCGCCGGTTTCGACGTCCTCATCGCGTCGCTCGACGAGGAGCCGCTCTCGAGCTCGGGGCCCCCCAGATGACCCTGCGGGCCAAGATCCTGCTCGCGCAGACGCCGCTGGCCGGGGCGCTGATTCTGATCGCCGTCCTGTCGGGGATCACCAGCGCCGCGCTGGGGCGCAACGTCGCCTCCATCCTCCAGGACAACTACCGCAGCGTGCTGGCCGCCGAGCGCATGAAGGAATCGCTGGAGCGGATCGACAGCGCGGCCATGTTCATCGTCGCCGGAGAGCGCGGTCGCGGGATGGCGCAGGCCGAGCAGAACTTTCCGCGCTTCGAGGCCGAGCTGACCGTGCAGCAGAACAACATCACCGAGCGCGGCGAGCCGGAGGCGACCATCGTGCTGCGCCAATCCTGGAACGCCTACCGCGCCGCCTTCGACCGGTTCGTCGGCGGCGGGAATCATGCCGCCCTCGAGGCCAGCTACTTCGAGACCATGAACCCGCTTTTCGTCGCCACCAAGAACGCGGCCGATCGCATCTTGGACCTCAATCAGGACGCCATGGTGCGCAAGCGGGATCAGGCGCGCCGCTCGGCCAAGCGCTTCAACGCCGTCATGCTGGCGACCGCGCTGCTGGCCTCGCTGATCGGTCTGGGCGCGTCGACCGTGCTCACCCGGCGGATCCTGAGCCCGCTCTCGGTCCTGGGCCAGACGGCGCGCCGCCTGGGCGAAGGGGACATGGAGGTGCGCGCCAAGGTCAGCCGGCAGGACGAGATCGGTACGCTGGCGCGCGATTTCAACTTGATGGCCGATCGCCTGGCTCAGTACCGCCACAGCTCGCTGGGGGAGCTCCTGCAGGCCCAGCAGCAGGCCCAGGCCGCCATCGACAGCCTCCCCGACCCGATCCTGATCTTCGACCTCGAGGGCAGTCTCCTCAGCGCCAACCGCGCCGCGGAGCGGGTCCTGCACGTCACCGTCGAGGAATCGACCGGCGCGCCGATGGTCCGCGCCGAGCCCCAGATCCGCGCGGTCGTCGAAAAGGTGCGGGTCAAGGCCCTGGCCGACGAGGCCGGCTACGCCCCGGGCGGCTTCGACGAGGCGGTCCGCGTTTCGCCGGCCGGCAGCGATGGGAACGACGTCTTCCTGCTGCCGCGCGCGGCGCGGGTCACCACCGAACAGGGGGGCCTGGTCGGCGTGACGGTCATCCTGCAGGACGTGACCCGCGTGCTGCGCTTCGACGAGCTCAAGAACAACCTGGTGGCCACCGTCGCGCACGAGTTCCGCACGCCGCTCACGTCGCTCCGCATGGCGGTGCATCTGTGCGCCGAGGAGAGTGTCGGCCCGCTCAACGACAAGCAGCTCGATCTCATGCAGGCCGCGCGGCAAGACACCGAGCGCCTGCAGCAGATCGTCGACGATCTGCTGGATCTGTCGCGCATCCAGGCCGGGCGGATGGAGCTGCACCGCCGGCGGGTCAGCGTCGAATCGCTGATCCGCGAGGCGATCGCCCCGTTCGCCAGCGCGGCCCGCGACAAGAACCTCGGCCTCAAATCCGATATCCCGCCCGGTCTGGGCGAGGTCGACGTCGACACCGAGCGCATGCAGCTGGTGCTGGCGAACCTGATCGGAAACGCGATCCGCTACACGCCCGCCGGCGGCGCCATCGTCGTACGCGGCCGGCGCGCCGACACCACCGTCTTCGTCGAGGTCCAGGACGACGGCCCCGGCATCCCCAAGCAATACCAGACCGCCGTGTTCGACAAGTTCTTCCGCATGCCGGGCAGCGGCTCGGGCGGCGCCGGCCTGGGCCTCTACATCGCCAAGGAGATCACCCTCGCCCACGGGGGCCGCCTCAGCCTGACCAGCGAGCCCGGCCAGGGCAGCCTGTTTTCCGTGGAATTGCCGGCCTCCGCGGCCGCCTGAGGGCCCGACTCAAGATCTCGATCGAACCCGACGAATGATACGGGTGCCGTGAACAATCAGCTCACAGAGTCGTCCGACATGATCGCCTGGAACCGGGCGCGGTTCCGAAAGATGGTGGAGCTCGCCTGCGCCATCACCGCCGGGCTGGCCCTGACCGTCATGTTCGTCGTCTTCTCTTCGATCCTCACCCGCTGATCGGACCCCGGTCAGGTCGGCTTGACGATCGGGAGCTCGGTGAGGCGCGGGTCGCCGCCCCCGCCTTCGACCGCGATCTGACGGAAACCCAGGCCCTTGAAGGGCGTCGCCGCGTCCCAGGGCAAGGGCACCTTCTTGGGCACCGATCCCGCTGGGGGTAGCGGGAAGATCAGCGATCGCGCGGCGTGGTGCCGGATGTGCTCGGTCTGGTGGTGGTGCTCCTGGTGGATGTGGCCGTAGAACACGGTCACCCGCTGGTAGGGGAGCAGCAGATCGATCACCTTGGCGCCATCCTGGGTGGCCCATTCCCATTGGGGGTAGAGGTCGAAGAGCGGGCGGTGGGTGAGGACGACGATGCGGGCGTCGCGCCCGACCCTCTTGAGATCGGCGGACAGCCAGTCGATCTGCGCCGCGCCGACCGCTCCCGCCGGGTCTGAGACGTTGTCGAGCGCGACGAAGTGCACGCCCTTGTGATCGAACGCGTAGTGGGTCGGGCCGAAATTCTCCTGGTAGGCGACCCCGGCGTCGGGCGCGGCGTCGTGCTCCCCCGGCATGAGACGCAGGGTCTTGACCTTGAGGCCCCCGACGATGTCGCGGAACTCGGTCATCCGCTTGCGCCGGACGGCGCCGTCGTTCGTCGTGTGCGTCAGGTCGCCGGTGAAGACGATGAAGTCGGGCTCTGCGGCCACGCCGTTGACCGCCTCGACCGCCTTCTTCAAGGTCACGTCGGCCTCCGGATTGGAGACGCCCGCGTAGCCCCAGTGGGTATCGGAGAGCTGTAGGAAGAAGAAGTCGTCGTGAACATCGGACTTCTTGGCTTTCTTCTTGGCGGCGCCCGCCAGACCGGACGCAAACACGACCCCACCCACCCCCATGAGCTTCAATAAATCGCGACGGCTTCCCTGGTACGGCATTCGTCACCTCCTGCCGTATTCAACGGGAGGGACGCGCCGATCGTTCCCTGTTTGCCACCTGCCGCCCTGTCAGTCTCCGTTGATCTCGACCGCGAGCCGCTCGAGATCGTGGACGTTGACGTCGGAGACCAGGGCGTACCCGAGGCCTTGATCGCGCCAGAGCAGCACGGTGAACCCACGCGAGGTCTCCTCGGAGACCGACAACCGACCGAGGTGCGTCCCAGCCTGGGCCGGCCAGGGCAGATTCTCGGCCGGAAAGATCAGCAGCGTGATCGAGTGCAGGCGGTGCTTGAACAAGAACGCGGCCGCCTTTCGATCGCGGAAATAACCCACGCTGCCGCCCAGCAGCGGGAACTCAGCGTCGCCGGCGAAGGCGATCCGCGGGGCGAACTCGAGCCTCCCCGTGAACCAAGGCTTGACCTGGTGGATGCAGATCGGAAGAGCACACGTCTGAACTCCAGTCACTGACCAATCT
>OCTA010002980.1_pt1 | contig 15158 bp, 18 predicted proteins | sample 1538991 | NCBI WGS metagenome assembly OCTA01 (sample SAMEA3539302, study PRJEB22396) | soil metagenome | biome: tundra; feature: field; material: soil | place: USA | collected 2010-05 | depth 0.15 m | reverse complement strand
CCGACTCGGGCAAGAACGCCGGCCATCTCCGCCGGCACCAGGGCGGCGACCGCCAGGCCAACAGCGCCCTCTGGCACATCGCCATGGTCCGCATCGCCCACGATCCCGAGACTCGGGCGTACTTCGACCGTCGAGTGAAGGAAGGACGCACCAAGCGTGACGTCATCCGGATCCTTCAGCGCTACATCGCCCGCGAGGTCTATCGCTACCTCCCTCGCGGCTGAATCCCCGGGCCGTGGGTCTGGCTCATCCCATAACTGTCGCCCTTCGGGGCTGACTTACGCGCGACCTGCCGACCCACGACTCGGGATCACTTCTCACCAAGACGCGTGACTTCATAAGAGCGTGCCCTCGCTCGACGAGTGGCTCATCATTGTTCTGTCCGCTGTCTTCACCCCGGAGCCCCTTCGAAGGGCTTGACATTGATAAGAGCGTCGCGCGCTCCGAATAACGGCCAGAGCGCGTCCCCGAAGTGCCGATCAGCCACAGTCGATAACCGTCTCGCTCCCGGCGTTCGGGAGCACCCCAGCATTCGGCGTATCGCATGACGGCGATGGCCGGGACGCGCGATGCCCCCTTGGGCCAGAATGGTCTCATGACGATCTCCTGGTGGTTCCTGATCTTCGCCGTCTGGTGCGCTCTGTTCACCGCCTTGGCACTGTGGCCGCCACGCCAACCGGGCTTCCTGACCCCGCTGACCTTCTTCGCCTCATGGCTCACGAGCGAGCTCGCCGCGTGGCACCTGGTATGGCAGCTCGTCGTCGCCATCGTCTTCGTGTCCCTCGGCGCCCTCGGAGACTGGCCCGGTTGGGTCGGCCTCGTCGTGATCGTCTCGTCCGGGGTCGGTCTTGTCGCGGCACTGGTCGCGGCAAGCCGCACGGACCGGATCTTCGAGTCCGCGCTGACCGAAGCACTGGGTCCGGGTTGGCGGGACGGCATCGACCCGGGATGGACGCGTCCCTCCTCGGGTGTGGAATGGGCCAGGCTCCACTCGATCTCGCGTCCGGGCCGGCGCCACGGGATCGTGCGGACACGCGACGTGCAGTACGTCGATGACGGACTCCGGCGGCACCGCCTCGATGTCTGGCGCCAGGAGGGCGTCGGCCCGGCTGCGCCGGTGCTCCTGCAGATCCCCGGCGGCGGCTGGATGGTCGGGAGCAAGGAGCAACAGGCACGGCCCCTCATGCGCCGACTCGCCGCCAGCGGATGGGTCTGCGTGCCAATCAACTACCGGTTGTCACCGAAGGCGACGTGGCCCGAACACCTCGTCGACTGCAAGCTCGCCTTGAAGTGGATCCGAGAGCACATCGCCGAGTACGGAGGCGACCCTGGATACGTCGTCGTGACGGGCGGCTCGGCCGGCGGGCACCTCGCGGCCATGATGGGTCTCACGGTCAACCAGCCCGAGCTCCAGCCGGGGTTTGAGGCCGTCGACACCAGCGTCCGGGCCATGGTGCTCTTCTACGGGGTCTTCGACTTCCTTGACCGCTACGGATTCCGCGGCCGATCGGGTGCGGGTTTCCGGCGGGTCGCTCAGCGCTACATCCTCAAGGCGGACCCGGAGTCGCAGCGGGAACTGTTCGCTCTGGCGTCCCCCCTCGACCAGATCCACCGGGACGTCGCGCCGGCCCTCATCGTCCACGGTGAGCGCGACGTGCTCGCGCCCGTCGAGGAGGCCCGGCTGTTCGCCGAGCGGCTGCGGCGGGAGTCGAGCAGGTCGCCCGTCGTGTACGTGGAGCTGCCCGGCGCGCAGCACGCGTTCGAGATGTTCGCGTCGATCCGGGGGCTGCACACGTCCGCGGCCGTGGACACCTTCTTGGCGTGGCTGCTCAGTCAGGACGAGAAGTCGTCCGACACCCCGACGGGGGCACCACCCCTGCCGGCCTGAGCAACTCCAGCCCCTGCCCGGCGCGGACGCGCCTGTCGCCGGTCGGTCGGGTCAGGCAGGGACGCTGACGGTCGGCCGTACGCCGTCCCACATCTCGATGAGCACGTCGAGCACCTCCTCGGCGGCGGCGAACCCACCGAGGTGGCTCTCGCCCGGACGGACGGTGAACGCAACGTTCCGCACCGGCGACGGCATGTGCAGCGTACGGGTGCAGCACATCGGAGCCTGCCACCGAAGCGTCGAAGTGTCCCATCTACCCGGCGTTTCGAGACAGTCTTGGAACGGTGACGGCGGTCTGTAGCTGGACGTTATGGGTCATCTCGGGTGCTCGTCAGGCAGGCGGAAGGCTGACGCATCTGTCGGTTCGCCCGATCGTCTGTCTCACCTCTTCATGACTCGATTGCGCCAACTTTGCGACGTGGGTGGACTCCCGGGTGTGCCGTGTGGAGACACTGTCGAGGACCTGGACTCTCGACGGGCTCGCGTCTGACTTGGTCGGAGTCGAGTCATTGACGTGTTTGTGGATGCTCACCCCTTCCGATGGGAGCAATCAGGGCCTGGTCACGTTCGTCCCTGATCCGGAGCTCGCTAACCTCACAGCCTTCTTTCACGACCAGCTCGACCTACAGGGTTAGGTCCTCGATCTGCTCGGCGTATCTCGTTCTGTCTATGCCGCCGGCCCACCCTTGGGTGGATGAGAAGTCGGCGCCGACATGTGCGGCAAGCGAGACGAAGGGTAAGTGGAATGGCGCTATCGTGCCATTCAATGGCCGTCGAACAGAGATTGCCAGCACATTGCCGAGCGAGGGCGACGCTGGAGGGCGCGGTCGTGGCGGAATCGGCTGCAGCCCTGCGCGTCGAGGTTCTCGAGAGTTCCCCGGAACTGTGGTTCCCACGTGAGGACGTTCGCCAACACACGATCGAAGGATCTGGCGACGGCCTGGCGCGAGTCGGTGCCGACAACTTGAAGAACTACCTTTCCTTCGACCCGGACAAGGTGCGGATCGACCTGATCGATAGTGGACGAGGGGACGACGAGCGGGACATCACGGTCAAGCGCTTTCCGACCTGGGGTGATGCCACTGATCTGATTGACCTGATGAACGTGCAACTCGATGAGGGCACCCGGTTCTGCAGCCAGGCCAGGAGCGATTGGCGTCGGCCTGTAGTCGAGGGCAGTCAGATCCTGGGCCAGGCACTGGTCGCAGCATCGCGATTGGCACCTGGCCGCCGAACGCACTCGGCTTCCATGATCTTTACTCGCGGTACGGACGCCAGAAGACCGTATTGGATCGAATTCGATGAGATTTCCTCCGGTAGGACCTTCGCTGCAATGCAAGCGAGAGCCAGACAGGCCGAACGGACCTGCGCCTTAGGCACCCTGCTTCTCGGCTCTCCTGCCCACCACCCCCTCATTTGCCATGCGGAATCGGCTCCCAACGTGGCAGGACCGTACGAGTCGACGCCCTGTGACATGTCCGTGACTGGCCGTGATGTGCGTATTGTCGATGATGCGTACACCGGAGATCCGGACGCACGCTTGGGGCCGCCGGAAATTCATGCGTGGGTCCGTTTTCGAGACGTACCCGACGACCAGCCGATTCACGGGGCACTGCTCGCCCAGTTCACCGGACACATGTCGATCGCGGCAGCGCTCCGACCGCATCCTGGTGTCGGGCAAAGCCAAGCACACCGGACCCTTTCCACATCGATCAATGCCATCTCCCTCTCGATCCATTCCGAGGTCCAAGCCGACCGATGGATGCTCTACTCACATCGATCGACCTTTGCCGGCGACGGTATGACGCATTCGGAGTGCCGAGTGCACAGTGAAGATGGCCTCTTCGTGGCATCGTTTACGGTCGACGCCATGGTGCGCGCATTCGCCGATATTGCCCAGGTAGATCCAAGGACGGCAATGTGAGTCTCGCTGCCGCCCGTGGTCCACTGGCGCCCGATCGTGCCGGGCAATTTTCATCACCCCTACCAGCGGGGCTGGTCTACGTCGAGCCGCACCGTCGGCGCATTCAGGCTCTCATCGGTAGCGAGACGGTGCTTGATACTGAATCGGCCCTCCTCGTCCATCGCCCCGGAAGCGCACTTTCCTATGCCTTCCCCACTGAGCAGGTCCGTAACCTGCCCCACGAGTGCGTGCCTAAGGCGCCTGGCTACGCGCTCGTCCCGTGGGATGCCGTGGATGTCTGGATCGAAGAGGGCCGTCGCCTTGTCCACTATCCACCCAACCCGTACCACCGGGTCGATTGCCGCCCGACTCGGCGCCGCCTGCGCGTCGAGATTGCGGGTGTGGTGCTAGTGGACACCGACGAAACGATCATCGTGTTCGAGACGGGCCTCGAGCCGAAGCTCTACGCGTCAAAAGCGGCCATCAGTATGGAGTACTTGCGTCGGACGGAAACCTCTACCTATTGCAACTACAAGGGATACGCCACCTATTGGTCCGCAATCGTTGGTGACGTGGTTTTTGAGGATGTGGCCTGGAGCTATGAAGACCCTCTGCCCGAGAGCGTCTTGATCAAGGGGTGCCTGTCCTTCGACCCAGAGGGAGTCGGCATGGTGGCTGACATACCGCCCAAGCACGGTATGTGACCGCACCTGTTCAGGTCGTCACTCCGGTTCGAGCTGGATCTCCCGAACTCGTAGATCGGCGTCGATGAATCGCCCAAGCAGGGTGTCCCACTTTGTCGCCGTCATAACCATGTGGGGCATGACCCCGAGGTGCCGTTGTGGGGCAGGAGATATGCGTTAGGCCCCGACCTGGAGGCTTCTCGGTTGTGGTTCAAGCAGCCACCTCGAAGCTGAACGGAAATTCTAAACGTCGGTCACCCTTCTGACGAGGTGTGTCCATCACCTCGCCCGAACCGGAGCCGACGAAGGCGGGGAAGTGGGCAGTGCCTGGGTGTCCCCCGGAACCGGCGATGTACAGTCTGTTGAGATGGTTCAGGCAGCAGGAGAAGACCACATTGAACCCGAGGCGGTTCTTGTTTCCTACGACGCGGGCGTCCGGGCTATTGAACGAATCGCCGCCGTAGCCGAATGGGATGCCCCCACGCCTTGCGGTGAGTGGCGAGCCTTCGATCTAGTTGGCCACTTGCTTGCCATCGTCCGCTATTACCACCGACTTCTAGATGCTGCCTCAGACGGCAATCCACGACCAGGCCTACCCCGAGGATCGCAACTCGTAGCCATGAACGCCGACGATTTGGATGCCCTGACCGAGGTGGAGGGTGATGAGCGCGCCCGCGAGTTCGTCGTTGGAGCGGATGCCTATGCTGATCGCCTTCGCTCGGCAAGCTGGACGATGACGCTTGGGGAATGGTCGGGCCTCGGCAAACTCACCGTCGGCCAACACACCGGGGTCGTCCTCGGAGAATGGCATGTGCACGCGTGGGACCTCGCTCGATCAGTGGGTCTCGATCACCGTCCCGATAATGCCGTGATGGTTGCCAAGGGACAAGAGGTCGTCCTGCGTGGAGCTGGCCCCGGTGATCCGTGGATCCAGGTGCTCAACGGTTATGGCCGCAATCTCGACTGGTCACGTCCTTCGGACGGGTCCGCATGAATCTCGCGATGTGAACTCACCCGGCGATCAGGGGCAGGGTCGATGCAACTCAGGGCTGAGGGAAGATCTGACCCAGGCGTCTGCTGCACGGTATGGGGCCCTCCCTTGCCGGTGAATTCGGCCGACGTGCCGGCCATGATCATCCAGGACCGACGCTACGGTTGTGCCTGCCCTGGAGCACGCCGAATGCGCTGAGGGCCCCCCTGGAATCGGTAGGAGGACTCCCTCCCGCCAACCCCCCGCTACCGACAAGGAACCTCCCATGACGCCTCCCGCCAGCGCAGTCCGCTTGATCGGCCACCAACGCCGCTTCGCCGAGTCGATCGCACAGATAGACACTGAGCTGGAGTTCGCCTCGGGTGCTGCCGTCGCCGCCCGTCGAGAGGAAGTGGTGGCTGCCGCCCGCGCCGCCTACGGCCCCAGCGAGGACTTCCGTGGGGTACGTGATGCCTGGGATGCCGTCTTTCCCGATGGCGTCTACAGCGCCACCGGATTGGCCGAAGCCAAGCGGCTGGCGTAGGTACTGAAGCGTTGTCGGCGCAGGGGGTCACTCACCCGGCGTTATACAGGTGATGTGGGGCAGTTGGACCTCCACCTACACACCAAAAGTGCTGACGTGGATTGTTGTCCAGACAGACCCCTGGACAGGTGTCCAAGCTTCCTCTAGTGTGGGCTCGAAAGGTTAAAGCCGAGTGAGGACCTCACCGGGGGAGGATCGACGAATGTCGCAAAGGAAACTCCGGGTCTTTCAAGTCGCCACTGGCAACGTCGGCTCCGAAATGGTTGGGCGAATCGTCGAACATCCCGACCTCGAACTGGTGGGCCTCTACTGCTACTCGCCCGACAAGGTGGGCCTCGACGCTGGTGAGATCGTCGGTATAGCTCCACTTGGAGTGACAGCTACGGGCGATGTAGCCGACGTGCTCCGAGCCAAGCCGGACGTGGTCAACTTCAACGGCGTCTGGCCGGACATCGACCTGTTCTGCGAGCTGCTCGATGCGGGCATCAACGTCGTGACCACGTCGGATTGGATCACCGGCTACCACCGCGATCGAAATCATCCCCACCCGTCGGGGAAGAAGCCCACCGAACTCATCGAAGCCGCGTGTCAGCGTGGAGGTACGACGTTCTATGGGACTGGCATGAACCCCGGCCTTGCCCAAATCCTCAGCGTGGTGGCCACAGCAGGAATGGGACGGGTAGACCACATCACCGTTTTGGAGACAGTCGATGTCTCCTGTCATCACTCGGTGGACACGTGGAAGAACGTGGGCTACGGGCGGCCCGTGGACGATCCCGAGGTTCCCGGCCTCCTGGAGACCGGTTGCACGGTCTTCGCCGACTCGATCCACATGATGGCGGACTGCTTCGACCTGAAGATCGACGATGTCGTGTTCGAGTGTGAACTCGGTGCCTGCACTGAAGACGTTGAACTGGGCTGGTGGACGTTGCCGAAGGGGTCAGTGGGAGCCAGCCTCGCCAAGTTCAAGGGAATCTCGGGTGGTGAGCCGAAGATCGAGGTGCACCTCGAATGGCAGATGGCTCCGAAGACGGAACCGAGTTGGGATGTTCAGGGCTGCTACATCACCACCATCGAGGGTGATCCCACGATCGTCAACCGCCACATGATCTTCCCCGCCACCGGAATGCCGCACGGTGCATGGACGCCTGAGTACTTCGCTTCATTGGGCATGACGATTACGGGAATGCCCGCACTGAATGCCATCCGGTCTGTGTGTGAGGCAAAGCCGGGGCTGATGACGAGTGCGGATCTTCCGCTTCGCGCTTTCGGTGCCCGGTTCCACGATGCGGTTTCGACCGACGTGCCGACCCCCAAGTAGCGCCATGGACTCCCGGTACCCTTTCCCCAACTCGCCCAACGGCTGGTTCAGCGTCGGAGCTGGTTCGGACCTCGCACCAGGTGACGTGCGACCAATCACCTACCTCGGACAGGAGTTCGTCCTTTTTCGAGGCGAGGACGGAATCGCTCGTGTCTTTGACGCTTACTGTCCCCACCTGGGAGCCCACTTGGGCATCGGCGGTCGCGTGTGTGGGGACGGACTCGCCTGTCCGTTCCATGGGTGGCGCTTTGACGGCGAAGGCCAGCTCGCCGAAGTGCCGGGACTGGACCGCAAGCCGCGAGCCAGTACCAACGCTTGGCCCGTATGTGAGCGCAACGGCCGCATCTTTGTCTGGCACCACGCTGACTGCCTCCCTCCCAGCTACGAAGTGATCGGCTACCGACCGAACGAGTCGAAGTGGACACCTTGGAGATCCAACTCCTATCGGGTGCGTGTGCACGTCCAGGATCTGACCGAGAACATCATCGACCGGTCTCACTTCTCAGCGGTCCACGACATGGCGCCGCCCGAAAGCAATCACTTCGAGGTCCGGTTCAAAGGCCCCTCCATGATCGTCGAGCAGAGCCTCAAAGTCACCGCCGTGGACGTCGCCGGCTACGAGATCCAGACGATCTCAACCACCTGCGGCCCTGGGATCGTGGCGGTTGAGGTCAGCCAAGACCCGATCGAAATGCTGACCTACATCACGCAGACACCCATCGATGACGAGTTCACGGAAGTGAATCTTTGCTTCTCGATGAAGGCACTACCAGACCAGAAGTCCACCGAGTCGATCAGTGAACTTAACGACCGGATCACCAATGAGCAGTTCACTCAGGATGTGCCGATCTGGGAAAACAAGATCTACCGTGACCGGCCGATGCTCACCAAGAACGACGGACCAGTCACGCAGTACCGCCGATGGTTTCGCCAGTTCTACTCTGACCCGGGCTAACAGACCACCCCGGAAGTGCCTGGCCGCAGGTGAACAAGAGCAAGCGTCGGCGGCGTCCAAGGGCGCTCCGGGCCGGCGTTATCGGGGACACCCGCTCCGACGAACGTCGTTGGGTGCAGTCCCCGGGGCGGCAGATGAGTCCTAGTTGGATAGCTGCGGGTCTAGTCCGTCCACGTGCATCTCGATGTACTCATTGTTTGCCCACGGTCCGACCGCACCTTCAACCACCTCTCGGACGCTTTCGACCGACTCACCTTCCCAGATGCAAATTCCGAAGGTGTGATCGTCGTTTGATGCGTGGATCGGCAACGCCACATGTGAAGGAAGTCCGGCTTCGAGCGCCTTAGCCTCAGCGGCCTCAAAGCCCTTAGGGTCATGGATTCGGTGGATGACGGTTACAAACATGGGAGATCCCTCGGCTCTGAAATCCTTCCGCCGCAATTTGCGACTCTCATTGCCTAACTCGGATGGCGCTTGAGTGCTCCGTAGGGTGACGAGCTCAGCCATCGAGAGACGAACGGGTGGTCATGGGAATCAACCCCAGGACGAGACACTCCCCGATGCGCTGGGTATCCCACACGTGCCGTTGGGGGTCACTCGCGAATCGACGTCAGGGCTACTTCCAAGCCTTCTGCGGTGGGCCAACGGACAGTGCCCGCGGCTCTCGGCGAAACTCGCCATCTCAAGCGCCGTCGCATACAGCTCGGTGGTTGACGAGCCGAACTCCGGGGCGCGCATGTCGAAGCGCATCATGAACATTGTCTGCCCCTTAGGCGTCTCGTGACGCTTCGGCCGCCCTGGTGAGCTTCGCCGATCGCCTCGTCACGGCCTCTGTGAGATCGCCGTGGGTGATGACGTAGGGCTCGTCCGCCATCACGGCCTCTATCACCCCGGCGCCGGCGTCGTCGGCGGTGGCGAGCATCGACGTCATCTCCGGGTTGCTGGCAATCATGGCGTCGAAGTCGCCGTCATTGGCAATCGGACGGCGCAGGTGGTTCGGCTGCGCCGCCTCACTGGTCTCGAGGTGTCGGGTGATCATCGCGGATGGGAAGATCACCGTCACGCCGATGCCGTCGTTGGCGAGCTCGAGTCGGAGGGTCTCTGCGAGGCCCCACACCGCGAACTTGCTCGCCTGGTAGGCGCCGAGATGGCTGGCCGGATCCAGGATCGACGACGATGTGGTGAACGCCAGCCTGCCCCGCTCGGCCTTGCGGAGGAGGCGGAGGAACGAGCGGGCCACCCGGGCCGAGCCGGTGACGTTGATGTCCAGCAGCCACCGCCACTCCTCGTCCGTAAAGGCCTCGACGGCTCCGAAGAGCTGCACGCCGACGTTTGACACGACGAGGTCGACGACGCCGAACCGATCCTCGGCGGCGGCTGCTGCAGCGTCCACGCTGGCGGCGTCGGCGACATCGACGGCCATGCCCAGGGACCGGACACCGTGGGCGTCAGCGACTCGGGCCGCCTCGGTGGCGGCCCGCTCTCCGTCGAGGTCGAGCAACGCCACATCCATGCCAAGGGCTGCGCACCGTTCACCCAGGGCGAGGCCAAAGCCCGAGGCTCCGCCGGTCACGACGGCGACGGGCATCAGCTCTCCTCCGGCGTCACGAAGTCGGCGTGCAGCCGGGTGAGCTTCGAGGACTTGATACGCCACCCATCTGTGCCCTTCTCGTAGGTCTCGTGATAATGGCCGTAGCCATCGAGACGCATGCCGTTGGGCCAGATGACGATGTCATTGAGCGCCCAAATCCCCGTCGCGGTGGCCTCCGAGGTGAGGTCGATCTCTGGCATGTGCCCCTGGTGGACGGTCACCGCGCCTCCCAGCGCCTCCTGTAGGAAGGTGATGAACTCGGCGGCCCCGCGCACGACGTCACCGCCCGCCTCGCTCGTGTCGATCACCACGTCGTCGGTGAACACCTGCCGCATCCCGTCCCAGTCCTTCGTGTCCATGGTGCGGAAATAGCGGGCCTTCAGGCGCCGGATCGCCTCGACCTCGTGCAGGTCGCTCACCGGTCGCTGGTCGAGGAGGGAACGAGGCCCCGCGGCAGGATCAGGGGGAGGTCGGTGTAGGTGACGATGCCGGGTGGCGCGGCCACCACGTAGGGGATGGAGTTGATGGCCGGCATCGCCGTCATGATCATGCCGAGGACCATGAACTCAGCGAAGGTGGTGGCTTCGAAATCCGGTGGCGGCAGGTACTCGAGGGTGGCGGTCACGGTGGGGCGGCCGTCAACCTTGATGACGTGGCCCTCCTTGATGGGCCAATCAGGCTCGAGGGTCTGACCCTTGCGCCACCGCACGTTTAGCTCCACGACTGTCCGGTCGCCGACCTTCCCTTCCCAGCTGGCGTAGACGCCAGCAACGTGGCCCGCGGGGATCGTCCAGGAGTCCATGACGACGTCCTCGGTCGCCTGGGCGTACTCTGCCACACAGACGATGTCGTCGAGCTCGACGCCGAGGGCGTCGGCGACCATGGCCACGGCTTCGCCGAAGACGGCGGTGCCCTTCGCCGCCATGCCGGGGAGCTCTGGGTCGTCGATGGGTCGCCCGAAGCCGCAGGGCAGCTCGGTGGCCGGGGAATCGTAAAGAGTGGTGTCGGAACCCTCGTCGATCGTGATCTTGTCGATGCGATCACAGATGTTTGCCGTGGCGATACCGACCAGCTCAACGAAGCCGGGGCTGATCCCGGTCCCGAAGATCGTCGATCCGCCCTCCTCACACGCTGTGAGGATGCGCAAGCGATCTGCAGGGTTGCCTTTGCCATTGACAAACGCCGCAGTGGTGACGACGTTGACGCCGGCCTCGAGGATGCGGACGATCTCGTCGGTACTGGGCCACATCGGGTTGTAGACGACGATGTCCGGCTTCAGGGCGAACAGCGCCTCGGCGTCGTTCGTCGCCGCGATCCCCAGGGCTTCGATGCCGCAGAGCTTGCCGACATCAATGCCGACCTTGTCCTCCGACCATGCGTAGCACCCGACGAGCTCCAGGTCGGGGTGCGCGTTCATGGCTCGCACCGATCGCTTCCCGACGTTCCCCGTCGTCCACTGCACCACACGCAACGCCATCAGCGGCCCCCTGTCGATCAACCAGTCGCAGTCGTCCCGTCGCTCACCGAAGACGGGCGCCGTCGACGGATTAAGTATACGATAATGACTACTTGATGGCAAGAGGAAGGGGATATCAGATGGGAGCGTTCTCGGAGCGCTGCTCCCTGGTCGGAGCAAACTCTTGGCCGTGAGTACACAGCCCCTGCGGGGCCGTCCGACACAGGCGGAGGCGCTGGCGATCGAACGCCGGCTCCGCGAGGCAGCGATCGAGGCGTTCGTTGACAACGGCTTCGAGGGCACGACGATGGAAGCCGTTGCGGCAGCTGCCGGGATCACGAAGCGAACGCTGTACGCGAAGTACGCCGACAAGCAAGCGCTCTTCGCTGCGGTGATCCCGCGGGCACTTGCGGACATGCCGTTCCTCGGGGTCGCTATCGAGGTTCCTGATGGCGACCTGACCAACTCGTTATGCCAGCTCGCACGTCAGATCATTGAGCGGCTCGTTGACCCGACGGCGGTGAGGCTCCGGAGGCTCGCCATGCTCGAGGCAGACCGCATCGCCGAACTCGATCCGGTCGAAGGCGCCGACATGTGGTCGACGAGCCTCCTATCGATCGTCCACCTCCTCGCGACCCACGCAGAAGCCGGCGAGATCGTCGCCGACGACCTTGAGGTGGCCGCCGACCTATTCCTCGCGATGGTCGCCGGCAGTCCCACCGTGTGGGCCGACTTCGGCTTGTTTCGCTCCACCGAGGAGCTGGAGCGCCACATCGCGCGCGCCGTCGACCTGTTCCTCTCCGGGATCCTCCCGCGAAGCTGACCGTGTCGGCGACCAACCCGTGCCGGAACGTCAAGAAAGTCCGAGCCGATTCGTCGGATTGCTGAGCGGACGCTGGACCTTAGGACTCTCCGCAAAATAACATAGCTGTAGTTTAGTTGGCTTCCTCCTCTGGCGGATTGACCGTGTAGTTCCAGTCCCCGTGAAACGGTTGCCCACTTCTACTTCGATTTCAAACACCCTCATGATCTGGCTCCTTTGCCATTGCTTGGAACCAGTGTGCAACGAGGGTGTGACGATTACACAGGTGTGATTTGATTTCCGCGTTGATCGTCCAGCAATTCATCCTGGATTAGCTGCAATACCATTTACTTAAGTAGTGAGAACCCTGGGCCTGGGTTCAGGCGGAGCCGGCGGACAGCGGTGCTCAGGGCGCTCGACGATGAAGTTGGACATCTTGCGCTTGACCGCGCGGGGGTTGTCGCGGAGCCGCCGTTTCGGCAGCAGTTCGAAGAGCAGCTCGGCGTGCACTTGACGCTCGGCGTCGTCGAGGACCTCAGGGGGAAAAAACCCGGGTGCGACACCGCGGTGCGGCGCGCCACCCGGAGCGTCCGAGTGAAGCTGAGGCGATCGGGGTCACCGCGGGCCGCCTGGGCGACGGAGTGCATGAGCCAGCGAACCGCATAGTGCACGCACAAGTAGCCATAGACCTCATGGGTCACGCCGTCGGGCATCTTGGAGCGGAGGACGACGCGCGGTGAGCGCTGATGGGTCTTGAGCTCGTCGAGCGCGGTCTCGAACTCCCAGCGCTCGGGGTAGAGGGCCGCCAGCTCGTGGGCCGGGGCGCGCTTGGGGTCGAGGATCGTCGTCAACAACCGGTAGGTCGTCTCGTCGCCACCGGGTTCACTCCGACCGTCCATGACGTACTCGATCACCCGGACCTTGATCCCGCCGGTGCCGTGGCGCCGGTCCTTTTGGCTCGGGTAGATCGCCGAGAGAAAGGAACCGTCGCCGAAGCGGCGCGTGATCTCCAAGACGTGGTTCGACTTGGTCCTCCATGCAAGATCAGCCCCGGTGGCCTGGGCCGCTGCCCACAGCCTGTAGCTGTAGAACCCCCGGTCGGCGAGCATGAGCATGCCCGGAACAAGCGAGGTGAACACCCCGGGTGTCAGATTCTGGTCGGCGTCGCGGCACCCGCCGAGGGCCACGTTGACGATGGCATGGGTGCCGCATTCGGCCAGCCCCACCATGCGCAGTTGTGGGAAGACACCGCTCGAGCCCTCACGCTTGGACCCCGGACGCCCGAAGGCGGCGTCGTTGGCCTCGGTGTCGGCGAGGTCGAGGCAGGTGCCGTCGATGGCCATCAAGCGCCAGCTCTTGTACCAGGCTCCCTTGGTCCTCTTGTTGGCCAAGGGCGCGGCGCTGGCGCGGTAGAGGAGCTCGAGAGGCTCAGGGCCGAGCCGACTGCGGGCCTTGAACAGGGCGGCCTTGGTCGGGACGTTCCACGTCGTCGCCCAGCCTTCGGACCACGACAGCCCTTCGACGAGCATGCGCATGACTTCTTCGTAGGCGCAGTCATTGAACAGCGCCAGGCTCAGCACGTAGTAGACGACCACACGCGCCGGGAGGAGTCGTTGGCGTTGCTCGATCCGGCCGGCTTGAGCGATCACCTTGTCGACGACGTCGGGAGGGAACACCCGGGTCAGCACGCCGATCGAGATGTGATCAGACAACCGTTGGTCCGTCTCCGGCTGCACCCACCCGGCCCGGGGCATGGGCGCCAGAATAACACCCATGTAGTCTTAAGTAAACGGTATTGGGGCTAGCAGCGATAGATGCTCTCCGCGTTCCCTGCAAAGAGCTTCAAGCGGGATTCACTGTCGAGGCCGGCCGTGACGGCGCTGAACACCGAGTAGAGCTCATTGAAGGTGCCGTACATCGAGTCAACGGGGAAGTTGCTAGCGAACATGCAGCGGTCGACGCCGAATGCCTCGATGGCGTACTCGAGCCACGGAGCAAAGGCATCGACACTCATGGACTCTAACGGCATCGCCAGGCCCGATAGCTTGCACACGACGTTGTCGCCGAGGCCGGAAAGCGCGTCGATGCCGTCCCGCCAGAGGGCGCGCTCCTCGTCGTAACTCGAGCGGGGCCATCCGGTGTGTTCGACCACAACGACCAGATCATCGAAGCCAGCGAGCTGCTCTGCCGCCACCTGAAGCTGATCGGGATGGGTCATCAGCTCGAACAGCAGGTTCCGCTCCTGCAGCGCGTAAAGCACTCCGGCGTCGGGAAGTGGACCCTCGTACCGGCCCATGGGGCGGACGCCGCGGAAGCGGGGCGCGGTCATCTGCCGGTCGAGGAGCTCGAGAGCCTCGGCCACAGTGTCGGTCGGAGGGATACCGCCGATGATGGCGTCGGGACCGCCCCTGACCTGTGCGGCGCCATCGAGCTCGATGGTCTCCTCGATCGAGTGACGACCGGTCGCGGCAGCGACGTTGATGAACTTTTCGACATTCCATCCGGCCGCCTCGGCCTGATAGGTGTCGACGTCGAACGGGCGGAACATCCGCGATGCATCAGCCGAGTCAGGCGCCTGAGGATGGGACAAGTACGGATACCAGTCAGTTCGGGCGGGGTCCCAGATGTGCACGTGGGCATCCACGACACGGGTGGGCTGATCGTTCATCAGGCCTCCCCGTGCGGTGGGTGGCTGGTGGCACCGACGATCTCGCGGAGCGTCCCGTCGAGCCAATCGGGGAGGGCGGGCCCACCGTAGGTGATGCTGCCGATTGGTCGGGGGTGGCTGCGAAGGCCGATCCATCCGTCGCCGACTACCAACTCAGCTCCAGCCAGAGCGGTCGCCTCGGGGTGGCCGAGCAGATGGGCCACCAGCTCACCTGTCGGTCGGCCGGCGACCTCCTCCCGAGCCTCGATGCCCGCCGCGAAGGCCGTGACGCGCCCTTCCGTGGCACCGGAGGCAACGCGCGCATGCTGGGCAGAGGCCTGGGCGCGACTGCGACCTCCCGTGGTGGCGGCGTCGGTGAGGGTCACCCGCTGGACCGG
>OCTA010002979.1_pt1 | contig 15159 bp, 9 predicted proteins | sample 1538991 | NCBI WGS metagenome assembly OCTA01 (sample SAMEA3539302, study PRJEB22396) | soil metagenome | biome: tundra; feature: field; material: soil | place: USA | collected 2010-05 | depth 0.15 m | reverse complement strand
CCGAACATGCTGAACACCCAGCCTCCGGCGACTGCTCCCACTATTCCTAAAACGATGTCCAGAAAAAATCCTTCTCCAGACTTGTTGACCAGTTTGCTTCCGATGAAGCCAGCCAACAACCCTAAGATAATCCAGGCGAGAAATGACATTTTGATCTCCAATCGAAGTGTTTACTTCCGAACTATAGAGTTAACCATGCTTAAACAGTTTCGGCTCGCGGAGTTTGGCTAGTTTGCCGGAAAAACTTCATCAGCCGCCACGGAACGAGCGGATGTGGCCATGCATCAAACAGATGGGAGCGTTAAAACTCCCCTTGAAGGGGGTTACATTAAATGTTTAGAAGATTGGGACTGCTCACGTTGGCTGTGGCTTCGGCGCTGATCCTGATTGAGCCGACCCAAGCGCAAGCCGGCACCTACGTCGAATTCGGAGTGGCGGTCGCGCCTCCCGTTTACGGGTATCCGGCTAATCCTTATGGCTACGCAAATCCCTATTATTGCGATCCGTATGCGAATCCCTACTGCGGCTACTATCCATACGCGTATGCCGCGCCCTACTACGGTTGGGTCGGCGGCGGCTACTGGGGCCGCGGCTACGGTCGGGGGTATTACGGCTATCGCGGCGGCAACGGCTATCGCGGCGGTTATGGGTATCGCGGGAACTACGGCTATCGGGGCGGAAGCGCGTACAGAAGCGGCGGTTATGCCGGGCGCGGATTTAGCGGCGGTGGCCACGTAAGCGGCGGCGGGCACGGCGGACACCGTTAATTCTCTTCGCCAACGAAGGCTCATACTGGTCGGAGGAGCGTGGAAATGGCAGCAGGTATGAGCACGCCACGAATCACGGCGGTCGAGTACATTGCCCGATTTGTCGAAAAGCCAACGTCCGAGTACCTTGATGGTGTGTTGATTCCTAAGCCGACGGGAATCAGGAAACACAGTCAGGTGCAGGCAAATCTCGTCAAACTCATTGGCAGTGGCTACGATGAAACATTCAACCCACTGCCAGAACTCACGACCCGACTTCGCGAAACCCAATTTTATGTCCCTGATGTGGCCATCGAGGAACTCTCGAAACCCGTCCAAGGCCGCTACCCGGGGCCCAACGATCCGGTGCTTTTGTGCGTGGAAATCGTTTCGCCTCCCGATCGCGTGGGCAAGCTTTTTGGCAAGTGCGAGGAATATCATACCTGGGGCGTGCCGTACTGCTGGGTGATCGATCCAGAGCGCAAGTTCGCTTGGGAATATTTCCCGGCTGATCTCGAGCCCCGAAGAGTCCAAGAGGCTCTTAGCGCCGGCCCTATCCAGTTGCGCCTTGAGGACGTGTTCCGTCGGGTTTAAAGGCTCAATCGGCGGCTCTGTATGCTGGATCTGACATGCCGCTATCGGCCGCATTGCAAGTGTTCGAGAGCTGTCTCGTTGTCGTGACGGCCCTCTTCCCCATCGTCAATCCACTTGCCAACACCCCCATTTTTCTGAGCCTGACGCCGGGCTACTCCAGTCAGGCGCGGGGAATTCTGTCGCGCAAGGTCGCGCTAAACAGCTTCTGGCTGCTGACCGGGTCGATGCTGATCGGCAGCCACATCCTCGACTTTTTCGGGATCTCAATCCCGGTCGTTCAAGTGGGCGGCGGATTGGTCGTGCTCTCCACCGGCTGGACGCTCTTGCAGCGCGAAGCGGACCAAGCGAGGGCCAGCGCCGAGCGCAAAATCAGCATCCAGGATATCTCCAGCCGCGCTTTCTATCCGCTCACCTTGCCGCTGACGGTAGGGCCGGGCTCGATATCGGTCGCGATTACGCTGGGCGCGAACCAGGCACCCCATCAAGACAGCATCACCCGGCTGGTTGCAGCTGTAGTCGGGCCGGCGCTGATGTCGCTGACGGTATTTCTCTCTTACCGCTCCGCCGAACGTCTCGCCAGCCTGCTGGGCGAAACGGCCATGAACGTCATCGTCCGCCTGACCTCATTCATACTGCTGTGTATCGGCGTCCAAATCCTCTGGAACGGGCTGCGGGCACTGGTTCGCTCTTTTTAGAGACAGAAGAGAGGAAGGCCGCCCCTTCACCCGATCCGCGTCTCTTCCTCCGCATCCAGCAGATGCAGAATGATGCGAAACGGCATCCCTATCAGCTCCGGTTTGTCGTCTATGTCCGTCCGCAAATCGAGCAGCGCGTGCTCCAGTAAATAGGTATCCAACAGCACCTGCTGATCGGCTCGCGCCGGAGGCATATAGCGCGCCGCTCCGGCCGCCCGCCAGTATCCGCGCGTAAACGCGGCGCTCACATGCGAATACCAGAACCGTCCCCAGGTTCGCAGCACATCCCGGTTCGCCGGCTCGTGGAGTTCGGCGGAAAGGATCTGTCGCAGGGAAACCTGCGCCGCATAGGCAAACGACATCAACATGCTCGCTACATCGCGCAGCGGACAACGTTTAATCCTGCGCTCGCTGATATGCAGGTTCGGGTCGCCGCCGAAGTCGAACATCACGACATTGCCTTCTCTGACAAGCAGATGACCCAAGTGCAGACGCCCGTGGAAACGCGTTCGCTCGGAAGCGATCCGCCGATCGAACATCGCCCTGAATTTTTCGTTGATCGCGTTCTCCTGTTCCAGCACTTTCACGGCGAGCGTTCGGATCTCAGGGGGCATATCGGCATAACGCTGCCGCAGGAACTCCAATCGACGGCTAGTTAATGCGATATTCCCGTGATAGAGGCTCTGTCTATAGAAATCGTTGAACGGCTCGGGCGCGAACGCCGGATCGGTCGTGTCGTGGGCCAGCACGGAATGCAGTTCCGCCACGCTCTTGCCGGCAGTTTCCGCGAATGCCAGATAGGGCCCAACCAGCTCGAGCGCAATGGGGGGCGGCTCCGTGACCGCGAAATCCAAAGAATAGATAGCGATTGGAGCGGATTTCTGCAGATCCGCCCGGTTGTACTTAGACCCTTGTATATGTTGCAGAAAATCCGAAACCTGCTTGCGCGTGTGCTGCCACGCGTCGCCCTCATTGGGAACAAAGCCATGCAGCGCGGCTATGGTCGTTGGTTGTCCCGCGACTGGCTGGTACTCGAGCGAACCGGCAAACGGAGCGGCTTTCGCGAAATGCCGCTGCTCGGTCAGGAGCAATCCCATCTCAACTCCGGGATGCACGCCCGCCTCCACCTGCCGCACTAGCTTCAACACGAACCGCTCGCCGAATTTGATCGAGGTATTTATCTCCGACGACGGGAACAGGGTCGGCTCCAGGTTGGGATGGGTGGCTCCCCACATGCCGCGGAAATCTCGTGTCCGCAGCGAGTTCAGCGTTCCCTTCTGGCCCGCAAACCGCCTCCGCCTGGCAAAGGCCTCCAGCAGCGCCGAGGTGAACGCCGCGTTCACGCTTCCGTCGTAGAGCACGACCGTGCCGCCGCCCTGGCTTCTGATTTCGGCGATCAAGGCTCCGGAATGCTCTTCCTTCAGCGCTTCGGCCTCCTTTGGCGCCGCAGCGGCTACCGGAAGCATGTACGTTTCGGGGTCGCCGGAGGTATATTCCGCCCGCACCAGCAGGATCACCCGGTCGTTGCCGGAAATCTTGATGGCATCGACAATCTCTACCGACCGTAGTCGCCGGTCCTTGCTACGGAACCATCGCCGCGTTGTCAGAAACCTGGGCAGCGTCGCCGCAATGGCCGGCCAATTCATCGGGTCCCAAAGGTCCGGCGCATAAACGGACGCCTTGGCCAGTTCGGGTGCTTTCAACTCCACGGCGGGAGTAATCGCTTCAACGCGCACGTTCCGCTGCTCGACCGAAAACCAATAAAATGAGTTCGGCCCGAGGGTCAACGAGTAGTAGGATTCGCCAATCACCGGAAAATCCGTCCGACCGAACATCTCGACCGGCGTGCATCCAAGGTGTTTCCGCAGATCGAGCTGAACCGCCTGCGCAAAGCGGGACAAGTTCGCAACAACCAGAATCGTCTCTTCCTGGTAACGGCGAAAGTACGCCAACACCCGCTGGTTCGACGGATAAAGAAACTCCAGCGTGCCGCGGCCGAACGCCTTGTATTGCTTCCGCAGGGCGATCAGGCGCTTCGTCCAATTCAACAGGGAATGCGGGTTCTCTTGCTGCGATTCCACGTTGACCGCTTCGTAATGATAGGCGGGGTCGATGTTAACCGGAAGGTAAAGACGCTGCGGATTCGCGGCGGAAAAGCCGGCATTCCGGTCCGGGCTCCACTGCATGGGCGTACGCACGCCGTTGCGGTCCCCTAGATAGACGTTATCGCCCATCCCGATCTCGTCGCCGTAGTAAATAACCGGCGTGCCCGGCATTGAGAACAGCAGCGCGTTCATCACTTCGATGCGCGGCCGGTCATTCTGCAGCAAGGGGGCCAGGCGCCGCCGGATTCCAAGATTGATGCGCGCCCTTTGGTCCGAGGCGTACATACGGTACATGTAGTCGCGCTCTTCATCGGTGACCATCTCAAGCGTCAGTTCATCGTGGTTGCGGAGGAACATCGCCCATTGGCAGGTCTCGGGAATGGCGGGTGTGCGGTTCAGAATCTCGACAATCGGCAGCCGGTCTTCCAAGCGCAGAGCCATGAACAGCCGAGGCATCAGCGGGAAGTGGAAATTCATGTGGCACTCGTCCCCATTGCCCATGTAAGCGACAGCGTCTTCCGGCCACATGTTGGCTTCCGAGAGCAGCATCCGGCTTGGATACGCGCCGTCCAGATGACGACGGAGTTCCTTCAGAAAGACGTGAGTTTCCGGCAGGTTCTCACAGCTCGTTCCTTCACGCTCGTAAAGGTATGGAATGGCGTCCAGTCGGAACCCATCCACTCCCATTTCGGCCCAAAAATCCAGCGTGCGCATGACCGCCCGGCGCACCAGCGGATTGTCGAAATTCAAATCCGGCTGGTGCGAGAAGAACCGGTGCCAGTAATAGGCCTTGGCAACTGGATCCCAACTCCAGTTCGAGGGCTCGAAATCTTTGAAGATGATCCGTGTCCCGTTATATTTGTCGGGAGTGTCGCTCCAGACGTAGAAATTCCTCCAGTTGGAGCCCGGTTCAGCGCGCCTCGATTTCTGAAACCAATTGTGCTGGTCGGACGTATGGTTGATAACCAGTTCGGTGATCACCCGCAACCCGCGCCGGTGAGCTTCCTTCAGGAATGTTTGAAAATCCCTCAACGTTCCGTAGGCCGGATGCACCGTCCGGAAGTCCGAGATATCGTAGCCGTCGTCTTTCCAGGGAGAGGGGAAGAATGGGAGCAGCCAAATGGCGGTGACTCCCAAATCCTCCAGGTAGTCGAGTTTCTCCGCTAGCCCGCGGAAATCCCCCATACCGTCGCGATTGCTGTCCGAAAAAGCCCGGACGTGGGCCTCATAGATGATGGCGTCTTTATACCAGAGCGGGTCATCCTCCAGCCCGCTTAACGTTTGGGAGCGATGCATCCAGTTTCGCGTGACCTAACCAATTAAGGAATTCTGCAACCGCCGGAACGTCGGGAAGCCGGTACTGCGCCTCCGTGGGCCGGTCGTCCTTTGCAACCTTAATGGTAATCCCTTCGGGGATGGCAGCGAATGCATCTTCGTCCGTAATGTCATCACCTATATAGATAGGAAGCGCCGCGCCTCGTAACACTTCGCGATAAATCCATTTCACGGCGTGCCCCTTGTTCCAGGCGACGTGGGGACGGACTTCAACTACTTTGTTCCCCATGCGGGCCACGAAGGAGCGCGACCGCTGGATGGCCTCGAACGTTTTCCTGGCGACCCAGTCGTGCAGTTCCCGATTCACCCGCCTGAAGTGGACCGACAAAGTGAGACCTTTGTCTTCAATTTCGACGCCTTCCATATCGGCGTGGGCAAGCTTCAATTGCAGCGACACGCATTTCAACTCGCGGCGCAGCGACTCGGCTTCCGGTTCCCGGAAACGGATCTCCCCAGCCTCAATCTCGAGCCCATGATTGCCCACGTAGAAAATATTCGGTAATCCGGTGCGCTCGCGAATATCAGCTAGCCCACGTCCGCTGACAACGGCGACCGAGAAGTCGGGACGCCGGGAAATCCGCTCCAGAACCTGCCGGATCGCGGGGTCCATTTGCGCCTCTGCCGGGTGCTGCGCGATTGGGGATATCGTTCCATCGAAGTCGAGAAAAAGCCCAATCTTCTCAGCTGTGTGGACGCGCTCCTCGATGGCGTCGAAGTTCCCGAGCAAGGGAATGGCTCCCTCCGCCTGTGTCTGCGTCATACTGCCACCCCCATACTCAATTCCGACAATCCCTTGAACGCGACCGAAAACTCCGTTGCGGAATCGTCGGCATACTGCGGGAACTCAATCCGCACCAAATCGGACAGCAGCTTTCCCGCCCACCTGTAAACGTTGTTGTGCTCCACTGCCTCTCTCATCTTCACCATGCGCCGGCGCCGTTCCTCCCAATTCATCTGCAAGGCTGCGTGGTACGCATCGGCCCCCTCCTCAACGGAGAAAGGATTAACCAGCAAGGCGTCTTTTAACTCGCGGGCCGCTCCCGTGAACTTGCTGAGAATCAGCACGCCGTCCTCATCGACCCGGCTCGCGACGAACTCCTTCGAGACCAGGTTCATGCCGTCGTGCAACGAGGTCACCACACAAAACTGCGCCAGCCGGTGCAGCGCAATCATGTCCGCTTCTCCGTAGTGTTCTTTAAAGAGCACGATAGGCTTCCAGGAGCCTCGTCCCCATCTGGAATTAATCTCGGCAGCCAGCCCATCCACCTCGTCCTCGATAGCACGGTAGGCGGGCAGCGCCGATCTCGTCGGGACGGCGATTTGCGCGAAGACCAAGCGCCCCCGATACTCCGGATGTTGAACCAGCAGACGATCGAGGAATCGAAAACGCTCAGGAATGCCCTTCGTGTAGTCCAGCCGGTCAATCCCGATCCCTAGCAACTTGCCTTCGAGCGAAAGCTTGTGCCGCCATCGCCGCATCTGAATAGCCACCGTCTGCGATTGAGCAGCTTCAACATGCGCGTCATAGTCGATCCCAATGGGGAAGGGGTGAACCGCTGTGCAGTGCCCGCCGCGGCAAACTTCCGACCCGGCCCGATCCACCTTGGCCTCGATCGAGCAGTCAACCGTTTCCAGAAAGTTCTGGCAGTGATGCGGCAGATGGAACCCCAGGAGATCGTTTCCCAGCATTCCGTCCAGAATCTCCTCCCGCCATGGAAACGCCGAGAAAACGTCCCGGTTTGGCCAGGGAATGTGCCAAAACTGCGCAATCACCAGATTCGATCTGGCATTGCGCAGCATCCGCGGCAGCAGCCCAAAATGGTAATCCTGGATGAAAACGAAGGTGGGTTCGTTTCCCGCTTCTTCCAGCACCGCTTCGGCAAAACGCGCGTTCACACGCCGATACATTTCCCAATCGTGGGGATCGAACATCGGGCGGGTGAAAGACACGTGACACAAGGGCCAAAGCCCCTGGTTCGATAGCCCGCCGTAATGCCCGTCTTCTTCTTCCTTAGTCAGCCAGACGCGACGGAGCGTGTATTCGGGAGCACCCGGCGGAACTTGTACCCTGTCATAACGGTCTACCGTTTCGCGGTCGGCATTCCCGCTTCCATGCGCAATCCAGAGACCGCCGCTTGCCCTTACAATTGGGTCAAGCGCGCTGGCCATTCCGCTGGCTGGTTGAATGCATTCGATCTGCGATCCGGCGTGCCGGTGCTGAAAGGGTTCGCGGTTAGAGACCACGATGAACTTGTAACCTTCCAGCCTTGTCTTAACGAGATTGCTCAGAACGTCGCGCGTCCAGGCCTTCAGCATAAAAGCTCCTTCGGCGGAATTATAAATGTTTATTCATCTATTAGACCCCAACTTGGCCGAAGGTGCTACAGGAAACTTCCATTTTTGGAAGGTTATTATGCTTAAAAGTGTTTTAGTCAGACTGGAGATTGGGTGTGAACCGTTACGAAGCGGAGCGGGATCATGCTTATGAAATCGAAGCGCCCATCGAGTCATAGTCCGATCAATAATAGAGCTGATGACGATCTCGGAATACATGACTTACGAGGCCCCTCCGGGCTTGCGAGACGAACTGCTCGAAGGAGAATTGATTCTGTCACCGTCAGCCAATGCCAGGCACGCCGATCTCTGCCATCGGCTGCTTTTACTGCTGGAGCAACGGATTCGCCCCGGCTATGTTGTCCGCCAGGATACGACTATGCTCCTCAACGAAGAAGAGGAAAAAGGCAACCGTCCCCGCCCGGACGTATTCGTCATCGACGAAAGGCGCTGGAACGAGGCTAGAGAAGGTAATTCTTACCCCACTGGCAGCCCCCAGCTTGCCGTCGAAGTTCTGTCTCCCTCGACGGAGCGGGTTGATCGGGAAAGCAAAACTCCGAAGTATCTGGCCGCCGGTTCGCTAGCCGTATGGCTAGTGGATGGAGATCTGAAACGAGTAACGGTCGTCACGCACGAGGGATCGCGCGAGGTCGCCGAAAGCGAAAAACTCTATTCGCCGGCGGAGTTATGCTTCGAGCACATCGCAGTATCCAGGATCTTCTCGAAGAAACTTCGTTAATTTCCCGCCCGCTCGGCTCTTCGGGCCTCGTTTCACCAATTCCCGCCCCTCTCGCCTTCCTTCCCTTTCCGCTAACAATTCTTAAGCGCCCGCGGCGCTTTGGCGTTTGGATTCCCAAACCCAAGGAGAGAACCATGCCCAAACACCTCTGAGCCTCGCCGCTCGACTTCAACACGACTATCGCCGCAGCCAGCTCGATACGGTGACCGCTTTAGAGAGAGCGGTTATCGAGAACCGAAAGCGCGAAATTGGCGCCCGCCGCGACGATTATCGTTCCGGTGCGCCTCGCGCAACCCGTTGTTCGGTGGCGAGCCATCGTAATTCAATACAGTGTCATCGGCGCCAGTGTCCATGATGCCCGGCTGGTGGCGGGGATGAAGGTGCACGCGATAAACCGAATTCTTACGTTCGACGTTGACCGCTTTTCTCGCTATGCGGGCATCCAGATCATTCATCCAAAAGCAGTCTAATCCTGAATTAGGCGCAGGAATCATTCCGATACCGGCAGGAAAGGCCGCTATTTCACCGTTCGAATGCTCTTCTGAATCGCTTCGGCAATCAGCTTGCCGTGAAAGCGCCCGTTTTCGATGAAGATCTCATTCGTATGCGTGCCGGCGACAATCACTCCCGCGAGATACACGCCTTCGCGTTCGCTCTCCAAAGTATGCGCGTTGGTAATCGGCTTCGAGGTCGCCGGATCGAGATGAATCCCATGCTCCGCCATAAACTCGAAGTCGGGCCGGTAGCCTGTCATCGCGAACACGAAATCGTTCTTGACGGTCACTTCGCCATCCGGTGTCTGGATTAACACCTCGTGCGGCCGTATCTCCTTGACGCTGCTGTTAAAGTGCGCCTTGACCTCGCCAACCTTGATTCGGTTCTCAATGTTCGGTTTGATCCAGTATTTGACGTTGTTCGAAATAGCCGGCCCGCGAATCACCATCGTCACGCGCGCCCCGGTCCAAAAGAGTTCCAGCGCGCCGATGCAGGCCGAATTTTTCGCGCCGACAATCAGCACGTCATGGTTGTAATAGGGGTGCGCTTCGCGATAGTAATGAATTACCTTGTCCAGGTCCTCGCCCGGCACGTTCAGGCGATTTGGTATGTCGTAGTAGCCGCTTGCCAGAATGACCTTCCGCGCCGCATAGCAGCGCTGCTCGCCTTCGCTCGTCTCGGTGCGGAGGGTGAAGTCGCCGTCCATTCCATCGAAACCCAGGACGCGTTCGTACTGATGAATGTCCAGCTTGTAATGGTCGGCGACGCGCCGGTAGTATTTCAGCGCCTCCGTCCGGCCCGGCTTTTCATTCAGGGAGGTCATCGGGATGTCGCCAATCTCAAGCAGTTCCGGCGTCGTGAAGAAAACCAGGTTGATGGGATAGTTGTAGATCGAATTCACGACGCAGCCCTTGTCGAACAGAATCGCCGAGAGCCCGCGCCTTTCGAGTTCAATGCCGCACGCCAAGCCCGTGGGCCCGGCCCCGACAATCGCCACATCGCAGCGCTCCATCAAAGCACCGCTCCCACCCTGTCGTAAACGCTTTCGAGCGCCTGCGGCAAAGCTTCGGCATTCTTACCCGCGCCCTCGGCCATGTCCGCCCGGCCGCCGCCTTTTCCGCCGATCGCCCGGGCAACTTCTCCCACCAGTTTCCCGGCCTGCACTTTGCCCGTCAGGTCTTTGCTGACCGCGGCCACAATGGATATGTCGCCGTTATTCACCGAAGCCAGAACCACCACCGCGCTGCCCCACTTGTTGCGCAGCGAATCGGCGCTCGTGCGAAGCTGCGTGCGATCCAGGCCTTCGACCGTTTCCGCAACCACGGTGGAGCCGTTGAACTTGCGCCCGCTCACCTTCGCAATCTCGTGGAGCGCGAGCCGCGTTCTCAACTGATCCAACTGCCGTTCCAGGATCTTTTGATGTTCGAGCAGCTTTTCCATCTGCTCCAGAACGTCCGTCTCCGCCGTATGCAGCAGCATTCCCATCTGCGAGATCTGCGCCGTGGCTTGCTGGAACTTTTCGAGAGCGCCCTCGCCGGTGATCGCCTCAATTCGCCGCACGCCCGCCGAGACACTGCCCTCGTAAGCGATCTTGAACAGGCCGATGTCGCCCGTTCTGCGCACGTGCGTTCCGCCGCACAACTCGCGGCTGAATCCGGGTATGCTGACCACGCGCACGCTTTCGCCGTACTTCTCGCCAAACAACGCCATCGCTCCCGTGGCCAGCGCGGTTTCAAGATCCATGATGTCCGTCACGATCTCCGTATTCGCCAGGATCTGCTGGTTGACAATCCGCTCCACTTCACGGAGCTCGTCATTGGTCATGGCCGCATAGTGGTTGAAATCGAAGCGCAGCCTGCCAGGTTCCACCACGCTGCCGGCTTGCTTCACATGAACGCCAAGCACTTGCCGCAAGGCCGCTTGCAGCAAATGCGTGGCTGTATGGTTGCGCATTGTCGAGCCGCGCGCCGGAGCATCGACCACGGCAATTAGCCGCTGCCCGATGCGGATCGGCTGCAAGACGTGAATGCGCTGCACCATCGCCGAACCCGTCGGTTTGTATGCTCCTTCGACGACGGCCACTTGAGCGCGGGTCTCGGAGTCTAACAGCAATCCCGTGTCTCCCACCTGTCCGCCCGATTCCGCGTAGAACGGCGTTTTGGCAAAGACTACTTCCGCCGCGCCCCGCTCCACCAGATCCACCGCCGCCTGATGCACCATCAGCCGCAACACTTCCACCGGCGCTTCGAGCGTCTCGCGTCCAATGAACTCGACCGCCGGCAGTTCCTTATAGACTTCGGCGATCTGCGCCCTGTCCGCGCCTTTCCAACTCGCCCGCGCCTGCGTCTTTTGCTTCTCCATCGCGGCCGTGAAATTCTCATGGTCGATGCTCAGGCCAAACTCGCGCGCCATCTCTTCCTGCTCGTCGAGCGCCAGCCCAAACGTGTCGTAAAGCTTGAACGCCGCCGCTCCGGGAAGCACGCCATTGACCGCCGACTTCGCCTCGTCCTGAAAGAATCGCTCCGCCACCTGGAACGTGGTTGCGTAACGGTTCTCTTCCTCGCGCACGATGCGAGCCACGCGCTCCACGCTCTCCTTCAACTCCGGATAACCGGGCTCCATCAGATCGGCTACAAAGCCCGTCAACTTGTGCAGATAAGCGCCGGTCGCCCCGGCCAGTCGCCCATTGCGCAAGGCGCGGCGCATGATCTTACGCAGCACATAGCCGCGGCCTTCATTCGACGGCAGCACGCCATCATGAATCAAGAACGCCGTCGCCCGCGCATGGTCCGCGTTGATACGCAGCGCGGTATCGCTCTTCGCGTCGGCGCCGAAGCGCACTCCAATCAGCTCCGCCGCGCGCTCGACGATCGGCGACAGCAGATCTGTATCATAGTTCGAAAGCTTGCCCTGCTTGATGGCGGCCAATCGCTCCAATCCCAAGCCGGTATCGATAGAAGGGCGGGGGAGCGGCGTCATGCTGCCGTCGTTGGCCCGGTCGAACTGCATGAAGACGAGATTCCAGATCTCGACAAAACGCCCGCCGCCATCGAGCGGAAACCGCTCCCGCTCATGGCCCTTTTCGGCAGCTTCCGGACCGAGGTCATAGTGCAGCTCGGAGCACGGCCCGCACGGTCCAGTCTCGCCCATCTGCCAGAAATTATCTTTCTCGTCCAAGCGGAAAATGCGGTCTTTCGAAACCCCCGCCACGCTCTGCCACAACTGTTCGGCATCGTCGTCCTCGCGGAAGACCGTGATGTAGAGCCTGTCTTTGTCGAGCGCGAACCACTGCGGACTCGTCACCAATTCCCAGGCAAATGCGATGGCGTCCTTCTTGAAGTAGTCGCCAAAGGAGAAGTTGCCTAGCATTTCAAAGAACGTATGGTGCCGCCGCGTGTAGCCGACGTTTTCGAGGTCGTTGTGCTTGCCGCCCGCGCGCACGCATTTTTGCGAGGAGGTTGCCCGCGTGTAGTCGCGCTTCTCGAGTCCAAGAAACGTTTCCTTGAACTGATTCATTCCCGCATTCGCGAAAAGCAGGGTTGGATCGTCGGCAGGCACCAGGGAAGAACTACGCACTATCCGGTGTCCGCGCCCGGCAAAGTATTCAAGATACTTGGCCCGAATCTCGTTTCCAGTCATGAGTTACTTCTAGTCTCGCACCCAAAACCATTCGGGACCTCTCCAACCAAAGTTTGACGGAAAGATCATCCCATTGGCTCAAGACGCCGGCCGCCAATTCCGGTACGCTTCCTTCAATCCCTCATGTCTTCGCTTGTAAAGAATTCCCTGCGCACGCTCTTGACGATAGCCTTCTGTGTCCCCATCGGTCTTGCTCAAGACCCCACCGGAACACTCGAAGGACGAGTAAGCGATCCCTCTTCGGCCCGTGTTCCCGGCGCGAAAATAGCGGCGAGCAACTCCGCTACGGGCTTCACGGCGACCCAGGAATCGTCGCCCAATGGAAGCTTTCGATTTTCTTATCTGCCGGTAGGCGACTACGATCTGCGCGTCATTGCCAGAGGCTTCGCTGCCTTCGAAGCGACCCATATCCGGATTGACGTTGACCGCACCGTCAACCAACCCGTCGCGCTGCGAATTGGCGCTATTGGAAGCTCCGTGGATGTGGCCGCCAACGCCGCGACAGTCGATTTCAGCTCGACGGTTGGCAGCGTGGTATCTTCGCGGGAAGCCACGGATCTGCCATTGAACGGCCGCAATTTCACGCAGCTTGGGCTCTTGCAACCCGGCGTTGCGCCCTTGACGTTTGGGCTGATGGAAGCCGGCGGCATCGCCCGTGCCGGACAAGCTTACGCGGTGAATGGACAGCCCCCTGAATCGAACAACTACTTGCTCGACGGGGTCACGAATGTCGATAGTGTGAACGGCGGCTTCGCGCTGCGGACTCCTACCGACGCCGTCTCCGAGTTCCGCATTCTTACTTCGAACGCACCCGCCGAATATGGCGAAACCAGCGGCGCCACAACCACCGTGATCACGCGTTCGGGCAGCAACGAGTTCCACGGCGCGCTCTACGATTTTCTGCGCAACAACGCTTTCGACGCCCGGAATTTCTTTGCCGCTTCAACCGAACCGCTCCACCAGAATCAATTCGGCGCGACTGTGGGCGGGCCCATCCGGCGCAACAGAGACTTCTTCTTCGCCTACTACGAAGGGCAGCGCGACCGGCAAGGCGAGACGCAGCAAGCCATCGTTCCGACTTCCGCCCAGCGTGCCGGCGACTTCTCCGGTTCGGGCGCGCCCCTCATCAACGAATTCACCGGCCAGCGCTTTCAGTACAACGGCCATCTGGATCAACTCCCGCCCTTTGCCATTAGCCCCATCGCGTTAGCCGCCGAGAAGTTGATACCGCTCGGCAACGTTTCTCCGTCGCTCTTCTCCTCCACGCAGATCCTGACGAATAACTACGATCAGGGCGGCTTCCGGCTGGACCACTATTTCGGCAACTCGGACCAGCTGTTCGCCCGCTACGCGACGTCTTCGCAGCATGTCCTGGATCCGCTGCCCATCAACGGATCGGGCGTTCCCGGCTTTCCCGTCGCCGACGACATCACGACCAACTCAGCGACCATCTCCGACGTGCATCTCTTTTCGCCGCGCACCGTTCAAACTGCCCGCATTGCCTTTTTCCGCAACGTGTTCCTGGCCGGAGTCGCGCAGAACCATACGCCCGGGAGCGATCTCGGCTTTACCTATCAACCCACTCTGCCCTCGGTTACCGGCTCGCCTTACCTGATCATCAGCGGCTACACCGACATCGGCAATCCAATAACCGGCCCGCAGAACACGTATCAGAACGACTATCAGGGCTACTATTCGCTCGCCACTTCACACGGAAAGCACAACCTGAAGTTCGGGGCGGACCTGGACCGGCAGCAGATCAACGTTCTGCTGGGCATCGCCACGAACGGCTTTTTCGTCTTCGCGCCCTTCCCGGTGAACGATTCTTTTGCCAGCTTTCTGCTCGGGCAGTCGGTGCAATTTTTTCAGGGCGGCGGGGACTTCAACCGCGGCCTAAGAAAGTGGATTGCCGCCGGCTATGCGCAGGATGAGTGGCGCGCCACGCAGAACCTTACCGTCAGCTACGGGCTGCGCTACGAAGTAAACACGCCATACACCGACATCCGTAATCGCCTGAATGCCTGGGCGCCCGGCGTGCAATCCACGGTGAATCCAAGCGCTCCCAATGGCCTCCTGTTCCCGGGCGATCGCGGCGTGCCAGACGGCATCGCCCCTGTCGATTACCACGAGTTCATGCCGCGCGTGGGTCTCGCCTGGGACCCGTTTGGAAACGCCACCACCACTATCCGCGCCGGCTACGGAATATTCTACGACGGATACACGAACGGAACGGGCGGTCCCATTCAGGCGGGCGTGAGCGCACTGCCTTGGACCGAGGCGTATCAGCTTCCCGGCCCCGGCTTCAGTCTTGCCAATCCGTATGGCGGGCAAACGCCTCCTTTCGTGACGCAGCAATTCGTGCGCCCGGCGACGGTCTTGACGGTGCAGTCCGGGATGCTGCCGCCCTACTCGCAGAATTGGGACTTCTCGATTGAACACGTGATCGCCAGTTCGTATTTGCTGGACGTGCGCTACGT
>OCTA010002976.1_pt1 | contig 15166 bp, 20 predicted proteins | sample 1538991 | NCBI WGS metagenome assembly OCTA01 (sample SAMEA3539302, study PRJEB22396) | soil metagenome | biome: tundra; feature: field; material: soil | place: USA | collected 2010-05 | depth 0.15 m | reverse complement strand
CCAGCAAGGGTTTCGCCAAAGAGTTTTTGCAGCGCCACAACATTCCCACCGGCAATTTCGCCGTCTGCTCTACCGCGGCCGAAGTGGAAAAGGCCATCGACTTCTTTCATGCGCCCATCGTGGTCAAGGCGGACGGGCTGGCCGCCGGCAAAGGCGTCATCATCTGCACGTCGCGACACACTGCCGTCGAGACCGCGCGGGGGCTGTTTACGGGTACTCTGCTGGGCGAAGCGACGCACCAGGTGGTCATCGAGGAGTTCCTCGAAGGCGACGAGATCAGCTTCCTCTGCCTGAGCGATGGCACGCACGTGGTGCCGCTGGTCCCTGCGCAGGACCACAAGCGCATTGGCGAGGGTGACACCGGCCCCAACACCGGCGGCATGGGCGTCTACTCGACCGATGAGCTGCTGGACCACGCCATGACGGAGTGGATTATGCACCACATCGCCGAGCCCACCATTCGCGGCATGGCTGAGGAAGGCGCACCCTTCGCCGGCGTACTCTACTGCGGGTTGATGATGACTGCGCGCGGCCCCCAGGTGCTGGAGTTCAATGCCCGCTTCGGCGATCCCGAAACGCAGGCACTGCTGGTCCGTCTTGACAGCGACCTGCTAGAGGCGCTCGAAGCCTGCATCGACGGCAACCTCGACCAGACAACGTTGCGCTGGAGTCCGGGTGCATCAGCCTGCGTTGTGACCAGCTCCGCCGGCTATCCGGGTAGCTATAAGACCGGGCTGCCCATGATCGGCCTGGGCGCCGCGGCACAGATTCCGGGCGTTCAGGTGTTCCACTCCGGCACTGCGCAGGTGGGCGGACAATTGGTGACTGCAGGCGGCCGTGTACTGGGCGTGACCGCTGCCGCCGGGACGCTTAATGAAGCACTGGCGCGGGCCTACCAGGCGATGGCTGAAATTCACTTTGAAGGAATGTACTACCGGCGCGACATTGGCCACCGCGCGCTGAAATCCAAGTCTGATCCTTGGGTTCTCACATCCAATCTCTGAACGAGAGGAGAAACCATGACCGTTGGAATCACGCTGCAGGAACTTCTGGTTTGGAACCAGGAGTCATCCAACTTCTGGAAGGCCCATCTCGATGAAAATCCGCAGTTGCTCGAATTGCCATGCGACATCGGCGGGACCGCCAACGTGCAGGAGTTTGTCCGTCACATCTGGGGCGTGGAACTGCGCTGGAACCAGCGGCTGGCCGGACTGCCTATGACGGCAAAGGAGCAGGTGCCTCCTGGGCCTCTCGCCGCGCTGTTCGATCTGCACTGCCAAGCCGTCGAGATCTTCCGTGGCCTGCTGGCCGCCGCTGACGAAAGCTGGGACCAGCCCTACGTTCTGGATATGGACTGGGTGCCACCGGAGGCGCGAACCGTTTCCCGCCGCAAGATTGCTGTGCATGCGCTCTTCCACAGCCAGCGCCACTGGGCACAGTTGGCCACACTGGTGCGCGCGGCAGGGTTTCCCTCAGGATTCAAGGGTGACCTGCTCTTCAGCCAGGCGCTTCGCTAGGGCCTGTCAGCGGCCCTAAACAGCGGCTTCCGGCGCCACTGCGAGCTTGCCCTGCTTCTGAAAGCAAGTGCGGCAAAGTACAGGCCTGCCCTGGGTGGGTTTGAAAGGCACCGTGGTGTCCGCTCCGCACTCCGAACAGGTAGTTCGGGTCTCGGGGCGAACCTTATGATTGCCTCGAACGCGCTTCGCCTTGCACTGTTTGCAGCGCTTGGGGTCGTTCTTGAACTGTTTGTCGTTGAAGAAGACCTGCTCGCCGGCCGTGAAAACGAACTCGGCGCCGCAGTCGATGCACTTCAGTACTCGATCCGTGAATTCCATGGCCGGCTTCCCCAAAACAGGGACGTACACCGAAATCGGCCATGTGAGGGATGACGTGCCGGTCCCGGTTCCCTGTTTCCGTTCGTGATACACAACAAGGGCCCGGGCCGCATCAAAAGGTGCGGCGATTACCATGTCTGCCCGATGATCCGGGAAAGGCATAAAGCACTATAACGCATCGGCCTATGCGAAGTAATCCAGCCGAGATCAATCGCGACCAGCCATCCCGATCTTGCCTGGGCTGTCCGGCTACTCCCGCTTACTTTCAGCGGGAGTCGCCGGGACGGCATTTATCACGACTTGTTAGAGAATTAGTCCTGCTCTTTGCGAGCCTTCTTGCGATTCCGCTTGCGCGCCAAAGCTGCCTTGACGCGGCGCTTCTCACCCGGCTTCAGATAGTAGGAGTGACGCTTGACTTCCTTGATGATGTCCTCCTGCTGTACCTTCCGCTTGAACCGGCGCAGCGCATTTTCGAGCGGCTCGCCTTCTTGTACGCGAACCTCTGCCAAAAAATCCCACCTCCAAACATGCCAAGGGGCTCTTCTAGGATACTCGAAATAGGAGATTTAGGATAGAACTTCGTTGTCCGCCAAAAAATTTATAGGATTCGTGTTCCGTGCGCGGATAAAGATGCACAAATTGCATGCCGTATCCCGTCCGTTGATTGAACTTAGGCAAGAAACCTGGTCCCGCCTTTCGCAAGGGCCTTTCTTTTACACTCTCAACAGGGGGTTCCACGCTCCCGGCGAGGTTGCACAACCATGATCCGCAGTTACCAGGGGCATCGGCCCCAGTTTCCCTCCAGTTGCTACATCGATGTCTCCGCCCAGCTTATCGGCGACGTCACTATCGGCGAGCGCTCCTCGGTCTGGATGAATGCCGTGCTGCGCGGCGATGTGAACTCCATCCGTGTCGGCTCCTGCTCGAATGTGCAGGACTGCGCCGTGCTCCACGGCCAGCGCAATCTTTACCCGGTCGTCGTCGGCGATTGGGTCACCATTGGCCACAACGCCACCGTGCACGGCTGCACGGTTGGAGACATGGTGGTCATCGGCATGGGCGCCAGGGTCCTCAACAACTCCCGCGTCGGCGAGGGCTGCATCATTGCCGCCGGCTCCGTGGTTCCCGAGCACACAGTCGTTCCGCCCCGCACGCTGTGGGCCGGCGTCCCCGCCAAGCTCCGCCGTGAAATCACCGACAAGGATCTCGCGCTGGTTCGCGAGTACGCCCAGAACTACCTGGACTACGTGGATTTTTACCTCAAGGAGCCGATGAGCTAGATTTCTCTGATCGGCAGCGGCGCTTCACATAGAATTACGTGTGGACTGAATACGAATCCTGGAGTCTCCTATTTCCGGCACTTGCACGCTAAATTTCGTCAGTCGGATGCGCTTCAAGCGCTTGAGCCCGCTTGCCTTGCTCTCTGGCGCCCTGCTCTTCTCCATCCTGACGCTGAGCCCTTGCGCGTCGGCCAGTGGACAAACGGTTGACAGTGCAAGCCTGCAGCCACCCTCAGAGAACAGCGCCAGCTCATTGCCTGATGCGCCACTGCCGCAAACCGGGGGGAGCGGCAGTATGCCCGCAGAGCAGGCCAGCAAGGCCAAAGCCTCGGATGAAGTAACAGTGAGCGGTACGCCCAGGAACATTCTTCGGGATCAGGCCGCCATCTGGACCAGCCCTGTCCGCTTTCGCATGGGCGACCTTGAGTGGTTTGTCCCGCTTGCCGCGGCCACCGGTGTGGCAATCGCCACCGACCAAAGCGCCATGACGCATGTGGTGTCGAAAGACCTCAACTTCAACCAGAAGAACATCGACGCATCCAATGTAATGATTGGCGGATTTATCGCCGCTCCTGTCGCTTTGTATGGATATGGCCATTTCCGGGAGAGTCCGCATGCGCGCGAGGCCGGTATTTTGAGTGCAGAAGCGATGATCGACGGCGTCGTCGTGGAACAGGGCATGAAGCTGATCTTCTGGCGGGAGCGGCCGGACGTCGACAACTCGAGGGGAAAGTTCTTTCAGACGAGCGCGGGCATCGACTCCGCATTTCCCTCATCCCACAGCGTAGTTGCCTGGGCGGCAGCGGCGGAGCTCGCCGGAGAGTATCACTCCCGCTGGGTCCGTTTGTTTCTCTATTCCGCGGCAACCGGCATAAGCCTGACGCGTGTTCTGGGCCAGCAGCACTTCCCCTCAGACGTGCTGGTTGGCAGCGCCGCCGGATGGTTCGTCGGCCACTACGTCTACCACAAGCACCACAGTCAATCGCTCGAAAAGCTTGATGATGACAATTGAGAAGCGCAATTGCCGCGCAGGGATTGTTGCTTTCTCCTGATCCCAGCGCCCGATCCCTGTTTTTTCACACCGGCAGTGGGTTTCTGCCTGAGAAGAACTTTCGCTGATGCCAGTAGGGATAGGCGGCTGGCCGTTCGCTCGCTTTATCGAGCACAGCCACCTGGCCCGAGGTAAGGTTCCACCCCGCGGCGCCCAAGTTCTGCCGCAGTTGCTCTTCGTTCCGCGCGCCCACAATCACTGACGAAATCGTAGGCCGCTGCAGGAGCCAGTTCAGCGCCACCTGCGGAACCGTCTTCCCGGTCTCCGCTGCCACTTTGTCCAGCGCATCCACCACCGTGTACAGGAACTCATCGGGCATCTGCGGGCCTTGCTCGGCTGTCTTGTGCAGGCGGCTTACCTCCGGCATGGGCTGGCCGCGGCGCAGCTTCCCTGTGAGCCGGCCCCATCCCAGCGGACTCCACACCAGCGTGCCGACCTTTTGGTCCAGTGCAAGCGGCATCAGCTCCCACTCGTACTCGCGGCCGATCAACGAGTAATACGCCTGATGTGCGACGAACCGCGTCCAGCCGTAGCGATCGGCAATGGCCAGCGACTTCATCAGGTGCCAGCCGGAGAAGTTGGAGCACGCGATATAACGTACCTTGCCCTCGCGCACAAACTTGTTCAGCGTGTCCTGCACTTCTTCGATCGGGGTCAGCGCGTCGAATCCGTGCAGATGGTAGATGTCCACGTAGTCCGTACCCAGCCGGCGCAGGCTGCCCTCGAGCGCCCGCCGCAAGTGGTACCGCGACGATCCCTGATCGTTCACTCCGTCGCCCGTGGGGAAACCGGATTTGGTGGAGATGAGTACCTTGTCCCGCTTTGCGCCGAGCGCCTTTCCGAGCACTTCTTCCGAACGCCCTTCCGCGTACCCATCCGCCGTGTCGAACAGGTTGACGCCGGCCTCGAGACAGATGTCGATCAGGCGCCGCGCCTCGTCCACTTCAGTGGTACCCATTGCTTCAAAGAAACCCGTTGTACCGCCGAACGTGGCAGTCCCATAAGCCAGCGCGGAAACCTTGAGGCCGGAGCCTCCGAGAAGACGATATTCCATGCCTGATTGGATGCGTCGTGACGCGCGACGATGCAGACGTTGGCGAGACTACCCCATTGCCAGCCTCCGTCCGGGCCATCCCCCTTTCTGGGTTCGCATTTTTTGGTTGAGAGTGAAAGTTTGAGGATGCTACACTCTCGACACCCCGATGGCCGACTTGACCTACATCCCCGAGGTCGCGCTCCAGGCGGACGAGGCTCAAACAGTGCCGCGGCCTCCGCTGCTGGTTCGCTTTACGCACTGGACTTTCACGCTCAGCTTCTTCGGGCTGGTGGTGAGCGGCTTTGCGATCATCCTGTCCCATCCGCATTTTTATTGGGGAGAAACCGGCAACATCCTCACTCAACCGCTCTTCAGCCTGCCCCTGCCAACCATGCTCGGCGGCCCTTCCGGCTGGGGCCGCTCGCTGCACTTCCAGTCAGCCTGGCTCGCAGTATTGTCGGGCCTGCTCTACATCGTGTCGGGAGTGTTGTCGAAGCATTTCCGCAGGGAGTTACTGCCTGCTGCGGCCGACCTTTCATGGAGTTCGATCCGCAGTTGCGCGCTCGACCATCTGCGCTTCAAGCGTACCGGGCTGGCTGCCGAAGAGCACTACAACGTTCTGCAACGCCTGTCTTATCTCGGCATCGTCTTCGTGGTCTTTCCCTTCACAATCCTCTCCGGATTCGCGATGTCGCCGTCCATCACTTCGGTGTTTCCGTGGATGGTTGAATTTTTCGGCGGCCACCAGACAGCGCGTACGATTCACTTTTTCCTCGCTAATCTTCTCGTTCTCTTCCTTGTTGTGCACGTCGCAATGATTGTTCTGGCCGGATTCACTTCGAGAATGATGGCCATGATTACCGGACGGCCCGCCGCACGAAAGGAGACGCGATGAGCAACATCCTTACTCGCCGCAAACTCATCACCACCGGCCTGGCAGCCGCGGCCGGAGTGGCCGGCCTCGCCACGGCCGAGCGCGTCGCCAAGAGCTACGGCCTTATTCCGCCTGACGATGGCGGCATTTGGGGTGTGGGCGAAACGCTCACCTACGCAACCCAGCGGATGCTGATGGCGCACCACTCAATGGCGCGCGAGTTCGGCCGCAGCGAAATTTCGAAAGCCATTCCCGTCAGCGGCGATCCGCCCACAAAGGGACCCTACGCGGAGATGCTTTCCAGCGGATTCAAGGGGTGGCGATTGCCCATCGACGGCTTGGTGGCGCGCCCGGCTTCGTTTTCCGTTGACGATCTGAAGCGTATGCCCATGAGCAACCAGATCACGCACCAGGCCTGCGAAGAAGGTTGGTCGTTCATCGCCGAGTGGCACGGCGTCCGGCTTTCGGATGTTTTGAATCAGGTGGGCGTGAGTGCGAAGGCCAAATTTGTTGTCGTCTACGCCTACGACGGTGTGTGGGACTCGCTCGACCTGGCGGACGCTTATCATCCGCAGACGTTCCTGACTTACGGACTCAACGGCAATGATCTTCCCGCCCCACACGGCGCGCCGCTGCGTTTGCGTGTTGCGCGGCAGCTTGGCTACAAGAGCGTGAAGTTTCTTTCGCGCATCACTCTGGTCGATTCGTTGAAGAATGTCGGGGACGGAAAGGGCTCGATTAGTCCAGCTTACGGATACTCGTGGTACGCGGGGATTTGAGATCTGCGCATTTTGCCGTTGAGCCCCAAAACGCGCATGCTACACTGCCCACACTCTGGCATTCCTTCGGTAACTTCCCTTCTCCCCACGCCAGAATCATCTCCTGTCTTTTTTGTTTTTGAAGCATACCTGCGCGCTCATTAAGCATGCAGACACGCTACGGAGGAATGCGCCATGGCCCCGCAACCTACCCTCGCCATCCCAGGACGAGTTGTACCAATCTCAGTTCACCGCAGAGAAACAAGCACGATGACTCCGCTCCAACGGCTGGTGAACAAGTATTTCTATTTCGCCATGTCGCTGCTGATCGCGGTTATTGTGGCGATGGGCTTCAGCCGCACGGTCAACGACAACCTCCTGCATCCTTCCGTACCGCGGCCCTTGATTCTCTGGTTCCATGCCGCGGCATTCTCCGGGTGGGTGACGTTCTTCATCTTTCAGTCTGCGCTGGTGCGCACGCACAACGTGAAGTGGCACCGCTTCTTCGGCTGGTTCGGCGCGGGGCTTGGTACGGTTATGGTTCCGCTTGGCGTGGTCACGTCCGTCATCATGGGGCGCTTTGACACCTATCAGAAACACGAGCCCGGCGCGGAAGCTTTTCTCATCGTCCCGTTCTATGACATGCTTGCCTTCGGCGTCTTCTTTGCGCTCGCCGTCTTGTGGCGCAAGAAGTCCGAGTTGCATCGCCGGCTTATCTTCCTGGCCACCTGTGGACTGCTCGACGCTGCCTTTGGCCGCTACGACTACATCTACGATCACGGCCTTTTCTTTTGGTGCCTGGATGGGGTGATTCTTCTGGGCGTTCTGCGCGACCTCTTCGTGAACCGGCGCATCCACAAGGTGTATCTCTATGCGCTGCCCTCTTTGATTGCCGTCCAGGCCTTTGTGACCTACACATGGTTGGGCGCTTCCGGCTGGTGGGTCCGGATCGGCCACGCGATCCTCGGTTAGCTGGAAAGCAAAATACCTGGCAGTCCGGAAAAATGAAAGTGGAAGGTCTATTTATGACCGCGCTGTCCCAAAGCGTCGTTGCAGATCGGTCACGTTCTGTCACCGGGCACAACGGATTTGTGGATCGATATTTCTACTTTGGAATGTCGCTGGTGATTGCCGCCATCACGGTGTACGGCTTCAGTTTGACAATCGATGCGAGCCTTCTTCATGCGGCGAAACCGCGGCCACTGCTCCTCTGGTTCCATGGAGCCGCATTCTCGGCGTGGATAGTCTTTTATATCGTCCAATCTGCGCTGATTCGCACACACCATGTGCGCCTGCACCGCAGCCTCGGCTGGTTTGGCGCGGTGCTTGGCGCGGTCATGGTACCTCTGGGCGTGGCGATCGCGGTGATTATGGGCCGATTTCACATCCATCAGCTCCATGAGGCTGCCTCAGGCTACGAGGCGCCTCTGATCTCCCCGCTCTATGACATGGCCGCGTTTGGCATCTTGCTTGGCCTCGCCGTGTACTGGCGGCGGAGGCCCGATTTGCACCGCAGGCTGATGCTGATGGCGACTTGCGGACTCACCACAGCTGCCATCGCCCGGTTCCCCATCGTGGCTATTCAGAATGACTACAACTACGTTTGTGTAGATTCGCTGATCCTGTTGGGCGTGGCCCGCGACGTCATCGTCGACCATCGGGTGCACAAAGCCTATCTCTATACGCTACCTGTTTTAGTCGTGATCCAGAGCCTCATGATGTATGTCGATCTGAGCGCCTCGGCCTGGTGGGTCAGAATTGCGCATGCGATTCTTGGCTAGTGAAACTGCGACGGTTTGGCGTGTATTCTATTTTAATTGTAGCTACAATTAAATAGTGTTCGTCTGGGATGAGGCAAAACGGAAGTCCAACCTGGAGAAGCACGGGCTCGACTTCAAAGACGCGTACCTGGTCTACGAAAACCCCGGACAAGTGCACCTATGAAGCTGGCTGCAAGGGTGAACGCCGGTTGATGGACATTGCCACGGCAGTGGTTCATGAGAGGCTGCTTACGCTGATTTATACCGAACGCGACGCCGATGTCCGCGCCATCTCATTCCGGGCCGCCTCACGAGAGGAGCGCGAACAGTATGAACAAGACAAAATCTGAAACCGACTGGAAGCGCGTTCAGGCCTATAAGGAAGGCGACCGTATCCCCTACGAACCGGGGGATGGGCCCTACGATCCGAACGATCCCGAAGCCGCTCGTGCTTGGTTTGCCCAGGCCGATCTCATCCGCAAGGGCAAGGTAGTCCGCAGAGGCAAGCGCGGCCCGCAGAAGGCTCCGACTAAAAAGCTGGTGTCGCTGCGGCTTTCTGCCGAGGTGGTTGAGCATTTCAAATTCACCGGGCGGGGCTGGCAGACGCGGATTGATAGCACGCTGCTGGAGTCGATCAAGAAGAGGGCGTGAGCAGATCTGATGACATAAACTGTCATATAATGAAGCCATGCCGATGACTTCCCTCAACATTTCGCTTCCGGACCCGCTCAAGGCGTACGTGGAAGACCGCGTTGCTTCAGGCGACTTTGGCACACCGAGCGAGTTCGTTCGCAACCTTATCCGCCAGGACAAGGAATCGCGGCGGTCTCGCATCGAAACCGAATTGCTAGATGCCCTGCAGACACGAGAGTTGGCAATCTCGCCAGAGGAACTGCATGGGCGCAGTCTCGTATCGGTTCTGCGGGAGAAACTCGCCAGGCCGTGACGAAACTGCGCATCTCCGAGGCCGCCGCTGTCTCGGTCCTTGAACAGTCGGATTACTATCTCCAGGCCTCGGACACGCCATTGGCCCAACGATGGGAGGCGTCCGTGGATGATGCGGTGCACTCATTGCTCGATTGGCCTGAGCGTGGGACGCTTTGCCGTTTTCGGTCGCCATCGCTTGCAGATGTGCGGTGGGTTTCGATCTCCGGCTTTCCAAAGCATATGGTCTTCTATCGTTATCTTTCGCTGGAAGACGCGATCCTGATCGTTCAGGTGCTGCACGGCGCCCGGAACCTGGAGACCATCCTGGATGAGGATTTGTAACTCAAGGCCACGCTGCGCCGCTTTCCATTGCCATTTAGACTAGATAGGTTATGAGCACACTGAAAGCCGTCCGCGGCACTCGCGATTTGCTGCCGCCAGAAACGGCCCTCTGGAACCGCATTGAAGCCACCGCACGCGCCGTGTTTGCCCGCTACAACTTTGGCGAAATTCGCACGCCTGTCTTTGAAGACACCGGCCTCTTTGCCCGCAGCGTAGGCGAGGAAACCGATATTGTCTCGAAGGAAATGTACACCTGGGAGGACCGCGCACGCGCGCAGTCGGAGAAGACACAGTCGCTAACGCTGCGGCCTGAGAACACCGCCGGCGTGGTGCGCGCTTACATTGAGCACCAATTAGGCGAGAGCGGCCAGTTGCAGAAGCTTTATTACATCGGCCCGCAGTTCCGCCGCGAGCGGCCGCAAAAGGGACGCTACCGGCAGTTTTCGCAGATTGGTGCCGAGGTGCTGGGGCCGCCGTCAGCAGGCAGCGAAAGCCCGCTGCGCGACGCCGAAGTGCTGGAGATGCTGGCCACCCTGCTGGATGAGCTGGGGATCACCGGCTGGACGCTGGAGTTGAATTCCGTGGGCTCCGCCGCCGACCGTGCGCGATACAACGATGCCTTGCGCGCCGCCCTGGTTCCGGTGGTCGGCCAAATGTGCGCGGACTGCCAGCGCCGCGCCGTAACCAACCCTCTGCGCGTGCTTGACTGCAAGGTTCCCGCCGATCAACCCATCATCGACACGCTGCCCTTAATTGCCGATTCACTCGACGATGCATCAAAGGCGCACTTCGCCGCGGTTACGGCAGCCCTGGACGCAGCCAGTGTTCCTTACACGCGCAACAATCGCCTGGTGCGCGGCCTGGACTACTACACCCGCACCACATTTGAGTTCACGCATGGCGGCCTGGGCGCGCAGAACGCCCTGCTCGGCGGCGGCCGCTACGACGGGCTGAGCGAGGCCATCGGCGGACCCAAGGCGCCGGGCATCGGCTTTGCCATGGGCGAGGACCGGCTGGTTCTGACGCTCCTTGCCCAACTAGACCAGAAGGCTGCCGCGCTCAAGGCGGATGCTTATATTGCCCCGCTCGGCGAAAACCTGAACGCCGCCGCTCTGGTTCTGGCCCGTGAATTGCGCCACCAGGGGCTGTGGATTGAGCTAGGCGAAGGCAGTTTTCGCCTCAAGAAATCCTTCGATGCTGCCGACAAGACCGCGCGCCAGATCGTCATCCTGGGCGAAGACGAGCTTCAATCCGGTATCCTTACAGTGAAGACCTTCGCCACCGGCATACAGACCAAGGTTCCTCGCGCGGATCTGGCTGTCTTCCTCTCAAAACCAGCAGGCGAGTAAAGGACACAGGTAGTGCTCGATTTCTTAGGCAATCTTGAACGGACGCATCTTTGCGGCGACTTGCGCGCCGCCCACGCCGGCCAGCAAGTGGTTCTGATGGGCTGGGTTAACCGCCGCCGCGACCACGGCAATCTTATCTTCCTCGATCTTCGCGACCGCTCCGGCATTGCCCAGATCGTGCTGGACAAGGAGCTGACCCCCGACGGCCACCTCAAGGGCGAACAGATACGGCCGGAATACGTCGTCGCCGCCGTGGGCAAGGTAAGCCTGCGCGATAAGGACGCTATCAACCCCAAGATGCCTACCGGCGAAATTGAGATTGAGGCCACGCAGCTGCTCGTTCTCAACGACGCGCGCCTGGCGCCGTTCTCTCCTTCTGACGAGGCCATCCAGAACGAGGAAGTCCGCCTCAAGTATCGCTACGTAGACCTGCGCCGGCCGGAGATGCAGCGCAACTTCTGGCTGCGCCATGAGATTACGCTCGCCATCCGCGAGAGCCTCAGCAAGCAGGGCTTTCTGGAGATCGAAACGCCGATTCTGACCAAAAGCACCCCCGAGGGCGCGCGCGATTTCCTCGTTCCCAGTCGAGTCCATCCGGGCGAGTTTTACGCGCTGCCGCAGTCGCCGCAGATCTTCAAGCAGATTCTCATGATCAGCGGCTTCGATCGCTACTTCCAGATCGCGCGCTGCTTCCGCGATGAGGACCAGCGTGCCGACCGCCAGCTCGAGTTCACGCAGGTTGATCTGGAGATGAGCTTTCCGCGCCAGGAGACAGTCTTCGGCGTGGTGGAGCAGTTTCTGGCAGCGGGCTTTGCGGCGGCAGGCGTTACGCTTCCCACGCCGTTCCCGCGCATCACTTACGACGATTCAATGCGCCAATTTGGCAGCGACAAGCCGGACCTGCGCCTGCCTGGGCTGACCGATGTGCGCGAGGCGTTCACCGACGCGGCACTGGCGACCCTGCAGATCGATCCGGCGCTGCCCGTCGTCGCTCTCCGCATTCCCAAGGTGGGCGAGCTGAGCCGCAAGGAGCGCGAAGAAAACCACCCGATCTTCGATCAGAAAAAGGGCGCCAAGTTCATCGACGACTTCAAGCGGCTGGCTAAGGGCTTCCCTGAAGCCGCGGCGAAGGTGCGCAAACTGGCCGGTGCGGCAGACGAGGACTTCGTCATCATTGTGGCCGGCGACCCAGCTCATCCGGTCAAGGCCAGCGACACCAAGTTTGAGGGCCGCCTGTCGGAGCGCGAGATCAACGTGTACTCGGCCGCGGGCAATTTCCGAACCGAACTGGCGAAGAAGTACGCCGATCGGCATGGAGCTTTCGGCATCACCGAGGAGGCCGTCCAAAACGCGAATCCGCGGAGCGGCGGAAAAGCAGTCGATGGGGCGTCTGCGTTCAACCCCATCTGGATCGTCAACTTCCCCATGTTCGAGTACGACCTGGCCTCGGCAAAGTGGGTGCCGGCGCACCATCCGTTCACCTCGCCGTTCGAAGCCGACATGGCCAACCTGCTCACCGATCCGGCCAGCGTGCGCGCCAACTGCTACGACCTGGCGATGAACGGTCTCGAGCTCGGCTCGGGTTCCATCCGAATTCACCGCAAGGATGTGCAACAGCAGATTTTTCAGTCGCTGGGAATTTCAGATGAAGAAGCCAAGGCGCGCTTCGGCTTCTTCCTCGACGCGCTTGAGTATGGCACGCCGCCGCACGGCGGCATCGCGCTCGGCCTCGACCGCATTGTGATGTTGCTGGCCGGCGCGCCCAGCCTGCGCGAAGTGATCGCCTTCCCCAAGACCGCCAAGGCAATCGACCTGATGGCCGACGCGCCAACGACGGTCAGCGAGCACCAGTTGAAGGAACTGCACATACGTGTGGCGTTGAAGAGCTGAAGCTTTTTCCGATAGCGCTCTTGCGAGATAGCCTGCCTGTCCAGCCGGCCTACTCGGTGTCCGACTCCGATGCGCCTTCCTCTTCACCTTCGACAGAAATCCGCAGCGAGCGCAGAAAGTGCAGGTCGTTGGTTGTGAAGGACCCTGCGGACGCGCCTTCCTCTGCGCCATCGCCTTCGGCAGATTCGGCTTCTTTGGCCACAACTTCGTTCAGGCCAATGGTGGCTTCAAGCATCAGCAGCACGTCGAAGCCGTGCTTGCGAATATCTTGCACAACCCCCGCGATTTGCTCGCTCTCGATGACCGACTCGTGGATGGCCTCGCCCAATTGTTGAATCAGTTCGCGCAGACGCGATGTCACGAATACCTCCAGAGCGGCGGCCGGCGCGAACATGTTAGCGCGGGTTGCGGCGTGAGATTTATCTACCTTACTGCCAACCCCGTTCAGGAGCAAACGGATTGCGGCGGCGAATGGCGAGAAGCGCCTCACCCCACGTCGCTGCTACCATCATAAATGGAATGAGACCACAGACAATCGGCCGCGTCCTTGGCACGGGATTGCGTGTTGCGGGCCGCATGGCTGGCGAGCGCCTGGCGGCCTCGGCAAAATCCGCACCCGCACAGCAGCCCCAGCCTCATGCCCAACCGCTTGCGAACGCGGCAGTTCGGGCCCGGGCGGCCAGGCAAGCCAGCGGCCAGGCCGGCGGAGGGGTGGCCCGTGGCGTCGGCGGCTTTCTGCGCCCCTTCCGGCGCGTTGGCGGCATTATCTGGCTCGAAGTCACGGGCGTCTTTTTCCTTTTGCCGGTAGTTGTCTTTACTCCAAACCTCTGGCGCATGCGAGCCAGTTGGGCGCACGGCCCCGACCACCGGATGTTTCTGATCACCACCATGGTTGTGGCGGTCTTCCTCTACCTTGGGGTCACCTCGTTCTGGCGGGCGCGGCGCAGGTAGGTTGTTTGCTGCCAGCTCTTAACCATTGAAAGGGAGTTGCTGGCCAAATCGCGAAAGCGCGTCAATGAGGACGCCGATAATTGCCAGCCCCACCAGCAGCGGTCCAAAGCCGTCCCATCCGCCGCCATGCACCAGCCTGAGACCCCCAATCCGTATCAACACCAACGTATTCAGCGCTGTGGTCAACATCGGACCCCTCCACGGGCTGGGCGGATCTCCCAACCGCTATAAGTGGAGAAACACGGCCATGCGCGCGAAGTTGCTCTGCGTCGATGAAGGGTTTGCCAACTACCTTTTCGGAAGCGCCGCCGAGAGAATGGCGCGCAGCTCATCCCGTTGCGGTTCGGAGAGACCGGCAAGCGACACAATCGAATAAGCGTCGGAATGGAACATGAGGATGATCACGCCTTTTTCTTCGGACCAATAGTCGTAGACATTCCAGGAACTCTTCGCTAAAGTGCCCACCGTCGTTTCCGTGGTGATGGAATCGCGCGTAATGTTCACGCTGAACTGCCCCAGCATGCGAGGATCTTTCCGGTACATGTAGTGCAGTCGCAGCGGAACAAGTCCTCCCACAACGAGGATCCAGACGCCGGTAAGCACCAGGAATGGACCAACTCTCTCGGAGAATGTCGACAGGGAAGCGACACGGTTTACTGCCGCAACGAACGATGATCGCGAGAAGGCGAAATGATAGGCAGCAGCTGATTGATGGTTGCCGGGTTGCACATGTCGATAGAGCAACATCATGCCAGTCATGATGGAGATCCAAAACGCAGCCGTCTTGACGGAGGAGCGGGAAGACGCCTTGCGCGCCAACCTCCAGGACCGTCGAAACTCCGCATCACTGACTGTGAAACTGAATTCCATTCACGCCAGCCTAGCATCGACTTGACGGCCCTGGGAGTAGCCCTTTCGAGCTATTACTTCCGTCTAAAAAGCCGCGGCGCAATGGCGTAATTCAACTGCACCAGCACGATAGCCGCGATGCTGACGCGCGTATCGATCACGCAAAGTGCAGCTCTGATTCACCGCCCCAGACTGCCTTTCACACACGGGGCCGGTCGGGCTTGCGGGTCAGGTGCCAGATCGCAAGGCCCAGCGCCAGCACGC
>OCTA010002975.1_pt1 | contig 15175 bp, 16 predicted proteins | sample 1538991 | NCBI WGS metagenome assembly OCTA01 (sample SAMEA3539302, study PRJEB22396) | soil metagenome | biome: tundra; feature: field; material: soil | place: USA | collected 2010-05 | depth 0.15 m | reverse complement strand
ATGCCGCCGGATCCGTGGGACCAGGTTCGGGTAGCATAGGACCGGATGCAGTGAAGCCGCCGCAGGCTTAGAATTGAAGTGAGATGCGGTTCGCGCTAAATATCTGCGCAAACTTGGTTGGGATTCCTCTGGAAATCCTGATCATTGCCGCGATGCTACGCGGCTCCTACCGGCGCTATCCGGCGCTGTTCGTCTACATGGTCGCGGTCTTCGTGGTTTCTCTCGTCGAGACTCCGTTGTACGTCGTGGGTCATCTGGACCTCGTGCGGTACTCCGACCGTCACGTCTGGAGACAGTACCTCAAGTGCTATTGGATCGATGAGCGCGTCCTGATAGCCCTGGTGTTCGTGGTGGTCCTTAGCCTCATCTATCAAGCCACTGAAAAGGCCCGTTCGCGTCGCGTTATGCGGGCGTCAGTGGTGGGTGGCGCCGTTCTCTTCTCCGCAATCGCGTTCTGGGCTCATTACGATCCCGCAGTTCCGCCGGGGCAATGGATGACTGCGTGGACCAGCAACCTGTACTTCTGCGCGGCGATTCTCGATCTCGGGCTCTGGGCCATGCTGATCGGTTCGCGCGCCAAAGACTCCCGCCTGCTCATGTTCAGCGGCGCGCTAGGCATTCTGTTCACTGGCGCGGCGATTGGCGGATCGATTTCCAATCTCGCCGTGGCAAAACGCTCCTCGGCGCTCACCTTCGCAGGTGGCCTGGTGACCATGCTGTCGAACCTCACGTTCCTCTACATCTGGTGGCAGGCGCTCCGCGTGCGCGAGGTAGTCGATCGGCGCTCCTGAATTGGGAGCGCGCGGAGACCGCCGAACGCCGCGGTTTCCGCGTGGCCCATCGATCCGGAGCTTATTCTTGCGATGCCAGCGAAGCCGCCGCCTGGTCCGCGCTGAAGACTTTCACTTCGACCCGGCGGTTCTTGGCTCTCGCGTCGCGAGTCCGTGCCGGTGAACTCCCACAATCGCTGAAAGCCCGTCTGCCAGCGGTTTGGCGAAGGTTCGGGCACCATTTCTCACTCAAAGCTACCCACAGATTCCCCGGACGAGGCAACTTTCATAATCGAACCTCCTCCGCTCTTCAGGCAATTCATCCGCCGTTTCCTCGAAGGCGGGCGCCAGGGGTTCGCTCGCGAGCCGGTCCGCCAGAAGTTCGCCGCCGATCGCCGCGTTGCTTAAGAAATCCGTCCGGCTCACGCCCACTTCAAGCACGCGCTTCACGCTCCGCCCGCATTCCGAGTCGCGAATGCGCTTGGACCTATCCGCTGAACTCAAAATTGTACTACCCAGACATGGCGATCTCAATGTGAGCTTGGCTTGACGGCAATGCCGGCGAAGGCGGGGTTCGCTGGCGCCGGGTAGGCCACGCCCCGAATCGAAGGGCCGTGCTGGGCCAACTTTGTCTTCACAGGCCCTTTTTTCCGGTCTTCCCGGCGCTGCCGCGGCAAGGGACCCTATTGACACAGCCCGCCAGCCATGTACAATCCAGAATAGCGCTAATTTCAAGAACGGAAGCCGCACAAGATGTTTAAAGCCAGGAAAAACCGCCCGCCATCATCTCCCGAAACGCAAGCTTACAACAGCGCCGAAGTCGCGCGGATCTGCGGAGTCAGCCTTCGACAACTGCAGTGGTGGGACGAGCGCCACGTCGTCTCCCCGCGCCAGGATGGGCACAAGCGCATCTATATGCTCGACGAGGTGGTCGAGATTTCGGTAATCGCCGAACTTCGGCGGAAGGGTTTTTCGCTCCAAAAGATCCGCCGCGTGCTGCGCTTCCTGCAAAAGGACATGGGAAAGCGCCTCAACGAAGCGCTGGCGACGTCCTCCGAGGTGCATCTGCTCACGGACGGGAAAACCATCTACCTGGAGGATGCGCCCGGCCGCATTATCGACCTCCTGAAGAACGCCCGACAGCCCATGTTCCTGGTGTGCGTCACCGACCAGGTGAAGCGGCTGACCGCGGTAGCCGAGCGCAAGCCGGCGAGGTCCGAGACTGGCGCCGCCCCGCGCAAAGCCCGCGCCGTCTGAACGCGCTTCCCCGGGCAGGCCCGCCCACGCGCGGAGCGTCGTGGAGTGCTAGTCTAAGACGAGGGGTGATCGCGGCTGGTTCACGAGCCGGCAGCCACGAACTATGAAAACCACACGCATCGTCTTCGCTGTCTCGTTCGCCGTGGGATTGGCGCTCCTGGCGCTGCACGGCTTAGGAGTTCACGCCCAGGTTGGGCCCGGAGTTCGCGCCCAACCGGCGCCCGGTTCTCCCGGCCAAGGCGAGCCCGCGGCTACGGCCCTTCGGGGGGCGGAGAACACGGCCCCAGCCGTGTCCAGTTCCGCCGACCAGCTAGATTCGGGAATGCGCCAAGTGGTGGATGCCTATGCGCTCATCGAGAAAAACTTCGCCGGAGAAGTGCCGGCCGATCGCGCGATTTACCAGGGCGCCATACCGGGCATGCTGGGCACCCTGGACCCGCATTCGAGTTTCCTCGACCCGACCGAATACGCCGACATGCAGCGGAAGCAGCGGGCGCAGTATTTCGGCGTGGGGATGTTGATCACCGTCGATAAAGGCAACACCGTGGCCTACGAGCCCTTCCCCGGCTCGCCCGCGCAACTGGTCGGGCTGCGCCGCGGCGATGTCATCGCCGCCGTGGACGGGGTCGCCGCTCTCGGTATGGCGTCGACCAAAGTGGCTGACATGCTGAGGGGGCCTAGGGGCACACAAGTGCGCGTCACCGTGCAGCGGCCGGGCGTGCCCGATCCGATCACCTTCGTGGTGACCCGTGGAGAGATCCAGACCAGCGTGGTGGATGCGCACTGGCTGCAACCGGGCGTCGTCTTTCTCGGGATCACCAGCTTCGAGGCCCAGAACGTCAGTAAGGACGTCGAGTCCGCGCTCGCGAAACTGGGCGAATCGAAGGTCACCGGCATGGTCTTGGACCTTCGCGCCAACCCGGGAGGCTTGGTCAACGAAGCCGTCGCTGTCGTGGGCCGATTCCTGCGCGACGGCCAAGTGGTGGTCTCCGATCACGGCAGGGCCGCCCAGGAACGGACCTACCGCGCGAAAGCTCAACCTCTGGCTCAGGAATACCCCGTGGTGGTGATGGTGAACCGTGGTTCGGCATCGGCCTCCGAGATCGTCTCGGGCGCTTTGCAGGATCACGATCGGGCCTGGCTGCTGGGCGAGAGCACGTTCGGAAAAGGACTGGTGCAGGCGCAATTTCCGCTTTCGGAGGGGGCCGCGCTGCTGCTGACCATCGCGCACTACTATACGCCCAGCGGGCGCCTGATCCAGCGCGATTACAATAACCGCTCTTTCTTCGACTACTACTACTCCCCCCGCAAGGACGAGGTTCCCAGCCAAACCGACGTCAAGGCAACGGATAGCGGGCGAAAGGTCTACGGCGGCGGAGGCATCAGCCCCGATGAGAAATACGTCCCGCCGGCCTCCAATCGGTTTGAGGCCCGCGTGTTCGGGAGCCAGGCGGTCTTCCATTTCGGCTCGCTCTATTTTGGCGCCGCTCAGCCGCAACTCCCGTCGCCCACCTGGAAGCCGGACGCGGACTCCATCGAGCGCTTCAGGATCTTCCTAAAAACCCAGCAGGTTTCCTTCACCGACGAGGAATTCGCCGCCAACCGGCAATGGATCAGCGACGAGCTTCGCCTGGAGCTGCTGGAGCGCGCCTATGACAAGAAGACTGCCGTACGCGCGATCATGCAGGACGATCCGGAGGTCCGCAAGGCCGTCGAGAGCCTTCCCAAGGCGCAATCCCTGCTTGCGCGCCGCGGCCCCACCCAGCGCGCCGCGCTGAAGTAGCGCCGCCGCGGCGGCGCCGTTCCGCCGAGAGATTTTCAAGCGCTGCACGAGGCACGTAATGAAAAGAAACCTCCTGCTATTTGGTTTGTTGGGGCTCTGGGCCGACCGGCGCCCGAGCGGCCGGCTATGCCGTTGGCGCGGATCTCTCGGGCCTCAAGCAGAAATCGAGGCTAGACGCCGCAGCGCCCCAAAACGTGCAACACTTCCATCAGGCGCAATTCCGCGTCTGTGAGGATGGGGGACGGGACGCTTTCCTGGCGAAGGCGGCGTTCTCGGAATTAACACCTTAAATTCGGATATTGCGCCGGGCGCGGCGGGTTTGCAAAGATTTGATACTTGTCGATGGTGGATTTCCAGGTCCCCATACTCGATTTGAGTTGACCTTGAGTCACCGGTACATTCAACTCCTCACGCCGGTCTTGGAAGCCCAACCGGCGCCGGCGTCTCGGTGTACATCTTCTTCAAATGATCGTACCAGGTGAACTTCAGGATTGCAGACGTCACCAGGATCACCCCAAGCGCGAGCATCGCCATGTTGCTCTTGCGAATCACAACGTAGATCGGGAGCGCGATCAGGCTGGTCTGCCAGGCGATGCCCACCACTACGTTGAACATGTCGCGCACAAAGTCCGGGTTCGGCTGGAACGACGGATCGTCCTTCTGTACCTTCGCCAGGATCGGACCCCAGAAGCCCCATGGACGCACGCGCCGGTAGAAGCCCTTCAGTACCTCGTCGTCCTCGGGTTTTGTCAGGAACGTGCCAACCAGGCAGCCCACCGTGGAGATGCCCAGAATCAGCGGGAATGCGTTCAAAGCCTTCACGTCCGGCAGGGCCAGCGGAATCACCATGGATGCGGCAATGCCCGTCACCATGCCCCAGAAGTAACCGTAGCCGTTGAACCGCCACCAGTACCACTTCAGTACGTTCGCGGCCGTGTAGCCGCCCCATAGCGCCGAGACGATCCACTGGATCACGGAATCGATGGAACTCACGAACCAGCCGAAGGTAATGCCCAGAGCCACCACCGCGAACGAGGCCACATAGCTCAACCGGACGCACAGCCTTTCGCTGGCTTGCGGATTGATGAATTTCCGGTAAATGTCGTTCACCAGATAGGGCGGCGCCGAGTTCACCGTGGCGGCGAAGTTGGACATGAAGGCGGCCAGAAGGCCCGCTACCAGAACGCCCAAGAGGCCCACCGGGACGAACTGGGTGAGCGCATCCGGCAGGACCATCTCGAAATCCATGGCGCGGCCCATGGCGCGGATCTTATCGCTGTAGAACACCAGCGCCAGAACGGTGAGTCCGGTGATCATGAAGTAGCGCGGCACGTTCAGCACCACGTTCACCACGGCGCTCATCATGGACGCCTCGCGGGGGTTCTTCGTGGAGAGAATCCGCTGCATATCATAGTTGGGAGCGGGTCCGGCGATGCTGAGCAGAATCCCCTTGAAAAGCATCATCATGAAGAAGTAGCCGAAGATCGAGTAGCCGTCCTCCTGAATCTTCGCGTTGACCGAGGCGATCAGCCCGGACCAGTCGAGATTCAAATGCCACCCGAAGAAAATCCTGTCCCACCCGGCGGGGATCGCGCGGCGCAACGCCTCCGGCGAGACCCGCGCCATGGCGATGATGCCGATGGCGACGGACGCGATGGAGAGCAGGCAGAACTGCAAGACCTCGGTGATCACCACGCTGAACATTCCGCCCTTCACCACGTAGAACGTGGTGATGGCCATGAGGATCAGGGCGTACTGATTGGCGGATAAGTGCCACGGTAGGAAGTCCGTGGCGAACTTGCCGATGCCCTTGAAGCCGTAGGTGAGGAATCCGATCACGCTGACCAGCGCGAAGACCACCACGATCAGGTGCGACAGCCGCGAGCCGCGGCCCGAGCCGAACCGGGTGGTGATCCACTCGGCCCCGGTGGTCACGTTGGACCGGCGTAGCCAGGCGGAAAGGTAGACCATCAGGAAGATCTGGTTGAACACCGGCCACAACCACGGAATCCAGACGCTCTTGAGCCCGTAGATGAAGAGCAGGTAGACCAGCCACATGGTCCCCGCGATATCGAACATTCCGGAAGCGTTCGATACTCCCAGCACGTACCATGGCAGGACGTTGCCGCCGAGGAAATACGCTTTGGTATCCCGCGAGGCGCGGTGCGAGGCCCAGTAGCCCACCGAAACGGAAGTCAGCAGAAATACGGCGATGATCGCCATGTCGACGGCATGAAGTTGCATCGGGACCCCGGTCCCCGGCGACTCGTTCGGAGGCCGGGCTCGAATGGAAGCAACATCATATCAGAACGGTTGCTCCGAAAAGACCGGGTTCTACATCTTTAACAGCCGGATGCTGCCGTTCGAGGTGCCGAGGTCGATCAGCGCTCCGCCGTTGCCCAGCGTGCCTTCGACCTGGTTCTTGCTGAAGCCGCCCTGCATCCTGATCTCGTAGTCCGACGTGATCGAGGAGTTGCTGGTGTGCGCGATCAGGCGGGCATTAGGCTGATCGTGCAGATGCAGCGTGATGGAGGCGTTGTTGGAGTTCACGTGCGCGTCGCTCGCGAAGTTCGCCGGCAGGGTGAGATCGACGCTGCCGTTGGAGGTGTCCAGGCGCACCGGCCTGCTCGCTTCGGAAATGGCCGCGCTGATGCTGGCGTTGGAAGTGCTGGCTTCGAGCGATCCGCGCAGGCGCTCGGCGTGGATGTGCCCATTGGAGCTGTGGACCTTGGCGTCGCCATCCACGTTCACCAGTTCGACGCTGGCGTTGCTGGTCGTGGCGTCCACGCTGCCTGCCAAGTCCTCAACGCGGATCATGCCGTTGGAGGTCCTCAGCCGCGCTGGCCCCTTGCCGTCCAGGGTCCGTATGGCGCCGTTGGAGGTCGTGATGCGGTCCAGGAGCGCCGTGCGCGGGATTTTGATGGTGAACCGCGCGCCCTCGTTGTTGCGGCGGTCGGAGGGGCGCACCGCCCGGATGGAAACCTCATCGAGGGTGTTCTGTACATCGATTCTCAGCGAATCGGCGGCTTCTTGTGTGGGTCCGTACTTGGTTCCGCTGATATCCACGGAATCCTGGTCCCACCCGGAGATCTCCACAGATCCGTTAAAGCCCTCCACCGAGAAGCTGCCGCCGTGCTTCAAGGGATAACTGTAGTGGAAATCCCGTTGATACCGCTGAAAACTGCCGAAATCCTCGATATCGCAGGCTGTGAGGCAAAGCAGGGCCACGCCCAGGGGCATGAGAAGAAGTTTCGCGCGCATAAGGTCCTCGAATGGAGGAATACGAAGGCCTGGGCCGCTTTGTTCCAGATCGGCTCACGGCCTCCGCTCCACGCTATGATTGGTTTTCCCCCGATGTACCGCAGCTTGGTCCTTTTCGATATCGATGGCACGCTGGTGAGGCGCGCCGGACCGCACCACCGCGAAGCGTTGGTCCGCGGCATTCGCCGCGTGGTGGGGCTGGAAACCACCACCGAGGGCATCCCGGTCCAGGGCATGCTCGACCCCATCATTCTGGCGGTCATGATGCGCAACGCGGGGGCCGGGCGGGAGACCATCCGCGAATCCATGCCGGCCATCCTGCGCGCGGCCGAAAGGTATTACCTGCGGGTCTGCCCCCCGCTTGGCGGCAAGCTCTGCCCGGGCGTGGAACAGGCGCTCGATCGGCTCGCGCGCCGCGGCAACCTGCTGGGGCTGGTGACCGGCAACCTGACGCGCATCGGATGGCGCAAGCTCGAACGCGCGGGGCTGCGGGACTATTTCCGGATCGGCGCGTTTGGCGAGATGGCCGGTACCCGTGCAGGATTGGCCAGGATCGCCATCCGCGAAGCCCGCCGGCGTGGGTGGATCGCTCGCGGGTCGCCCATTTCCCTCATCGGCGACGCGCCCTCCGATATCGTCGCCGCCCGGCGGAACCGGATACGCTCCATTGCAGTAAAGACGGGCATCGCGCCGCCGGAGGAATTGGCGGCGGGCCGGCCCGATTTTCTGCTCCGGAACCTCAGGGACTTGCGGCTGCCCATGGTGGAAGCGGCGCCGTAGCCCTCTGAAACGGAAAGGCGCTACCCCTTGCGGAGTAGCGCCGGGAAACGGTGTTCCGCAGCCCCTAAACCTGGAACGAGCTGCCGCAGCCGCAGGTCGATTTGACCTGAGGATTGTTGAACTTGAAGCCGGCGCCTTCCAGCGATTCGACGTAGTCCACTTCCGCGCCGTCCAGGTAAAGCAGGCTCGCCTGATCGATGAAGACCTTCAAACCATCGTACTGGTAGCTCTTGTCCAGCATGTTGGGCTGGTTCTCAAAAGCCATGGAGTAGCTGAATCCGGAACATCCGCCACCCACCACCGAGATGCGCAGGCCAGCAGGGGCTGGTTCCTGGGCCGCCATGATCTCCTTGACTTTCCCTACTGCCTTTTCGGTTATTTGCACCATGCGTTACACACTCCTGATTCCGAGCTTGCTGTTCCCATTATACAAATTGGATCGCGTCGCTCCGGCATTTCACCGTATGTGATGATGCGGACCCGGTTCAGGTCGCGGGAAAGTGGACTGAACCAGTCCAGTTTAGAATGGGAACCGGCTCACGCTCCCCGCTGTGCTATGGTGCAATTGTATTGTCGGGTAGCTGAAACCAGCAGAAGGCCGTGCGCGTCGGAAGCGGTGTATGGGATCACTGAGCGGCGCTCTCCCACTCTCCGGCTTCGGCTCCGGACTTGCGGCAAAGTCTAGAGTGGATTACCAGAACACCCCGGAAGGCGCGCTCGTTCGCCGGGTCCAGGCTGGCGACGAGACGGCGTTTAGCGAAGTCGTGGAACGGTATCAGTCCAAGGTGTTTTCCATCATCCATGGCATCGTGCGTCGGCGCAACGACGTGGAAGACATTGCGCAGCAAGTATTTGCGAAGGTTTTCCTGTCCATCGGGAGCTTCGATTTCCGCAGTTCGCTGATCACCTGGATTTACAAGATTACGGTCAATGAATGCTTCGATTATTTGCGCAAGCGGAAGGTGCGGAAGCTGGTCTATGAGAGCGACTTGAGCGAGGACGAGTCGCGGCGGGTGGAGAACACCCAACCGCAGGTTGACCGCCAAGAAGGGGCCGACACCTCGCTCGCGCGCCGCGACTACGTCCTGAAACTCCTCGCCCGGGTCTCCGGTGAAGAGCGCATGTTGTTGATGCTGAAGGAAGTTGAGGGGTATTCCGTGGAAGAATTGGCAGACCGGACCGGCATGAACGAGAACACCATCAAGGTGAAGCTGTTCCGCGCGCGGCAGAAATTGGTTAAGGCGGCGCAACGCCTGGACCGCGCTCCCGGCCGTGACGGGCTGACGATTGGATGGTAACGGTTCCCGGAAGCGGGCGATAGATCCGCTAAGGGGTGGGTTTCGCGAGGTAGTTTACATTTGTTGTAAGGGAAGAAACATCATGCATGCGGTAATCGTGGATCGCCTCGAAGAGTACCTGTCCGCTGCGCTGGAACCGGCGGCTCGACGCGTTGTCGAGGCGCACCTGGTCGCCTGCCGGACGTGCCGCGGGGAAATCGCGGGACTGCGGGAAGTATCGCAATTATTCGATTGCTTGCAGTCCGAGGAAGTTGTGGAGCCCGCGCCGGGCTTTTACGCCGGAATCATGCGGCAGGTGGACGTGCGGAGAGCCGTCCCCGTTTTCGCTGGCTGGTTCGCCTTGGACTTGGCGCTTGGCCGCCGGTTGGTTTTCGCCTCGCTGATGACCTTGGCCGTCCTGGGGAGCTACTTGGTCTCGCGCGAGACGGGCTATCCGGGCGGGCCGTCCGCGGAAGCGGTGATGGCGCAGGAGTACTCCCCGGCGTTCGAATCCGCGCCAGCGCAGGATCAGATGCTGGTCACGCTGACGGCTTATGAGCGCTAATCCGTCGACTGCGCCCCCGGCGAGGTTCGACTGGAATCCCAAGGTCGCCGGCGCGATCACCCTGGTCCTGGTGTTTCTCTGCGGCGCGGTGGTTGGCGCGCTGGCCATGGATTTCGGCGTTCACAGCCGGCAGCGCCCCCCGGCCTTCGAGACCCTCCAGGGCAAGGCGGCCACTTTCGAGCGCTTGCAGAAGGATCTCGACCTCACGCCCGCCCAATCCGAACAGGTGGAATCTACCCTGAACGATTTCTGGCAGTACTACCGCACGGTCCTGACCGACTGCAAGCAACGCCTCGAGCAGACGCTCACCGCGGAGCAGAAGGTCAAGTTCGAGCGCCTGCTTCAGGAACCGAAGAAGTAGCGCTGAGCAGTGATTCCGTAAGGTCGGAATCGGCCGCGGCCGAAGGCCGTTTATCCTGAGGAGCTTGCGGGGTAACTTCAGTTCCGGGCATCTTTGCAAATCTCAAGAGCCTCTTGACTCGGCTCATTTATGACACCATTATTAGCGCCCAACTCATGTTTTAATATACCAGAAACGATATAATTGGCGCCCGTCTTGGTGCGCATTCGGAGAAGTTGATGGTCCCCAGCGGCTCAGAAGTGCAGGCCGCCGCCGCAGAGCAGGACTTCGCCGGTCACATAGTCGGAGAGCGGCGAGCAGAAAAACAGCACGGCGTTGGCGGCTTCTTCGGGCGTGCCCAGGCGCCCCAACGGGCACGCGGCTTTGGCCCAGTCGAGCGTCTTCTGCTGCGCGCCCACAGGGATCTTGCGCCCGTGCACTTCGATAGCGGCGGCACCATCGGGCGTAATGGCCTGCACCAGGCGGGTCTCCACGATGCCGAAGCCCACCACATTCACGTTGATGTTGTAACGTCCCCATTCCTTGGCCAGGGTCTTGGTAAGCCCGATGACGCCCGCCTTCGCCGAGGAATAGGCCGACTGCCCGGCGCCGCCATCGATCCCCGCGACGGAGGTGATGTTCACCACCTTGCGCATCACGCGCCGGCCCTCGGCGGTTTCGCGCTTGGCCGTTTCCCGGAGCCACGCCGACGCCGACCGCAGGATGCGGAACGGCGCTACCAGGTGGACGTTCAGCATGGTCTGGAACTGCTCGTCGCTCATCTTCTGGATGACGTTGTCCCAGGTATAGCCGGCGTTGTTCACGATGATGTCGAGCGACCCGAAGCGCTCGATGGAGGCGTCCACCATGCGCTGCGGGAGCGCCGGATCGGTGATGTCGCCCGGAAAGGACGCGGCGGTCCCGCCGGCGATCCGGATCAAGGTCTCCGTCTCGTAGGCGGGGCCGGCGTCCAGATCGTTCACCATCACCGAGGCGCCGTATTCGGCGAGCGTCACCGCGATGGCGCGGCCGATGCCGCGGCCCGCCCCCGTGACCAGGGCGGTTTTCGAAGCGAGAGTGAAAGGCATATGCGTGCTCCGGTTTCACCCGAAGATTGACAGACCACAAAAAACGATGGTCAGCCCCACTTATCTTAATAGATCTTCGAGCTGAATCTTGGCGTCGGTCTTCTCGTCGCGGTACTTGACGATGACCGGCGTGTATACCGAAAGGCCCCAATCCTTCCCCGGACCGTTGGTAATGGCGCGCGCGCCGGCGATGACCACGGCCTGTTCGGGAATCACCAGCGGCTCGTCCTCCGTGGCCCGGTGGACCACGCCGCGCACCAGGTCGTAAACCGGGGTGGAACGGTTGAGAATGGTTCCGGTGCCCAGCACGGCCCGGCGCTTCACCACCGTGCCTTCGTAGATGCCGCAGTTGCCGCCGATCAGCACATCGTCTTCGATGACGACCGGCATGGCGCCCACCGGCTCCAACACGCCGCCGATCTGACTGGCGGCCGAGACGTGGCAGTTCTTGCCCACCTGGGCGCAGCTTCCCACCAGCGCGTGCGAATCCACCATGGTTCCGTCGTCCACGTACGCGCCCACATTGATAAACATCGGCGGCATACAGACGACGCCCCTTCCGATATAGCAGCCGCTACGGATACTGGAGCCGCCGGGTACGACGCGCACATCCGGGCCGATGCGCCTGAGGGGATACGTGTCCTTGTCGCGAAACGAAAGCTCGCCGACGGACATATCGATCGCCACTCCCATGCGGAAGCCCAGCAGGATGCCCTTCTTCACCCAGGCGTTCACGCGCCAGCCGGTGGCCGAGGCCGCGTCGGGCTCGGCCGCGCGCACGCGCCCTTCGTTCAGCGCGTCTTGAAACTGATAGAACAGGCGGCGGTTGGCCTCTGTGTAGGCGTCGGGCTTTTCGTCGAAGAGCCGCTCGATTTCAGCTTGCAATTGGGGCCCTCTCCAGCAGGCCGGCGGATTCCAGCACCTTCTCGATCCTGGCCAGGTTGGCCGGGCTCGGGGGAACCATCGGCAGCCGGAAAACCGGCTCCAGCAGTCCCATCAGCCCCATGCCGGCTTTCACCGGAATCGGGTTCGATTCCACGAAGTTCACGCTCATCAGCGGGAAGAAGCGCTTCTGAATGGCGCGCGCGGATTCGAAATCGCCCCTGAGGCAAGCCTGCGCGAGTTGGGTCATCTCGCCCGGAATCTCATTCGACACCACGGAAACGATGCCGCGGCCGCCCAGCGCCATGAGCGGGATGGTGACTGCGTCGTCGCCCGAAAGCACGATGAAATCGGAAGGGACTTCGTTCAGGATCGCGGCCATCTGGGCGATGTTGCCGGACGCCTCCTTTACCCCGACGATGTTTTCGATCTGCGCCAGGCGCGCCAGGCTGGACGGCTCCACATTGACGCCCGTGCGGCCTTGCACGCTGTAGACTATGATCGGAATGCGGATGGCCGAGGCGATGGCCTTGTAGTGCTGGTACAGGCCTTCCTGGGTGGGCTTGTTGTAATAAGGTGTCACGGAGAGGACGCCATCCACGCCGAGACGCTCCAACTCGCACGCCAGTTCGATGACTTCCTGGGTGTTATAGCCTCCGGCGCCGCCCAGCACCGGGACCTTGCCCTGGGCCTCTTCGAGCGCGATTTCGACCACGCGCAGATGCTCCGGCAGCGTCAGCGTGGGGCTTTCACCCGTGGTCCCGCAGGGAACCAGGAAATTAATGCCCGCATCGATCTGGCGCCGGACGAGCTTGCGCAGCGTTTCCTCGTCGAGCGACTGGTCGCGCCGGAACGGGGTTACCAGCGCGGTGCCGCATCCTGTGAACATGGAACCTCCAAAAGAAGCTGTCAGCCATCAGCCATCAGCCTTCAGCTAAATCAGCGCGCCAGTGGGGCGGCCCTCCCGGGCTGCCTTCTTGCTTTTAGCTGATGGCTGACGGCTTACCCAAACACAATCTCGCCAAACTCGTGAAAACCTTTCTTCCCTACCACCCACTGCGCGGCTTTCAGGGCGCCGTGGGCGAAACCCTCGCGGCTGCGCGCGGTGTGCCGCAGCACGATGGTGTCGGCCGCGGAATCGAAGCCGATTTCATGCGTGCCGGGATGTGCGCCGGCGCGGTTCGAACTCACGTCGATCCGCCTCTCGTAGCCGGATTTTTTCATTTCTTCCACCAGCTTCAGTAGTGTACCCGATGGCGCATCTTTCTTGGTGGAGTGATGAATCTCCCAGGCCCAGGCGCCATATTCCGGCTGGCCGGCGAGCAGGCGCGCGGCCTCCGCCACCAGGCGGAAAAATGCGTTGACCCCCACGGAGTAATTCGGGCTCCACACCAGGCCCACGCCGTGCTCTTCCACCGCTGCCTTCACGGCATCGGCATGCTCCATCCACCCGGTGGTGCCCAGCACCAGGTTGACGCCGAGGGCGGCGATGCCTTCCACGTTCCGCCGCACGGCGGCGGGAATCGAGAAATCGATCGCCACATCAATGCCCCGGAAGTTTTCGGGCGTGAGACCTTCGAAGTCGGCGTTGTTGAATTCATCGAGCTTCAGCGCCACGGCGAAACCGTACTCCGGCGCGAGTTGTTCGACGAGCCTGCCCATCTTGCCGTAGCCGACGATAGCCAACCGGCGCTCAGGCATGGACCGCCTCGTTTCTCTCGAAGACGGCGGGATCGAGTTCGGCGAAGAACTCGTCGTGCAGCGACGCCACCGCGCGGGGCAGGCTGGCCTCGCTCACCACGACGCTGAGATTCAACAGCGACGCGCCCTGCGAGATCATGCGGATATTGATGCCATCGAGCGCATCGAACACGCGCCGCGCCACGCCGGGCGTGTAGCGGATGTTTTCGCCCACCAGGCACACGATGGCCTGCCCGTGCTCGGTATCGGCCTCGGAAAACTGGCGCAGTTCCGTCAGGATCGCATCCAGGTTCTTGCAGTTATCGATGGTGAGGGAAACGCTGACCTCGGAGGTGGAGACCATATCCACCGCGGTTTCGTACCGGTCGAACACTTCGAAGATGCGGCGCAGGAAGCCGTGCGCCATCAGCATCCGCGTGGAGTGGATGTTCACCAGCGTGATCTTGCGCTTGCAGGCGATGGACTTGACCGTATTGCCGCACGCAACCGTCTTGGCGACGATGCGCGTGCCGTCCACCTCCGGCCGCCTGGAATTCAGGATCAGCACCGGGATGTCCTTTTCCATGGCCGGAACCACGGTGGCCGGGTGCAGCACCTTGGCGCCGAAGTAGGCCAGCTCGGCCGCTTCGGCGAAGGAGATGGTCTTCACGCGGTGGCCGCCTGGCAGGATAGTGGGGTCGGCCGTGAGCATCCCGTCCACGTCCGTCCAGATCTGGATCTCTTCGGCGCCGATGCCCGCGCCCACGATGGAGGCGGTGAAATCGGAACCGCCCCGGCCCAGCGTGGTGGTCACGCCGTCCTCCGTCGCGCCGATAAACCCGCCCATCACCACCACGGCACGTTGGGCGAGCGGCGGAATGGTGGCGGCGAGCCGCTTGTTGGTTTCCAGGAAATTCGGCGCCGCCTGCGTGTGGCGGTTGTCGGTGACCATCACGTCGCGCGCATCCACGTGCTCGGCTTGTAATCCGAAGTGCCGGAATCCGAGCGTGACGATGTAGCTGGAGAGGCGCTCGCCGTAGGCCGAAATGGCGTCGATGGAACGCGGCGTCAGCTCGCCCAGCACCGCCAGGCCTTTCACCAACTCCGTCAGTTCCTGGAAATGCTCGTCCAGAAAACGGTCCAGTTCCACGCGTTCCGCGAGCGGCGCCACCTGCCGCGCCTCGCGGGAGTGGAAGTCTCGCAGGTCCTGCAACTGGGCGATGTACTCCGCGCGCTTGCCCGCGATGGCCGCGGCGGCGATGGCCAGCAACTTGTTGGTGGTCTTGCCCATGGCGGAAACCACCACCACCGGGCGGCGCTCCTCGCGCGCCTTGACGATGCCGGCGACGCGTTCGATGGCGGCCGCCGATTCCACCGACGTGCCGCCAAATTTCATGACGATCATGTGGGGCGGCCCTCCTGGCCTGCCTTCTTCGCTAAACAGAACGTCATAAGTAATTGCGCATCCGCTCTCTGACGTTCGCGGCTCCGA
>OCTA010002974.1_pt1 | contig 15177 bp, 7 predicted proteins | sample 1538991 | NCBI WGS metagenome assembly OCTA01 (sample SAMEA3539302, study PRJEB22396) | soil metagenome | biome: tundra; feature: field; material: soil | place: USA | collected 2010-05 | depth 0.15 m | reverse complement strand
ACTGGTCCCAGCAAGAGAAGTCTCGCAAGCGGGCGTCGCCATCGTAACGCGCGACGCAGCGACGAAACTCTCGATCCGGCAGGAAGGCGATCAATTGTGAGAAGACGGTGCGGCCCTGGTTCATGAACCATTGTCCGCCGGCGCAAAACGGACTCTTGGAGCCAGTTGCCGTTCAAATCGCGGCAAGGCACAAATCGTCGCAAACCGCTAACAGTCAAGGTCTTGTCAGACTTCGCAAAGCACTTTACCGGACACCAGTGTCGTGGGATATAGCCAGGCAGCGGCCAGGAACGCCAGGACGACAGCGAGAAAGCCGAAACCGGAACGAGAGAACCCTCCGGATTGTCCTTCTCGGAAATTCGGTGGAGCCGAGCTTTTGAGTTTCGTAAAGTGAAGGTACCTGGGTCGCAGTGCAGCCGGCATTGGTCGGGCCCGTTGGCGGTGGCGGGATTCCACGCCGCCGAGTTCCACAGCGCGGCGACACGCCTGTCCGGCCTCGGCGAACTTGCCGGGTGCTTCGTAAGCCAGCCCGAGATTCTCGTAGACGGGGCTCTGTTCGCTGCCAAGCGAGCGCGCTTTCTGAAAGGCTTCGATTGCCTTTTCGAACCGGTTCTGTTCATACCACGCGCGTCCGGAGAAATACCATGCTTCGCGGTCGCGCGGGTCGAGGCGCAGAGCCTGTGTAAACGCCTCCTGCGCTGGCTCCCACGCCACTCGGCCAGAATACACGCGCCCATCCAGCACGTACGCGCGATCGGGGTAGCGGGCGAGGTACTCGCAATATCTCTCGACGGCATCGAGCGGACGGTGTACCTGATTGCTGGCGTTTGCCTGTTCCAGCAGGTTTGCTGGCTCACCCGACCGCGGGCCTGCTGCCAACAGGCCGATGGCTCCGAGCTGGATGAGCCACAACATCACTCCGACATTATCATCCCGCGACCGCCAATTCGCAGCGCAGTGTGCGGATTCCAAATCGCGGCATCGCCAGTTTCACTTCGTAACGCCCGCCGGAGTCGCGCCGCACCTCGAGTTGGCGAACCGCCCGGCCATCCAGTTCCACGAGGTCCACCCTCAGCGGCCGTACATCCAGCGAGACCGTGCGCTCCGCCGCGTCCCCCTCGCCGTTGAACAGGCGCACGAACAGGTTTCGCCCCTGGAAAAGGAGGGCGGGAATCTCGACCCCTCGTCCGCTCACGCTCACCAGGGAGCGCGTGTGGGCGGTGTTGCCGGGTTGCCCGTCCACAATCTGCGCCAGCAGCGGTTCGTTCCAGCAGCAGTTCTCGCGTGAGAGCTGCGCCTCGTCCCACGCGCCAGTGTGAGGTACCACTGCGTAGCTGACCGTCTGGGTGCCGCGCAGCGGGCACTTACCCCACCAGAACCCGCCTTCCCAGCCCCAGCCCATCACGAGCGAGAGCGGATGATCCGGACCGTGTGTGTAGGCGGTGGTGTGGTCTGAGAACACGGCGAAGCCGAGTTTCTGCCGCGGGTCTACCACGTCCACCCAGTGGAGGATGATATTGTGCTTGATCTCGTCCCACTTCTGGAAGTAAGTGTCCACGTTGCGGCTGCGGCAGACGTCATAGGCGGCGTTCTTGTAGATGGCCTGGTCGCGGAAAAGCACCGGGAAAAACGCCTGCAACTTCCAGCGGCCGTCGTGGTGCGAGCGACGCCGCTCAACGCGCCGGTCCTCGGGCTTGATGTCCCACGGATCGCCGATCCAGGTGTCGTGGTCGTAGGTGAAGCGCGTGTTGAAATCAATGCGGCGCTGCCCCTCGGCGAGCGCGATGGTGGTCTGAAAGCGCCGGCCCAGAATCTGGCCGGACACTAGAGCCCGCACCCGCACAGGCCCGCGCTCCGCAATCGTGACAGTGGCGCGATTGTCGGCGCTAGAGGCCCACTTCTGTTCGGTGATGAAATAGCCGCGGTATTCGTTGAACTTGCGGTCGCTGGCAGCATCCAAGAATTCGCGATTTCCGTCCTTCGTAACCAAGCTGGCGATCGTGCCGCCGCGTGCCGGGTCGATGCGAACACGGTACAGGTCCGTCTCGAGGACAACCATGCCGTCGGGCTCGGTGTTGGCTGTGGCGCCTGGAAAGACGGCATGGGGAGAGTCGTCATAGACCGGCTCGATACGGTACGATCCGTAACCCATTGCCGGCACCTTCGCCCGAAACACCACCCCCGCCGCATTGAGGCTCTCGCCTGGCGCATACGTCGGGATGCCCGCCACCGACGCAGCTCCGCCAGCAGGGCGGCCGGATGTGGCGCTGGCTCCTCGCGGCGTGAACTTGCGCGGCCGCACAAATTGGCATGGGATCTCCCGGCCGGCAGCATCCAACACCCGTGCCCGCTGCGTGCCCATGTCCGAGGCCCAGTTCACCTCCACCACCTCTTCCCGCTCTGACGCCACCGTATTGAACACGCGCAGCCACTGAGGCCCCAACGGAACTGAGGCCGGCCGGTTCTCACCCCGCGAAAGGGTCTCGGCGGAAGATCCGATGATCGCAGCGCTGATCTCTTCCGTCTCCATGGTTTCGGACGCCACCTGGAAAGCCCAAGCCTGACGTCCGGTACGTGTGGTGGCGGTGATCCAGGCGTCGTGGTGTTGCGACCAGAGCAACTGGTCCCAGGCTCTCTGCAAGCGCTCCGCCGGAAACTGGCTGCCGTGCAGGGCCGCCGCCATGGATGCCATCTTCTCGGCCACAAGCACACGATTCTCGGCCGAGCGCACCTGCTGTGCCAGTGTCTGTAGCGTCTTTTCACCCCAGGGAAGCGTAGTCAGGATGTCTTCCGGGCTGAAGCGCCACTGTTTTTGCGGTTTGTCGGCCACCTGCCGCATGTACTCCCGCCAGGTGACAAACCGGATGTGCGCGCCGGTTACCTTCGGCCGCGCCGCCCAGCCCAGATCCTGAAAGCAGTTCCCCGCGGGGTGGGGGATGCCGTGGGCGACGCATTTGCGGCTGAACTCCGCCGAGCCGGTGACGGCTTCGGTCGCCCACGTGTACAGCAACTCTTCGCAGGCGTAGCGCGGGACGGCCGCGATGGACGTGCCGTCGGGGCCCACCCAGTTCACGGTTTCAGCGTCGAAGCCCGCGGTATATCCTCCCCACGCCGTTCCCGGGTTCTTCAAGACCGCCGCCGTGAATCCGAGCGAGCGCAACAACTGCGGCAGGCAACTCGCCCAGCACGGTTCCTGCACGGCGTAGGTTTCGATTACCGCGTTGGGAAAATGCTCCTGGATGACCTGGCGCCCGCGCAAGAGCTGGCGAACGTTGCTTTCGCCGCCTTGTGCCCAGCCGAAGGGCTGCGAAAAGGTGCCGTTCACCACCTCCACTCGAGCATTCACGGCGCGATCATCCAGCAGTTTTCGAAACTCGCGATAGGCCTGCGGATCCTCGCGCCGCAAATCGTCCCAGGAAGCCGGCTCGATATCGAGTGAGATCTTCCACTCCGGGGTGGCGCGCATCGCGTTGAGGATGTCGCGCCACGACCCGGCGGGCATGTGGCCCCGTGAACCGCCGTGGTAACCATCTACGTAATAGAGGGTCGGCGTTGCGCCGCCGTCCGATGTCTGGGCCGCGGCCGGGCAGGCGGCAAGCGCCGCGCCCAGTCCTTTGGCAAACTCGCGCCGGTTCATGCGGGTCAGAACTCCACCGTGGCGTTGAGCTGAATGGTCCGGCCGCCGGCGGCGCCGGTCACTTTGCCGAAATTGGAGCTCGTGATGGTGGTGTTCGGATTACTCCAACGCACAAAGTTGAACGGGTTGGTGGCATCGGCGCGCACCACCGCGCGGAGGCGCTCTTTGATGGGTATCCGTTTGGCGAGCGAAAGCGATTCGCTCTTTCCGGAGAAGCCGCGAACCCAGTCGAGGACCCGGGCGGTGTTGCCCAGCGCGAAGGTGGAGGGCGTGGCAAAAGCGGCGGAGTTCAGGTAGAGATCGCGCGCGGGATCGAAGTTGCGGGGGTTGGTAACCTTGTACGGGTCGCCGCCCACGTAGTTGGCCCGAATGTTGGGATAGCCGAGGGCCGAAATGCCGTTGCCTCCGGTAATGGCCAGCGGCAAACCATCCGTGTAACGGCAGTAGGCGGTAATCTGAAATCCCCCTACTACGCGGCCCAGCGAACCGTTTTTGACGAGGAACTTCTTGCCAGGACCGAAAGGCAATTCGTACGAGCCGCTGGCCACGAATACGTGGGGAGGCCCGTCGGTGCTCACCGAAACCTCGCTGGCGCGGTTCGTCGGGTTCTGAACGAGGCCCTCTCCCGGCCCCAGGTCAATCGGCCCGGTGTCGGAATTGGTCATGTTCTTCGACCAAGTGTAGAACGCCAGCAGCGTGAGGCCGTTGGAGTAGCGCTTGGTCAACTTCATTTGCAGCGAATTGAACCGGGCGATGCCGCGCGGGCCCCATTCTTCGCTGACGTTGAGGTACTGCGGGTACGGCCGCAACGATTGGCCCACCGTACGGGTGGACTGAGTGGTGAAGGCTGTATACGGTGCGGCGTAGCCGGCTGCCGCGGCGGCGCTGGACGAGATGTCCTGAAACAGCAGGTTCCCCAGCGAGAGGTACTTCGGGTCCAGCGTGTTCATGTTGGACAGCGAGCCTCCCAGAATCAGGTGGGTGGAGTGGCTGCCGACGTAGGTGCCCTCGAACGTCAGGTTGCGCGCCAGTTCGCGCTGGATGCTGAAGGTCCAGGTGAGAATCTGCGGCATGCGCGAGGTGCCGGGCAGAATCGAACTGACCGCCTGGCCGTTCTGGAACGAGGGGTCGATGAACGGCGCACGGGGAAAGTTCGGCGGGTACGGGGCCGCCGTCCAGTTGTAGACAGGTGCATACCCTGTGGGCGAGCTAATGCTGTTGCTGTTGCTGAGGCCGTAGGCGATGAGGCGGGTGCGGAAACCGGGGGCGAAGTAGATGCCGCCCGAGGCGCGGATCACGGTTTTGGGGGTTGCCTGGTAAGCCACGCCGAGGCGCGGGCCGTATCCGCCGTACCATCCGTCGGAGAGCGAGCGCGAACCCGACCGGCCCGTGCCGTTTCCGGCATACACCAGCGCGCCCAGCAGTCCGCCGGCGCCAGGGTTCGGGATGAGGGGACTGAACCCGCTGGCCGCTCCGTTCGGCTCGAAGGGGGCGCCGTTGCCTTCCCAACGCAGCCCATAGGAAAGGGTCAGCCTGGTGGTCGCACGCCACTCGTCTTGCGCGAACAGGGCATAGGAGCGGGAGCGCTCGCCCCGGGCGTATGGCTGGGAAACGCTGGCGCTCGACAGTTCCCCCAGTAGAAAGCTGGCCAGGGAGTTGCCCCACGAGGTGTACTTGGATGCGTTCGGCTGGCTGGTGGTGAGGTTGCTGAAGCTGAAGGCGCCGCTGCTCTGGTAACCCTCGCGGGCGTTGGCGTACTCGGGCCAGAAGTTGCCGCCGAACTTGATACTGTGCCGGCCCCGGGTCCAGGCCAGCGTCTCGGTGAACGTGATGCGCCCGTTGGCGTTGGTAGAGAAGTCAGGCCCTCCCAAGCCATTCGGGCTGGCGGTTCCCCCGCCGAAGTTGACCACGGGAAACGCCCCCTGGTCCCAGATGACGCCCTGGATACCGAGCTTCTGGTCCCAACCTTGAAACTGCGTTAACTGTTGCGTCTGGTTGTTGTAGCGATCCACGCCGACGGTGAAGTGGCTGAGGACGTTCGGACGCACGATCCAGTCGTAGTTGATGCGGCCCGTGCGGTCGTGAATGTACTTCGGCGATTGCGAGCCTTCAAGCGGGCTATCCACGCCGTAGCCCTTACCGGCGATCACGCGCGGGTTGTACTGATCGCTGAACGTGATCGACACTTTGTGGGCATTCGAGAAGCTGTGATCGATCTTGAACGTCGAATCGTAGTTGCGGTAGGTGCCCGAGCCCGTGCGGTTCCGAAAATTGTTGAGCTGCAAGGTTGGGAGGTCGGGCTGCGGGATCAGCCCCACGATCTTCTGCGATACCGCGCTGATCCGGCTGGCCGGGATCCGGTTGCCGGGAAACTGGTCGCGCACGAAACCGCCCTTGCCGTCAGACTGGGTAGTAGCGGGGTCGAAGATCGGGATCTGGGTGTTGGTGGCGTCCAGCAACTGGCTGAAATCGCCGGAACGGAAATCCGCGCGCGGAACCGTAAACAGGCTGCCGCTGTTGGTGTTGGTGTAATAGACCAACTGCTGCCCGAAGAAGAAAAAGGTCTTGTTGCGGCCGTTGTAGATCTTGGGAAGGTACACCGGCGCGCCAAGGGTGAAACCGCCTTCGTTGTGGCGCACGGTGCTGCGAATCTGCTGGAAGAACGATCGCGCGTTCAGGGCGTCGTTGTCGAAGTAGTCGAAGACGCTGCCGTGGATCTGGTTGGTGCCGGAGCGGATGGTGATGTTGGTGAACCAGCTTCCCGTCCGGCCGTATTCGGCGTTGAAGGAGTTGGTGACCACGCTGAATTCGCCCACCTGTTCGACGGCGGGGCCGTTCTCCTGAATGCCGCCGCGCACGTTCCCTTGGCTGGCCGGAGCGCCGTCCAGGAACACCTCCGAGTTGCCGGGATTCGATCCGTTCACCCGCGCGCCCCACGTGGAGGCGGTCGTGACACCGGGCAGGAAGGCCAGGTAGGAGGTGATGTCGCGCTTGCGGCCTATGACAATGAGCGGCAGTTCCTCAATCTGCTTGGTGGTCATCTGCGCGGTGATTGTGGCGGTCGAGGGATCGAGCATGGGAGCCTCCGCGGTCACCTCGACGCGCTCCGTCATGGCTCCTACTGTCAGCCGGACGTCCGCGCGGACGCTCATCTGTGACTGCAGGATCAGGTTGTCCACCTGGGCTGCGCGGAAACCGGTCTTCTCCACTGCCACCCTATAAGTGCCCAGCGGAAGGTTGGCCGCAAAATACCGGCCCACCTCGTTCGTTTTGAGCGAAATCAGGCTGTTCGTCTCAATCCGGGTGATGTCCACCTTCGCGTCGGCGATGGCAGCCCCGCTGGTGTCCGTGACGATGCCCTCAATGGTGGCGCGGTCTGCCTGCGCCGGCAGGAAATTGGCTGCTCCGAGAAATGTTACCAGGAGGAGAAGGCGGAGAAGACGTTTCATGGTCGGTTTCCTTTCTTGTGCCCGCGTGCACCACAACTCAAGGGCCCGCCGGCGCGACACTTCCTTTGATTGGGTACCCGAAGGAACGGTTTTCCTGACAAAGAACCGAAAAATTTAGAATTCCAGCGCCAGACCGAGTTGGATAGACCGTCCAGCGGCGGCACCGGTCACCTTGCCGAACAGTGAACTGCCGGTATCGGTGTTGGGATTGTTCCAGCGGACGAAGTTGAAGGGGTTTTGCGCGTCGGCGCGCAGCACGCCGCGCAGCCGCTCATTCAGCGGAACCGATTTGGCGAGCGACACGGATTCGCTCTTCTGCGAGAAGCCTCGAACCCAGTCGAGCACCCGGGCGGTGTTGCCCAAATGGAAAGTGGGCGGAGCGGCGAATGCCGCGGCATTCAGGTACGTGTCGGTGGCTGGATTGAAATCGCGGGGATTGGTCTTGAGGTAGACCGGCCTGCCGGTATAGTCGGCCCGGATGTTCGGATAGCCGAAGGCCGCCAGTGGATTACCCGAGGTGATGGCGAGCGGCAGTCCGTCGGTATACCGGCAGAAGAAGGTCACCTGCCAACCGCCGAACGCGCGCGCCGCGGCCCCGGCGTGGTTCAGGAAACGCTTGCCTTGTCCGAACGGCAGTTCCCAGGTAGCGGTGGCCACGAAGACGTGCGGAGGCCCGTCGGTGCTCACCGACACCTCCCCCGCGCGGTTCCTTGGATACTGAATCGCGCCATCGGTCGGGCCCAGGTCGATAGGCCCGCCTTCCACATTGGTCATGTTCTTTGACCAGGTGTAGAACACCAGCAGCGTGAGGCCGTTGGAGTAGCGTTTGGTCAACTTCATTTGCAGCGAATTGAACCGGGCGATACCGCGCGGGCCCCATTCTTCGGTCACATCCAGATACTGCGGATAGGGTCGGAGCGCCTGCCCCACGGTGCGGTTGCGCTGGTCTGTGAAGGCCGCATAGGGCATGGCGATTCCCGCGGCCACTGCCGCCGGAGACGCAATGTCCTGGAACAAGAGGCTGCCCAGTGCCAGATAGCTTGCGTCCAGGGTGTTCATGTTGGACTGCGCCGCACCCAGAATCAGGTGGGTCGAATGGCTGCCGATGTAGGTGGCTTCCATGGCTAGGTCGGGCGTGAGGGCCCGCTGGATGCCGGCGGTCCAGGTGACGATCTGCGGCATGCGCGAAGTGTCCGGGAGAATCGAACTCACGGACTGGTCGTTCTGATAAGAGGGATCGATGAACGGTGCGCGCGGGAAGTCCTGCGGGAACGCGCCGCTCCAGTTGTAGGCGGCGTCGTAACCCGTGGGCGATGTGACCTTGTACCCATTGTTGAAACCGTAGCCAATCAGCCGGGTTCGGAAGCCGGGAGCATAGTAGATGCTGAAAGAGCCTTTCACCACCGTTTTCGGATTGACGGCGTACGCGGTTCCAAGGTGCGGGGCGAAGCCGCGATACCAGCCGCGGGAAAGCGACCGGGCACCGGTTCGCCCCGCTCCGCTGCCGGCGAACACCAGCGCCCCGGGACGTCCGCCGGCGGCCGGGTTCGGAACCGTCGGATCGAAGCCGCTGGCGGCACCGTTAGGTTCGAACGGCGCGGAATTCCACTCCCAGCGGAGCCCGTAGGAGAGCGTCAAACGGCTAGTGGCCCGCCACTGGTCCTGCACAAACGTACCGCCGGAGCGGTAGCGGGCTCCGCGTGTATAAGGTTCCGAAACCGCGGCGCTCGACAACTCGCCCAGCAGGAAACTCGCAAACGAACTGCCCAGTGAAGTGTACAGCGGAGAGTTCGGCTGGCTGGTGGTCAGATTGGTGAACGCGAAGTTTCCGCTGCTCAGGTACCCTTCCCGTGCGTTGGCGTATTCGGCCCAGTAGTTGCCACCGAACTTCAGGCCGTGTCGTCCTTTGATCCACGCCAGCGTGTCGCTTACCGTGATCCTGCCGGAGGCGTTGGTGGAAAAGTCCGGTCCCCCGAGTGCTCTCGGGCTGGCAACTCCGCCGCTGAAGTTGACCACCGGAAACGCACCCTGGTCCCACATCACACCCTGGATTCCCAGTTGCTGGTTCCAGCCCTGGAATTGCGTGAGCTGTTGTGTCCGGTTGCGGTATCGGTCCACCCCGATCGTGACATGGTTTAGCAGATTACTGCGCGCGATATAGTCGTAATTCAGCCGGAGGGTGCGGTCGTGAATCGACTTCGGCGATTGCGATCCCTCGAGCGGAGTAGTCAGCCCCCATCCCTGGCCCGCGATGACTCGGGGGTTGTACTGGTCGCTGTAGGTCACCGCGATCTTGTGGGTCGTCGAAAAACCGTGGTCGAGCTTGACGGTGGAAACATAGTTACGATAGCTGCCGCCGCCCGTACGGTTATAGAAGTTGGCCGCCTGCTCCGCCGGCAAGGCCGGTTCGGGAATCAGCGCGAGTATGCGCCCGGAGACCAGGCTGATCCGGTTCGAGGGCACGCGGTTGCCGGGAAACTGGTCGCGCACGAACCCGCCGGCTCCATCGGGGCGCGTGCTGCGCGGGTCGAAGACCGGAACTATGGCTCCCGATCCGTTCCGCAGATTGCTGAAATCGCCACTCCGAAAATCGTCGCGCGGCGACGTGAAGAGCGCGCCCGTGGCCGACTGGTTCCAATACACCAGTTGCTGGCCGAAAAAGAAGAACGTCCGGTTGTGCCCGTTGTAGATTCCGGGCACATATACCGGTGCACCCAGCGTGAGGCCCCCTTCGCTCTGTCGAATGCGGGTCCGGTCCTTCTGAAAGAAAGATCTAGCGTTGAACGCGTCATTGTCCAGGTAGTCGAACACGCTTCCGTGTATCTTGTTCGTGCCCGATCGGATGGCGACGTTCGTGAACCAACTCCCTGTCCTGCCATACTCGGCGTCGAACGAATTGGTCACGACGCTGAATTCGCCCACCTGCTCCACGGCGGGTCCGTTCTCCTGAATGGCGCCGCGGGCGTTGCCCTGGCTCGCAGGCGCGCCGTCGAGGAACACTTCGGAGTTGCCCGGGTTCGACCCGTTCACTCGCGCGGCCCAAGTGGAGGCGGTGGTGACTCCGGGGAGGAATTGCAGGAAGGCGGTGATATCCCGCTTGCGGCCCACCACTATCAGCGGCGAATCGTGAATCTGGCTGGCCGTCAACTGGGTCCCCAACGTGGGAGTTGAATGATCCAGCATAGGCGCTTCGGAATATACCTCCAGGCGGGTGGTGACGGACCCCAGTTGAAGGCTGAAATCGGCCCGGACAGTGGCTTGTGACGGCAGCCGCACATTGTTCAACTCCGCCGCGCGAAACCCTTCCCTGGCCGCCGTCACCCGGTACAGGCCCGTTGGGAGATTGGGCACGACGTACCGCCCCGAGTCGTTGGTGGAGAGCAGAATTTCGTCGTTTGTCTCGATACGTACAATCAGGATGCGCGCGGCCGCTACCGGAGCGCCGTCGGCATCGCTGACGATACCTTCAATCGTGGCCCGGTCCGCCTGGCTGAACAGGGGACATGTCACAGCGGTCAGGGCTACAAGCACACCGGTGCGAAAGGCAGCAGCCAGTACACCGGTCGCGGAGCGGAGACGTCCCACGGGTGTGCCCCTTTCGTCACGAGTAGTTTATCGCGATTTGGGCACACATGTCGGTTTTTCCCAACCTCGTGAATCCACTACGCGCGGAATGCCTTTCCCTCACAACGCGCCGAACATTTCAGTGCGAAATACGTGAATCGGCTCGACAACTCTGCTATCAATATATTCTGGGCTTTGTCCCGATGAACCAGGAAGACGCCACCAGAACGGTCAACCACCTCTTTGAGTCCTGGGGTCCGTTTCTTCTGCGGTACGCCGTCCGCATGACGCGTTCGTTCGAAGTTGCCGACGACGTGGTGCAGGAGGCGTTCCTGGCCCTGTTTCGCGATCTCCGCGCGGGCAAGCGCATCGACAACCTGAAAGCTTGGACGCTCGGCACCGTGCGCAACCAGGTGCGCAAGCACGCCCGATATGTACGGCATCAGGCCGAAGAACTCGAACCGTCCGATGCCTTGGACCTGATGCCCGCCCGGCCGCGCTGGCCCGATGTGGCCGCCGATTTCGACGACGGCGCTCCGCTCGGCCTCTCGGTTCTAAGCTGCCGCGAGGAAGAGGTGCTGCTGCTGCGCCTGCAATCTTTCAAATACCGCGAGATTGCCGACAAACTCGGTATCGGTACGAAATCCGTCTGCACGCTGCTGGCTCGCGCCATCAAGAAACTCCAGATTGCATCACGGTCTGTCCGGAACGGCGAATTGGCGAGCAAGCCACGCCATTCGGAGGTGCCCGATGCATTGCAGTGACGAACAACTGCTGGCGCACCTCGATGGCGAACTTTCCGCCTTCAGCCGCCGCCGGGTCGAGCGTCACCTCAAATCCTGTTGGCGTTGCCGCACCCGCCTCAACGCCTGCGAACAGGAGATTCAGCACTTGACCGTTACCGTCGATGAGTGGCCATTTCCGCCTCCGGAATGGAGGCGCGACGCCGCACAGCGTCTCAATCGGCGATTGCTCGAGGGCGAGTCGGGCTTCACCCCTTCTCGAGTCCGCAACATCCGCCGCTTCGCGCTACCGGTTTCGGCGGCCGCGGCTCTTCTGCTCTGCCTCTCCGGGTGGTTCCTGTGGACCCGCGGGCCTCATGCCCGCCTGCGCCCGATCGAGGTAATCGCACAAGTCTCCAGTGTCGAACGGACGATCTACGTGCAGCCGGTGCAGCAGACATTTTCGGTGGAAATCGCCGAGATCCGTCCGGCTCGCCAAACCGTCAATGCGAAGTTGCAGATCTGGTCCGATCGTGACAGCGGCAGGTTCGCATCACGGCTCAGCGCACCCGGCGGTGCGCTCAAGCACGCCCTATGGCGGCCGGCCTCCGATACCGAATTTGTGTATCGTCCCGCGGTAACCGCTGGGGTTTTGAAACAACATCCGCATCGCGAGGAAACGATGTCGCTCGAGTCTCTGGCGGATTACGGCCTGGATCCGGGCGAACTCGAAGGCGCTTTCATGCACTGGCTGGAAAGCCGCTCCTGGAAGCCCATCTCTTTCGCCTCCGACATGTCGCGATGGGCAGCCGAGGATGGTTCCTCCGCAACCGCGGAACGTATACGCGGCGAAGACGGGACGCCGATGATCCGAATCACGGCGCAGCGGAGGTCCCGGAAGATGGTTGCGGTGTTGACCGTGGAGGTGGATTCTACCAGCTATTGGCCCCGCTTGCAGGCCATCCGATTCGAGACTCCCGAGCGCGCGATAGAGTTCCGCCTTGAGGCGACCAGCATTCAGCCGATCCGCCGGACGGAAATGGCCGCCAGTGTGTTTCGGCCCGAGCCGAACCCTGCGCGCGAGATCCGCACCGCCCGGCCCGTTCTCCCGCGAGACGAGGTGCCCGCCGATCCATCCACCAACGAGCGGCCGGCCGACGTACTCGCGATAGACCCGCGCGCCGTAGAGGCCCGCTTCGTGCTGCACGAAGCCGGCGCTTGCCTGGGAGAGTCCGTCAGAGTTTCCGAAGAAACCGGGGGCACCAGAGTAGTCCGCCTGGATAACGAAGTAGCCAGCTATCGGTCCGAGTTGGGCCTGGAGTACGTGTTGAACGCCCTGTCCGATCTGAGACGCGGCCAGCCCGCCCGCGGGGATACAGTCGGACCTCGAACCGTTGCCCTGCGGCACGCTTGGGCGATGAAGCGCCTGGGCGAGGATTTTCCTGCGCGGCGCATCGCGGGTTTGCCGCCATATTCCTGGCAAATACTGGAGACCATGCTCCGGGACCATACTTCGGCCGTGCGCCGTGAGCTTGATGGCCTCGGGTTGCAGCGTTCGGCCGATTCGACGAGCCGGCCCGGAAATCCCGGTTGGCGAGCCTCGACGACGGTGCTGTTTGAGACACTGACGCATCTGAATGAGTTGCCCAACGGGGATTCGGCCACTAACGACCCTGAACTTTCAGTCGCAGCCACCGATCGTCGCCTGGATGACATTCTGAGCAGCTTCTCCGTCGAATCCAGGCGACGGGACACGGCGGTCAAATGAGAGAACGAAGCGTTTCAGTTGCCGCCAAAGTGTGTTCGCTACCTCCCGCGCGCCGACACTTTGCCGTCAGGCCGCGTCGCTCATTGCCCTCGTAGTCGAACTCGATCGCCGAAACTGGCTCGCCGGTGCGCGCGTACCGGATCGCTACGTCAAGATCGTCTGTTATTTTATCGATGTCTCTAGTTGAGAGCCCTGCCAACTGCTTAAAGTCATGACCAATGGCTTGCACCAGCCCGTAAAGCTTCTCCAACAATTCGACCGGATGCCGGCACGGTCCACTACGGGCACACCAAGCTGCTCCAACTGCGCACGGATATCGGGAAGTCACAGCAACCACTCGGGTTTCGCTGGCCTTCTGAACAGAGCCCCTACTCAAGTATGTTGGTGCACAGTTGTGCCAAGCAAGCATCTTTATTACTTATCACTAGTGTCCGGCTCCAAGTCCTCCGGTTTCAGTGGCTTGCAAAGCTCGCCTAAGTCGCCGTGCGAGCAGGTACGCCCGGACCTCTGTAAAATTGGCCTCCGAGTAAGTCGAGGGCATTTGCAGAAAGCGTAAATACCCGGAAATCTTCGGCCCGTTGTGGGCAGCAGAAAACTCGTCAAGTCCTTTATTGTCAGTGTTGCTTGTTTGTGTGGCACCCTGCAAGCGGCCTGGGGAGCCTGCCGCAGTTCAAATCGCGGCAAGGCAAAACTCACCGCAAGCCGCTGAAAACAAATAGCTTGTAAGATCATGCAAAGTACTTTACCGGCACTAGTGCGAGCAACTTCTGGCTCAAAGGCACATCTCGGTCATGGCCGCCTTTACCCTGGCGGATGTGCACGATCATGCGCTGGCTATCGATGTCAGTGGTTTTCAGGTGGCACAACTCGGCGCGGCGCATGCCCGTTGAGTACAGCGTCATGAGCATAGTCTGGTGAAACAGGTTACTGGCCGAGTCGATCAGTAGCGCTACCTCATCCGGGCTGAGGATCTCCGGCAGCTTTCGATGCCGCTTGGGCATCGGGATATCATCCAGCAGGTAGTGCCGTTTCAACGTCTTGTTGAAGAAGAAGCGGAGAGCGGCCACGTACTGCTGCACCGTGCCGAGATTGAGCTTCTTCTCCTGAAACAGGTGTGCTTGGTATTTCAGCATGCTGCCGAAGAGAACGACCGTGGTCACCTTGGCCAAGAAATAGGGGTTCTGGTTGACCTCGGTCACGCGCTCAAGAAACTCCGACAGCGTTCTTTCGGCAGTCGCACGGGTGACCTGCTGGGCCGCCGTTGCCGCCGAAAACGTGACTCCCGCTTGTGTCATGGTCCAGATTCCGCGGCCGACGGCTTCGATCAGCCCCTCGGCGCGTAAAACCCTGACGAGAGCGCGCCCGTTTCCCGGCGCCAACCCGGCCGCCGCCTGCAATTCTGCCAGTCCCCACTGCAGCCGGGAGCGGAGGTGCCGGAGCGTGGCGCGCACCAGAAGCACGGGGTACTGCCCGACCGTCCCTTTCGCATCGACATGCATTACGTTCCAGCATAAACCGATACGACCAGCGCTGGTGTCCGTTGACTTGGCCTGCCCGCAAATGACACACCAGAAACGGAATCCCGAGCGGAATGTCGAAATTAATGTCGAAGTGGGCCTGTAGGGGAGGTGTTCGATTCTTGCAAGTTGTTGAGGGGATTTGGTTGCGGGGGCAGGATTTGAACCTGCGACCTTTGGGTTATGAGCCCAACGAGGTGGGACAGGTCCTAAGCCCTGTGCCGTTTGCCAGGATCCGTGCCTGTCACAGCGCAAACTGCCTTTTGAGCAACGGTAGATGCTAATGTTTGAGGTGATTTTCCATCTTGTAGCCCCTCTCTTGGAGAGCGAGCCTAGTCGCGAGTTCATCCAGGTAATCCATGGCGAGATCCGCGATAGTGAGTCGAACGTCACCGTTGGACGGATCACTTCTTCGCTCGTTCAGGTCGGGCGAGTTGCTGATGCTGGCGAGGATCTATTTGATGTCATTGCTGTCCAAATTAGCGGGCTAACTGCTGGCCGAAGCGGAGAGCGTCGGCCG
>OCTA010002973.1_pt1 | contig 15182 bp, 13 predicted proteins | sample 1538991 | NCBI WGS metagenome assembly OCTA01 (sample SAMEA3539302, study PRJEB22396) | soil metagenome | biome: tundra; feature: field; material: soil | place: USA | collected 2010-05 | depth 0.15 m | reverse complement strand
CGGTAAGCGAGCAGTGACGGTTCACGCGGTTCCGCGAGTTTCGCCAGGGGCTTGGTTGCATAACGCTTCGGGAGAGGGTACATTAAAAGAGTTGGCCCTTCACCGTGTGCGCCCGTAGCTCAGCTGGATAGAGCGTCTGGCTACGAACCAGAAGGTCGGCAGTTCGACTCTGTCCGGGCGCACCATAAAATCAATCACTTACAACCTATATTACCGGTACCGACAACCGATTTGGTAGCAACGCTGGTAGCAACCGGCTCCGGGTTCAGAATTTCGTTCATTTTGTCCGCCACGTCCCGCTGTACGTGTGGCAGCACATGGGCATAGGTCTGCATGGTGAACGACACCTGGGAATGCCCTAGCAGATCGCTGATGTACCGCGAACGACTCCCTGAGCCAGCAAGAGCGTGGCCGCAGAATGGCGTAGATCGTGGAACCTGATGCGCGGCAACCCGGTTGCTTTCAGGATCGAATGAAACCGTCGTATCACGCCGCGGGCGTCCATAGGTGTGCCGATAGCGGTGGTGAATACGAAGCCGGTTTCTTGCCATCGCGAGCCGGCGATCTGCCTCTCTCCGTCCTGCTTTGCACGATGGGTTACCAGGACTGATCTCGTCACCGCGGGCAGGTTCACGGTATGGATCTTGTCCGCTTTGGTTGGAGTGATGGTCAGCTTGCCGTCGATGCGCTGGATCGACTGGCGAACTGTCAGCGTGCCGTTATCGAGGTCCACATCCGGCCATTGCAGGCCGAGTGCTTCTCCCTGGCGATATGCGAGCGCGATTGCGGTCGAAAACAGAGCTTCCAGCCAGACGCCGCCGCGCTCCCGCCGGCACGCGCCTCGGCCCCGCCGCGATGAACGGAGCGAATCCCGCGCTGGCTCGACTCGTGGGAGGCGGCCCGGCGGCCCGCGGCGAAGCCGGTGAGGCCGCTCACGCGCGATTGCTGGAAGCTGCTGCGGACGACGTCCTCAGCGCGCCGCCGCGCAGAACGCGGGGTCCGGGCGCGAGCTACGCGCGGCTCCTCGCGGTTCCCGGAACCGCCGCGGACGACGGCGCCGACCTCGGCGTGCTCGACCAGTACCGCTTGTACCGACTCGAATCCAGGTGCTACGTTACCCATCATGGCGAACGACCCCTGGCGCGGAAAGTGGGCTCTGGTCACCGGCGCGAGTTCCGGGATCGGCGCGGCACTGGCGGAGGAACTAGCCGCGGGCGGCGCGCATCTCGTTCTGACTGCGCGACGCGCACGGCGACTTGCGGGACTCCGCCGAAAACTGCATATCGCGCATGGCGTCCGCATCGAGGTGCTGCCCGCTGACCTCGCCCTGCCCAATACGCCTGAAGAGATCTTCGCCTTCACTCAAGACCAGGGCATCGCAGTCGACCTGTTGGTCAACAATGCGGGCATCGGCTCCTACGGCGCGTTCCGCGCGAGTGACCGCGAACGCGAACTCGGGATCATTCAGCTGAACTGCTCGGCTCTGGTTCACCTCACCCACCTTTACCTGCCAGGCATGCTAGAGCGACGTTCGGGCGCCATCCTGATCGTGTCTTCCACTGCCGCATACCAGGGCGTGCCCTACATGGCCACCTACGCCGCAAGCAAGGGGTTCGGCCTGCTGTTCGCCGAGGCGCTGGCTCGGGAGGTGGAGGGCCACGGCGTCCGCGTTTGCGCGTTGTGTCCTGGCCCGACTGAGTCGGAGTTCCCCAGGGCAGCGGGCGTGCCGGATGACCTTTTGGTCGGCCTGGAACCGGCGGACCGCGTGGCGCGGGAAGGCTTGCGGGCGCTCGCGGCCGGAGAACACTCGGTCATCTCGGGATTCACGAACTGGCTCGGAGTGGAAGTGCAGCGCATGGTTCCCCGGCGGTTAGTCACGTCCGCGGCTGAGATGCTGCTCCGTCCCGCGAAGCGCCCTAAAATCGGGGGGACGCGTTCGTAACGCGATTCGCAGCATCACGGCGGGCGTCCGCGCTGGAGAATTCCCGGAGGTCAGTTTTTTCGACCGCGAACATCCCTCCATCGCGGAATCTACGGCAATTCGAGACCGCAGTTCGCGATCACGGAGTCGATGTCGCATCCCCCAGGCAACGAGCCAAAGGTGTGCCCCCAATCTCCATCCAGGCGGGAAGCGCAGAACGTATCCGCCACCGCCGGCGGGCCGAAACGGATTAACAGAGATGCCTCCAGCGCCAGCGCCAGCCGTTCAGCCGTGCGCCGCGCCCCACTCTCCGCAACATCGGCATGGACATCGGCCACGAACCTCTCGACGCGCGCGTCCTTGGCCATCCGAATCTCCGCCAGCACTCGTTCCAGCGTCTCCGGTTCCTTCACGATGGCTCGCAACACGTCCAGCGCCATCACATTGCCCGAACCTTCCCAGATCGAATTCAGGGGCGCCTCACGATACAGGCGCGGCATCATGCTGTGTTCCACGAAGCCATTGCCGCCCAGGCATTCCAGGGCTTCCGCCACCAGCGGCGCAGTTCGCTTCGACACCCAGAACTTACCGACCGCCACCGCCAGACGGGCGAACGCGTGGTCGCCTTCATCGAATGCCCGCGCCAGCCGCATCGCCAACATGGTCGCCGCATCCGATTCCAGGATCAGGTCCGCCAGCACGTTGCGCATCAGGGGTTGCCGGATCAGGGCGCGCCCGAAGGCGTGGCGATAGCACGAATGATGCGCGGCTTCCACCACTGCGCGCCGCATCAGGGCCGCCGACCCGATCACGCAGTCCAGCCGCGTATGGTGAACCATCTCCATGATGGTCGCCACGCCGCGCCCTTCTTCGCCAATCAGCCGCGCCCAAGCGCCGTGAAATTCAACCTCGCTCGATGCGTTGGACCGGTTCCCCAGCTTGGGCTTCAGGCGCTGCAGATGAAAGGCATTGCGCTTCCCATCCGGCGTCCAGCGCGGCAACAGGAAGCAGGAGAGCCCGCGCGGTGCCTGTGCCAGTACCAGGAACGCATCGCTCATGGGCGCCGAGCAAAACCACTTGTGGCCGTTCAGCACGTAGGCGCTGTCGAACGCCGGCTCGGCCCGGGTCACATTGGCGCGCACGTCCGAACCTCCCTGTTTCTCGGTCATCGCCATGCCGATCAGCGCGCCACGTTTTTCTGGAGCCGGACGAAACGCCGGATCGTAACTTGTGGAGATGATGAGCGGATTCCACTCGTCCGCGATCCCGTCGTTTTTACGCAGCACAGGCACGGCGGCATAAGTCATCGAGATGGGGCAAATGTGGCCCGCTTCGTTCTCCGATGCCAGCATCGCCAGCGCGGCCCGCGCCACGTGCGCCCCGGGGCGCGGACGCGCCCATGGTCCGCTGTGGATTCCATGTTCCACCGCCAGCCGCATCAGGTGGTGCCATGCCGGATGGAATTCGACCTCGTCGCGCCGGCGCCCATAGCGGTCGTGGGTCTGTAGCACCGGCGGATACTCATTCGCCAGCACGCCCCACTCGATCGCCTCGGCTGAACCGGCCTTGCGCCCGTACTCTTCGAGCTCCGCCCACGCCCAACCGGCACCTTCGCGCACCACGGCCTCCCGCAGAACGCGATCCGTGGCGAACATATTGTAGTCGGCAAGCGGCGGGGGTTGGTTCACAATCTGGTCATCCATCGTCCTGATCCTACACCGGTTGCCATTTGATTAAGAGAAGGCCATCGAGCGCAGCCGCTGCGGAGCGGAAAACCGCTCGCCATGCGCCTTTTCCAGACGCTCGCATTCCTGGATGAACCGGTCTTTTCCTACAGTCTCTATATACCCGATCGTCCCGCCCAGCGCGGGGCAGAAGCCCCACCCCAGTACCGAACCGACATCCGCGTCGCGGCGATCCCGAACCACCCCCTCCTCCATGCAGCGGATGGTTTCCAAAGCCTGGACGTAGCGGAAGCGGACCACTAGTCCCGCCGCCTCCGGCTGATTCGCGCACACCGGGAACCACTTCGTAAGCTCCGGCCACAAGCGCTTCTTCGCGCCTTCCGGATAGTCGTAGAACCCACGGCGCGTCTTCTTCCCGTGACGCCCTGCCTGATCGATCATGATGTGCAGCGCCGCGTCCGTTGCGTTCGGGCGATAACCGGCGCCCAGGTCGGCCCGGGCCTGTTCCCGCACATGCCACATCAGGTCGAGCGAGACCTCGTCCGCAAGAACCAGAGGGCCGACCGGCATCCCCGCCAGCCGTCCTGCGTTCTCGATGAGCGCCGGATCGACGCCTTCCAGCAGCATGCTCAGTCCCTCGTTCACGTACGTCGAGAACACCCGACTGGTGTAGAACCCGCGGCTGTCGTTCACCACGATGGGAGTCTTCCGGAGTCTTTTTGCCAAGTCCATGGCGCTCGCCAGGCACGCGTCCGATGTAGTCTTTCCCCGAATGATTTCCAGCAGCGGCATCCGGTCGACCGGCGAAAAGAAGTGCATCCCGATGAAATTCTCCGGCCGCGGCCATGCCTCGGCCAGTCCGGTAATCGGCAAGGTGGACGTGTTCGACGCGAACACGATTCCGTCTCCCGATACGGCCGCGGTTCTTCGGGTGACGTCCGCCTTGATGGCGCGGTCCTCAAATACGGCTTCGATCACCAGGTCGCATTCGCGCAGGTCGGCGTATGCGTCCGTGGCGTGGATCCGGGCCACGGCCTGATCCCGCTCTTCCGCGGTCAACTGCGCCCTGGCCACGCGTTTGTCGAAGATGCGCGTAGCAGCGGCCCTGCCACGTTCCGCTTGTTCGCGCGTAGTGTCCAGAAGCACGACCTCCAGCCCCGCATCCGCGCAGACATAAGCGATCCCCGAGCCCATCATCCCCGCGCCGAGGACGCCGATTTTCGAAAACTCTCGCGCCGGCACATTGGCGGGTCGCGCCGCCAGGCCTTCCAACTCTTGCCTGGATCGCGCCAGGCGCATCAGGTTGCGCGCCTCCGGCGTGCCCCGCACGTGGACGAAGTAACGCGCCTCGATCTTCAACCCCGTGTCGAGATCGACCTGGCAGCCTTCGAATACGCTCGACAGGGTCGCCACCGGCGCGGGATAGAGGCCCATCGTCCGTTCGCGCAGCATGGCGCTGGCCGGGCCAAAGATGTGGCTCGAACTCCCGCCCGGAATGCGGAAGCCCTTCGCGTCCCACGGCTGAGCCGTCTTCTGCGCGCCCCGGTCCAGGATCCAGTCGCGAGCGCTCTCCAGCAAATCGTCGGGAGCGGCCAGCGCGTCCACCAAGCCCGCTTCTTTGGCCTCGCGCGGCCCCAGCCTGCTGCCTTCCAACAGCAACGGCAACGCGCGCTGGATGCCGATCAGCCGCGGCAGCCGCTGCGTGCCGCCGAGCCCTGGCATCAGCCCCGCCTGTATGTCCAAGAGTCCGATCCGGGTGGTTGGGTCGTCCGCCGCGACGCGGTGGTGACAGGCGAGGCACATCTCATAGCCACCGCCCGTCGTAATTCCCCCGATCGCCGCCACGAATGGTTTGCCGTTGGTCTCGATCCTGCGCAGCAGGTCTCCCAAACCCCGGACGTCCGCCGGGTAGAGCGGCGTCGCCAAGCCGGCGCCCGCAACGATGATGACGCCACGCACCGCCGGATCGGCGATCGCCGCGCCGGCCTCCCCTGCGAACTCTTCCCAGGATGGCCCGCCCAGCGTCGCAATTCCTGCCTCGTCAACTCTGTATTGACTCATACACGCTCAATCAGGGTGGCGGTCCCCATTCCTCCGCCGACGCACAGGGTGGCGAGCCCCGTCTCGACATCCCGCCGTTCCATCTCGTCGAGCAGCGTCCCCAGAAGGATCGCTCCCGTGGCGCCCAGCGGATGACCCATCGCAATCGCGCCGCCGTTGACGTTGACGCGATCGTGGCTCACGCCGGCCTCTTCCATGAAACACAGCACCACCGCCGCGAACGCTTCGTTCACCTCAAAAAGCTCCACGTCGCCCGCTTCCATACCCGCCTTTTTCAGCGCTTTCCGGGTCGCCGGCGCCGGCCCAGTCAGCATAATGCACGGTTCGCTCCCGATACTTGCGAACGAGCGGAATCGGGCGCGCGGCTGGAGCCCGAGCTTCTCGCCGGCCTCGCGGTTGCCGATCAGTACCGCGGCCGCCCCGTCCGCAATCCCCGACGAACTGCCGGCGTGATGCAGATGGCGGATGGCCTCGATTTCGGGGTATCGCTGGATCGCGGTCGAGTCGTAGCCGAACTTCTCGCCCATCTGCGCGAACGACGGCTCCAGCCGGGAGAGGTCTTCCATGGTTGTATTCGGCCGGACCAACTCATCGCGGTCCAGAATCGTATCCCCGTTCAGGTCCACCACCGGAACGATCGACTTCTGAAAATAGCCGCACCTCCAGGCGTTCACCGCCCGAAGTTGGCTCTCGAGCGCGTAGCAGTCCAGGTCGTTGCGGCTGTAGCCCCGCCGCGTCGCCAGCAGGTCGGCTGAAATTCCCTGCGGCACGATATGCGCAGGGAAAGCTACGCTCGGATCGGCGAACAGAGCTCCGCCGCTCGACCCGAAGGGCACGCGCGACATGCTCTCCACGCCGCCGCCGATTGCGAGGTCCGCCTCCCCCGAGATCACCTTCCCCGCAGCCACGTTGCACGCCTCGAGGCCCGACGCGCAGAACCGGCTCACCGTCACGCCCGCGACCGTTTCCGCGTATCCCGCCTGCAGCACCGCCGACCGCGCGATGTCGCATCCCTGTTCGCCCGTCGCCTCTACGCAGCCCAGCGCGACGTCGTCCACCAGTGCCGTATCCAGCCGGTTGCGCTGTTGAACGGCCCGAAGCACCGTGGATGCCAGCGACACCGGCGTGCACTGGTAGAGAGCGCCCGACGCCTTGCCTCTGCCTCGCGGCGTGCGCACCGCGTCGTAGATATACGCCTCCGTCATTTCAGCAACGACCTCCCGATGATCTCCTTCATGATCTCCGACGTCCCCGCCCAAATGCGGTGAACGCGCGCCGCCGCATACAGCCGCGCGATCGGATACTCCCACATGTAGCCGTACCCGCCGAAGAATTGCAGGCACTGGTCCGTGACGCGTCCCGCCACTTCGGCCGTCCACAGCTTGGACTCGGCCGCCATCTCCGCGTTGAGTTCCCCCGCGTTATGTTCCATCACGCAGCGGTCGATAAACGCCTGTCCGATGTCGATCTCCGTCTTCATTTCCGCTAGTTTGAACCGGGTATTCTGAAAGTCCGCTACCGGCTGCCCGAAGGCCTTGCGCTCCTTAACGTACGGCAACGTCAGGTTGAAGGCCGCGCGCGCCACCGCCAGCGAGCCGCAGGCGGCTGCCAGCCGCTCGTCGGCCAGCAACTGCATTATGGCGTGGAAGCCCCTTCGCGGATCGCCCAGCACGTTGGCACAGGGCACCTGCACATCGTGGAAGAACAGCTCGGCCGTATCCTGCGCGTGATACCCCAGCTTTTCGAGTTTGCGGCCACGCTCGAAGCCCGGCATTCCCGCCTCCACCACGAACAGCCCGATGGCGCGCGGGTTGGCGGTATCGCTCTTGGCGGCGACGATCACGATGTCCGCGTTGATGCCGTTGGAAACGAACGTCTTCGAGCCGTTGACCAGCCAGTGGTCGCCGCGCAGTTCCGCGCGCGTCTGAATGCCCGCGAGATCGCTCCCCGCAGCCGGCTCGGTCATGGCCACAGCCAGGATCGCCTCCCCCGCAACCGCGCGCGCCAGAAGCCGGCGCTTCTGCTCCTCCGTCCCCAGCCGGTCCAGGTACGGCGCTACCACTGACGAATGCAGGCCGAATGCCACTCCGGGGGTGTTTGCCAGTTCCTCCGCGACAATCTGGTCGTAGCGGAAGTCGCGGCACCCCGCACCGCCGTAGGCTTCATCCGCCCACGTGCAGAGGAACCCGTTGGCGCCAGCCTTCTTCCAGACATCTTTTGGGGTGATACCGGCCCGTTCCCAGGCATCGTAGTGCGGCGCGATTTCGTTCTTCACGAACTCGCGAAAGCTCTTGCGGAACATCTCGTGTTCCGCCTCAAAATGCCGGCGCTTCACCACACCTCCTTCGAACTTCACCCCACGATGCGGGCCGCCCGGAAACCATCGATCTCCTCGGCGGAATACCCCGCCGCCCCCAGGATCTCCTCCGTCCGCGTGCCAGCGCGCGAGCCGGGCGAGTCCCACTCGAAATCAAAATCGCTCATCTTCAACGGCGGCGCAAACTCCACTAACTTGCCGATTCCCGGACATTCCGTTTCTACCACCATCCCCCTCGCGCGCGCCTGCCCGCTGGCCGTGGCTTCCTCCAGCGTCAAAACCAGCGTCACGCAGCAATCCACGTCGCGCAGCACGCGGATCCAATGCTCCGCGTTCTGTCCGCCGAAAATGGTCTGCAACTCGTCGCGGACGCGCCGCGCCGCCTCTCCGTGCACGAGGTGCCTGGGTTTCAGGTCCGGCCGCTCCAGGACGTCGCACAGCCGCTCCCAGAACTTGGCCTCCAGCGCGCCCACCGCGAGATACCGGCCGTCCCCGGTGCGGTAATAGTTATAGCATGGCAGTCCGCCGGAGAGCATGTCCTCACCGCGCGGCGCGGTCCGGCCGGATGCGGTCATGGCGGACAACGCCAGCACCGAGTGCGCCATCAGGCTGTCCGTCATCGCGACATCGACGTAGCGTCCCATGCCGCGCGCCTGCGCGTCCACCAGTCCTGCCAGAATGCCCATCACGCTGGTGAGGCTTCCGCCCAGAAGGTCGCCGGCCTGGAGGTTGGGAATGGCGGGCGGTCCACCCGAAATACCGATCTGGTCGCCCACTCCGGCGCACGCCAGATAGTTGATGTCATGCCCGGCCCGCAGGCGGTCGGGTCCGTTCTGCCCATATCCGGAGATCGAGCAGTACACCACCCGGGGATTGATTTCGCGCACCTGCTGGTAGCCGATGCCCAGGCGATCCACCACCCCGGGCCGGAAACCTTCCACTACGACGTCCGCAACCTTCGCCAGACGCAGAAAAATGTCACGGCCCGCCGTTCGTGTGAGGTCGACCCGCACCATACGCTTGTTGCGGGTGAGCATCAGCCGGAGCAGGTCCCGCCGGTCCAGCCGTGTGCCGGGCACGTGTGCCGCGGGCACGGGTTCCTCGTCGACCATGGACTCGATGCGGATCACGTCCGCGCCGAGGTCTGCCAGGTGAAGCGTGGCCATAGGGCCCGGCAAGAGTCGTGACAGGTCGAGCACGCGTACGTGGGAGAGAGGTTTTGGACGTGACAGACTCATCTCGTCGCGACACACCATCATATAGATAAGTCTCCTACACTGTAGGCGAGCTTGGGGTGTTTCGTGTCGATCGATGAAACCTTTCCAACTGGTCTTCCGGCTTCGCTTGGGAGGCCTCACCGAAGGTGGCGCCTCATTCCTGTCGTGAAATCCCCTGGTATCGGGAATGCGCCGGCAATCAGACTGTATCTGCCACCTCGGACGCTACCTGGCCGGCGCACTCCCGATACAACGCATATGACTTACCACCAATGATCGTGACACTCTCGCTGCTGGCACCCGAGATCGCGAGCCGGAATTTGAAACGATATGCGGCCATATCGGAAGCCATGGCCCCGGAGCCGGCACGTAGTACCTTAGGGCGGAGTGATCTTCCAGAACGGGTCCACCCGTGAAGGGATTATGCTGATATTGAGACGCCCTGACGTGAAAAGCCCGGAACAAAATGAGCCGCCGGCCACCCCTGCCGAGGAGTTGCCTGGCCCGATGCGGCCGAGGCGGCCCGAGGATTTTGACGCCTTCTATGCTGGCACGCCCCCTTGGGACATCGGGCGGCCGCAGTCGGCCTTTCTGTCGCTGGTGGAAGCGGGCGCCATTCGAGGCCGGGTCCTGGACGTGGGTTGCGGGACCGGCGAGCACGCTCTCATGGCCGCCGGCATGGGACTGGAGGCGACTGGCATCGATTCGGCTCCGACCGCAATCGCTCTTGCCGAAGCCAAAGCTCGCGACCGCGGCTTGACCGCGCACTTCCTGGTCCATGACGCCCTTCAGTTGGTTTCTCTCGACAAGCAATTCGACAGTGTGCTCGATTGCGGCCTGTTCCACGTCCTCGAAGACGACGACCGCCGTTCGTTCGTCGAGAACCTCCGCGCGGTGATCAAGCCAGGCGGCCGCTACTTCATGCTGTGCTTCAGCGACCGTCAATCGGGGTCTTTCGGCCCCCGCCGGATAACCCGGGACGAAATTAGGGCCAGCTTCGACAAGGGATGGCAGGTAGACTCGATCGAGCCCGCCAGACTCGATATCAGGATGGGCCCTGACGGAATTCTGGCATGGCTGGCGTGCATCACGAGGACATGAGCGTCGCGTCACCCATGCGGTCCTTCAGCGGATCGACGCCACACCGACTTGCTGGCAGGTTTTGCGCGCGGTTTGTCAATCTCGGCGTGGCGCCCAGGCGGGCAGAGAGCTAACTGGTGATATCGGTAGCCGCACGGGTGCTAAGCGCTTCGAGAGTGAGGCGGAATTTGCCAGCTACGTCGTAGCACGGATGCTTCCGAGAGAGGCGCTGCATCCGAAAATCGCGGACAAGGTCTGGATGGCGTCTATGCGCGGGGAGTTCGACGTCGCCGCATTTCAAGGCATGAAGGCAGTCGAAGTGTCCGTGCGCGACGCGGCCGGACTCGGAAATGATCTAGTCGGAGTGTCGCTCATGCGCGAGGCGTTTTCCCGAGACAAGGGGCCGCTCTCGGACATGAGCGCCGAGCCTGGTGAAAGGGTTGCACGAATGGAATTGTTCGCCGGAGCGATCGGTTCTTACAAGAATCCGCACTCTCATCGTGACGTAGATTTGAACGATCCGGCTGAAGCGGCCGAGATCATCCTGCTTGCCAATCATTTACTGCGCATCGTGGATGCGCGCGCTAAAGCCAAGGCAACGGAGGTGTGAACTCCGAACGTAAACCAGAGTTCGACATCGAGTACGACGAGACCCTCGACGGCGCGATGCGCCTCGACGCGGCCAAATTCCCCTCCGTCTCCTGAGACGCGATCACGTTTATCGCCGGCTCCGGCAAAACCCACGACGTGGGGCTGCTCGATCGCGCGACGGTGTTCTCCGGCGCGGCGGCGCAGTCTCACGCCAACCCGCCGTCATCATTGATCCACAAGCTGACGGCCACGACGCCACACGCGCGCCGCCGGTGGCGCCCACGTGCGCGAACGTGGGCCAATTCTGGCGAGCCAACGGCAAGCAGCTAAACCTCGGTAGAACCACGCCGAGCTTATTTCTTCAGTTCGACCACCATCACCTCAAATGACTTGTCACCCACATTCTGGGGGAGATGGCTGCCGGCGGGTGCCCAGCTCGATGCCCCGGCCTTAGCCGGAAGTTCTTGTGATTTCCCATCGGGCGTGGTCATACGAGTCTTGCCGTCGGTGAGGTAGACCGCTACTGAGTCTGGGTGGTAGTGCATCACCGACTTCTCGCCGGGAGCATAAGAGATGCGTAGGACCCGTACTTTGTCATTCTCGAATTCCACCTTGTAGTGCTTGGGATCCACCTTCACCGGATCCGCTTTACTACCAGCAGCCGGTTGCGCGTGGGCCGCCACGCCATATGCGATGACTCCAGCCAGAATCACAGTTGCTGCAATCGTTAAGCTCCTCATTTACCCCTCCCTTTCAGTTGGAATCTCCATTTCGGACCTCCTGGGTAGACGGCCGTCCACTCGCATTTCCGTTTTGGAACCCAGGGTCCAATGATTGTACCCCTGATGGCCAGACTGCGCAAACTGAAGGTCCCTGTGTGTCGGAGCAAAGTAGAAATGTCCGCTTTACCAAAAAGTACTTGGCGCGGACAAGTCTTCGAATCGCGCCAGAACAGCCTTGCCATTCCCCTCATCACAGTGCGCCCCTCGCATCGCGGCCGGGTGTCGTCAAGGCCGCGCGGTTCAATGCGCCGAAGGGTAGCCTTGACGGCTGGCCGCGATGCAACATCATGCATCCAGAGGGGAATGGCAAGCGCGACGCTGGTCTGCGAGTAGGACATTTCTACTTTGCAGAATAGGACATTCTCATTTTGCGGCGACAACTGAAGGTCCATGTGTGAAGGTCCATGTGTCCAGGCGAGCGGCACTCGCCCCATGGGGCCGCGAGTTTAGCAGTGCGACGCTGCCTTGTTGCCAGCGGCCGGATGACGCCGGTGGGAAAGAGCGGCAGATGGACGAGCCTTGACGCCCTCGCAGGCATGGGCGACTCACGTTTCCCGCCGGCCGACTACTGAATCGCCGCCAATTGAGGAACCACGACCGCCTGCTCCCGCCGCTCAGCGTCCTCCTTCCGCTTCCCATCCGCCGCCCGTTGGCGCACTGCGATCTCGTCGAGCGCCCGCCGCTTCGCTTCCATCCGCACATGGGAATAGCGCGAAGGCATTGCGCGCGAGACGTGCCCGGCGATGCTCATGATCACCTCGTCGCCAGCGCCCGACCCGGCGAGTTCCGTGATTAAGGTGTGGCGGTTATCAGCCACGCTCACGCTTTCAACTGCGAACGGGAGCCACTATACTTGCAATGGAGAAGTTGACGCCAATGCTCGATGAACTCGACGAGCCTATTTCTTACGTTTCCGGAACACCCGCATCAGGGGCGCATGCAGTCAGATTCAGTTTGCATTCTTCCGGTGAGATCATTCCCAGCACACGGTAAATGACCAGGCGTTCGACCCACCGCAGAGCATTGGGACGAGAAAGAAATTTCCTGGACGGTTAGCGAATGGAAGAATGACGGAATGAAGGGCCGAGCGATCAACACCATCCAGTGCGAAGGATGCCAAGAGCTTCACCATAGCCCGCGCCAAAATACTCGTCAACGTGCGCACGGCGGCGACACCCGACAGAACCAAATCCACACTGCGCAGGAAGGACGAATCGAGTGATAACCGCCGGCTGGATTCCTCGTCTCAATAATTGAGGGTTGGCAAGACGTCTAAACAGCGCCGGTTAGTGTAGACATGCCATACTGTTCTCGAGTGAGATCGCGGTTCGCAGCCCGGCTATTGGCGGCGCTTTTGTTCGCGATGACGGCATTCGGTGTCGCCGGCTCAAGCTCGGCGTCGATTTCGCAACCTGTCGTCTGGACCCGGCGACGGGCGCGGCACGCTCCGCATCGTCTGCCGGAACAGCGTGAATTCGCGCTCCCGGTGCGGCTGGTCCGCATCACGAATTCGCGGTCCGACCCGCGACCTGCCACGGTTTACCTTCTGCGTTGGGTCTTCCAACGCCCTCCGCCCACCGCGCTTCTCGTCCACGCATAAGTCCAAGCTGGTGTCTGGGAAATGAGGAGGGCCGTGCGCCAATTTCTACGTTCTTTACTTACCTCTCTCGATCGCGACGCGTCCGCCATCCAGCGGATCTCTGCCATGCGGTCGGAATTCGCCCGTTTGAGCGATGACCAACTCCGTGCCTTGAGTGCAGGAACGAGCGGCTTACTCGAATTCATGGCGGCCGCGGCGGTAGCAGCGTCGCGGATTTTGGGGCAGGACATGTACGATGTACAGCTTCGCGGTGCGTTAGCCCTTACCCGCGGCAGCATCGCGGAGATGCAGACGGGCGAAGGCAAGACGCTGGCCGCCGTTCCGGCGGTGGCTTGGCTGGCTCGGGAATTAAAGGGCGTGCACGTCATGACAGTCAACGATTATCTGGCCAGCCGCGACGCCTCCTGGATGGGGGACGTCTACCGTTTTCTGGGCCTCTCCACAGGCTACGTGCAGCAGGGCATGACGCCCGCCGAGCGCCGCGCTGCGTACGCCTGCGACATTACGTACGCTACCGCCAATGAGATCGGCTTCGACGTCCTGCGCGACCGGCTCGCGCTTCGCCTGGACGAGCAGGTGCACCGTCCCTTTTCCACGGCCGTTATCGACGAGGTGGATTCCATTCTGATCGATGAGGCGCGCATCCCGTTGGTCATCGCCGGCGGCGATCGAGGCGCCGGTGCCCTGGCATATGTGGCCGATCAGGTGGTGCGCCGCTTGCAGCCTTCCGTGCACTACACGGTCGATGTGGGCGCCCATAACGCCTCCCTGACGGACGGCGGCATTCGCGCGGTTGAAGACGCATTCGGCTGCGGCAATCTTTTCGAGGAGCGCAATTTGGAACTCCACACAGTCGTGCAGGACTCGCTCGAAGCCCATGCGCTTCTTCGCCGTGACGTGGATTACCTGGTCAAAGGCGGCTCCATCGAGATGGTGGATGAATTCAAGGGCCGGATCGCGCTCAACCGCCGCTGGCCGGCCGGACTCCATACTGCCGTGGAGACCAAGGAAGGTGTCACCCGGAAGCCGCAGGGAATGGTCCTCGGCTCAACGACGATCCAACACCTGGTGGCGCTCTATCCGCGGGTTTGCGGCATGACCGGAACGGCCGCTACCCAGGCGATCGAGTTTCGTACCGTGTACGGCCTTTACGTGGAGACCATACCTACCAACCGGCCGGTAATTCGGGCGGATCATCCGGACGTCCTGTTCCCAACGAAGGCAGGAAAGGAACGGGCGGTCGCGGACGAAATCCGGCACGTGCACGCCAGCGGTCAGCCTATCCTGGTGGGTACGGCGAGCGTGGAGGAATCCGAGAGGCTGAGCGGAATGTTGGCCGACCTTTCGCACTGCGTATTGAACGCACGCAACGATGAAGTGGAGGCGGCCATCGTTGCTCAGGCCGGCCAGCGCGGGGCCATCACTTTATCGACGAACATGGCGGGAAGGGGCACGGACATTCGCCTCGGCGAGGGAGTGGCTGGGCTGGGGGGCTTGTACGTAATCGGCACGAACCGGCACGAGAGCCGTCGCATCGACAACCAGCTTCGCGGACGCGCCGGCCGGCAGGGCGATCTGGGGTGCTCGCGTTTCTTTGTCTCCCTGGAAGACCCGTTGATGGTGAAGTATGGCGACCTCGACATTCGGTTCCGCAACGACCCGGCTTCCATTCAGCGCCTTGTGGAGGGCCAGCACCTGGACCAACGCGAGTTCCTGCACCGGTATGATCTGCCCGTCGAAGGCCAGCGCAACAGGATTCATTCGTATCGCCAGGCGGTACTTGAGGGCAGGGTTGCGTGCCGGTCCGAGTTGGAACGACAGATCACGTTGCGCGTGGTAGACGACTTGTGGGCGGATTACCTGGCCCAGTTGGATGGGCAAGGACGTAATTTCCAAAATCGTCTTCGTCTGCTCCGACATGTGGGAGC
>OCTA010002971.1_pt1 | contig 15193 bp, 10 predicted proteins | sample 1538991 | NCBI WGS metagenome assembly OCTA01 (sample SAMEA3539302, study PRJEB22396) | soil metagenome | biome: tundra; feature: field; material: soil | place: USA | collected 2010-05 | depth 0.15 m | reverse complement strand
CAATCGGCTCGCCTCAGAGACGCGTCGGCCAGCGAAGCGGCCCGATCGGCTCGCCCCCTGCCCCGCGCACAGATGCGATCCTTGGCGAAGCTCGTCGACCCCCGAGCGTAAGGGAGACTTCCCAGGACGCGGACGGCTGTGCCGCTCGCTCTAGAAGCCGGGCAGGACGTTCTTTTTCGGGGCCCCCGAGGGCGGAGCCGGGCTGGCCGGGGCCGACGGTCCGCCGTCGCGCTCGAGAATGATGAACTGAACCCGCCGATTCTGCGCGCGGTTATTGGCGGTCACGTTGGGAACGAGAGGGCGCTCTTGCCCATAGCCTCGCGCGACCAGACGGTCGGACGCGACGCCGTGCTGCACGAGCCAGGCTCGTACGGCTTCTGCACGCTGCTCGCTCAGGAGCTGGTTGTGGTCGGCCGAGCCGCTGTTGTCGGTATGGCCTTGCACCTCGACGCGCCGGATCTCGGGGCGGCGGATCACCGTGTCGGCGATCTCGGTCAAGAGGCCGAACGACTCGGGGAGGATGACGGCGCTATCGAGCGCGAACTGGATCTGATCCTTGATCGTGATCTCTTTCGCGGTGATGGCGACCTTCGAGTTCTTCGGCTTCGGCCGGAGGAGGAGGTCGACGGAGCTCTCCTGGCGCGCCTTCACGTCGACCGGGACGACGAGGACCAGGTAGCCCTCGGCCTCGACGCGGAGCTCGCCGGTTCCGGGCGTGATCCCTTCGAACCGGTAGCCTCCGGCGCCGTCGGCGTTCAGGGGCGACTCCTTGTGCTGCGAGTCGGCCAGGACGACCTGCACGCCGGAGATGGCCTGGCTCGTGTCGGCGTCGCGGACATGACCGACCACGGTCCCGACGCGCGGCAGCGCCTCGAGGGGGCAATCGGTCGGCACTTCTCCGCCCTGCGCGGGCACGTCGGCGTCGCAGCTGCCGGGACGATAGCCGTCGGCTTTGAGGTCGTATGTGTACGCCCCGGGCGCGACCTCGTCGCCGAACTTGCCGTCGGCTCCCGTGGCCAGCGGCGCCATGTCCGCGCGGTCGCGGTAGGTCGCGATAGCGCCCACGATGGGGTCGTTCTTGTCTTTCTCGTGCACGAAGCCCACGACGTGCCCGCGCGGCGTGAAGTGCTCGATGACGTGCTCGATCTTGCGAACGACCGGTGGTCGGTCCCAGGTGTCGACCGCCCAGCCCGCGCCGAAGTAGAGCGTCCACGGCGCGACGGGCTGGAGCTCTTCGATGAAATCGCTCGTGCCGCCGAGGCCGATGTCGAGCGCCGCGAGCAGCGAAAAGCCGCGCTTCCACGGGAAGAAGCGGCTCCCGAGGGTGAGCGTCGACGGCACCACGGTGTCGTTCGCGAGGCAGTGGTCCTTGCTCGGGTTGTTGAGGGGGCAGGGGTAGTTCTGGCGGTTGTTCGGCGCCAGGATCCGCCCCTCGACGAACGGTCGAACGCGGTCTTCGGCGATGAAGGCCTCGCCCGCGAGCAAGAAGTCGAAATGGTCGACGCGGTTCACCCCGAGCCCGAAGCGCTCGATCCGCGTGACCGGCGCGCCCCGCGCGACCTCGGTGCCCTGAAGAACGGCGCCCGTGTTGTCGAGCGAGTAGACGATGTTGGCGCTGAAGCGCAGCGGCACGTGCGACGCCGACGTCGCGTTCCCGCGCAGATCTGCGGTGGCGATGGCGCCGAATTTGGCGCTCGTTCCGCCCCCGTCGAGGCCGACCGACCCCGTACCGTTGATGAGCCAGAGCTCCGTGAAGAGGCCGAGGTGCATCACGTCGCCCACGGGGGCCATGTATTTGATGCCCAAATCCGTGTCGCCGAGGACCTGCAAGAGGCCCGGCCGGTTCGCCGCGTCGCTGTTCGCCACGGCGCTGACCGCGAGGTAGCCGTCGAACGTGCCGGCGCCGATGTTGAAGAGCGACGCGCCGAGAGAGAGCGTCCCCCCGGTGTGGCTCAGCGAATCCGTGGTGAGCGCGGCCCTCCCCGCGGTGGGGTTCGGGCATGGAAACTTGTCGGTGCAGAGGAAACCGGCCTTGAACCACTCGCCCACGAACCCGATCCGAAACTGACCGGGGGCGCCGCTCTGCGCGTGCTGGGTGTGAAGGAGTCCGCTGCCGCCCGTGATGGTGTTCGACTCGTTGACGGCGCTGTCGCGCTCCGCCCACTCCGCCGCCTCGGCGGCTTCGTCGGCCGTGGTCGGCTCCGCGCCCAGCGGTGGCGGTGCCGCCGCGGGTGCGGCGAGAGTGTCCGCGGGCGCGGGTGCCGTGGGCGCTGCTGCCGCGGGCGCCGCAGCCGCCGAAGGAGGAGCGGCCGGTTGCGCCGGGGCCGTCGACACCGAGCCGCCCACGGTGACGCCCGTCTGGGCGCGCGCGGGCGCGGCGACGGTGACCAGGGAAACCGAGAGTGATGCACCCAGAAGCGCAAGTACGACCGGAGACGAAGCCAACGCGAACGACCGACCCATGCAGACTCTCCTACTTGGCCCAGTTAGGCTTGTATGGCCGCGGTTTTGGCCTTACGTCGACCGAAAGGTCGGACAAGGATCTGGACCTCACGCTTGTATCACCAAGGGCTACGATTGGATCAATAAGTCGCTCCGATTCTTGAGCGAGGCGGGTTCCGGGACCGGTAGCTTGAACGAAAGACCGACGAGGCTGACCCACCAATGGCCCATCGCGGACGAATTCTCATAGTCGACGACGAATCGAACGCTCGCGCAGCGCTGAGCGAGATTCTGCGCGAAGACGGGTTCGCCACCGAGACCGCCGCCGACGGCTTCAAGGCCCTCGGGAAGCTCGACGAGTTCGCCCCTGACGTGATCCTGACGGACCTCAAGATGCCCGGCCTCGACGGCATCGCCTTCATGGAGAAGGCGCGAATGGCAGCGCCGGGCGCGGTGTTCGTCGTGATGACGGCGTTCGGCACGATCTCGAGCGCGGTCGACGCGATGAAGAAGGGCGCCGAGAACTATCTCCTCAAGCCTCTCGATCCCGAGGCGCTTGGCGCCGTCGTCGAGCGTGCGATGGAGAAGGCGCGGCTCGTTCAAGAAGCGCGGCGCCTGCGCGACCGCCTGCGCGAGCGCAACGCACTGAGTCACATCGTCTCGAGCGACGCGAAGATGCAGGCGGTGCTCGAGCTCGTGTCGCAGGTCGGGCCGAGCAAGGCGAGCGTGCTGGTGACCGGCGAGAGCGGAACCGGCAAGGAGCTCATCGCCGAAGCGATCCACGCCGCGAGCCCGCGGTCGAAGGCGCCCTTCGTGCGCCTCCATTGCGCAGCGCTCTCCGAGTCGCTGCTCGAATCGGAGCTCTTCGGTCACGAGCGCGGCGCCTTCACCGGCGCGTTCTCCCGGCGCGAAGGGCGCTTCAAGCAGGCCGACGGCGGGACACTCTTCCTCGACGAGATCGGCGAAGTGCCGGCGGCCGTGCAGGTCAAGCTGCTGCGGTTCCTGCAGGAAAGAACGTTCGAACGCGTCGGCGGAAACGAGACGCTCCGCGTCGACGTACGCATCATCGCGGCCACGAACCGCGACCTGGCCGCCGAGATCAAGAAGGGCACGTTCCGCGAGGACCTCTTCTATCGCCTCAACGTCGTGGCGGTCGAACTGCCGCCCCTTCGCGATCGCCGGGGCGACATCGCCGCGCTCGCGAGTTTCTTCCTGGGGCGGTACGCGTCCGAGAACGGCAAGGTCATCGAGACCTTCGCAGACGACGCGCTGGCTGCTCTCCTCGAGTATCACTGGCCGGGCAACGTCCGCGAACTCGAGAACGTCGTCGAGCGCGCGGTCGTCTTGTGCGACGGACACCGCATCGAAAAGAAGCACCTCTCGCCCTCCGTGGTGCCGACCGGCGACGGCGACGCGCTGCCCGCCATCCCCGGCTCGACGATCGCGGACCTCGAGCGCTACGCGATCTTGAAGACGCTCGAAGCGTGCGGCGGCTCGACGTCCAAAGCGGCCACGGTGCTTGGCGTCAGCCCACGAAAAATTCAGTACAAGCTGCACGAGTACACGCAGTCGAACCCCGGTCCCGTCGATTCGCGGACCGTCGAGGACAAGCGGCGTGACTGAGCCCCGGACGGAGAGCACCCCCGACGTCGTGCTTCGCGCCGAGGGCCTCGCGAAGACGTTTCGCAGGCCCTTCACGGGCAAGCGCGTCGAGGCCGTTCGCGGCGTCGGCTTCGCGGTGGGTCGCGGCGAGATCTTCGGCTTCCTGGGCCCCAACGGCGCGGGCAAGACCACGTCGATCAAGATGGTGACCGGGCTCATCGCGCCGACCGCCGGAACGATCGAGATCTTCGGCCAGCGCGTCCCCGCGCCCGACGTCATGGGCCGGGTCGGTTTTCTGCCAGAGAGCCCGTACGTCTATCCTTACCTCACGCCACGCGAGTTCGTTTCGCTCTGCGGCACGCTCTCGGGGCTCGGTGGCGCGTCGCTGAAGAAGCGGGTCGTCGAGGTCATCGACCGCGTCGGGATCGGCCACGCGATCGATCGCCCGGCCCGCGCGCTCTCGAAAGGCATGCTCCAGCGCGCGGCGCTGGCTGCGACGCTCGTTCACGACCCCGACCTCCTCATTCTCGACGAACCGATGAGCGGCCTCGATCCGGTCGGGCGCAAAGAGGTCCGCGACCTCATCGTCGAAGAGAAGCAGCGCGGTCACACCGTCTTCTTCTCCAGTCACATCTTGAGCGACGTCGAGATGCTCTGCGATCGCGTGTGCATCTTGCGCCAAGGGCTCGTCGTCGTCGCCGGCACGCTGCGAGAGCTGCTGGTGCAGAACAAGCGGCGCAGCGAAGTGACGATCGCGAACGCGAGCGCTTCGCTGCGCGCCCTCCTCGCCCCCATCGCGACGGCGATGCGAGAAGCCGCCGGCGCGCTCGTCCTCGAGATCGAAGGCGACGACGCCGTCCGCGCCGTCGTCGAGCGCGTCGTGGCCGAAGGCGCGAGGCTCGAGAGCGTCACGCCTAAGCGCGAGACCCTCGAAGATCTCTTCGTCCGCGAAGCGCTGTGATTGCACTCGAGGGGGCCGTCGGATCCCCTCGAAGTCCCCACCTGGGGGCGGTGAAGCGTCTGGCTGGGCGGCCTCGCGTGGTCAGCGGTAGCCCTCGGCCTGGAGCGCGAACATGTGCGCGTACTTGCCGCCCCGGGCCACGAGCTCGTCGTGCGTCCCCGACTCGACGATCGTTCCGTGGTCGAGGACGATGATCTGCCTCGCCATGCGTACGGTCGGGAATCGATGCGAGATGACGATGGTCGTTCGTCCCTCGGCGAGCTCGCGAAAGCGCTCGAACACGGCGTGCTCGGCCTCGGCGTCGAGGGCGGCCGTGGGCTCGTCGAGAACGAGGATGTCGGCGTCCTCGCGCATGAAGGCGCGAGCGAGGGCGATCTTCTGCCACTGCCCACCGGAGAGCTCGGTGCCGTTCTGGAACCAGCGCCCGAGGGGCGCGTCGAGCCCCCCCGCGAGCGACGACACGAGCTCGCCCGCGCCGCCGCGCTCCGTGGCACGCTGGATTCGCGGCACGTCGTCCAGGTCCTCGACGCTGCCGAAGCCGACGTTCTCGCGGACCTTCAGCTGGTACTGGTTGTAGTCCTGAAAGAGCACGCCGAACCGGCGGCGCAGCGTGTCCCGAGGCCACTCGCGCAGATCGCGCCCGTCGAGCACGATACGGCCCTCGCTGGGCTCGTAGAGGCGCGTCATGAGCTTGACGAGGGTCGTCTTTCCGGCGCCGTTCTCGCCGACGAGCGCCACGCTGTCGCCGCGGGGAACGACGAGGTTCACGTGTCGGAGCGCCCAGGCGTCCTTGCCCGGATACCGGAACCCGACGTCCTCCAACGCGATCCCCGTGGTGGAGGTCGTCGTGGACGCGAGCCTGGACGCAGAAGCGACCGCGGACGCCGACGCAGTCGAGTCCGCTGACGAGAGCAAGGGCGCCGGCTCCTCGGGGTCCTCGATACCGAGGTACTCCCACAGATTCGACATGTAGAGGTTGTGCTCGTAGATGCTCCCGATCGCACCGAGGCCCGACTGGAACGCTTGCTGGCCCTGGCGGAACGCGATCACGTACATCGTCATGTTGCCGAGCGTCAGCTTGCCGGCGGCCGCGAGCGCGGCCATCGCCGCGTACGCGCCGTAGAACGCCCCGGTTCCCACGAGCGAGAGCACCTGGGTCCACGTCGCGCGCTGCACGTAGAGGCGGCGATCCTCGCGATAGAACTCTTCTGACAGCGCGCGGTAGCGGCCGAGCAGCGTCGGGCCCAGACCGAAGAGCTTCACCTCCTTCGCGTGCTCGTCGTTGGCGAGCACGTACTCGAGGTACAGCAGGCGCCTCGACTCGGGCGAGCGCCAGTTCCGCACCCGGAACGCGAGCTTCGAGTAGCGCATCTCGGCGAGCGTCGCGGGCACGGTCGCCACGCAGAGCGCGAGCACGGCCCACCCGCTGAAGCGAACGAGGAGCGCCCCATACCCGACCAGCGTGATGATGCTCTGCACGAGGCCGAAGCTCTCGGTCACGAGGGCGATCGGACGCGACGACGCCTCGCGGCGCGCTCGCGTCAGCTTGTCGTAGAACTCCGGGTCCTCGAAGAACCGGAGATCGAGCCCGAGGGCTTTCTGGAGGATCGTCACGTTGATGTCGATGCCGAGCCGCGCGCCGAGCAGACTGCGAACGAGCGCGAGCCCTCGCTGCACGCACGCGAGCGCGACCACGAGACCCAGCTCGAACACGACCCAGCGCAACGTCGCCTCTCGGGCGTGCGCCACGACGGCGTCGACGATCCGCTTGCCGGCGTAGGCGACGCCGAGGGGAACGAAGCCGCCGACCAAGGTCATCCCGGCAAGGGCAGCCGTCATAGGCGACGACGAGGTCCAAACGAGCGCCAGGGTCCGGCGAACGTGCGCGACGCTGTCGCGGAGCTTCTCCGTCCAGGACTGCGGCGGCGCGGGCTTCGTCTCGAGCGGGGGAACCAAGTCAGAAGTGCCCTAGCACCCCGAGGACCGCGCCGACGGGCCGTTCCGGCTCTCCGCGCTCGCGGGCGCCGACGAGCGGGAGCAGCAGCGGCTCGAACGACGCGCTCGGCAGGTCGCGATGGCGGATCTCGACCTGCTCGGGCACGAACGTCACCTGCGCGTGGACGATCCCCGCGATGGCGACCAGCGCGAAGCCGGCCGTAAAGAGGTTGCTGACGACGTACGCGTTGTACGCGCGGCCTCGATACTGGTCCTGCGTTCCCGCGTCCTTCAGCAGGGCGTCGTTCGCTTGTTGCTCGTTGTAGATCGTCACGAGGTGGCTGATGCCGCTCCCCGCGAGGAGCAGCGACTCGGTCGACAGGAACACCCAACCGAGCGAGGTCTGACCGTTCTGAAACTGCCCGATGCCGAAGGGCAACGCGCCGATCCAGCGGGAGTGACTCCGGATGACCGTCTCTTCGCTGGCGAGCTTCTCGAGCATCGCGAGCCGCAAGGCGGCGCGCTGCCTCTCGAGATCGAGCTTCGCCTTCTCTTCCTGGGCCTGCCGGACCTTCTCGGCCATGCTCGCAGAGAGCTCTTCACGCATGCGCGAGCGAGCGTCGATGAGGGCGTCGGTCGCCTGGAGCGAGACGCGGAGCGGATCGGGCTGGTAGTCGGGCTTGTCGCGCAAGAGCTGCTGAAACACGCCATCGGCTTCGGCCTTCTTGCCGAGCGCGAGGAGCGCAGCGCCGAGGTACATGCGGGCGTCAGCGACGTTGTCCGGCTCTTTCAGCGTGCCGGTCCGGGGGTCGAGGAGGGCGCGCAGCCGGTTCGCAGCGTCGTCGTACTTGTGGGCGACGTAGGCGTTGTGGGCTTTCTCGAGCTCGCTCAGTGAATCGGCGCGCGCCGATCGCTCGCCGACGCTCGCCAGCAAGAGCGCGAGCGCGACCGTGGCGACCGTGGCGACCCTGGCGACCGTGGCGACCCTGGCGACCGCCGGACCGCGAGCGCGCCGAAGCGCGCGTCGGGCGGATGGCTCGGCCGGAGGGCACACGCGGGACACGATCCAACGACCGACGCCGGACCTGCAACCGTTTTTGAGCCGGCGGTCACGTTTCGATCACGGATTCGGAAATGCCGCATGCATCGTCTTGGCGGCTTCGAGACGCACCGAGACGGCGTTGCCGGTCTCGATCTGGCGGACCGTGACCGGATCGTAAGTGCTCCGCAACGGTATGGCGTTCGAGCCGGCGCGGACGACGAGTTCGGGATGCTCGACTAGCTGATACGTCCGAGAGACGTCTCCGTCGATGATGAGGGTTGCCGGTTTCACTGGAACCGAGACGGCCAGCGTGGTGTCGTGATCGCCCGGCTCGACGCCGAGCACCACGGTCGAACACACGGGGCAAGAGAACGCGAGCGTGTGCGCCCGGGCCCCCAGCGTGAGGGTGTCGCCCGTGCTCACGCCTCGCTCCGGCAGGCCGTCGACCGACAGCGAGACACCCATCGGAGGCTTCAAATCGAGAGTCACGTGCCGCTCGCTCAACCGTGCCGGGCCTTCTCTCGGCGGGGCGACCGACGCTACCGAGCGGGCCGCGGGCGATCCGGCCGTCGCGACAGCCAACGACGCGGGGGGCGTCGGTATGGGGGCCGAATCGAGCGCGACGGCCGACGCGCTGGGAGCCGGTCGCGTCGCGTCGCGGTCCCGCCCGAGACGCACCGCGGCCAGAGACAGGGCGCCGACGCCCAGGACCACCACGAGCGCGCGCGTCGCGCGGCGCGCGATGCGCGCTCGACGCTCGGCCCGGTTCATCCCGGCCACGATGCGCAAGAGGTTGGGGTCGTTCGGCGCGTGCGCCAGCGCGCGATTGTAGTCGGAGGCCGCGGCGAGGCTGTCGCCTCGCTTGCGAGCCTCGCGCGCGAGCGCGCAGAGGCGATCGATGATCTCCTTGGCGCGCCCCTCGTCGAAGATCTTCGGATCCTCGAGCCACGCCTCGAGATCGCGCTCGGGGTGCTCGACGCCGAGGCGTAGCAGCTCGGCGCCCAGCGCGTCTCGCATCGCCGTCGCGTCGGGGAAGCGATCGGCCGCGTTCCGCGCGAGCGCTCGGTCGAGAATCTTGCTCCAGGTCGAGCCGATGAGCGGTCGCTCGCGCTGGGCCTCGGCGTACTGGCCATCGAGCACGCGCCGGAGGACTTGCGCCGGGTTCGTTCCGTCGAACGGGAGGTGCCCGACCATGCATTCGTAGAGCAGCACGCCGACGCCGAAGACGTCGGCGCGCGCGTCGACCTCACCTCCCTCGATCTGCTCGGGCGCCATGTGCGCCGGGCTGCCGAGGACCTGCCCCGTCGACGTGACGCCCTGTACGTCGAGCAGCTTGGCGATCCCGAAGTCGGTCAGCTTGACCGCCGCCTGCATGGCCTCCGAGTCATGGGCCCGCTCGTCGGCAGGCTGGGACGCCGTTCGGCGCTCGATGAGCACGTTCTCGGGCTTGACGTCGCGATGAATGACGCCGTTCGCGTTCGCGTGCGCGAGGGCGGCGAGCAGCCCGAGCCCCAGCGACGCCGCGATCTCGGGAGGCAGGACGCCGCGCTCTTGCAGGAGCTTGCGCAGCGTCGTCCCGCGAACGAGCCCGACGACGAGGTACTGATCGTCGTCGTCTGGCTCGCTGACGTCGTACACGTCGACGATGTTCGGATGCCGCAGCTTGGCCACGGCCTTCGCCTCGGCGATGAATCGCGTCACGACTTCTCGCGAGTCGCGGAGGTGCGGGTGGATGATCTTCACCGCCACTTCGCGCCCGAGCCGCCGATCGCGCGCTCGATACACGGTCGCCATCCCGCCGTGTCCGAGCTCTTCGAGGAGCTCGTACTTGGCGAGCTGGGGCATTCTCCCCACCCGTGCCGCAGGTTGCTGCATCGCGCACGGGGAGTCTACATCAGCTCGCGCGGCTCGTACTCGTTACGCTGACCGGCGGCGCGGGCCAATGCCCCCGAGCGCCCGAGCGCGGTGGTCAGATGGTCCGGCTGGCTCCACGCCCCTCACGCGGGCACGTGCGCCAGGAGCTCGTCGTGGTACGTGTGAAAAGCGCTTTCGCTGGGCCACGACGGAGCTCCGGAGAGGAGCCCCGGCACGTCTCGCGCGCGGCCGCCGTCGACCGCGACGATCGCCGCAGCGTAGCGCATGGCCCAGTGCACCAGGGGCGACGCCCCCGCGGCCCGTGCCAGCATCCGCGCGTCTCCTTCGCGGCTCGCATGGGCGAAGGCGCGCGCGAGCGCCCCGAGACCACGGCGGAGGAGCGCCACGCGCCGCCGGGCGAAGAGACCCGTGGAGGGCATCGGGAGCGACTCGAGCGCCTGCGATTTCCGCAGCGCGCCGTCGCGATCGCCTTCGAAGGTGTCGAGGAGCGTCTCGACGAAGAGGCGTTGCTCGATGGCTGCGTCCCACGCGGGGCCTCGCACGGCGCGCTCGAGGGTGCGCCGCGCAGCCTCGGCCCACCCGTACGAAGCGTACGCAGTCGCCTTGAGGAGCGGCGCCATCGTCTCGCGGTACGGCACCCGCGGGATCGAGCCCTCCCACGTGCCAATCACGCGCTCGACATCGCCCGACATGAGGAGCTTGCGCATTCGCCACCGGCCGAGCGCCGCCGGCAAGAAGAAGAGCAGGCTCAGGGCGAGCAGCGGGGGCAGAAAGCGCGAGTCACGGGCGAAGAGGTGCGCGGCGAGAACGGCGCTCAGCGCGGCGACGACCACCGGGAGAAGGGACTGCGCGCGCGAAGGACGGGGAGACACGGGGGATGGCATATCGGGCTCTCTCAAACCTAAAGCTCGCCGGCGCGAACGCAACAAGCCGCTACGAGCCAGGCGGCAACCTGCGGCGTTGCGCCTGCCGGCCGCCGCCGCCCGGCGAGGAGCTGAAGCGTGAGCACGCGCGTGAGAGCGTTGAGTTGAGGCAGCTGCACGTCTACCCTGGCTCACCATGCGCACGGAGAAGGACGTCGAAGCTTACCTGCTTCGCTCGAATCGCCGGTTCCGGGCCGTCGACAGCGCGCCCGAGGGCGGGGGCTCACGCACGTTTCTGGTCGATTCGGGCGATCGTTCGCCCCCTGTCGCGGTGCTCGTGGATCCCCCGCTCGTCGTCTTGCGAGTGCATGTAGGCGATCTCACGGGCGCGGGGGGTCCCTCGGAAACCGCGCTCTTTCGCCAGCTCCTCGAGCTCAACGCGCGGCAGCTCGTGCACGCGAACTACGGGCTGGAAGACCGCCACGTCGTGCTCTCGAGCGCGCTCGAGCTCGAGAACCTCGATTTCAACGAGATCCAGGCCACTCTCGACGAGATCGACGTCGCGCTGGCGCAGCAGCTGCCCCTCATCGCCAAGACCGCCGCGGGCGGGCTCAAGACGCATCTCGATTGAGAATGAGGTTGAAAAGGAACGCATGGGAGTTTTCAGCCGTCTCGCGCAGCTCATCCGGAGCAACCTCAACGACCTGATCAGCCGCTCGGAAGACCCCGAGAAGATGCTGAATCAAGTCGTTCTGGACATGAACAACCAGCTCGTCGAGGCGAAGAAGCAAGTCGCCGCCTCGATCGCCGACGAGAAGCGCCTCGCCAAACAGCTCGACCAGGAGGTCGCGAACGCGCAGGAGTGGGAGCGGCGCGCCATGTTGGCCCTCCGTGCGGGGAACGAGCCCCTCGCCAAGGAAGCGCTGGCGCGCAAGCGCGAATACGACGAGCTCACCGCGACGCTGAAAGACCAGTGGACCAAGCAGAAGACCGCGGTCGAGCAGCTGAAGAAGGCCCTTCGCCTCCTCAACGACAAGATCGAAGAGGCCAAGCGCAAGCGAAACGTCCTCATCGCGCGAAAGAAGCGCGCCGAGGCGCAGCGCGCCATTCAGGAGACGATGAGCGGTCTCCGCGACCAGAGCGCGTTCGAGACGTTCGACCGCATGTCGCAGAAGATCGATCAGATCGAGGCCGAGGCCGAGGCCGAGTCGGACCTCGCCGAGGAGTACACGGGCGACACGCTGTCGTCGCAATTCCAGCAGCTCGAACGAACGCACAGCGCCGACGACGACCTCGTCGCCCTGAAGCGCAAGATGGGCATCCTCCCGCCCGAAGAGGCTTCGATTCCCGCGCCCGTTCAGACGCGCGTCGAGGCGCCCCCCCCGCCGATGGAGAAGACCGAGCAGGTCAAGGACCAAGAGGAGCTGGCCGCGGCGCTCGAAGAGCTCGAAGCCGAGCACGGTGAAGAAAAGCGCAAGGCGGGCCGCTGAAACCGCGATCGCCACCGGATCACACAGCACTGGCGGAGGCGCTCATCGCGCGCCTCGCGACGGACCCTGCAAGGGGGCTGGCGGGGGTCGAGGCCGAGCGGCGCCTCGCGCAAGACGGGCCGAACGAGCTCCCGAAGCCCAAGGGCAAGAGCGCGCTCGCCAGGCTTCTCGAGCAGTTTTCGAACCCCATCGTCCTCACGCTCCTCGCCGCCGCCGCGATCGCGATCGTCGACGGCGCGAGCCGCATCGGACAGCCGCTGCTCGCTCGATTCGGCGACGCGACCGCGATCCTCCTCATCGTGGCGATCAACGCGATCCTCGGGTTCGCGCAGGAGCAGCGTGCCGAAGCGGCCCTCGAGGCGCTCGAGACGATGCAGACGCCCCACGCTCGGGTCGTCCGCGACGACCAGACCGGGATGGTCGCCGCCTCGCGCCTCGTCGCCGGCGACATCCTCGAGCTCGAAGCGGGAGACGCGGTGCCGGCAGACGCGCGACTCCTGCAAACGATCGCCCTCTACGCCGAAGAGAGCTCGCTCACCGGCGAGAGCGTGCCCGTCGAGAAGGACGCGCGCGCCGCCGTGGCCGACGACGCCCCTCTCGGCGATCGCTCGACCATGGTCTTCGTGGGGACGAACGTCGTGCGAGGCAAGGGCCGCGCGGTCGTGGTGGCGACCGGCCCGCGAACGGAGCTCGGGCGCCTCTCGGCGCTCATTCACCAACCGCGCGACCGCACGACCCCTCTCGAGCAGAAGCTCGACTCGTTCGGCAAGCGGGTGCTCTGGGGCTGCCTCGGCCTGTCCGCGGTGCTCTTCGCGCGCGGCATGCTCCGCGGCGATCGCAGCTGGCACGAGCTGCTGCTCGAGGCCGTGAGCTTGGCGGTCGCCGCGATCCCCGAGGGCCTGCCCGCCATCACCACCATCACCCTCGCGCTCGGCATGCAGCGCATGGCGAAGAACGGCGCCATCATCCGCAAGCTCGCGGCAGTCGAGACGCTGGGCGCGGCCACGGTGATCTGCACCGACAAGACCGGCACGCTCACGCAGAACGCGATGACCGTGCGCGAGATCTACGCCGGGAGTTCGCGATTCACCGCGACCGGCAGCGGCTACGATCCGGCCGGCGCTCTCGTCGACGCCGCCGGCGCCGTCGCCGCGACGCCGGAGCAGGCTCCGCGCGGGCCTCTCGGGGCGCTGCTCTCGACGGTCGCGCTCTGCAATAGCGCGACGCTCCAGCTTCGAGACGGCGCGTGGCGCGTTCAGGGCGACCCGACGGAGGGCGCTCTCTTGACGCTCGCGGCCAAGGGCGGCGTGTCGCGCGAAGTGATCACCAGCTCGCACCACGTCATCAAGGAGCTGCCCTTCGATGGCGATCGCAAGCGCATGACGATCGTCGCGCTCGACCAGTTCGGCAACGAAGTGGCCCACTCGAAGGGCAGCGCCGACGTCCTCTTGCCGCTGTGCGCCGACTTCGAGACCGACGCGGGCGTACGCGCCCTCGACGACGACTCGCGCCGGACGATCCTCGACGAGGCCGAGCGCATGAGCAAGAAGGCGCTGCGGGTCCTCGCCGTCGCCAAGCGCGATCTCGGACGGCGGTCGAAGTCAGTCCCGCCATCCGACGACCCGTCGACAGGAGGCAGCGTCGAGATCGAGGACCGGTTGACGTTCCTCGGCCTCGTCGGAATGGTCGATCCGCCCCGCGAGGGCGTGCGCGAGGCCGTGGCTCGATGCGCCGAAGCGCACGTCCGGGCGGTGATGATCACCGGCGATCACAAGCTGACCGCGGTCGCGATCGCGAAGGAGCTCGACCTCTGGGACGACCGCGCGATCGCGCTCACGGGCACCGAACTCGACGCAATGTCCGACGCGGACCTCGACGCCTGTATCGACGACGTGCGCGTCTTCGCGCGCGTGACCGCGCTGCAAAAGCTCCGGATCGTCGCGCGGTTCAAGGTGGGCGGGCACATCGTCGCGATGACCGGCGACGGCGTGAACGATGCCCCTGCCCTTCGCGAAGCGCACATCGGCGTCGCGATGGGCAAGAGCGGCACCGACGTCGCGCGCGAAGCGGCGGACATGGTCATCGCCGACGACAACTTCGCCACCATCGTCGAGGCGGTGCGCGAAGGGCGCGCCATCTGGCGCAACATCCAGAAGTTCATCTTCTTCCTGCTCTCCTCGAACGCGGGGCTCCTCGCGGCCGTCTTCACCGTCAGCTTCTTCACGAACCTGCCGCCGCTGACGCCGCTGATGATCCTCTGGATCAACCTGGTGACGAACGGCCTGCCCGCCCTCGCGCTCGGCGTCGACGTGCCCGACCCGACGCAGATGCGCGAACCACCTCGCCGGAGCACCGCGGGCCTTCTCAGCGCCCGCGACTGGCTGGGGATGGGCGCGGTCGGCGTCTGGATGGGGGGCGCGGCGATGATCGCTTATCTGGCGCCGTTGCACGCCGATGAGGCGCTCTCGGGGTGGCAAGCGGGCTCCCACGGACGCGCGATGGCGTTCTCGCTGCTGGCGCTCAGCCCGTTGTTCCACGCGTTCAACTGCCGCTCGGCGATCGCGTCGATATTCAAGCTACGCCCGATCTTGCCGTTCGCGCTGGTGGCTGCGGTCGTCGCGAGCGCGGGCATTCATCTGACCGCCGTGCTCATCCCGGGCCTCCGCCCCGTCTTCCGCACGTTCTCGATGACCGCGGGCGAGTGGGGCCTGCTCGCGGTGCTTTCGTTCTCGATCGTTCCGGCGATCGAGATCCTGAAGGCGACCGGCCGGCTGTTCGGCGCCAGCGAGGTGGTCGAGGTCGCGCCGGTCGCCGAGGCCTCGACGGCCGCCGCAAGCGAAGGGAAGCCGGGCGACGCCCCGAAGAACGCGAAGGCGTGAGGGCCTCCGCGATCGTGCGATATCGTGAGAGCATGCGCCGGTCGTTTCTGTTCGCCACGTTCGCCACGTTCGCCACGTTCGCCACGTTCGCCACGTTCGCCACG
>OCTA010002970.1_pt1 | contig 15199 bp, 11 predicted proteins | sample 1538991 | NCBI WGS metagenome assembly OCTA01 (sample SAMEA3539302, study PRJEB22396) | soil metagenome | biome: tundra; feature: field; material: soil | place: USA | collected 2010-05 | depth 0.15 m | reverse complement strand
CTTCAAGCGCCGTATTGGGAAGATTATCCTCCAGTGAGGGCAGCAGAAACAAGTCGGCAGCGGAATAAATCGCGCTCAATTCATCATCTGAATTGACGTAACCAAAAGCTTTGAAGGGAGCAAAGAGGTTTCTGAGGCCCGACCCTGGGCGCCCAAAGCAAAGGAGAGTTACCTGCCCAGCTCCAAGGCGCTGGCGAAACTCAGCGTCCTCCAGGCACAGAGCAAGGGCGGCGACCAATTGCTCCTGGCCCTTCCTTTGTTCGCTGCCATAGTCAGCGCCGAACAATAAGTGCAGGCCCTCGATCGGCAACCCCAACTTCAGTCGGGCTTCGCGTTGAGGCCAAGGCCGGAAGCGCTCGGTCTCCAGGCCGTAGGGGATAACTTCGATACGTGAGCGGCCAAAGACAGCGCTGCGCCTCGCGGTTTCGGCCATCCAGCGGCTGGGCGCCACAACGGTAATGGTTTCGGGCAAAGTGATCGTCAACTGGTCCGCAAGGTTGGCAGCCGTCAACGCCGCCGGATCGACGGCTAATTGCGGGCAACCCACGCAATCGACTTCGTATTTGCGGCATCCGGCTGAATAATGGCAACCGCCGGTAAAGGCCCGCTCGTCGTGTTGAGTCCAGACCAACGGTTTGCCAAGGGCCTGCAGAGCGGCCAGGGTTGCGGGCGACTGGAAGCCGGAAATCCAGTGCAGATGGATAATATCAGCCTGCCGGATGAGCGAGTGGCCGGATAAGTCGTGTCCCGGCCAGCCGAGTGAAAAATACGTGTTGGAAATTGGAGTGCGGTTGCCATCAATGTAATAAGTTTGAATGAAGCGGCCGAAAAAGGAACTGGGGTCTTGCGCGCCGGTCGCTAAATGCACTGAGTCCATGGCGGATTTCTTGCAATTGACCAGCATGGTCGATTCTTCCCCCGCCGCCAGCAGGGCCTTGTGCAGCCGGAACGCCGCGCGGGCGGCGCCACCGGTGATATCCGTGGTGGAAATGTGGACAATGCGCATCTACGAATCCGCCCCCACTTTGAGCAGGGATTTATCCTTCAAACGCCGCGTCACAGGTTCGTGGGTCCGAAGCTCCATTGTCAAATGGAAACACAATGCCCCGATGGAGGGGACACGCCGTAAGACCACCCTCTCCTCTCTGCAAATCGTGAGTGCTCAGTATAACGCAGCACATTAATATCCATTCCTAAATGTTGCTCGGTTTGATGGCTTCCATGAAAAGGGAATCCGGCTTGCGTGTCGAGCCGTTTTCCGCCAGGTCGAGCAGAAAGCTATTGAAGCGGGGAATGCGGGATTCATTCGCTGCGCAGACACGGATATCGCTGAAACCCACCTGTTGCAACAATACCCTCAAAGAAAGCCGGTCGTACATCCATTTGTGAACCTCGCCGCTCTGTCGAAAGCGGCCCACCTCCATTGGATTCAGAGGAGCGGAGACGGACCGAGCCGCGGCCGGCGCGGAAAGAGCGCGAATGGCAGCCAAAACCTTGCGCACCTCTGCGCCCATACGCTCCAGGACGAACTCTTCAGCCGGCATGGGGTTTTGTTGCCAATACTTGAGCATCTCACCGCCACTCTGTTCGCGCACCATTTGGTCAAGCAGTTCCAGTACTACCCAGTCATAGCACCGAGCTGCTTGCAGGTCCCCAGCCAAGCCGCCATCGAGGTAATTAAGGTAGAGACGGGCAATCGTTTCTAAGTCCGGCACGACCGCGCGGAGAATTCCCCCTGGTGCCAGAACTCGATGGCATTCGCGCAAGAACGGCAGCGCCTCCGAATGCGGCAGATGCTCCAACACGTGCGAGTGATACACCGCGTGGAACTCTCCCGCCTTGAACGGCAGCCGCGTGCGCAAGTCGTGCTGCTTGATCGCGGGGTCCGTTGGGGCCACATCCACGTTAGTCCAAGCGGGGTGGAAACTTGTGCCGCAGCCCAAATTCAATAAGCGCTGGTTTTCCACCTTTGTGGAACCTGATGGAGGCGGACCAACTCTGCTGGCCAACGCTGCGCCGACGTGGGACTGAGGCTCACTGTGGCCGGGAACAGCGCTAACGATCCCCTTGGCGTTCCCGAGCTTTCTAAGAAACCCATTGGTACACCAAGTGAGATTGTATCCGAAGAAGTCGCAATAATCTGCGTCAATGTCGTACTCCCCTCGGTGTTGCGCGAGGAATTCCTTCAATGCACGGTGGGGCCCCGAATTGCAGTCGGCAATCTCGCTCAAGTCCGAGATGATCCCATCTTCGACGACGATATACTCCTCAGGTCGCAGCCAGGGATCGAAGAACCTCAAGACAGCGCTCGAAGTCTCATAAGCGTGATCCGCATCTTCGATCACCAGCCAGGGTCGCGGCAGGCCAAGCAGGAGATCCGTGCTTAGCGTCTCGCCCAGCGCCCGGCCATCTCCTTCGAGGAAAGTCACGCGCGCGTGGGATACGGCCTCAACTTTGACAATATCGACAGAATAGACGTGCCCATCGATCCCAAAGCTGGTTAGCAAATCGCCCAGCCACAAACCGCTACCACCGGACTTGGAACCAATTTCCACAATGGTGCGAGGTTTGAGCTTCCACAGCAGCCGGGGATAGAGTGCGAGGTCAAACGGGTTCTTGAGGAGGGGAATCCCGCGATACTTATAATTGTGAAGGGACTTTTGCAGGCCTAACAAGGTCGGGCGCGGCAGGCTGGTGTGCCAGGAGCGCTGCTCGATGGGGATCCGGACCGTTGCTGGCGCTGCTAGCGCCGCCTCCAAATGCTGGCACCGGACCCGCGCTTCCGCGTGGCCGGGATTCAGCGCCAACTCGGCGCGATAAGCTTCTAAGGCCTCTTCGTGCCGCCCCACATGCTCCAGGCTCAGCCCGTGCAGGAAAGCCAACCCAGGGACAGCAGGCGAGTCCGCGCGAGCGCGCTGGGCGGCTCGTAGCGCCTGGACGGGTTTGCCCTGCGACAGCCAAGAGCGCACTTCCTGCTCGACGTTTGCCGCCACACCAGTGAGCGGAGCGGCTGGCGCCAGGGTATTCCCCAAAGGGACCTCGCCGGGCAAGGAACCGCGGGGCGCAAACAGGGACCTCATGGCACGGAGCATAGAACGCATTTGTAGCCAATTTCAACTGCTTGTCGAAACTGTCGCAAGCCATTTTTGCCGATCAGTCGATTCGCTCGCCGACCACCGCAATACACGGCTCCACGCGCTCCTGTCCCGCCACCATACACCGCGGCTGGGAGGTTACCTTGCGGATAACCTTGAATCCCAGCACCCCAAAGATCTGCTCGATGCATACTTCGGAAAAGGCCCACCATGCGGAGCTGAGATTGTTCTCGCGGGTCGGCATCAAGGCGGCCATAGGACGCTTATCGGTGAATAACGGGTTGGTGACGATAAAATGCCGCTTGCAGAGCCGCGACGCGTGGTACATCGCCTGGAATGGATCGCGCAGGTGACTGATGATCATGGCCATGACGGCGACGTCAAAGGGGCCCAACTCGGTAGGCATCTGGTAGATGTTGCCGTAAAACGCCCGGGCCTTCGAACCCAGCCGGGAGTGGCAGAACCAATAGGCGTTCTTCAAGCGGCGGTGGGCCTCGCGCGCGTCCCGCTGGCACTTCTCCGTGTTCTCCCGCACGTCCTTCTGTGGGACCAAGTCCCACTGCGCGCCGTCATCCATGTCGAAGGAAACTACTTCGGCACCCATACGTTCCATCTCGAAGGTCAGGAAGCCGGACGCCGTGCCGACATCCAGCACCCGTTTGCCAAGGAAGTCGAAATCCCCTAGATACTCAGAGATGCAGTGGCGTAAATCCCAGGCTCCGCCTACCTCTCCAGCACCGGGAATGTTCATAAGATGGTAAAACTGGCACTCGGCCGGGTCGTCCACCCGGATCGGGTCGGCGTAGCGAATTAGTTGGTTCATTCAGACCGTCAGGATATGAACGAGGGAGGTGAAACGCAATCCCGATTTCAGTCGCTTCTCCGCAGGCCGGACCAACTTCGGAGCCATCGGAGGAAAGAACTGGGACGCGGCCACCCGTCCAAACCCAGCGCAGCATGCCAGAACCTGTCGGCTGCCGGGTCATCGGCCAGACAATCTCCGTCCATCGCTGCCCGACCTTTGAGCAGCACCGGCATGGCGGGCGCGACCTTCAGAGTGCGCCGAAGCGTCTCCATGCGAATTGGCAAGAACTCCCAGCGGGTGGCCATCAAGGTCAGCAGGTAGGTGAGGGCGGCAGACTCGTCCAAGTGAAACTGTGCCAGAGCTTCAGGCCGAACAAATTCCTTTATCACCTCAGGCGCCACCCCCATCATAATATCGGTCTTGGGCTGTCGCAGCCGCCACAAAACGCCGGAATGGGAAAGCAAAGTTAAGAGCAGATCCACGTGGAGCGTGTTGGCGAAGAGGTCGATGGGGACCGCGCTCATGCCGGCAAGACTGCGCGCATCATAGTTGCGGGAACGAAGCCTCTCGGCGAGCAGCCCCGATTGATTCCGCGTTTCTCGGGGGTGCCCTTTCAAAAGGATGAAGGTGCCCTTCTCCAGGTACGGTTCTAGACACCTTTCGTAAAGCAGCAATTCCTGCTCCAGCGAGTTCACGCTGCCGCCCTCCGTAAGATTGGACAAGCAAACCAGAACGGTTTTTCTTGCGGCAGGGGGCATGAGTTGGCGGCAGAACGCGTCCAGCCCCTTAATAGCGGCACTGGCTTTGGTCAAGGCGCTGAGGAAGCAGGCTGTGGGGATGCAGGTCAAGGGGAAGGTCGCGAACGCTCCCGACGTCACTTCCACTGGGGCGTGAGTTATCACCTCATCGACCTGGGGGTAGCCCGAAGTTCTGGTTGGCTTGCACCAGGATGTGCCATTCAGGTCAATCATGCCCAGATCGCCGTAACAGATCTTTCTGGCCCTTGGCCAGGCAAACAACACCGCCTCATTCAATTGCTGCATGTTGCGGCAAACGTAAACCTGCTCGACTGTCGTTACCCCGATCTGCCGAACGACGCTATCAATGTAAGCTTCGAAACCCAATTGGCCGTTCTCGAAAGCACTGTCTTGCGAGGCTGTCGATACGATCCGCCGGAACCCCCAACTTTTCGCAACCTGCCGACAAACCGCATCCAATTCCTGACCGGCCTGGCCTGACGCGCAGAATCCCCCCAACACCAGCACGTCATCCCAGGCTTCCTTGCCCGCCCCCGGCCGGGCGGCGAGGTATTCCCAGGCCGCGAGGGCGGCAATCAGTTGGCTGGGTCCTTGGGCAACCAACACTCGTGTTGCGCTCATCGTGAAAGGTTCAACCGTTTAGAATTCCAACCTATGATCGACATGTCTTTCCACGCGATTCAGCTCTTCCCACGTTTCACCAGTTTCCAGTCCAAGGGTGTCCCGGGCGGAATGTCGCATGCCGCTGCGCACCCCAGCACCTGCTCCCAGTGGCGGGGGTGCAGGCCGAAACCGGGCCGAATCGAGCGGACGTTTTGCCTCGTAAAGCTCTCGCCCTGCTTCACGTCTTGCACCACAAATAGCGAACGTCGGAAGACGCGGCTGGCTTCTTCATTGCGCGTCACTTCGTAATTGGCGTGGCCCAAGGCGCGTTCCGCGGTGCGCACCGCCTCGACCATGGCCTTGAACTCCGGCGGTTCCAGCGAGAAGGCACTGTCCGGCCCAGGCGCCGACCGTGAAAGAGTGAAATGCTTTTCGATCATGCAGGCGCCCAGAGCAACCGCCACCACCGGCGCCTCGATGCCCAGCGTGTGGTCCGAAAGGCCAACCGGCACGCGAAAACGTTCCGCGAGGTCAGGGATGGTGCGCAGATGCATTTCGTCCGGCAGTGCGGGATAAGCGCTGGTGCACTTAAGCAGCGCTACTTGTTGGCCGCCCGCATCGCGGATGGCCGACAGCGCTTCCTCGATCTCCGCCAGGCTGGCCATGCCTGTGGACAAGATGATGGGCGTGCCGGTGCGCGCGATGCAGCGCAGCAGCGGTAAGTCCACCAATTCGAAGGACGCGACTTTGTGAACCGGGACGTGGAGAGACTCCAGAAAGTCAACCGCCGTGGGATCGAACGGCGTGGAAAAGAAGCCCAGCTTGAGTTCGTCCGCGAGGGCCTTGATCTTCGGCTGCCAGTCCCAAGGCATATAGGCCTCGCGGTAAAGTTCATAAAGTGTGCGCCCGTCCCATAAAGTACCACCGCCGATGCGGAAGTGCTCGTTCTGGCAAGGTATGGTGAGTGTATCGGGCGTGTAGGTTTGGAGCTTGATGGCATCCGCGCCGGCGGCCTTGGCGGCGTGAACCAGCGCGAGCGCCTGTTCGAAGCTCTGACCATGGTTGGCCGACATCTCGGCGACGATATAGACGGGCTGACCCGGCCCCAACCGCCGGTCGTTAATGTCCAGGTAAGCATTCATGTCTGGGTCCAGTCAATTAGCGAGCCGGCCGCGCCTGCACAAGTTCCAAGGCCTCACAGCCTTTGATCTGCACGCAGCCCTGGGGGCGAAAGCTCGCGGCTTCGAAAGCCCGGATCGAGCCGGCATTGTCCGGCTTGACGTGCGCCACAACCCGTTGGATCTGCGTGCTCTGGAACAACTCCCGCACCGCCCGCTCAATGAGCCGGCTCGCCAAGCCCAACCCGCGCCAATCCGCCGCCAGGCTCACATGCGCCTCAGCCGCGCCCGCGTCGTCCCACTCGAACCGCACCTGCCCCAGTGGCTCGCCTTGCTCGGTCCGCCCTATTAAGAGGGCGCAGCGCCGGTCGGACATTTTTCCCTCGAACCAGGCCACGTGCGCCTCCCAGGGAATGGGCGCGGAATTAAAAGAAGCCCTTCGCACGACCGGATCGTTTGCCCACTCCCATAGCTGCCGCCGGTCGTCGGGTTGCGCGCGCCGCACCTCCACCTTGGGTGCGCCCAGGCACGCGCTCACGCGCCGGCTTCCCAAGCCATCCACGTATTGGCCGCCCGCCCTGCTCAAGGCGCACCTTCGTTCCGAGTCATGGCTCAAGGTCTGGATTGCCAGAGCGATTCGGTCACCAGAGTTCTCAGAAGCGAGACCCAGGTTGTGAGCCACGCCACGCTCTTCCAGGGCTTTCGCCACGGCAGATTGGTTGGGCGCCAGCACCAGGATCAGAGCCGGCAATCCCATAAAGGCCAGCTCCCAGGATGTAGTGCCGCCGGCGGCTACCGCGACGTCAGCCCATGCCATCAGTTCGGGCATATTTGCAGCATCTTCCACGAGGCGAACAGGAGTGCCCCCATTCCTGATGGCGGCTCTGATCGCCTCAATGTTCTGATTGCTGCCACCGATGGCAACCACCGCCTCCAGATTTCTCAAACCCGCCAAAGCTTCAATGACCTTGCCGGTAACGTTATCGGGGTCGCTCCCGCCGAGCGTGACCAGCACCTTTCTCGCGACCGCCGGCATCTCGCGCTGCCAGTTTTTCCAGTCGAGAAACTCTTGGCGGAGCAGCGCATAGCGGGTTCCCAGCAGCAGGTGGGTGTGCGGTTCGCGGCAGGCATAAAGGCTTTCGACAGCATGGAGGTTTTGGTTCAAAATCCAGTCGGCGCTGTAGTGTTCCGCGTGGCCGTAGTCATCAATCAGCAATAGCCGCTGTCCAGCATCCTTGATCTGGTTCTGCCAGGCCGTTCCGAATCGGTAGCCATCCGCCACAATCCAGGAAGCCTTAAACGTGCGGGCCTGTTCCAGTGTCTGAACCCCATCCTCTATGCCGCCCGGTTCCGCATCAAGCTGCGTGGTCTCGAAACCTTCCTGCCGAAGGCGTCGCTCCAACGCCGGCGTGGAGGCCGCCTGGGCGAAGATGGCCCGGCCACCTGCCTGTTGCCAGCTTTGTGCCAGCGCCAGGCATCGCATTACGTGACCGGTGCCGATGCGAGCGCTGCCGTCTGCGCGGATGAGCAAGCTCTCGCGCATCAGGGGACAAATTGCCAGTGGATCACAGAGGTCGGGTTAAACGGATTCAACCCCACGACATCGCCACGGGTTTCGACTATTCGGACAAAGGAGCGTGCCTGCAAGGCTGAGAGCAAGTCGCGATTGTAGTCATTGGCTTCCACATAACGACGCCGCATCAGAGCCAGCAGCGACTCTTCGTGCAATTGCACCACCGGTTCAAAATGGAATACGTCACGGATGTTGCGGCGGTGCTTTGCGAGCGAATCGATGAAGGCGACCGCCGAGGGCAGTTGTTCGAGGGCATGGCACGTAAACGCCACCACCGGCCCCGGCGCGTCGTCCAGCATGACGTACGTGGATTCGTCATAGAAATTGAAGCGGGCCACGCGAATCCGCGGCGTCTGCCGATAGAGCCCGGCGGCCAGCTCGACGGCGTTGGCTGAGTAATCGCCGCCCCGGAAGGTGAGGCCAGGAAAGTGCTGGCTTAGCGTCCACAGGTTATAGCCGTACCCGCAGCCATATTCGACCACGGTGCGGCAATCCGCCAGGACTGGACGAAGGGTCTCTACCAGCAAGGCAGCGGCCTGCTGACGTGCCTCCTGTAATGAGGCTTCGAACAACTCATCGCCAATGGAAATGCACAGCGCGCTCTCCGGGGCGGCTTCGAATTCAAACCGTTTAACTGCCTCGGGATCGGGCAGCGGGGTGGTGGCGTTGTAGAACTCACGGCAGCGGGCGTATTTGTTCTTGTCGTACTCGTGATCCACTTTTTCAACCACGCGGTCGGGCACGGACCACGGCGCCGCGCCCAGGAGCCGGGCTGGCCACGGCGACCACCGGACAACGTCATTCAGGCTAATCGGTTTCATCTCGGGTTTTCTTTGCCAAGCGTGCTCTTGCGAATGAGCGGTGTCAGCGCACGCGGAACACCGGCTGAATCATCGGTCCCTGCAAATGCTGCTCGGGCGAGGGGTCGCTCAGCCAGGCGGCCAGGGTCTTGAAGACTGCCGCATACGCCTCGAGCGTTTCCTCGATGGCGCCATTATCGTGCGCGGCCGTCATATTGTGGGTTACGAGCAGAAGAATACCCCGTTTGACGGTCTCTTGCTGAAAGAGGCTCCGCTCCAGGAAACTATCCTTGCCGCTGGCATCCCGAAACTTGAGCAGGGACCAGACGGGCTGTCCGACGCACACAAACCGGTCAGCCAGCGCGGCCTGCTTGGCCAGCGCGTTGAAGCCGTCCTGCAGGCTCCGTCCGCCGGCTTCCATCTGCGCGAGGGCATCCGTTTGCTCCAGGATGTCCAGCACCTTCATGGCGGCAGCCATCGAGCTGGTCTCGCCGCCCAGGGTAAAGCTGAAGAAGACCTCCTCGAACTCTTTCATGACGTCCGCCCGGCCCACAACGCAGGCGATGGGGAACCCGTTCCCCATAGCTTTGCCGAAACAGGCGAGGTCGGGCGTCACGCCTAAGCGCTTTTGCGCACCGCCCAGACCGAAGCGGAAGCCGGTGCAAATCTCGTCAAAAATCAGCAGCGCGCCGTGCTGGTGAGCGAGACGCTTGACCCCTTTGAGATAACCCGGGGTGGGCTCAATGAAATTCATCGGCTCCATGATAACGGCGGCAAATTCGTCGGCATGCTGTGCCAGGATTTTCTCCAGGGCGACCAGATCGTTATATGGAAACGGGTGCGTCAGCGCGCATACAGCTCCGGGCACGCCGCGGTTGCGCGCCGTCGCGCCGATGTACCAATCCTGCCAGCCATGATAGCCGCAACAGGCGATGCGCTCGCGGCCAGTATAGGCGCGCGCCGCCCGCACCGCGCCGGAGGTGGCATCGGAACCATTCTTGCCAAAACGTGCCATTTCGGCGCAAGGAATCAGCCGGCTGAGCCGTTCTGCCAGCTCCACCTCCATAGGGTGGGGCAGCGAAAAGCTATGGCCCTGGGCGATTTGAGCGGTGACCGCGGCATTCACCTCGTCATGCGCGTAGCCCAGAACGTTGGGCAGCAACCCTTGAACATAGTCCAGGTAGCTGTTGCCATCCACGTCCCACACACGGCAGCCTTTGCCCCTTTGCAGGAAGATGGGAGAAACCCCTTGAACATATTGGGTGTAGCCTTTGCTGAAAGTCTGCGAGCACCCGGGAATGACTTTCCGTGCTCTGGCAAACCAGGCCTGTGATTGCGCTAACGGGGGCTTGGGGGCGGCGCCAGCGGTGGCTTGGTCATAGAGAGTTTTGTAGTAGCCTTCGTTCATGATCGCTTTTCCCTGGAGTTGTCGCAGGTCGGCTCGACTTCGAAGCAACGCCAATACCTCCTGGGCGGTGAAAACAGTGCGGTCGGAAAAGGCCGCATAGACCGAGCGCACAAACCTTAGATCCTCTGGTTCATCAACGGTCCAGCGCTCCTCCGGCGCATGGAGATCCGGCTCCGCTTCGACACTGCAGATACGAAAATGGCCGGAGTAACGCAAGTAGGGAGTGACATGTTCCCGCTCGGTCTTGCGGGTCGCCTCTTTCCACGCGCGCTCCGCCGCGGCAAAAGAGAAGACCTCGACATCCAGGCCGTCGGGAAACGAGCGGATACCTACATTCGAGGCATAATCCGCGCCTTGGGTCTGAAACTCCGCCACGACGCGGTCAAGCACGGCTGGGTCGATTAGCGGACAATCGGCCGTCACGCGCACGATGGTCGAAGCATCGAACGCGCGGGCCGCCTGGTAAAACCGGTCGAGCACGTCCTCCTCGCTTCCGCGGAAACAGGAAAGATGCTGTTTGGCGCAAAACTCGGCCAGGGGATTATCGGTCGCCAGGTTCGAGGTGGCCACGATCACTTCGTCAATGCTGTGGGCTTGGCGCACGCGCTGGACCACGTGCCAGACCATTGGTTTACCTGCGATGTCGGCCAGCACTTTTCCCGGCAATCGCGTGGAAGCCATGCGGGCTTGGATGATGGCAACGACAAACATAAAAAGTCAGGAAGCGCGCGGGGGCCAGCGGCGCGGATCGACCACCTCGCCGACGTCCTCCGGCCAGAGCGCCGTCCAAGCCGAATGAACTTCCGGGCTTAAACTCGGGAGCTGGAAAAGATGACAGTCCTCTTTGGCCTGCTCAAGGGTTTCCGCTCCGATAATCACCCGCGCCTCGGGCGCCATTTGACCAACGTAATCGAGCGCAAACCGGCGCCGGTCCAACTGCCGCTCGGCGCAGAAGCGTGCATAGGCCGCGACCCCCTCCACGGCGGCGGGCACCGTTCGCGCGACGGCTTCCAGGGGCATCAGCGCCAGCCCTTGCAGGAAGACGCTACGTATAAAAACGGACTTCCCTAAGGCGCGCGCCCGTTCGAAAACGCCCGCCCGCTCCATTTGCCGATCAAAAACATTGGCAGGAACCTGGACCAAGTCCAGCCCTTCCTGCCCCAGCGCTTGCAGGGCTCGTTCTGGGGCATAGATCGACACCCCGAAGCGGCCCACCAATCCGTCTGCTTTGAGTCCGGCTAGGTTCCGGCCCAACCCCCGCTCCCAATCATCCAAGAGCTGTTCGCGGTGCAAGAGCAACCCCCACAAACCGGGCACGCGCAGGCGTTCTAGCGAACCCTCAACGCTCTGGCGCACAGCCTTCGCGTCAAAATCCCCCGGCCGCAGATCCAACTTGGTAATCACCTTCGCCTGCGCGCTGACCCCCAGTTCCGCCAAGGCCCGGCCTAAGGCAGACTCACTGTCGCCGTAAGCCTGCGCGGTATCAAAAAAACGGACGCCGTGATGCCACATCGCCGCCATCAGGGCCGTGGCGGCGCTGGCATCCGGCCGGCCGGTGCGGTTGGCCACGCCGTAAGCCATGCCCAGTTGCGCGGTGCCCAGGACCAGGCGGGCGCAGGGGCTGCTCAGGTCGCAAACAGGGTTGGGCTCGCTACTCATAACTCCGTTTCGCAGTCCGGAATCTGCCTGGAACGCATCTTATGGTACTTTCCCAAGATTCTCGACGGTTTCATAGCCAGCCTGGAGGCGCTTGCGCAATAAAAAGATTTGCGAACGCTCTGTTGACGCCGCGTCGTGCCGCAGTTCTCCCGTGCCGTGGTGGAACGGAATACAGGCGATCAGGTCATAGAGGTTGGTTCCGAGAAAGACCTCTGCGTAATTCTGTTTATAAGTCCACACCCCCTGGCCCGGCAAGTGGTGATAGTTTACCCGTTGCGGGCGAGCAGGAAGAAAATCCCCAATCATCAAATAACCCCCGTCTTGCAGGACGCGGTCCAACTCGGCGGCGGAGCGCAGCAGACAGGCCCGATCAATCCAGTGAAACACGAAATGGACGATGACCAGGTCGAATTCCGCTGCTTCCAGCCCGGAGAGTTGGGCGGCGGTGCCGCGCAGGAACCGCACCGCCGGATGCCCCGCCTGGCCATTGCGGATCGCCTCTGCCGATGGTTCAACGGCTGTAACCGGACAATGAAAACGGCGATGAATCTCCTGGAGGCGGTAGCCGTTGCTGGCCCCGACTTCCAACACCTTCTGCGGGACCAATTTTGTCAGACTAAGCACCCGTATTACGGGGTCATCTATTAGGGACCCCACCGAGTCGAGAAAGGCTCGGTTGCGCGCAAACCAGTGGTCGCCTTCGTTCTTCAGGAAGATTTCGTCCTGAGTCATGGCTTTGTGACCAAGTTGCGCACAGCGACGACGACGTGTTCTGTTTCCTCCGCACTCAGGCCGGCGTACAGCGGCAGACTCAGGGACCGCTGGTAACAGTTTTCGGCCACCGGGCACTTCCCCCGGCCATAGCCATAGGTCTGGCGGTACCAGGGTTGAAGATGGACGGGAATATAGAGCACCTGGGTGCCGATACCGGCCTGGCGCAGTTCGGTCATGACCTGCGTCCGGGTCTTGCCCAACGCGGCAAAGTCGATGTGCAGAGTATAAAGATGCCAGGAAATGTGCTCGCGGTTGGCGGGCTGCCGCAAGCTGGGAGTAACCACCCCCGGCAAGCTAGCAAAAGCCACATTATAGCTGGCGACGATCTGGCGGCGCCGGGCAATAAAGCCGTCCAGCCGGGCCAACTGTGACAATCCGAGCGCACATTGGATATCGGTCAGACGGTAGTTGTAACCCAGTTCCTGCATTTCATAGTACCACGGGCCGTGCTCGGCGAATGCCGGTTCGCCGTCTGCCGCCAGGCCCACGAATCGCTGCCGCTCCACCCCGTGGGAGCGCAAGCGCCGCGCCTGCTCGGCCCAGGTGGCGTTATCGGTGACCAGCGCGCCGCCCTCGCCTGTGGTCATCGTCTTGACGGGATGAAAGCTGAACGTGGTGATGTCCGCCCACGGATGTCCGCCGAGCGGCCACAACCGCCCCTCGTGGAGAAATCCCCCGCCCACACCGTGGCAGGCGTCTTCGATTACCACGGCCCCGCGTTCCCGCGCAATTCTGGCAATAGCCGGCATATCGCACGGTTGGCCGGCATAATCCACAGCTACCACCGCCCGGGTATCCGCACGCCAGTTCCGCTTCAGCGCTGCCGGGTCGAGGTTATAGGAGACTGGATCAATGTCGGCAAAATCAGGGGTTGCGCCCACAAAGGCAGCGCAATTGGCCGAAGCCAGGAAGGTATTAGGCGAGGTCACGACGCGCATCCCCGGCCCTAAACCGGCCACGCGCATGGCCAAGTGAAGCGCCGAGGTCGCGCTGTTCACTACGACGGCCTGTTTCGCCCCAACCCGCGCCGCCAGGCGACGCTCGAACTCTTCCACCTTCGGCCCGCAGGTCAGAAAATCGGAGCGGAGCACTTCGACTATCGCGGCAATGTCCTCCTCGCTGAGGCTTTGACGCCCGTAAGGAATCAGTTTCATGTCTCCACCATGGCCCGGAGTTCCTCAAGGGTGAGGAAGTGAGGATTGGTGCCGGAATTGTATTCAAACCCTTCGGCGACGGGCTGGCCGATTTCACCCAGCCGATTCTTGGAAAAATCCACCTTCTCGTTAAAGCTGATGCTGGGCTGGATGACATAATGGTCGGCAAACTTGAGCGTGCGGTGAGCGTCATCCAACGGGCACATCACTTCATGGATCTTCTCGCCGGGCCGGATGCCAACCACCCGGGTTGGCAGCTTCGGCGCGACCGCCTGTGCCAGATCTGTGATGCGGATGGACGGAATGCTCGGCACGAACAATTCCCCGCCGTGCATGCGCTGGAAGCTCTGCAGCACCACCTCCACGCCGTGCTCCAGCGTAATCCAAAAGCGCGTCATGCGCGGGTCCGTGATCGGCAGCTCCGCGGCGCCGTCGCGCACCAGCTTTTGGAAGAACGGCAGCACCGAGCCGCGCGAGCCGACCACATTGCCGTAGCGCACGACCGCAAAACGCGTCCGGTGCCCGCCGGCAATGTTGTTGCCCGCCACGAAGAATTTGTCCGAAACCAGCTTGGTCGCGCCGTAAAGGTTGATGGGGTTGGCCGCCTTGTCGGTAGAGAGGGCGATGACTTTCTCCACCTCATTTTCAATAGCCGCGGCAATGACATTCTCCGCGCCGTGGATGTTGGTCTTGACGCATTCCATGGGGTTGTACTCGGCGGCGGGCACTTGTTTGAGCGCCGCCGCGTGGATCACATAATCCACCCCGCGCATCGCGACCCGCAACCGCTCATAGTCCCGCACATCCCCGATGAAATAACGCATGGCGGGCCCGTTCCACTTCTGTTGCATCTCGAACTGCTTGAGCTCATCCCGGGAATAGATGATGAGCTTGCGCGGCTGGTGCCGGGCGAGCAGGACCTGGACGCAAAGCTGTCCAAAAGAGCCCGTGCCGCCGGTGATGAGGATAGCTTTATCTTTAAACACGTCGCCCCAAGCTTGATCGGTCCTGCGGTTTCTTGTCAAGCGGAGAGCCAGCACCAGAGATTCCGGTTTTGGGGCGAAGGGAGGCGCTCAATCTCAACCGGGCCAAGGTGTCCAAACCTGAGTCAAAAGGATTCCAGAGGTTGCGTAAGTTGACACCCAACCCCCGCTCAGGAAACCCCTCTTGAATAAGTCTTCAGGGCAGCAATGCCGCAAGTCGGCCACCGGTCTATCAGTGGAAACCATTGAAAACAGGCGCCTTGTCGGTGGAACGCACCGCGGGGTTTCCTCCCCTGGAAGCGAGGGCGCCTCACGCCCCAGGAGTTGCTCGTCCCCAATGCCACCCGCTTGGCAACCGTCTTGCGTTAGCGGAGAGCGATATGTTGCTCAAAATTGGTCTTCTGGATCGTGTGTGGCGGGCGGCTCGCGTAATGATCCTCTCCAGCGGTCTCGCCGCTCTTGTTCCATT
>OCTA010002967.1_pt1 | contig 15204 bp, 2 predicted proteins | sample 1538991 | NCBI WGS metagenome assembly OCTA01 (sample SAMEA3539302, study PRJEB22396) | soil metagenome | biome: tundra; feature: field; material: soil | place: USA | collected 2010-05 | depth 0.15 m | reverse complement strand
AACTCTTGATGACGTCATCCTTGCGCCCCACAAACCAGAAGTACCCGTCGGCGTCGCGGGTGGCGCGGTCGCCCGTAAGATACCAGTCACCCCGGAAGTGGGTCGCCATCTCCGCCGGGTTCAGCCAATACTCGCTGAACAGGCCAAGCGGGCGGTGCGGCTTCACGCGCACGGCCACTTCGCCTTCCTCGCCCGCGCGCACTTCCTGCAAGTGTTCATCCAGCAGCGCCACGGTGAACCCTGGTGTGGCCTTGCCCATCGAACCAGGCCGCACCGCGTGGCCCAGTGAGCGGAAGTTGCCGACGAGCACGACGGTTTCCGTCTGGCCGTAAGCTTCATACAGCGTCAGGCCAGTGGCCTCGCGCCACAGGCTCAGTACCTCCGGGTTGAGCGGCTCGCCCGCGCTGACGCAATGCCGCAGATGCGGGAAACGCCAGCCCGACAAGTCCTGCCGCACAATCAGCCGCAGCGCCGTGGGCGGCGCGCACCACGTCGTAATCGGGAATGCCGCCAGCGTCTTGAGCGCCAGCACAGGGTCGAACTTGCCCGGAAGGTCCAGCGCAAAGACGCATGCGCCCATCTGCCAGGGGCCATAGAAGCTAGACCACGCGGCCTTGGCCCAGCCCAAGTCAGACAAGTTCCAGTGCACATCCTCGGGCCGCAGATCCAGCCAAAGCTGTCCCGTGACGCGATGGCCCAGTCCATAGCTGGCCTGCGTGTGTACCACCATCTTGGGATTGCCGGTCGTGGCGCTGGTGAAGTAGATCATCGCCGGATCGTCGCTGCGGGTCCGCTCGCCGCGGAAGCCGGCGTTGGCCTCGCGCACGCCGCGGTCGAAATCCATCCAACCTGGCCGCTCACCGCCCACTAGCAAACGCGTCCCCTTAAAGGCGCCAACCTTTGCCGCCCCGTCCTGGTTCGTGATGGCCGCGCAGACGCGGGCACTCTCCAACCGGTAGGCGACGTCTCGCGCCGTGAGCAACAGCGTGGCCGGCACGGGAACCGCGCCCAACCGGACGAGACCCAGCATGGCAATCCACCATTGCGGCACACGCGGCAGCATGATCAGGACGCGGTCCCCGGGCCGGATCCCACTGGAACGTAGGAAATCCGCCGCCTGGCAACTCAGCGTCGCCAATTGCCTGAAACTAAGCTTCTGTTCCGCCCCGGTCGCGGCATTAACGCACCAAAGGGCAGGAGCCTCCGGGCGCTCCCGGGCCCAGCGGTCGATCACATCGGTGGCAAAGTTGAAGTAGAGAGGCGCTTCGGGCGCTTCCGGGTTCGCACAGTGCATTGATAACATGGATAGCGGGATGCGCGTCCGAAGTAAAGCAAACCGTATGGACCTCGCGGACTCAGCACCCAGCCGGCGACGAGTGTGCTGCTCGCTTGAGGTAAGGGTGATATTACGATGGGGCTTCGATGGTGCTTCGATGGTATTTCGATGGGTCTTCGAAGGAATTCAGGGGTTTTCCGCTCTTTGCCTCCCCTCCCTGCTGCCCGCCCACCCTCCATTTCTGTCTTCTGCCTTCTGCCTTCCTGCAGCCCGCACTGCTGGCAGGCCCGCCGCCTCGCTCATTTACTCCATTCGCTCCCCTTATGTAACCCATGTAGCTCTTTTGAAATACCTGCTTGCACTCTTCCATCAGGAGAGTAAAACAGCACACATGGAGAAAGGGCCAATGAGGCTTTCTCCCCGGAAATCAGAATGTGTTATGAAAACCTCCTTCAAAGGGCTGCTGCCACTGCTGCTGCTGGCGCTGCCCGCCGTAATGCAAGCTCAATTCAATTACATGGATAACGGCGACGGCACGGCCACCATCACGGAATACACCGGTGCCGGCGGCGCGGTGATCATCCCCGGTACGGTCCTTATTGACGGCCTCATCCTGTCGGTTACCAGCATCGGGGACGAGGCGTTCCAAGGCTGCTCTCGCTTGACCAGTGTCACGATCACCAACGGCGTCACCTGGATTGGGGATGGGGCGTTCCTGGGCTGCGCCGGCCTGACCAAAGTCACGATGGCGAACAGCATCACCAACATCGGCAAGGCGGCTTTCGCGTACTGCGCCAGCCTGGCCAGCATCACCCTCCCCAACAGCGTCACGAGCATTGGGGCCGGGGAGTTCGGATACTGCGGCAACCTGACGAGTGTTACGATTCCCAACAGTGTCACCAGCATCGGGGACGAGGCGTTCAATTCCTGTGCCAATCTGGTCGGCGTCACCATCCCCGACAGCGTCACCAGTATCGGGGTCGCGGCGTTCGAATACTGCGTCAACCTGGGGAGCGTCACTATCCCCAGCCACGTCACCCGCATCGGGGACAATGTATTCTCTGGCTGCACGAGCCTGAAGGGAGTCTATTTCAAAGGCAGCGCGCCTACCCCAAGTCTGTATATGTTCTCCGGTGTCAGTAATACAACCCTCTATTACTTGCCGGACACCACCGGCTGGTACACCCCGTTTGGGGGTCGTCCGGCGCTGCTGTGGAATCCGCAGGTGCAGACCAGCGGCGCCAGCTTCGGCATGCGGATGAACCGGTTTGGGTTCACCATCACCGGCACACCCGATATCCCCGTCGTGGTGGAAACCTGCACGAGCCTGGCCAATTCCACTTGGTTTCCGGTGGGCACGAACACCCTCACCGGCGGCTCGTCCTATTTCAGCGACCCCCAATGGGGAATCGCTCCCCGCCGTTTCTACCGCCTCCGCTCGCCGTGAGGCAAGGAGATCAGAAGCAACAACACGAAAGGACAATACATGAAACCAGCAAGCTCGATTGTGAGAGCCGCCTGCCCGAAGACGACGGCCGCGGCGCCCCATTCATCCGCACCACGAGCCGCCGAATGGGAAACGCTGGCCGTAAGAGCAGAATCTTGAGATTCTTATTCCTGTGTTAGTCCTTGATAGAGATCAGGCCTGGGGGCTTGACGGGTTCGCAATCGAAGTGCCTGTGCAGACCCGGGTGTTGGCCCGCACCGTGCCACCGCCGCACTCAAATCCAGATCGCACCGCATATTGGATTATGGAGGAACGGTATGAAGCGTGGGTTGACCCGCATGACGGCAATGCGAGCATCCCAGCGCCGCAACCCGGCATGAAGTTGCTGATCTGATGAGGGATGGAATCACCCAGCGTTTACCCGCCAGGAACCGCCGTGACCTTCTCGGTCGCCACAGAAGCGAAGGCCGGGGATGGGGCATCCCCGGCCTCTGCCTGATTCTGTCTAATGCTTAGCGGACGCGCGTCCGCCAAGACTGGTCAGGGCACCGGCTCGAGCACGAGCCGATAGAACTCGGCGACCGAGGTCGAGACCACCGCCTGGTACTGCCCGCCTACAATATTGACCACCGCGGGCGAAGGCGTCCAGGCGCCCGATGCCACGCTCGCCCTCTGCCACAGCGCATAGCCGCCAATGGAAGACGGCCAACTGAGCAGGACCGTGGTGGGGCTCGTCAGTTGGGCCGAGAGCATAGGCAGGGGTATGTAGTCAAAGTTGCTTACGCGCTGACTGGAGACGGTGCCGCCATCGGCCCCGGTAAAGCCGACGTAGGCCGTATCGGCTCCCAGCAGGGCTGGAATTGAGCCAACACTCAGAACCGTGCTGTAGGAGCTGAGAGTGGTTTCATCGTAGAAGGTCAGAGAAAGCTGTCCATCGGCGTAAAGCACCGTGACGTCGATCAGATCGCCGCTGGCGAGATTGACCGAGGTGGCGGGGGTATAAGGTCCTCCCGTCACGCCGTTGGCGCGGAATGCGTACCCCACAGTATTCGCGCTGTAGATGTTCAATTCCAATCCCACGCTGGGCGTGATGCCGGCGAAGCCCAGGGATCCGCCGACAGCGCCCAGAGCCGCGGTGCCCCGGGTGTCATTCTGCAAAACGAACGTGACACCGTCAGCCCCGCCGACGCCAACATCCTGGTAGGTGAAGAAGGCTTCGAAGGCGCCAACGTACTGCGGATAAGCGTAGAAACTGCTCCGGGCCGAGCTGCCTGTTCCCACGGTCAGCGTCAGAACATTGTTGCTGTAGGTGGGCGGGCTGGTGGTGGGGTTGGCGTTGATCGACCAACCGGCGCCGTTCGTATTGAAGGTCGGCCACAGGTTCACCAGGGTCGTCCCGACCAGGGTGTTGGTCGAGCCGTACAGGTTCGTGACGGTGCAGTAGAATGGATTGGACCCTGGCCCCGGCAAAAACGTGTAGGTCGTGTTCGTTGCTCCGGCAACAGGTGTTCCGTTCAGCGTCCACTGGTAAGCCAGCGGCGGGGCCCCCGCCGCCCCGACGGTAACAGTCACCGGACGGCCGGCATACACGATGGCATTGGTCGCCGGTTCTTGGGTGATACTGGGCGGCTCATGGGCAGCGGAGTAGTGCACAGCGACTTGAGCGGCACTCAAGGCGTAATTGTAAAGTGCCACTTCGTCCATCGTCGTATTGAGGGGCTGTTGGGTGTACGAGGTATCGGCGCTGGTCCTCGACCGGGAACCGATCGCTACCGGCAAGATGGTGGGGGCCAGAAGGCCAGACCCCGGCGTGACCGTGCCCGTGCCTTGCAGCACGCCGTCAACGTACAGGGCCATCGTGCCGTTGGTTTCGTTGCAAACCCCGACCAGATGATGCCAGAGTCCGTCAGGCCGCGCGGTCACGCCGGTGTTGGCGTTCGGGGCAGCAGCATTCCCCGCGGTGCGCATGAAGAAGCGGAAGAGACCGCCATTGCCGTTGTCCAGGCAGAACTGCTCGCCCCCGGAGCCGTAGCCCAGGGTGACGAAGCCCGCACCGACGTTCGGCTGGGTCGTCGCAGCCTGAACCCAGGCTTCGATCGAGAAGGCCGCATTGGCGCCCTGCCCGGAGAAGTCGATTCGAGGAACACCGTTCCCAAGGTCCTCGACCGCGCAACTGTAATTGGTGACGTCGTTCATGCCAAACCCGGCAGCGGTGTCCGCATCCGCCGGGCTGAAGCCCGGCAAGCCGTTGGTGGCGCTGTAGTAGAGGGTGTTGTGGCCGCCAACGTAATCATTCGCGGTGGACGAAAAGAGCGGCTCATCCAGCCGCCAGTAGGCGATAGGATTATCCGCCAGCACCACATGCGCGTAGTTATCGGTTGGCTGCGCGATGCCCGTGACGGTGGCGGTGCTGCTCGAGATGGTGGTGCCGGTTCCAAAGGTGTTGCTGATCGTGCAACTGTAGGTGTGCGCGTTCATCAGCGCCGGGAACGTGTAGCTCGAAGCGGTTGCCCCCGCCACTGGCCCCCCGTCCTGATACCATTGATAGTAGAATGGCGCGCTACCCTGGACACCGACGGAATAGGTGACGAGCACGTTGCTATACACGGTCAGGTTCAAGGGTGCGAGATCCGCGATCAGATTCGGCGGCCCCTGCGCCACATGGAACGTAACCGTGCCGCTTTGGGCAAAACCGTAGGCGTTGGAGACCATCAGGTAATACGAATGCCCATCATTGGCCGCGATGGTGACATTGCTGATGACCAGCGTGGCGTTCGTTGCATTCGGCACCGCCGTCGGACCACCCTGGTCATACCATTGGTAGGTGAACGGCGCTGTACCGGTGATCGTGACCGGGATAACGGCGGTCGCGCCTTCGTTGATATTGGTGTCGGCGCGCGGCTGGACGGTGATGGTTGGCGCGAAGCCCATCGAGGCGTAGTGGTTGGAAACCTGGAGCGACGAGAGCGGGTAGTTATACACCGCCACTTCGGCGATAAATCCGTTCCAGTTGAGGTTGTAATCGGTCGCCGCGGTTGACTTGCGCGCGCCGATCGTTATGGGTTCAGACGTACTTAGCAGCCCGTCAAAGGGGGTGATGGCGGCCGTGGCATTCTGCAAGCCGTCGATGTAAATAGACACGAGGCTGTTTGTCTCGTTGCAAACCCCGACGACGTGATGCCAGAGGTTGTCGTTCCCGCGCGTGCCATTGGCATTTTTATTCACGCCGCCTGCATTGCGGACGTAAAAGCGGAAGTTGCCGCCGTTGCCGTTGTCCAGGGCGAACTGCTCCCCGCCGCCGCCGTAGCCTTTGGCGACAACGCCGTCGCCAGAGGTTTGGTTCGGTCCTTTGACCCAGCACTCCACAGAGAAGTTGGCGGCGCTGTTGGTGACCGCCGCAAACGAGACGTTTTGAATGCCCGTGACCAAGCTGTCGAAGGTGCTGTAACTGCCGAACTGAGCAGAGCCCGCGGTCGGGGCGCTGTTGATGAACGGTTGGCCAATCACGACGTTCTGATAATAGCCATTGTGAGCCCCCGCGTAATCGACCGCCACGGTGCCATTGTTGCCGGAGCCGTTGTCCGGGCTTTCATTGAGCCGCCAGTAGCCAACGGGCTTGTCGGCCATCACTGCCAGCGAATACGTGGCCGGCGCGCTTGGCCACGGCTGGACTGTCACCGATACCGCGGTGCTGGTGGCCGTGGAGAGGGCGTTGCTGGCCAGGCAGGTGTAGCTGGCGCTGACCTGGGCGTTCGTGAGGGTGTAGCTGGTGTTAGTCGCACCGGCGATGAACACGCCGTTGGATCGCCAATAGTAGAAGAGCGGCACGGTGCCGGCAGCGGTCACCGACATTGTGGCGGACCCGCCGGCATATAGGAAGATGCTGGTCGGAGAAGGCTGCACGGTAATGCCCGGGTTAGTATAAACTGTCACCGTTGCGACGGCGCTGGTGGCCGCGCCGGAGGTGTTGGTCACCACGAGGTAATAATTGCCTGAATTCGTTCCGTCAGTGCTCGTGAAGATCAGGCTGCTGGCAGTTTGGCCGCCGACGGCCACCCCGTTCTGGTACCACTGGTAGCTCAGAGTCGTGCTGCCGCCGGTCCCCGTAACGTTGGTGTAAGCCGTGCCGCCGTTCACGTTTGCGGACACGGGTTGTTGCCAGAAGTAAGGCTTGATCCCGGCAGCGGCATAGATCTGTTGGATTTGCGCTGTGGTCAAATTGGTGTTGAAGAAGGCCACCTGGGCGATACTTCCGTCAAAGCAGCGGGCTCCTGCCCCCATGTACTGGGGGTCAGCGCCCAGGATGACATCCAGTGCCGAGCCGGCGATCGAGGCGGTCGATGTGTTCGTCAGGGCGAGCCTGCCGTCCAGATAGAGGTAGTCCCCATTGCCACCGAGCACCCCGGCGGCGAAATGCCAGTTGCCGTCATTCAGCTCGAAGCCGTTGGCTGCCGCGTTAGGAATGGTCTGGGTAAGCTCGGTGCCGGGCCCGGGGTTGAAACGGTTCAAGCCGTTGTTGTCGTAAGCCAGCCGCCACGACGAGTCGGTGTGCCCGAGAATGTTTTGGAACCGGGCATTGGCATCGGATGGATTGGGCTTGAACCAGGTCATCACTGTCAGTTTCTGGCCCGTGCCCCTGGGATCGAACACTGTCGGAAGGACATTGCCGCCGATTTCCACCCCGGAGTTGATGCCGTTCATGGCCACGGAGTTGTTGCCCGAGCCGAAGCCCGCGCCGGAGGGGCCGGGCAGACCCGGCTGGGTCATGGGCAGATAGCTGCCGTTGGCGGCGGAACCCAAGCCGCTGTAATTGGTCGCTACCGGCAGCACACCCCGGTTGACTGGCGTGAACGGCTGCTCATCCAGCCGCAGATAAATGATGGGACTGTTAGCGAGGACCGCGCTTTTGTAATCACCGCCCGCGGAAGTGTAGTGGGTATAAACATCTGACTGCGAAAGGGCCGTGTTGTAAATCGCCACCTCATCGACTCTCCCAGGGAACAATCCGCCGTTAATCACCGGACCGCAACCGATGAGCAGAGGTGAAATGGTGTCCGGAACAAAGAGCAATCCGGCGGTGTTGGTCCAATTGGAGATAAGAGTCCTGTGGCCTGTCGTCGGAACACTTCCGTCCACGTACAAGTATTCGTCGGTGCCGTCGAAAGTGGCCACCAAATGATGCCACTGGTTGGTGGCGGCGTTTACGCTGGCCGTGAGGTCGGAGTAGCCAGTGGCTCCGGAGCCACCGACCGCAGTCGTGCCGTTTGTGTTGTAAAGGTCAAAGATATAATTGACGCCCGCTTGTCCCAGGAAAAAGCCCGCCGCCACGTTGTTGTAGCCGACGTTGGCCCGGCCCTGAATGGCGGCCCGGCCCTCGCTGACTATGCCAAAGGTAGCGGTGTTAGTGATCTGGGACGGGTAAACCCAAGCCTCGATGGTGAAGGGCGGCTGAATGGTGATGGAAGGATTGGCCACCCCGTTGGTGAAGCGAGGGAAGACCACATATTGGCCGCCGGCCCCGGTGGTCATGGCGGTGTCCCCATCCCCCGTGGTAGCGCCCACGGTATGAGCGATGGCGGTGGAGTTGGCCGGGCTGAAGGTATTGTCCAGGCCGGCGTAATAAGTTTCATAGATGCCATGCGTGCCCACGGCACCCAGGGAGCCAAGGTTGGTCGCGATATAATACGTTTGCGGAGGCACAACCGTTTCATTGAGCGGCCAGTAACCCATCAGGTTGGCCGGAGCGGCGGCTAATACCGCCTGCGCGTAAGGGTTGGAGGGCAACGCCGGCACCGTCAGCGTGGCGACGCTGCTGGTCACCGACCCAAAGGAACTGCTCAGCACGGCGAAATATGTGCCGGCCTGACCGGGCGCCACAGGGTTGAATACCAGGTTGCCGGTTCCCGAGCCGGAAATGGCACCGGCATCTGTGACCAGCGTTGCGCTTCCGGGTGTGCCCAAATACCATTGGTAACCCACCGTTCCGCTACCTCCGCCCCGGACAATGAGTGTCGCGGCATAGCCGGCGCCCATCGTCACGGAGACGGGCTGGTAGGAGATGTACGGCGGCATAGCGGCAGCGTAATACAGATTCGAGACCGTCGTTGCGTCCAGGGCGTTGGTGAAATAGGCAACATGCGCGACGCTGCCGGCAAAAGAACGGTTGTTGTTTACCTGCGTGTAATCCGGGGCACTACCGATCATGACGTCTCGAGAGGGCGAAGGGTTGTTCGTGTTCATCGCGGTCATGGAGGCAATCCGGCCATCCAGGTACATGTAATTGCTGGTGCCGTCAGACACGCCGACCTCCATGTGCCACAAGCCATCGTTCAGCAGGAAACCGTTGGTGGCCGCGTTCCAGATATTGGCAAACAGGGCTTCGTTCGCGGTGCCGTCCCAATAGCGAGTGCCGGACTCCGTGCCGAAGGCTAATCGCCAGCCGGTATCACCCCGGCCAATGATGTTCTGAAATCTGGTCTTGCAGTCCGCCGGGTTGGCCTTGAACCAGGTGACGACGCTGATGGGCGGTCTGGGTCCAGCGATATTAGTCGCCGGCAGCAAAGAGGGCGCGATATTGGTCAGGTTGCCGCCCAGCCCGACGTCGATCCCCGCGTACATCCCATTGAAAGCCACGGCATTCGTGAGCGATCCGAACCCGCTGGAGGCCGGACCGGCGGTGGTCGGCAGCGCTCCTGGCAGGAAATAGCCGTTCACGACCGTGCCCAGGGTGCCGTAGTTGGTCGCGACCGGCAGGCCGCCTGCGGCAGCAATCGTTGCCAGCGCAGTTCCATTTGGCACGCTGAACTGCGCATTCGGCGTCGGTTCGTCCAGGCGGACATAAATGGTCGGATTGTTAGCCAGAACGGCTGCCTTGTAGCCACTGTTCTGGCTGGTGTAGTGGTTCTGAATCTGTGATTGCGTCAGCGCGTTGGTATAGATCGCCACTTCATCAATTCTGCCTTGGAACGGACTGGCCGGGGGATTGGCCAGCACGCCGCCGATCAGCAGCGGATCCCTTAAGTTCGGCTCGTAATAGTGGCCGGCGTTGTTCGGGACATAGCCGGAGGTTCCCGGCGAGGCCGGATTGCCATTGACATGCCCATTGGTCAACGCCGGATAAAGCTGGCCGTTGATGTACAGGGCCAGGGTCGAACCGTCGAACGTGGCTGCCAGGTGCACCCAGGTGTTATTCGCGTAAGCGGAGTTCGTAACGTCCATCTCCAATTGCACGCTGCCGCTGTTGTTAAAGATAGCGATAAAGGGGCCGCTGTTGACCTGCCCGAGCGAAAACCCCGAGGCCGCGCTCACAAACCCGGGGGCGGCTCCATAGTCCGTTACCCGGCCTTGGCTGAGAATGCATGTGAACGAACCGGCGTTGTAGTTGGTCGGGTACACCCAGGCCTCGACCGTGAAGGGCGCCGTGATGGTCACCCCCGGATTAGCCCGCGGCCAGACCACGTATTGGCCCATGGTTCCACACCACACGGCGTTATCTCCGTCGTCCGCCGTGGCTCCGGCAACGTGGGCGATAGTGTTGGTGAAGTAGAAGTTAGTGGTGTTGATGGACTGCCACCACATGCCGTATTGGCCGTTGGCGGCGGCTCCCAGCGTGCCCAGGTTGGTCGCATAGCAGGTTGGCGGCGCAACTGTCTCCTGCAACGGCCAGTAGGCGACGGGTTGCGGACTCAACGACATGAGGGTGTTGGAGTAATCCGCTTTGGCGGTCGGCCCGGCTATAACGGCCAGAATCGCAGTAGCGGAGACGATGACGGATTTTAGGTATTTCATGCTTTTTATCGGTTGGGATTGAAACAGGTTCAGCGTCTGAGGTTTGATCATGCGAGTTGATATTGCTCCCTTTTGTTCTGCACTTCCTGGCAGAATTGGCTCTCTCGTTGATATGGCTATTGTGGCGCTCACCATAATCCAGTGCGATGATACTCTTATCCCGTTTTGGAACAATAAGAATAATGTATCTTCTTTGGTAGTTTTGTATCCTGCACCCCTGGATCAGGCTACGGAACCAGGACCAGCCAGTAGAACTGCTCGCCGGTCAGCGGCGTGATGGTGTCCTGGTTGGCTCCGCTCAAGGGAGCGGCAAGACGAACGCGACAGCGCCCAGGCCCGCCCCAGCCCGGTGTGGCGTCATTGCACTCCCCTCGGGACCGTGCCCCTTTGAATACTCAAGTGGCAGAACACTCCACTCAAAGACGAGGGCCGGGCAAAGCGCCCGGCCCTCGCGTGTTTAGTTTAGAATGGCTTCCGCCTGCTTACGGGAGAAGCTGGAGGCGGAAGTAATCCGAGCCAGTTTGTGGCGACGTAGTAACCTGGACCGTGCCCGTGTTCGGATCGCCAATCAATTGCCACGGGGCAGTCGAAAGCGACCACACTGCTGTTGGTCCAAGGGTTGGCGAGGACAACAGGTAGGCGCCGGTTTTAGCGGGCCAGGAGAACACGATGTTGCCGCCCACGATTTGAGCGTTCAACTTAATCGGGACTGCCGCCGCATTGCCCCACGAAAAAACCTGGGTGGATGAGACGCCGCCATCGGCGCCGGTGAACCCGACCCAGGCGGTGCTGGCGCCTAAAATAGACGGGAGATTCACCGTGTAATTAGTGGTGACGGACAAACCAGTGACGGTGTCTTTGAAGGTAGCACTCAAAGTCGTGCCGTTGTAGTTGACGTTAACCAGGATCGCATTGGTATTGCCGCCCACGTTAACGTTAGGCAGCAAGGAAGCGTAGGGTCCGGCGGGCGTTGCGCCGTTTTGGAAGCTGCTAATGCCCCCGGTGTTGTTGGCGTAGATGTTAAACGCCAGACACCAACTAGGGGTGAGGCCGCTGTAGCCCAGGCTGCCGCCACCGCCACCATAGGCGTTTACGGCCTGATTCTGGATGCAGAACGTGGCGCCATCGGCACCGCCGGCGCCGCTCACGTCCTGATATGTAAACGCGATATTGAACGCGGCAATGTTCTGTTTGGTGGTCAGGAACGCGGAGCGAGCGGTGCTACCCAAGCCCGCGGTGAGCTGGACGCTATTGTTGGCCAGGATCGGCACCGTCGTGCCTTGCAGCGACCAGGTCGAAGGGTCGGAACTCGCGGTGAAGAAGGAACCGCTGTTGGTGACCACGTCGAGTGCGTCCGCCATGCTGGTGGCGGGGGGGCTTTGTTGCCCGGTCACAATGACCGTGTAGCTAGCGGTGTCCGAGGCGGCCGCATAGCCGATGGTCAGGGTGTTGCTGTGCGAGCCGCTGGTCCGATAATCATCGGAAATGTTCGCGTTGTTCTTCTGCCATTGATAAGTAAACGGCGCAGTGCCGCCGGGAACGATATGCAATTGAATGATATGTCCCAGGTAAACCGTCTGCGAGGAGGGCAGATCTTGAATGAACTGAGGTGCTCCGCCGTACACAATCAGTTGCACGGGAGCGCTGGTAACCGAGCCGAATTGGCTCGTCGCAACGACCTGATAGAAGAAGCCGGACTGGGAGGACGAGGTGTTGAACGTCATGTTCGAGGAGGTCTGGCCGGAAAGCAGAGCGATCGGATTGGCGCCGTCCGACTGCCACCACTGGTACGTGAGGGTGCCCGGTCCGTAAGCAGCGGAGTAAAAGTTGACGAAAACGTTTTCGGCAATGGTCACATTCGTCGGCTGCAAGGTGATGAGCGGCGGACGCTGCGCCGCAAAGAAGTGGGTGAAGACCTGGCTAGCCGTCAGGGCTGACGGATAGATGGCAACGTCATCAACCTTCCCGGCCCACTGGTTGTCATACGTGGCCACCAGGGTGGATTTCCGCGAGCCGATCGTCATTGGCAGGGGTTGCGCAATTATCCCGGCGTTGTTGGAGATAGTGCCCGAGCCGGCCAGGAGCCCATCGACATACAGGTACATATTACCGTGGGACTGATCGCACACACCTACCAGGTGATGCCACGCGGCGTAACCGGTGACTGGATCTGATGGCTTAACCGTGCTTTGCGCCTGGTACCCCTGGCCAAAGAAGTCGCGCACGAGGAACCGGAAGGCCCCGCCGGTGACATCGATCGCGTATTGTTCCGTGCCGGTGCCCGTGCCGATGTTGAGAATGCCGTTGACGCCCTTGGCCAAAATCGCAGGTTGGCCTGATGCAGGCGTTATGCCATAAACCCACGCCTCGATTGAGAAGGCGGCGGCACCGGATGATCGAGAGAAGTCCACGTCATTGATGTTGTCCACGTAGTTATCCGATAAAGCATCACCAAACCGCGCCGCGGTATTGGTATCAGACGCTGGGTTGTAGCCACTCACGCCGATCACGACGTTGCTGTAAGTACCGTTATGCCCGCCGGCGTAATCATGCGTCAGCATAGTATTGTTGCCCGCGCCGTCATCGGGGCCTTCATCCAATCGCCAGTAACCCATCGGGCTGTTCGCCAGCACGGCTGAGGGATAGGGCTGCGTTGGCGCCGGGATCACCGTGAGCTGACCGCTGGTGCTGGTAATGTTGCCGGAGGCGTTGACCGCAGTGCAATAGAAGCTCTTCCCGGTATCCGTCGTTTGAGGGTTCGGGAATGTGTAGCTGGTGCCGGTCGCGCCCGCAATGAGCGTCGAGGGGCTCTGGTACCACTGGTACCTGGGCTTTAAGGCCCCAATACCGGTGGCGCTTGCGGTAAACGTCGGCGCACTGCCCGCGAACACCGTCATCGTCGGCACCGGTTGGCGCACCCAAATTGGAGGAGCCGGCACGAACGTTCCCACCAACTGGATTTCGGCAACCTGCATCAGCGGAGTGTTGACGGGTTCCATGCAGTTTGTAATGGTGAGCCGGTACGACTTGTAGGAGGTGCTGTTCGCGAAATCCACTTCGGTGAGGGGTTGGGTCATGGGGTTGAGCGGGGTCGTGCCCGAACCGCCGCGGGCGCCCGGGAGCATGAGCGTGCCGAGCAACTGGCCGCCGGTGATCGTCGCCCAGGTCCCGCCGCCGTCATTCGAACCTTCCAGGAGGTAGTCTCGCGGGTCTCGTCCCGAACTGTCATTGGCGCAGTAAAAACGAATCGTGTTGACGTACGAAGCGCCAGAGACAGGAGTGACGATGTAGCCAACCGGACCCACGAAGGGGACAGTGGACTGTGCTACGCCCACGCCGTCCAAGCCAATGCCGCCCAGGCCCGTGCTGAGCCATTTTTGCTGCGCCTGGTCAATGGCCGCGGTAAAGGGCTCCAGCCCGTCTCCGGCGGTGCCGTCAGCGCTCCATTTCGTGATGGTATCCCCATTGCCGGCGCCGACCAAAAGGCTGTAATTGGTCGTCAGCACCATGACGGTGGCCACGGCGCTGGTCATCGAACCGTAGGCATTGGAAGCGACCACGAGGTAGTCGGCCGTATCGGCGAGCGTGAGGTTGCTGATGGTGAGACTTGGGCTGGTCGCTCCACCGATGTTGGGCCCAGACACGTTGGCAAACGTGCTCATGTCAAACGTGTCATAGAGGTCGCGGAAGCCTCCGCCTCGCGGAGCTTTCTTCCATTGGTAGGAAGCCGCCGTGCTCATCGTGTTGGAGACCCAGAGGTTGATCTGGTTGGTCCCCTGGTAGCCTTTGGTGATACGGATGTCGTTGTAAACCGCTGCCCCGGTGGTGGCGTTGGTGACGCCCGTCGCGCTGTCGGTCACAAAGCCAATAGGCTGGGTGATGACCGGCGGAGCGCCCGGGCTACCGCTGACGGCGAAGATGGCCGCGTCATTCCCGCCGCTCGTGTTGGTCATGACCAGGTTGATGGTGCTGATCGCGCCGCCGCTATTGGCCACCGGCATTATCGCGTCGAACAAACGAACGCCCGGAGTGTTGGGGTTGAGCGAGCCACCAGAGTTGCGTGGGTCCCGGGAGAAGGGCTGCGGTCCAATGCCGATGAGATTCGGCGGCAAAAACGCGTTGTTGAACTGGTCCGGGGTATTATTGACCGCCCTAACACTGGGGGCCATCCGCCCGAAAGCGACGTAGGCCGCAGGTGTAGTGTCTCGGGTAAACCAATCGGGCGCAGAAATAAAGTTGGTCTCTGACCCGCCGCCCTGGAACCCAAGCTCGACACGGATCGAGATGCCGCCATTGCCACCGCCGACAAAGAAAGCGAGGCTGCTGGCGGCGGTTGGGGTGGCGAATTTCACCGTAGCGTTGCTGACGGCTACAGACAGATAATAGGCGCAATTGGTGGCGTAAGTCGAGGGCATGGTGTAGTGAATAAAAGGCCGCCCGGCGCTGGAGATGGTTGAGCCGGCGGCCGGGATGCCGGTGTTGGGTTGGGAGGCATAATAGCCCTTTTCGTACCACGTGCTGCCCGTCTTGGCCAAGGCACCATCCATCGTGACACTGCAATAAGTATTGCCGTTGGTGAGGATTGCCGCGCCCGCATTATTACCGATTCCCCAAGTGGCCGGGGCATCAGCTTCGACGATGACATCCTGGTTATAGCCGGTCACGGCGACGGGCAAGAAGTTCACTCCGTCGG
>OCTA010002966.1_pt1 | contig 15205 bp, 17 predicted proteins | sample 1538991 | NCBI WGS metagenome assembly OCTA01 (sample SAMEA3539302, study PRJEB22396) | soil metagenome | biome: tundra; feature: field; material: soil | place: USA | collected 2010-05 | depth 0.15 m | reverse complement strand
AGTTGCGTGTTGCTGGGATGTTTGAGGAAGAATTTCCGGACCTCAGCATGGAAACTCGCGCAAGGCTGGTTGTGCTCATTTACATATGCTTCGGTCTCGTGAGTGTGAGCGATGGGGAAATTCGAATCCGGTCCAACTCAGAAGAACTGACGGTAGGCGCAGTGTATGAGAAGCTGAAGCGACAAAAGCGTCGGCACGCGGCCACATCGGCTGCTGGTTTGGGCAAGAGCAACGATCCCTGCGCAGATCGATGAATACCAACGTGTGAAATTTGCATTCAGACGTACAAACCTTTTGCTCGCCTTGCTTTTCCGTAAATCCCAATCCCAAAAAGCACAAGAAAACTGGCCGATTTTGGTGACGAGTTGGTGACGAGTTTTGGATTAGCTGCACAGCGCGATGACGATGCAAGCACGGCGCTTTGGATAGGGCTGATACGGCAGCGGCGGTTCTCACGGAATCGAAGTAGTCACCGCCATTCCAAATTGCCTGCGGCGCTACGACTGCTGCTCGATGCCCCAGAAGCGCCAGCCGTTGCGGGACCCGCCGACCACGTGCTTGGCCGCAGCCGTGGGGCTCTTGAACACGTCATTGCCGACTTGGTAGGCCACGCCGCCGTCCTCGCCCTTGACCACCTTCATCGTGTAGGGCTTGCCCTTGTAGGTGGCCTTGAACACCTTGCCCACATCGGGGGCGCCATGCTCGATGGTGCTGCGCTCGCGCTCGTTGCTGCGCGCCTTCGCGGGACCTGTCGGCACCGGAAATTCTATAGTGATCCGGTCCTCCGTATGCGCGATTTTGGCGCGATTGAGGGCAGACCGTATATCAGAGAGCTTGAGGCCTTTTGTTCTGCTCTGAATGAGTCGAACCACGGTGCGATCCTGGCGCTCTAAGAGTATTGTGAGGCCACGGCTCACGTGACGGTCAATGAAATACTTGTTCCAACACGCGTCGAGACGCCTCCCCCGCATTTCATCCTGGGAAAGAAGTTGCAACGTCTCTAGGACTTGCTGCTTGTTTTGCGTATCCGAGATGCGGACGCGCTGAAACAGCTTTTCATCGATAGGAACGACCGCGTGTGAATTGTAGATTCGCCATTCGTCACCGTTTGTGAGCACACACCACTCGACACCGGCTACAGCCGCATAGAATACGTTTTGAGCTATCCACTTATCATCGTTGAGATCCTGTTCCAGAGATTTGGCCTCAATTAGCAGGCACGCCGTTCGGTTTTGAAAAAGGGCGTAATCGACCGGATTAGCCTTTGGCTTGGGCTTGTACTCATGACGGACCTCGTCGTAATTGTCCAAGTTCCAACCGAGGGCTGTAAGGACGGGATCTATGAGGGTGGCCTTGGTGTTCTGTTCCCCTATTGGCACGGTCCGCTGTCGAGTCTGCTCGATTCGCCGGCGAACAAGGTCTGTGGTGTTTGCGAGATCTAAGCGCGCTTGCACAATGCATTCCCTTCCTGAGAAAGCTCTATCAGGTCGTCGAAAGCCCTGATCCGCTAAGAGCGAGCTGGCGTCGGAAAGGTTCGATGTGCTCCACCATAACTCCCATCAACTCTCAGCCAGCGTCCAAGAAGAATTTTAGGCTTTAACCGAGCGCTGTCAATATCCTTTTTTGGGATATCAGTACCCACCGGGATAAACAGAGGGCTGTCCACGCTTTCCAGCGAAGGAGCAGCCCTGAATCGAAAGCAATATCGCCGGGAATATCAGCATTTCTTAAAGCGGCTTCGCACTGCTCGAACGAGCGCTGGCCTGACGCAAATGGAGGTTGCGAAGCACCTGGGAGTTCCGCAGTCGTTCATTTCCAAATGTGAATCAGGAGAAAGGCGAGTGGACGTCGTGGAACTTCAGGTGCTGGCTGCACTGTACAAGATGACGCTGTCATATTTTGTGAGCTCGACAGACGGTTAGAGACTGTCGTCTCCGCATGTCCAATGTGGCGTTGGCGGGCAAAGTGAACAACTCCCAGCCCCAACCGCGTCAATTTCAATCTCTGATGAGGCCTTAAAGCGCCCGGAAACCGCCCTACATTGCCCCAGTTGCGCCCAGGGGCGCGAAAACGTGGTTTGCATCGACCACGGCGCACTTCTGCACCATTCATGGGCACTTTCAGTCGTTCTCCAAGGGCTTCAGCAGCGAAAAACCGGACACTCGGCGAGGATTGCTTGTGTAATGGCGATTTCGCAACACCTATTGCATCCCGAGCCCAAGGCGAAGCAGAATGCTTCAATGGCCGGTCGTGGCGGTATCTGCGCTCTTTGTCGGCGAACGAAGCAACTGCATGACAGCCATCTCCTCCCTGCGGGCGTCCTGCGCCTTTTGCGGGATGATAATCTAAGAAACCCCAATCCGTTCCTCATGTCGATGGATCACGTGGGACCAACGTCTTCTCAGGCTAAGCAATACTTGCTTTGCCAAGACTGCGAGCAGCGGTTCAGCCGGAATGGCGAGAGATGGGTAGTCAAGCACTGCTATCACGAGAGTGACCGAAGCTTCCAGCTACGTGATCTCTTGAAGGCTGCACGGCCGATTTTTGCCGGTTCGAATGGGGGTGCATACGACGCCTCAAAAATCCATGGAATGGATATCGAAAATCTCGTCTATTTCAGCGCGAGCGTGATCTGGCGCGCCTCAGTCCGGAAGTGGCAGCTTCAAAAGCAGACGTACGAGGCGATTCAGATAGGGGCGGGATATCAGGAAGAACTCAGGCAATATCTGCTCGGCAATGCGCCCTTTCCAAAAAATGCCGTGTCCATCGTGTACGTCTCGACCTCAGACGTGCCACCACTCATGGCTGGTTATCCCGATTCGCTGCGCGATGGGCCTAAAGACATCCACCGCTTCTACATCCCGGGAATCTGGTTCCACATGGTCTTGGGCGAAGGGCTCTCTGAAGACAACCGCCAGATGTGCATCTTGCGGTCTCCGGTTCATCCGATCTGCTTGGACGTCATGGGCGACGCGCTTATTCATCAAATCGGTTTCAATCTTTATTGGAACAGCAAGGAGGACGGTGCTTAGAGCGATTTTCTTGTGGGCCAGCAGCTTACGCTAAATCCGTTCAAAATACTTGGTGATAACGGCGATTTCACAACCAATCGTGACCGCAGAGGATTACTTGTGATATGGGGATTTAGCGACAGTTATCCAACCACCGAGAGTGGGGTGCGGTCGGTGGAAATCCTACACGTGCTTTCAGGCCGATATGGCCACTCGCACCTGCCTTACGGCGTGATCTCCCACACCACACCGCAGCCGCCTCCGAATTCGCTCAGGCAGTCATCCAGGTTGCCACCAGCTTCAGTTGTGCCGTAAAGATTGCCGTTCGCGTCGATGGTCACGCTGCCGTATGGATATTGTCCGCCGCTGCCGCCGGTAAAGTAATGTAGGGCCGTATAGATATAGCCACTGCCAGAGGGGGTCAGCTTGAAAACGGCGCCGCTAAGGTAGGGGCCGCCGGTCGGGGCCGTGCCATAGAGATTTCCCGCAGCGTCCATGGTAAGACGGTTCTCGGTCGCCCCTTCGTTGCGCCCGAAGCTGTAAATTGTGTCCAGACTCCAGCCCTCGGAGACCAGCAGCTTATAAACCGTGCCGTTGTTGAAGGGCCCAGCCCCGGCGGTTGCGCCGAGGATGTTGCCAGCGGGATCGAAGATCAAAGCTTGCGGCAAGTATCCGTTGACATCGTTGTGAAAGGCGTGCAGAACATTTCCGGTATAGCCCGACTGCGATGGAGTCAGCTGGTAAGTCACGCCAAAAGCGTATTGGTTCTCCCAAATGGTGGTTCCATAGAGATTGCCGGCCTGGTCCATGATCAATCCGGTCTGCGGGACTCCCCAACCTTGCGGTCCCGAAGCATTGAAGCTGTAGATAACGCTTTCCGTCCACCCGCCCTGCGAAGGGGTTAACTTATAAGCGGCACCCCATTGGTACGCGCCGCCAGACTCGGTAGTGCCGTAAATATTTCCTGCACCATCGAAAATCAGATCGCCGTTGTAGGGTCCTCCTGCGTCACCATTTTGCCCCCTAAACCGGTACAGCACGGTTTCGTTCCAGGGGCAAAACGCGGTCGCACAGAATGTTGCCGGAGGCCGTACCTGGAAGACCGTGCCACAGCCGTTTACATCGAGGATGCAATTTCCGCCGGTGATTCCTCCACCATAGGTCGTGCCGTACAAAGTGCCGTCGGGTCCGATAACCACTCCCGCAGGGAAGTTTCCGTCGGGCGCGTTGTGGAATTCATAGAGCGGCGTAAACAGCCATGTGGAGCCTCGTTTCGTCAATTTGAACACGGTACCGCATCCCAGATAGCAAGTGCCTCCTGTGCCGCCGCCGTATGTGGCGCCGTACAAGTTGTTGCCTCGGAGCGCCAAGCCAGAAAAGGGAGCACCCCCATCCTGTCCGCCGGTGAAAGTGTGCAGCACGGTGAAGGTTTGCGCTTGTGTCAGTTGCGTTGCGAACAATATCAATGCACAGATCAGCGCGAAGCTCGCTCCCCACGAGCTGCCAGTCGAGGTCAAAGTGGAATGTGATGCCGGTTTCGCCATAGCGATCTCCTTCACTGAATGCGACCGTTAACGGTTTCGGTTTCGACACCCGGCACTTTACATCACAATCTAGGCCGCCTTCCAGCAGAAACGATAACTGTCGTAATCAGGCGATATCACAACCAATCCTGAAAAACAGCACCTAAGTGCGGTTTGCTTGTGCAATGGCGATTTCGCGACAGTTGTGCAATACGACTCTCAGGCTACTTCCATTCGCGGGAGTCATTTGGCGTGAATCAGTTGCGAGAATGGTTCCTCGACGGAGTTTCAGGAGCGCTCGACGTAGTTCTGCTGCGTTCGGCTGAAACCGAGGGAGTTGAATCCTACCATGCACCGAAATGCATTCGTAAAGCGAGGGCCACCGTCAGAAATATTGAAGAAATTAAACCGAGCCAAAGCGCGTTTGTTGTGTCCTGCTCAAGTTCTCGGGTTTGATATAGATAAGCGTCTTGGTAGCTCTCAATCGTAACTCCATCGCGTTTCAGCTCCCATATGTGGTAGTCACCCGATGATCCGCGTAAGGTGCCCACGCGTAAGAGCTTCACGCGCGCGGTGACATGGTCGCCGGGTTTCAAGTTCATGATTTCCCGGGAGTGACTCAAGTCCTCCTCAAAAATGTCGGCAGGACCATCGTCCGTTTCGACGCGAATACGTATCATTGGGCTGGAGGGTCTGAGCCACTTAGGTGCTTGCAGGACTGATCCGGCGACAAACTTGAGATCGCTTTCCTTGGCCATTCTGAGCCATCCTAGCAATGGCAGGACAAGCGCGCTGAAGCCAAGCATAATTGCAAGAATGAGAAACGTGTAAGGCAAATCGCGCCGAGATAATGGCTCGGGTTTAGCTCCCGTCACAGGGTAGGGCCATCGCCGGAAACTTGGACAAGGCGCGTTGAACGTGGGCATTTCGCCGAAGCCTCACTTGTAAGACCGTCCGAAGTATACACGGGAGGCGGGAGCTATTAAGCGCCCGAGTCGTCGGGTGGTGAGGCGATTTTCGGGAGATAACTGGCGAGCATTTGGAGCGGCGGCTTTGCGCCTTCGACGGATTGTTGGCGAGAACAGGCGATAGCACTCACAACCCCAAACTCGGCGGGGTGGCCAAGCCTTTGCCTTTGCCCGTTTTGGAACGAAGCCGAAGCGGATTGTAAACCCGTTCGATTTTGCTCACTTTACAAAACGCCATGAGGCTTAGAATTAGACAGCCCTCCTACACAACCGACAACCGCCATAGCCTTACGAAGAGCAAGGAGAACTATGAAAACCAGCACGAAAGACAGGATCAAGGGCAGCTTTAACGAAGTCCGCGGAAGCATCCAGGAAGGAGTCGGAAAGTTTATCGATGATCGCCACTTGCAAGCCCAGGGAAAAGCCCAACAGAAGGAAGCTAAACTTCAACAGCGCATAGGCGAAGCTAAAGAAAACGTCGCTAAACTGCGAGGACAGCTGAAGGAGGTCAACAAAGCCGAAGCCCCCAAGAAAGCAGCTACCCTTAGATTGCGGATACTCAAGGCTAGAGAGAACGTCCCTAAATTAAAGGCCCAACTGGCAGAGGCGAAAAAAAATAGGCCGCGCAGAAGGGCCCCGTCGACAAGGTAGTAGGATACCAGCGCGCCGGCGCCTGATGCTGACTACACCCGCGCTGTTTCCGTACCTCAACTTCATGCTGCAATTCTGCCCACCAATCCAGTAGAAACGGCGCTGATGGCGGGTGGCCCGGGTCTCGCGGGGTTCGAGACCCGGGGACCTGGAGCCATTCACCGTCCTGACGTCCGCTGCATCAGCGACAACTCCCGGGTTTCAAAAACCGCGAAACCTGGAGCACCCGGCGGTTTCACTCACAATTCGACGCCTGCCCCCGATTACTTGCGCTATGGCGATTTCGCAACAACAATGAAAGCAGGACACGGACCCCACACGCCTAATGAGGCCAAGACGTGCTGACCCACCAAAAGAGCGCCGTACCGGCTGAAGCCATCAGTACTGGCAAAACGACGCGGACGCGGCCAAAAACTGACGACGCCAGCCCCGACACACAAAGCACGACCTCAACCCAGCACCCCGTTCCCAGACAGAAAAAAGCCGGAGCTGACTGGCTCCGGCTAACAAAGTGACCTGCAGGAAAATTAGCGATTCAACTTGCGACGAACAACGCCGAATGCTCCAACCAATCCGGTGCCCAGCAACAATAGGGAGCTAGGCTCCGGGGTCGTGGTGCCGGGGGTGCCAAGGACCTGGAAGGCGCCCTGGAAGATGATGCCGTCATCGATCCAAGTGCTACCACCGTCGTTAGAGCGCTCAAGCTCGCCGCTGGCGCTATTACTGAACATCCAAGCTCCCGACGTCGTGGAGGTGAAGCTTGTGGGTGAGATGAGCAGCCAGTAGTTCGTACCGGTGACGACGGGGATTGAAAGACCCGCCTGGGACATCAACCCACAGCAGCCTCCATAATTCTGGGGGCTCGTCAGGGTCCAAGAGCCCAGTACCGTTCCCGTTGGCGAGTTGCCCTCGACAAGGCTCATGACAAACGAATTGTCGCCCGTCAAATAGCCAACACCAGAGTCAATCTGGTTGACAGTGCCGTTGAAGCCCATCTGGAACTCCTCGGCTATTGATTGGTAAAAGCCGTTGCCCGTGCCGGAGATTGCCCAGCCGTTCTCGGTTTGGTAGCTGTTTCCTGCGCCTAAGTTGCCGTACAAGGTGTCGGCCATCGCCGGCAAACTCCTGACGCAGAGAGCGAGCGCCAGCAGGCAAAACATGCATCCAAATTTCTTGTTCAAGTTTGTATCCTCCGCGGTTGAGAGTCTTGATTCGCGAGATTGAAACTTTACTCGAACACCTTGCGGTGCTCGCGGGGCCGGCATTGCTCAACGAGCGGGTTCGAACCTAGCAGACGCTCGTTGCCGGACCCTCCCGACCATGCCATCCAACACAGAACCTGCGGCGTTCCGAGACAGACCTTAGGGTTATCGTTGCAATTATGTCTCCGCTGTAACTCATTGCGAAATATGGGACCGAAACTATCGAGAGCGCAAAGACTTGCACTTGAGTGCCGGACTACGTGCTCCGTTCCGCGACCGAGCCAACCTCCTCCTGTGGTCAAGAAACTCATCTTCGCTTCCTAGGAAGGGGGGTTTAGCCGCGTTGCTGGCGTAATCAGGCAATTACACTCATTGAGAATGGCCGCCCCCCGGGCCGGGGCGCAAGTTCTGAGGTGTTTGAAAACCCTCCCTGAAATGCCCGCTGTAACCCGCTGCAAACAAAAGGAGTGGAGTCGAGGAATACTGGCGTTTGAAACCTAATGGTTCCTAACAACGTATTTGCCTGAACTTTGACTCTCACGGAGAGCCCCCTGACGCGTTCGCGCGGTCGGCGTAATGTTTGGTGACCTCGGGATGATGGCAGAAGATGACGCGGTGTCAGCTGTGGGAGAGGCGGTTGGGGCGTGAGACTGGACGAGTGGCTGCGCACAGTGCTGATGCTCAGGCTCGGCGGGCGAATACACAACGACGCCACGCACTCGCCAAATCGGCTTGGCTGCCGTCAAGCCTGCCTGCTTGGCTGAATGAGGAAACTTATCTCGGCAAGATTCAGCCGCTGCTCGCCGGGCTCACGAACAAGGCAGTAGCGTCAGCCCTCGGCAGCTCAATCCCTTACGCGTCCGCGATCCGCGCGGGCCGACGTGTTCCGCATCCACGGTGGGGAATCCGGTCGAAGGTGAACGCGATTCCGGTCTGAAGCCGAACACGATTCCGTTGTGATTCCGAACAGCATTCCGGTCTGAAGGTGAACGCCGATTCCGGTGGGAAGGCGAACAGTTTTTGTCGCCTAGCGGAATGGCGTTCGGCTTGGAGCGGAATGTTTTCCACAGACGAACAGCAGGAGGTGCAGCGACGCTGGACAATCACCCGGCATTGAAACTCCATAAATCAAGGAGGACAGGGTGCCGGCCAGGAGAAAGTCCATGCGAAAAGTCAAAGAGGTCCTGCGGTTGAGGTTTGAGTTGGGGCTGGGGCAGCGCCAGATCGCACGCAGTTGCGGAATGGGGCTGGGTACGGTCCACGAGTATCTGGAACGGGCGGTGGCGGCCGGAATCGGTTGGCCGTTGCCGGAAGGCTTGGGCGAAGAAGAACTGGAAGCCAAACTGTTTGGCAACCAGCCCGTGCAGGCCGCAGCGGTGCGACAGCGGTCACAACCGGATTGGAATACCATCCATCAGCAACTGCAACAACATCGTCATCTGACCCTGCAGTTGGTGTGGGAAGAATACCGGCATGCGAATCCCGAGGGGTATCGCTACAGTTGGTTTTGCGAACGCTATCAACACTGGCGGCGACACCTGGATGTGGTGCTGCGTCAAGAACACAAGGCCGGGGAGAAGATGTTCGTGGACTGGGCGGGGGCAACCATCCCCGTGTGTGACGCCACGACGGGGCAAGCCTGGCCGACATCGCTGTTTGTTTCTGTGCTGGGTGCCAGTTCCTACACCTACGCAGAAGCGACTCGGGATCAGCAGTTGGAAGCCTGGATTCAGGCGCACATCCACGCGCTGGAGTTTTTCGGCGGGGTGCCGATTCTGGTAGTACCCGATAACACCAAGACGGCGGTCACCCGAGCCTGTCGCTACGATCCGGATCTGAATCCCACCTATCAAGAGTTCGCGGTGCATTACGGGATGGGAGTCGTGCCGGCGCGTCCCTACCGGCCTAGGGATAAGGCTAAGGCCGAGAGCGGAGTGCAAGTATGCGAACGCTGGATCGTGGCGGCGCTGCGAAACCGGAAGTTCTTTAGTCTGCCGGAACTCAACCAGGCGATCCGCGAGCTGCTGGTGCGACTGAATGAGCGTCCTTTCCGCAAGCGGGACGGATCGCGGTCGAGTCTGTTTCACAGCCTGGAGAAACCGGCTCTGGCAGCGTTACCGGCCGAGCGCTTCGACATGAGCCAGTGGTCGCGTGCCACCGTCAACATCGATTACCACATTGCCTTCGATGGGAACTTTTACAGTGTGCCGTACACTCTGGTGCAGCAGGTCGTGGAAGTCCGCTCCACGCCGACTACGGTGGAGATCTTCCACAAGGGCAACCGGATCGCTTCCCACCTGCGCAGTCGCAGGCGCGGTCAAGCCATCACCCAGAACGAGCACCGCCCCAAGAGTCATCAAGCCCATCTGGAATGGCCGCCATCGCGGATGGTGAACTGGGCGCACAGCATCGGTCCCAACACGGCCCAGTTGTTCGAGCGAATCCTGAACGAGAAGCCGCACCCGGAGATGGGCTACCGCTCCTGTCTCGGCATCATTCGCCTGGCGCAGCAGTACTCCCGGCAACGCATGGAAGCCGCGGCGGAACGGGCACTCCTCGCCCAGGCTTGTCGCTATCAGAGCGTGAAGTCGATCTTGAAGAACTCGCTCGACGTGGTTCCCTTATCTCCACCACAACCCGGCTCTCCTCCTCTGACCCATGACAATGTCCGCGGCGCCGAGTACTTCGACCAAGGAGGCCCGACCTCATGCTGAACCAACCGCTGATGGAAAAACTGCTGGCCATGCGGCTGCAGGGCATGGCCGAGGCCCTGAAAACGCAGGAGCAAGATCGAACGATCAACGAGCTGAGTTTCCTCGAACGACTCGGGCTGCTGGTCGATCAACAATGGAGTTGGCGCGAGAACCAGGCGCTGGCGCGAAGGCTGAAAGCGGCCAAGCTGAGAGGACCGGCCTGTGTGGAGGACATCGACTATCGCACAGCGCGTGGCCTGGACAAGACGGTAGTGCGTGCTCTGGCAAAAGACTCGGCCTGGGTCCGCAACCACGAAAACATTTTCGTATTGGGTCCGACCGGCGTGGGCAAGAGCTTTATCGCATCGGCCCTGGCACAGAAAGCCTGTCGCGACGGCTACTCGGCCCTCTACTTGCGGGCTGCCGCCTTGCTGCGCGAACTGGCCCTGGCACGGGCCGATGGAAGCTTGCGTCACTTCCTGGCTCGACTGGGCCGTATCGATGTTCTGGTCATTGATGACTGGGCCATGGCGCCGCTGAATGAAAACGAGCGCCGCGAAGTCTGGGAGATCTGCGAAGATCGCTACCAGACTCGTTCCACCATCCTCACTTCCCAGTTGCCGATCTCGCGCTGGCACGAGCAGATCGGCGATCCCACCATCGCTGACGGCATCCTCGACCGTCTCGTTCACAACGCTCATCGCATCGAGATGCGCGGCGAGTCCATGCGGAAGAAACGCAATCCGCCGCAGGACGAGAAGAAGGAATGAACGAAAGTTAAGATCTTTAGAGTACGGGATGGCGATTTCACGTAGGTTATACACCTACTTTGGTTCGTGAATCGGCGGGGCGAACCTCCGATTCCGGCACAAATGAGGCAATTGTGGGCTGTGCTGCTGCGGGTGGCAGACCGTCGGAAGTACTCCCGATGAAAAATCGAATTCACAGTCACGCGAACAGGCGAGACGGGTGTACTATGGTGTCGTTTTTGAGGCCAAAAAGGAAATTCCGATCCAAATGTCGCGAATGACCGCGGGACTTGTTGCGCTGAAGCATGAGCTAGCGACCGATCGGAGGCTTGGATGAAAAGATCGGCCTGGTGCATGGTTCTTACTTTGGTCTGCGGCCTCAGCACGCTTCCGTCTTCTGCCCAAGCTCCTGATCGAAACGAGATCATCCGGCAAGCGCGACAACACTATTACAGCTTGAGAGGCGAAGGCCTGATGGAGTTTAGCTGCAAAGTGCAGGTCGATTCGGATGCCTTTTACAAATCGTCGGGGATTAAACTGGACGCGCTGGCTACGAATCAGCTTCTGCCGATGCTGGAAAAGACATATTTCGAGGTATTAGTGGGACCCAGCGGTGCTCCCATAGTCCGGCATCAGTCCCCGGTGCCCCCGCCAAATGAGGAGGTCGCAAAACGATACAGCCAAACCACATCTGGTCTGGAGGCAGTGCTAACCGGCGCTATTGGAATATGGTCGATGTTCATGATGAGGCCTCCTCTTCCCGACGCGATTAGCGATTATCAACTAGAAAATAAGGGCGATAAGTACCGCCTGACGTATAACGTCGGTTCAAGCTATTTTGTCACTGCCCTGACCAACGATTATGTGGTTGACGAAGTGAGAGTCACTGAACACGAACTTGAAGCCACCGTCCGCCCTACTTTTGCCGGGCCCAAGGATGGCTTAGTCTTGGCCGGATATGAGTATATGCAAAACTCCACGGTTCAACCCGACAAGTCTCAGCAGTTCTCCGTCAAGATCGAATATCAAGAGGTGCAGGGACTCAAATTGCCAAGTGTTATGAACATAGTCGAGCCGTTGGGCGCCGCTAAACTTGAAATCCACCTGATGTTCAACGATTGTCAGGCCAAGAAAGATGTCAATCTCACTGCAGCGGATCAGACAAGCAACGCTCGTTCAGCCAACAGCCGGAGCACCCCGAAGGTCGCTGAGGAAAAGAAGGCTGGCACAGAATCGGGAGCGGATTTGGCGCGACCCGAGACCGCGCAGCCAGGCAGGAGCGAAACCAAAGCGCGCCTCGCGGACAATCTGGAGGTGATAAGCGACACCCATGGTGCCGATTTCGGACCTTATTTGTCGCGACTGCTGCAATCCGTCCGCGCAAACTGGTACAAACTCATTCCAGACGAAGCGCGTCCGCCTCATTTGAAGAAAGGCAAGGTTTCCATCGAGTTACTGATCATGCCCGACGGCAAGATTACAGGCGTGAAGATCTCGGGTCCTTCGGGCGTCGTCGCCTTCGACCGCGCAGCTTGGGGCGGAGTCACCGCGTCGGCGCCATTTCAACCGTTGCCCGGCGATTTCCACGGGCCGTATCTCGCGTTGCGTTTTCACTTCTACTACAACCCCGCCCCCAGCGATCTCGATTGACAATGCGTTTCAAGATGTAGCGAACGGGCGGGGAGAGCCTACTATCCTGCCGTTCCAGTTTCAACAAGGGAATTCCGACTCGACCCGCGTATCGTCAGCTCGTCTCCATGTCGCCGCTGGCTTTTGCTGATTTAGTGCCTTCGAAGCTCCCGGTTGCCGGGGGAGTCTACCTGATTACAGCACGGCTCGATGGCTTGGAAGAGCCATACTATGTGGGCCGATCGAAGAATCTTCAACGCCGCATCTACACCAACCATCTGATGGGTCCGTTGGCAAACGCTCGCTTGAAGAAATATCTGATCAACACGGGCGAATGCACTGATCTTCTCACGGCGAAGCAGTTCATCCGAGACTGCTGCTTCGTGCGCTGGCTAGAAGAGTCCGATATCCGCAAACGCGGAGCCATTGAAGGCTACGTTACTGGCCTACTCTTTCCGAAGTACGGAATCTACGAAGAACATTGAGGAGACCATAGAAAACGAAGGGCTAGCCCGCCCCGGTTCCGTGCCGGACCACGGGCTCTCGGCAGCATGGCCCACAACATAGAGTTTGGGCTATTACACCTAACATGGAGTGTCTGCGCGGCAGGTAGAATGCGCCGTCCAGAGTGTTACGCCGTACGACGCCGCGAGTTTGCGGAGACTCTTTCCATTGCGGTGCTCCTTTCGGATGCGGACCCGCTCTTCCGGCGTGAGAGCCCGAATTGGCGGGCGACCAATTCTCTTTCCGTTCCGGCGCGCTTCACCCAGGCCCGCTCTCACCCGTTCCCCGATTAGGGCGCGCTCGAACTGCGCGATTGCACCGAATATCTGGAACACCAACTCGCCGGATGGAAGCGATGTGTCTATCGCCTCGGTCGCGGACACGAAGTCAATCCCGAACTTCCGGAACAGTTCGAGCGCCGACACGAGTTGCCGCAATGACCTGGCAAACCGGTCGAACTTCCACACCAGCACAACGTCAAACTTCCTCTTGCGCGTGTTGCACAGCAGTTCATCGAGCGCAGGTCGTTTCTCTGATGCGCCGGAAAAGCCGTGGTCGGTGTAGACCCGCTGTAGCGTCCAGTTCCGGTTCTTTGCGTACTGCCTGAGTTCGTGCTCTTGCGTCTTGGTCGACTGATCGTCGGTCGAAACGCGCGTGTATATCGCTACTCGTGTTTGTTTCACGCCTTCCTTCTCTCAGCCGGTGCTTGTCGCGCATTCCCAGCGTCACGATCTTCGCTCTGGTTGCGCACGTTGGCAACTTTGGCGTTGCAGGTTTACGTCTTCTGACTCATCGCCGTTCGCCGTAGCTGGTGCATGGTCTGCGTAGCAAAGGTCGCAGCAGAATGCCAAACTGCATTCACTTCGTAGCTGATGGTCGTGCCGAGCTGCGCGCATGGAATAGCCTAGACTCTGTCCCGACTAACGCTGGCATTCAGCACGAAGCGCGAAGGACTTTGAAGCGGCGGTTGGCTTACACTTTACCTATTACAACTTCGTGAAACGGCACCATACGCTGCGCTGCACTCCTGCGATGGCAGCGGGAGTCGAGCGGGATTTCCGGAGCGTTGGTGAACTACTGGAGGCGGTGGCATGAATGGTGAAGCGGAGAGGATGACGAATTTTAATTGGATCAAGGCTAGGGCCGATTGTTCGCTGGCCCAAGTCTTCAAACAGCTTGAACTTGGGGTGAGAAATGACGTCGATACGGCTAATGCGCAGCGGCTTGGTTCGCGTCCTCTTCGTCCATGTATTGCAGAGCCGTCCATGGAACGCCCTGCACTACTGGCCCGTCGCCAGTGACAAACTGAAGGTCGGCGGTTTTCGATTTCTTATCAACGTCCACCACGGCCAATACCCCGTTGTGGCCCTGAGCGGTAACGCGGTCGTGCTTCCTTGGAATACGGAGTGCCATGCCGACAGTTTACGCCGTTCGTGCTGGCGTTCAAGGGCTGAGAAATTCAAACTGCACCACTACCGAGTGGCGCTAGAGGATTTGTTCTTCGGCAAGGGCGGTCGCCCTATGCCCATGGCGAGCCAATGAGTTCTTACATTGACGAGTTGCGGGACGTGATTCGACGTTTGCATGGCGTCGAATCCGAGCACCTGAAAAGCGTTCCAGTTAAAGAGACATTCCGAGGCGAGACTGTTTGGGAAGGCTTGGTAGAAGTTTTTTATTTGACAGGACATCCCAAGGCCGCGATAGCGTATGCCTGGTCGCACGATACTGGCGACCCAGACCATCCAAAGCGGCATGTCACCGTGTTACATATTCCGCCTATCCTATCGGCAGCGATGGCAGTACGGGCAGCAATCGCTCAGGAGTTGAGAGATGGAACAGCAATCGAAGAAGCGTAGCGAAGCTGCGCACAAAGGGTACAGGTACAGATACCAAGTAGCGGAGGAAGTGCTGCTCCGCAAGGGAAGTAATGCCGAGATCCAGAAGGCAGTCATGGATGCGTTCCCTGATTCAGCCGAGAACCCTACTAGGGCTCAATTTTATCGCCGCATGTTTGAGAAGCATGGTCGCTGCGGAAATTTATAGGAGTTGCTGGAACAATGGAACAGACGAAGAAATCTAGGAAAGTTGGACGCTTCTCTAATCACGCTGCCAGTTGATTTTTAGCGTTTTTCGCGTGTTGGTTGAGACGTACCCGTTCAGGGTGATTCTCAACGACAACGCTCCCTCTTCTTTTGGTTACCAGACGCGGTAAACGCGGTAAATCGCAGTCGGTAGCGGAGCGCAGCCGAGATCCGATACCGCTGTCTTCTTGCCG
>OCTA010002965.1_pt1 | contig 15210 bp, 15 predicted proteins | sample 1538991 | NCBI WGS metagenome assembly OCTA01 (sample SAMEA3539302, study PRJEB22396) | soil metagenome | biome: tundra; feature: field; material: soil | place: USA | collected 2010-05 | depth 0.15 m | reverse complement strand
CGAACATCCGGGCGATGCGCGGGTTCAGCCGCGCCAGCGCGCCGCGCAGCCATTCCCGGATCTCGCTGGAACTTTGGATGCGGTCGGGCCCGCGATGCGACGATTCGGCGAGCACCGGCTCCAGTTCGTCGAGCGGTACGCTACGGACGTTCTGCCGCGCACGCATGAGATCCAGCCCGGCGTTGACCGCCGCCCGGTGCAGGAAACTCGCCATATTGTCCACCGGCTCCGCGCCGGAATCACGCTTGAGCATTCTGAGAAACACCGTCTGGAGCACGTCTTCCGCGTCGGTGGCGTTGCCGGTAATCCGGTACGCCGCCCGGAACACCATCGCGTGGTTTTCGCGGAACACCTGTTCCAGGTCCGTTACGGGCTGGTTGGCCGATTCCATAGATTCAGCGGCTTGCGCTTTCATCCTATCAGGCTCTTCCAAGTAAAAGGACGGGCGAAGAGGGCGGGTATTAGCGGCGACCGGCGGTGGCAAGCCAAGAAACACCGCCGGCGCAGACCGGCGGCGCTACTGCCGGACGACGGCGGCGCCCGACGGACCGGAGGGGGCGGCTGCGGGCGGAATCGCCGGGATGAGATCCGGCTCGCGCCCGACCACGCCCTTCTTGGCGTCGCCGATGCTGACGTTGTAATTTTCGAGAATGCGGCCCAAGGCGCCGTCTAGGTTGAGATGCGCCTTGATGTAGGTGTTGAGGGCGGTCGATTCGCTGAGCTCGCGCGCCACGGTGGTCTGTTGCACCGTCACCACGTCCAGGATGGTCGCGGTGCCCAGCTCGTACTTGCGCCGGGTGGCCCGCTCCGTTTCCTGCTGGAGCCTGCTAGCTTCCACGGCGTTCTGCCACGCCGCGCGGGCTAGCGTCAGGGAGGTGTTGTTGTTGATCACGTTGATCTTGGTGTTGTTCTGAAGCTGCTTGTCCTGTATCTGGGACTGGCGGAACTGAAGCTCCTGCGTGATCAAGTCCGCCTGCGCGGAGCGGTTGCGGATGGGGACGGTGAAGGAGAAGCTGGCGCTGTAGTTCGGGAACTTCCGCGAGAAAACCTGATCGAGCACCGTGCCGTAGCCGCCCAGGAAGAACCCGTTCACGCTGGCTGCCGTGTGAGGAACGGAGACGAGTTGGCCCGCGGAATTCACCTCGATCTGCGGGATGGAGTTGAGCTGGCCCGCCGTGCCGCTGTTGGAAGCGCTCATGCTTACCGACAGCGTCGGCAGTAGCGCATCCTTCACGCCGAGCATGCTGATGCGCGTGTCCTCCATGCCGATGCGGCTCTGTTCCAGGTCGGGACGGTTAGCGAAGGCGTCGCCCATCAGGTTCTGGACCGGCCGGACCGCCTCCACCGCCGGCATGTCGAAGTGGTCGGTCGGCACGATGCGGGCGCTGACGACCGCCATGTTATCCATTCCGTTGCGCGTCAACACGCCTTTCAGGATGGTCTCCTGCTGGAGCACGACCGACTGGGCGTTCACGACGTCCTGCTGCGCACCCTTCATCTCGGCCTCGGCCTGGATGATATCGATCGGGGCGATGGCGCCCAGCTCGGCGCGGCGCTTGTTGTCTTCGTACAGCTTGGTGTTCAAATCGAGAGCCTGCTGGCGGATTCTGAGGGCGTCGTAATCGCTCACCAGATCCCAGTAGAGGCTCACCACGTTGGTCACGGTGGCGATGATCTGCTGCTGGAACGTGAGATCGGAAATGCGCACCTGGTTCTTGGCGACGCGAATCACGCGGTTGTTGATCGCGGGCCGGAACCCCTTGAGCAGGTTCTGCGTGATGCTAATTGCCAGGGAGGAACTAGTGGTCGGATTGAAACCGTTATTGGGAGAGTTCTGCCACTGGTTGACGAGGTTGCTCATGTACACTTGGGCGGTAGTGCCCGTCAGGAACGATTGCTGCATGCCGTAGGTCCAGCTTTGCCCGCTGCTGACCAGGGAGTTGGTGCCGGTCAAGATGGTGGTGGTGGCAATCTGGGTACTGTGCGTGAAGCCTCCCGAAAGGAAGAAGGCCGGATCGAGGGCGGGAATCGCCGAGCCGGCCAACTGGACGTTCAATCCACTTAGAACGCCCTGCTGCGTGCCACTGGAGCTGCTGGTCCCGCTCACGCCGAATCCGCCGGACCCGGTGAGCACGCCCGAGGCCGAAGACGGTCCGGATGCCACGCTGTTGGAAACGTTGGTCAGCAATTGGCCGGCGCTGGCCCGCAACAGGTTGGACTGAGCCTGCGGCAGATTGAACCTGGCGTTCTCGATATCGAGGTTATTCTCCAAAGCCAACGCAATGGCATCGCGGAGAGAGAGATAGATGTTGCCCGCCCGCATCAACCTGTCCAGCCGCTGCGAATCGGCCCAACTGATCGTCTGGACCGGGCGCGGCAGGTAGTTCCGCGAAAACCATGCAAACATGGGGCGCTCGTAGCCGGCAACCTCCGGCGACTGGTAGGTGACTGGCGCCTGCGAAATCTGCGGGATGCGGGGCATCTGTGTGCCTTCCGGCGTTTGCCCGAATCCGGGGAACTCGATGAGAACGCACAGCGCAATGGCTGCGAAGGGTCTGACGATAGACATAAGCGGATAGAACCTCGAAAGCTTATTATCGCCGCACGCCGGTAGCCAACGCACGCGCGGGTGTAAACTCTTCCTTCCGATATACGTGGAAACCGGCGCGGGAGTTCGGGAATTGTCGCGAGTGTCCGATTTTGGGACGCACCGGCCACCAATTATGAATGACGGCGGAAGCGGCCCGCCATTAGCTCCAGCCGCGAAACCGCGATGGCGTTAGAGTAGTCCATAGGGATATGCGCGGACGCTTCCTTTTCGTTCTCGTACTGGCATTTACCGCCTGGGCGGCGAATGTCAAACTTTACCTGAAGGACGGCGGCTATCAACTGGTCCGGGAATACCAGGTCCAGTCCGACCGCGTGCGCTTCTACAGCGTGGAGCGGAGTGAATGGGAAGAAATGCCGCTGGATCTGGTGGATTTGAAACGCACCGAGGCCGAATCCGCCAGCCGCCAGGCCGATCTGGAAAAAGAGGCCAAGCTGGTTTCCGAGGAGGAGAAGGCCGACCACCAGATTCAGAATGAGGTGTCGCGCGTCCCGCGAGCCCCAGGCGTTTACTGGGTCGAGGGCGCGGGGGCCAAAGTCCTCAAGCAGGCCGAATCCACCGTCCACACGGACAAAGGCCGCTCGATTTTGAAGCGTCTGTCGCCGCTTCCGACGGTGTCCGGCAAGGCCACCGTGGAAGTGAACGGCGCGCACTCCGCCAGCGTCTTTACCAACCCGGAGCAGGAGTTCTACATCCAGCTTTCCGAGACCGAGCGTTTCGGAATCGCCCGCCTGACTCCCAAGGGCGCGGTACGTATCGCCGACAACATCACGTACGTGCCGGTGACCAACGAGGTGGTCGAGGAACCCGATATGATTCCCACCCTGCAGCTCGAACTGGCGGACGGTCTGTACAAGATCTGGCCCAAGGAGCCTCTGCCCGCCGGCGAGTATGCCGTGGTGCAATACACCGAAGGCAAAATCGACATCCAGATCTGGGATTTCGCCGTGAAGGGGAAATAACGTATTACAGTGGGGCGGACCTCCCGGTCTGCCTTCTTTCCGTGGCGCACGTTCGAGAGGCGCTCGCAACTCAACCGAATCCCGGCGCCCGTATTCTCAAGGAGTCGCGACGGTTTTCGACCGCGCCGCCCGGCAACAAGAAGGCAGACCGGGAGGTCCGCCCCACGTTACAGGCGGACGATCTTTGCCGAGTGGATGCCTTTCAGGGCGTTGCGGGTGTCCACGATGAGACGCGACTGCTCCACCAGCGCCTTGTAGTCGAACGCCGAATGGTCCGTCACGATGACCACGCAATCGGCGGCTGCGGCGGCGTCCTCGGGCGATGCATCGAGGCTCAGGCCGTCCAGGTGCAACGTGGGCACGTATGGATCGCTGTAGGTGACCACCGCGCCCAGTCGCTGCAACAGCAGAATCACGTCCAGGGACGGCGACTCGCGTATATCCTCGATATCGCGCTTGTAGGCCACGCCCATGATGTGAATGCGCGATCCCTTGACGGGCTTGCCGGCATAGTTCAGGGCGTCCCGTACGCAGTCCACCGCGAAGTGGGGCATCTGGCCGTTGATGTATCCCGCCAGCTCGATGAAGCGCGCTTCGATGCCCGCCTGCTTGGTCTTCCAGGAAAGGTAGAACGGGTCGATGGGAATGCAGTGACCCCCCAGTCCGGGACCGGGGTAGAACGGCATAAAGCCGAACGGCTTGGTGGCCGCGGCGTCAATGACCTCCCAGACGTCGATTCCCATGTGGGAGCACATCATGGCCATCTCGTTGGCCAGCCCGATATTGATCATGCGGAAGGTGTTCTCCAGCAGCTTCACCATTTCGGCGACCTGGGTGGAACTCACCGGCACGACATGCTCGAGCGCCTGGGAGTAGAACAACTGGCCCATTTTGGTACACGCCGGAGTGCAGCCTCCCACTACTTTGGGAATGTTGCTCGTCTGGTACACAGGGTTGCCCGGGTCCACTCGCTCAGGCGAGAAACACAGGAAGAAGTCGCGCCCCACTTCCAGGCCCGGCTTCGCGAGCATGGGGAGCACCAACTCGTACGTGGTGCCGGGATAGGTGGTGGATTCCAGAATCACGAGCATGCCCGCGTGAAAGTACGTGACAATCTCCTGGCAGGACGCGACGATGTAGCTCATGTCCGGGTCCTTGGTCTTGCGCAGCGGCGTCGGCACGCAGATGTTGACGGTATCGAGTTCCAGCAAAGCCGAGAAGTCGCACGTGGCGCGCAACTTCCCGGATTCCACCAGCGGCCCGAGCGTGGAACTGGGTATGTCCCCCACATAGGAATCCCCGGCGTTCACACGTTTGACTTTGTCTTCGCTGATATCGATTCCGGTTACGGAAAAGCCGGCCTTGGCGAACTCCACCGCGAGCGGCAGGCCCACGTATCCCAGCCCCACGATTCCGATGCGCGCGCGGCGCGTGCGAATCTTCTCTTCCAGAATCCGCGCAGTGGTTTCCGCCGCAACTTGTGCTTCCTGCATGATTGACTATTCTCCCAGAAGAAACTCGCCTTCCGCGATCAGGGCCGCGGGGCCCGTAAGATAGACGCTCGCCGCCAGGCGGACATCGAGCGGTCCGGCCGGGGTGAGCACGCGCACCGGAGACTTCGCCATGCCCCGAGCCACGGCCATGGCAGCCGCGCCGGTAGACCCCGTCCCCGAACTCATGGTCTCACCAGCGCCGCGCTCCCAGAATCGCACATCGATGGAGTGCTCGTCCATCGGCTTGACGAACGAGACGTTGGTGCGGTTGGGGAAGTGCGGATGCCGCTCGATCCCGGCGCCCATGGCGCGCCAGTCGAAATCGAAATCCGTCACCGGGACGGCGCACTGCGGGTTCCCCACCCACAGTAGGGTGACGTCGCGCGGTCCGGTGGAGAGCGGCAGTTGGTAGCGCTCGGCCGTGATCTCCGGCGTTCCCATATCCATTTCGAACTCGAACTCCAGATTGGCGCGCCGCAACAGGCGCAGCGTCTTGACGCCGGCGCCGGTGCGTACGCGGACGGCGCCGGCGGCATAACCGTGCTGGATGAGAAACGCGGCGGCGCAGCGCGTTCCGTTGCCGGAGATCTCGGCCATGCTGCCATCGGAATTGTAGAGCTGGATGGCGCCATCGGCCTCGGCGTCCGAGGGCGGCGAAACCAGCATCCAACCGTCCGCGCCCACGCCGGCGTGACGGTCGCAGATGGCGCGGGCGATGGCTGGGCGCCCGCCGGGACCTGGCGCGTCACGCTCCCAGGTGAGCAGAAAGTCGTTTCTGGCGCCGTGCGCTTTGGTGAATGGAATCTTCATGGGGCGGCCGGCCCCGGTTTCATGGGGCGCCATGAGCGTCTCCTATGCGCCGGTAAAGGTCGATCACCGGCTCGAATTTCTTGACGATGGTCAATTCCAGCTCGTAGCGAATGCCATAGGTGGCGGCGAGTTGGATGGCGGCATCCACTGGGTCGCCGCGCTTCACCACGGCCCATTCGTGCCAAAGGAACAGGTCGGGGCGCCGCAACGTCGCGATCCACGGCAGGCCATTGCAGATGCTGAACGTCTCGCGCATGGGGATGCCCATCTCGCGATAGATGCCGGCCAGATCGTCGCCGCCCGACGTGATGATTCCCGAGCCGCGCACGTAGCGGGGAGCGAGGAACGCGGCCGCCTCTTGCATCCATGCGCGGCGGCCCTCGGAATTGGCGCGCGATTCGGCCCAGGTGATCCAGTTCGCTTGTCCCGGGTGCGCCAGCCAATAACCCGCGCCGGCGGCGACCACCAAAGAGGCGGCGACGCCGCGAGCGCGCGGCGGGACGGCGGCCACCAGCGCCGCCGCGGCCAGCGCCAGCAGCGGCAACACCGCCAGCCCATAGCGGGTGTTGTAGTAGGAGTGGGGCCAGAGTTCCGGCACATAAATCGGGGTGCCGGAGGAATGCAGGCTCCAAATGTAAAACACTCCGGGAAGCGCCAGAAGCGCCAGCGGCCAGAAAGCCCGCTTGGCCAGGGCCGCCACGGCCCCGGCGACCGCCAGGACCGCCAGCCACGGGCCTGCGCAAAGCCGGACGGCGGTGCGGTAGTAAAGCCAGGACAGGGACCAACTGCCCTTGCCCGGGTAGTATTGGCCGCCCTGGATGGCCTGCGCGGAATACGGTCCGCGATAGAAATCGAGCGCGTCGCCGGTAAGCCACCAGTTATGGAAGAGCCAGCAGAGCGGTCCGGCCGCCGCGAGAAGCGAGAAGAGCAGGGCCACCGGGACGCGGCGGCGCTTCGCCGTGAAGAAGAAGTACGCCGCGGCGAATGGGAGGAGGAACCAGCCGTCGTAGCGCGTGAGCGTCCCCGCGTAGGCCGCGATTCCGGCGCCGCAGAGGGCCCCCCAGCCCTGCGTTTCGCGGAAGCGCACGCTGAAGTAGAGCAAGGCCATCAATGCCGCCGCGAAGACCGCCTCCGTCATGGCGATGGACTGGAGGTACATCATGTTGGGGTTACAGGCGAATAGCGCAGCGGCCGCGAGCGCGGCGGGCGTGGAGCGGAAGATCCGCCGCGCCGCCGCAAACAGGAACAACCCCGCTACCACGAAGCAAAAGGCGGGCGGAATGGCCCCGGCAAGCCCGCTGCGCCACAATTCCTCGTTGCGCGCGAACGGCAGAATCAGCACGTGCAGCAGTGGCAGCCACGGCGGGCCAAGCTGTTCGTACCCGGGGGTCTGGGAATCTAAAATGCGCCGCGCGCCGTTGAGGTGGGCTTCGGCGTCGCCGTAGTAGAGCAGCCAGCCGTGCGCATAGAAGAACCAGACGGCGCCGGCGCTCCACAGGGTGAGCGCCAGCGCCAGCCAGAGGCCCGCGCGGTCCGTGGATTGCCTGGGAGAGATCATCTAAGGCACGAATGCGCGCGAATCCACTCGTCTTCGATTCGCGTGTATGCAGCCGTGGCCTTAATTTTAGCGGATTGTCTCACCCGAAACGAGGTGAACGGACGATGACCCTGGCTGAAACGTTATAGACTTCGTAGTGCGTGGTGGCTGGTGGGGCAGGCGATTCGCCTGCCAACGGCTGAGCGCAGTTCGCTGCTTCCCACTGCGCGGAACGCAGGCGAAGGCAGGCGAATCGCCTGCCCCACCACAATCCGGCGCCGGCATGGGACCTGAGAGAGTCGATCGCCAAATTGGAAAGACGTTCTTCCACGTCGATATGGACGCCTTCTTCGTATCGGTGGAAGAGTTGTACGACCCGTCGCTGAAGGGTAAACCGGTGGTGGTAGGTGGGAGGCCGGACGAACGCGGCGTGGTGTCGGCGGCCTCGTACGCCGCGCGCAAGTTCGGCGTCCACTCGGCCATGCCGCTGCGCACGGCGCATCAGCGTTGCCCGCAGGCCATTTTCGTCGAGGGCCATCCGGAGCGCTACCGCGAATACTCTGGCAAAGTTTACGACGTGCTACGCGCGTTTTCGCCGGTGGTGGAGATGGCCTCGATCGACGAAGCTTACCTCGACATGACCGGGACCGGGCGCCTGCACGGGCCGCCCCTCCGCGCGGCGCACCGTTTGCATGCGCGCATGAAGACGGACACGGGCTTGAACTGCTCGATCGGCATTTCGGCCTCGCGCATGGTGGCCAAGATCGGCTCGGACCAAGCCAAGCCGAACGGCGTGCTGTGGATCGTCCCCGGCCGGGAAGCGGCATTCCTGGCGCCGCTCGATGTCCGCAAGGTTCCGGGGGTGGGCAAGGTGACGGAGAAGAACCTCCACACGCTGGGCATTCGGAAGGTGGGCGACCTGGCGCGCCTGGACGAGGAGTTCCTCGGCCGGCGCTTCGGGAAGTGGGGGCTGGCGCTCGCCGGGAAGTCGCACGGCCTGGACGCGGGCGGCTGGTTCGACACCGAGATCGGCGCCGGCGAAGGCCCGAAATCCATCAGCCACGAACACACATTCTCCCAGGACACGGCGGACGTGGGGCGGATCGAAGCGACGCTGTCGCGCCTGTGCGAGATGGTGGGGCGGCGCCTGCGGGAGCACGGACTCCGCGCCGGCACCGTTCAGCTCAAGCTGCGCTACTCCGACTTTTCGACCTTCACACGCGCGCACTCGATCGCGCGGGGAACCCAGATAGATACGGAGCTGTTCGAGGAGATTCGCGAGTTGTTCCGGCGGAACTGGAGGCCCGGCGCGCCCGTGCGCTTGCTCGGCGTACACGCCTCGTCTTGGGCCGAGGGCGCGGGGCAGATGGATCTGGCGGGCGAGGAGCGCCGAGAGAAGTGGTCGCGGGCGCTTGCCGCCGCGGACAAACTGCGGGATAAATTCGGGGAATCGGCAGTCTCCCTGGCGGCCAGCCTACGCGGGAACTTCCGCGAGCGCACGCACGATAACCCCGCGGGATTGCCGGGGAAGAAGTAGTGTGGTGTCCCGTCTAACGTTGACAACCGCTCCCTCACGGTCGCGGCTCCGATCAACGTTTCGGAGCCGCGCGCGTCAGCAAGCGGTATGCGGGAAACCACAGCCGCGGCGCGGCGGGAACCGAGAAGATCAGCTTCGGGGCGCCTCGGCCATCAACGCCAGCAGGTTCCGATCCGGGTCGCGGAAGACCGCCATCCACAGGTCGTGATCGGCCATGCGCGCGATCAGATGGGGCTCGCCCTCGAATGCTACCCCGCGTTCCACCAGCGCGGCGTAGGCTTGGTGGATCTCGGGGACTTTGAAGTAGACGACGAAGCCGTCTGTCTGCAAGGGCTTATCCGATTCCGAGAGCATGAGACGCACGCCCCCGCAGTCGAAGAACCCCAGATGGGGGACTTGAAACAGGAACTGCATCCCCAGACTGTCGCGATAGAATGCGACGGCGCGATCGAGGCCGGTCACCGTGACGGCGATCTGCCCGATGCTGGAAAGGCCGAACGGCGCGGCCTTTGGCCCGGTGGCGGATTCCATGGTTTGCTCCGGCTATCTATCTTATCCGACCTGGCGGCGAGCCGGCACTACATCTTTTCCGCGGATCGCCGATAAGAGGCTTTAGGAGCCTCCATGATCCGGCTGACCCGGCTCAACCACGTGCCGCTTGTCCTCAATTCGGACCTCATCGAACACATTGAGGTGACGCCGGATACCGTGATCACGCTCACCAGCGGGCAGATTCTGCGCGTACGGGAGAGCGCCGATGAGGTGGTCGAGCGCATCGTGGATTATCGCAGACGGATCTATGGGCCGGAGGGTCAGCCTGCGCGACTTCGCCAGGAACCGAACGTTCCCGAGGCGGACGAAACTGTAGACCAGCAGCAAGACGTTGTTTGACGCTCCATGGCGGAAACCGCGGTAGACAACAACAAAGCGCAGAAGCAGGGGCCGGGGCCTGAGCCCGCGCCCAAGGCAGCGCCGAAAGGCGCCGCCAGCAAGCTCGATCTTTCCACGCTGGCCGGAATCGGCATGGCGGTTGCCGGCATTATCGGCGGACTGCTCCTGGAAAATGGCAGCCTTCAGGACATCCTGCAAGGGACCGCCGCCATGATCGTGCTAGGCGGGACGCTCGGGGCGGTTTTGATCACCAACCCGCTGCCGGTGGTGCGGCGCGCGATTCGGGGTCTGGGCCATGTCTTTTTCGAACGGACCAGTTCCACTTCGGCCACCATCGACGCCCTGATCCTATATTCCGCCAAAGCCCGCAAGAACGGCATCGTGAGCCTGGAGCAGGACGCCGCCGCGATTACGGAACCGTTTTTGCGCAAAGCGCTCAATCTGGCGGTGGATGGCACGGACCTGCAAGAGATACGGAACATGATGGAAATCGATATCGCCTTGAGCGAACAATCGGCCGAAGCCGAGGCACGGGTCTGGGAATCGGCGGGCGGCTACGCGCCGACCATCGGGATTATCGGCGCAGTGATGGGTCTCATTCAGGTAATGAAACACCTGGAGGACATCAAGGCAGTGGGCCACGGCATTGCCGTGGCCTTCGTCGCCACTGTGTACGGAGTCGCCTCGGCTAACATCTTCTTCCTGCCCGCGGCCAACAAACTGCGGTCGCGCATCCACCAAGCCACGTTGCTGAAAGAAATGATCTTGGAAGGGGTGGCCGGCATCGTGGAAGGTCTCAACCCGACGCTGATTCGCCTGAAGCTTGAGACCTACGACCGCGACTCCGAGAAACCCAAGAAGCCGAAACCGGCCAAGGCTCCCCGAGCGGCCGCGCCGGCCGCCAAGCCCGGCGGCGCGCCTCAGCCGGTGGGCAAGTCCGGCGTCTCGCCGCAGCCGGCATCGACGGGGACGGGCGCGAAAACATGATACGGCGTAAAGCTGCCCAACACGAGAGCCATGACCGCTGGCTAGTGTCGTACGCCGACTTCATCACCCTGCTGTTCGCGTTCTTCGTAGTGATGTTCGCGTCCACGCAAGCCGACAAGTCCAAGGCCAAACAGGTTTCCGAGGCGGTGAAGGAAGCTCTGGCGCACGGCCAGTTCAGCACCGCCATTTCCGTGGTGCTGGGCCGGGGCAAGCACGAAGCTGTCAAGTCCATGGACGAAGATTCGCTCCGTCAACCCCCGCCTCCGCCTCCACCTCCGTCCGCAGTTCATCCCGCCGACTTGGTGAAATCGCTGGCGACGCTCCAGAGCGGGTTGGATACGGAGCTGAAGAGCGGGAAAGTGCAAGTGAAGCTGGAAGCGCGCGGCCTGGTGATCAGCCTGCGCGAAGCGGCATTCTTCGCCTCCGGGGATAACGTCATCGCGCTGGACAGCGTTCCCATTATCGCCAAGATCGCGGAGGTAGTTCAGGACGTGCCTAATCCCCTGCGGCTGGAGGGCTACACGGACTCGGTGCCCATCCACAACTCGCGCTTCCACAGCAATTGGGAGCTGTCGTCGGCGCGCAGCATCGCCATGCTGGAGCTGCTGCGCCAGAAATTCCAGATTCCGCCGGAGCGCATGTCCGTCGCCGGTTACGCCGAGAATGCGCCCTCCGACAGCAACGATACCGCGGAGGGCCGCGCACACAACCGGCGGGTGGAACTCGTGCTGCTCTCGGCTGAAGCGGCGAAGGTGGAGCCCCAACCCGCCCAGGAGCGAAGCCCGGCCGCAGTGACGACCCCGGAACGAAAGTAGCCGGCTCCTCAGTCGCGGATGGGGCGCGATTCGCCGTGTTCTTCCACCAGTTCCCAGGAGCCCCGGCCGCACATGTTCTTGCACTCGGGGAACTGCTCTCCGGCGGTGAACTGCGCGGGTAGTTTGCAGACGCTGCACCAGTAGATGCCGGTGGCCGGAACGGTGGCGCCGGGACGATGGGTCATTTTGTGTCTCCTTCTTGGCCAGTTCTCCCCGTATGTGAACCCAGAATCCAATCGGCCAGTTCTTCCATGCGGTCCACCAGCAGGTCGGGGGCTGGATCGGCGAGCGATTCTGGCTGAAAGCCGTAGGTCACGCCGCAACTTCGCACGCCGGCGTTGCGGGCAGTCAGGATATCGACGGAACTGTCGCCGACCATCATGGTTCCGTCGCGCCCCACGCCCGCTTCGTTCCTGAGGGCTTCGACGCCGATCGGGTTGGGCTTCTTGAATTCGAAGCTGTTTCCGCCGTAGACCTGGAAGAAGTACCCACCGGCGCCGAGGCCTTCGACGATGACCCGGCTGATCTTGACGGGCTTGTTGGTGAGCACCGCCAAACGCTTGCCGGCATTATACAAGCGGTCGACCGCTTCCCGCACGCCAGGATAAAGAGTGGTGCACTCCAGGGCGTGCTCGCGGTAGTGTTCGAGGAAGAATTCGAGCGCTTCCTGGACCTCCGCCTCCGCGGCCCGTTCTCCCAGCGCGCGGCGGATGAGCACCGGCGCGCCGTTGCCCACGTAGGAGTAGACGCGTTCGTTCTCGAGCGGCGGAAGGCCCAAATGCGCGCGCGTGGCATTGACGGAGTGCGCGAGGTCGAGCCGGGAATCGATCAGGGTGCCGTCGAGATCGAAGATGAGAAGATCCATGGGGCGATTCATGAGGCTGCGGGGGCCGGGCATGCGATGCCGCCGCTACGCGGCGTTGGTCTTCCGTTTGCGCGGGGGCGTTGCCTGGGCAACGGGTTTGCGGCGCGAACGGGCGCGGCCGTTGCCAAGACCGTATTCCACCATTTTTCGCTGCAGCGTGTTGCGGTGAATCCCGAGTTGCTTGCTGGCCGAGCACTGGTTGCCGCGGCAGCGCTCCAACGCGCTCTCGATCATGCGCTTTTCCAGAATCTCGATCGCCTGTCCCAGGAAAATTCCGCCATTCAACAGATGTTGCACGAGCGCATCAAAGTTTTCTTTCATCTTTTTCCCTTTGCGCGCTGGGCGCGCCTCGAAGCCCGCTGTCGACAATCTTTTCCCAGGCCGCTTTGACCTGCGCGTAGGTCTTCCGGAAGCCCTCTTTCAGTTCGTGTGGCGCGATGGAGACGAGCACGTGGGCCGCGCCCGCTACGTGAGGCGCTAACCGGGAGCGCACCACGGAATCGGGCGGCCGATCGCCCGGGGAAAAGGCCATGATAGCCATAATCAAGACGATCGCGATCAGCGTTCCGCGCAGGACTCCGAAAGCCGCGCCCAACGCATGATCCACAATCGAGAGCCCCGTCACCCTGAGAAATTTGCCGAGGATGAAGCTCGCCAAGCTCCCCAGCAGCATCACGCCGGCAAACACCACCAGGAAGCCGGCGAAATTCGCCAGCGAACGGGAACTGGCGTACGGCGCCAGGTACGAACCCGCCGTTCCATAAAACCAGAGCCCCAGCAACAACGCCAGAACCACCGATGCCAGGCCAAGGATCTCCTGCGTAAGGCCCTTGCGGAAACTCGTGGCGATGGACCACGCCAGAATCAGCAGGAGAACTATATCAAGCCAGTTCATAGCTCGTGGCCGGTCAGCTCACGGTATGCCTGGCGGTATTTCTCGCCGGTCTTGGCCGCAACCTCCGCGGGCAGGGCGGGCGCCGGCGGCTGCTTGTTCCAGCAAATGGATTCCAGATAGTCGCGCACGAACTGCTTGTCGAAAGAGAATTGCGGACCGCCGGGAGCGTAGGCCCCGGCGGGCCAGAAGCGCGAAGAATCGGGGGTCAGCACTTCGTCGGCCAGCACCAGCTCGCCGCCCACGAAGCCGAACTCGAACTTGGTGTCCGCGATGATAATCCCTTTGGTTTCGGCGTACCGCGCCGCGCTGCCGTAGACGCTCAAGGTGAGATCGCGCAGGCGGCGGGCTAGATCCTCGCCGACCAGCGAACAGACACGATCGAAGGAGACGTTCTCGTCATGACCGGTCTGGGCCTTGGTGGCCGGAGTGAAAATGGGTTCGGGCAGCTTATCGCTTTCGCGCAGGCCCGCCGGGAGAGGTATGCCGCAGACCATGCCCCGTTCGCGATACTCCTTCCAGCCGGACCCCGCGAGGTAGCCTCGCGCCACGCATTCGATCTCGACCATGCGCGCGCGCTTCACCAGCATGGAACGGCCTTCGAGCTGGCTGCGGAACCGCGGCAGCGGATCGGGGTAATCGTCCACGCGCGCCGTCACAAAATGGGTCGGCGTGATCTCTCGCAGGTAATCGAACCAGAAAACGGAAAGCTGCGTGAGGACCCTGCCCTTATCGGGAATCCCCGTGGCAAGAATGTAATCGAACGCGGAGATGCGGTCCGTGGCCACGATGAGCAGATGCTCGCCGAGATCGTAGACATCGCGGACCTTGCCCTGCGCGATGCGCTCGACGCCGCGGAGCTCGGTTTCGAGAAGCACTGGATTGTGAGTGGAGTTCACGGAGCCTCGGACTTCAATCGGGGGAGTAATACAAATAATAACCTGTCGCGCGGCAATGTCAATGAAGAACACGCCGAACTGACGCGTAATAGAAACGCAACGTATGGTGCCCGCGTCCTGGTAATCCGCGCAGTTCCGTGCGTACCGCTACGCGGGAACAATGGCGGCCGTGCGGTCCTGCTACCGGTCCTGCCGGCCGGGCTGCGGTTCGCTCTTCGGCTGTTCGGTTCTGGCTGGCGGCGGAAGCGGAGCGACAACCGGCGCTGGCGCCGCAGCGGGAGGGGCCACGCGGACGGGCTCCGGAGCGATCTGCGGCAAGGGCGTCGGACGTGGCTGCACTGGCTCTGTGGGCTGGCTGCGCGGGACTGAGGGCGGCGGGGGCGCCGCTGGCTGTTGCGAGACCGGCACGACAACAGGAGCGGGAACGGGCGCGGGGACGACGCCTGGCAGACGGTGGTTGTCCCCGGTGGCAACGCCACGCGGAACAACGGGAGACGCGGGCGCCGGCGTGGCCACGGGCGACGGCTGCAACGGCGGCGCGGTCTGCGCCGGGGTCTGTGGCGCTCTGCAGCGTACGTCGTCCGGGTTCTCCGGCGGATTCATCACGATGATGCCGGTGTACACGGGCGCGGGATAGAGAACTACCGGCGGCAGCGGAGGAGGCGGCACGGCATCGGGCGAGTCCGTAACAACGACGGGCGCGGCGGCGACGCCAGGGTTGGTGAGCACGGCGGCCGGCCCGCGCGCAGAACCGGACGAGTAGCGTCGAGCCGGGAGGCCACGAGAGCCGGCGAGGGGAGCGCCAGCGCGAACACGGCAACGCCCAGAGGTTCTCTAAACAAAACGTCATAGGTAATTGCGCATCCGCTCTCTGACGTTCGCGGCTCCGAATCGGCGCCGTACGGAGCCGCGCG
>OCTA010002964.1_pt1 | contig 15211 bp, 11 predicted proteins | sample 1538991 | NCBI WGS metagenome assembly OCTA01 (sample SAMEA3539302, study PRJEB22396) | soil metagenome | biome: tundra; feature: field; material: soil | place: USA | collected 2010-05 | depth 0.15 m | reverse complement strand
TGCCGACGGCAATATTCTGGTCTTCAACGGGTGGGACCTGTCCTTCCGTCTCAGGCACTATGCGCCACTTCTTCCGCCATGGTTTGAGGAGGGGATATGCGGAAAGTTCGGATTCATGGGCAGTGCAGTCGGCGGGTTCGTCCACCCCTGGTACAATGGGACGTTTGTCGGCAGGACCCAGTTCTGGCTCACCGATGAGGAGACCGGGAAGCTCCAAAGGCTCGACGGCGGTGCGATGCGCGCGCCCTGTTTCCCAAAGACTCCGAGTTTGCGCAGATCGCTGCCGAAATTCGCGCGAGATTCGGGATGGGAAGTTCGTAGGGCGAAGGGGTCAGGGTACTCCTTCGCTTCGCTGCGCGGAGCCATGGCGGACAGCCTTTGCCTTCACGGTTCTTCAGATGAACCTGAACCTCGGTGAGCCATGGCTGGCCCCGCCAGCCGAAGCCCGCAGGGCGAAGACTGGCGCACCCGAAGGGAGTCGAACCCCTAACCTTCTGATCCGTAGTCAGATGCTCTATCCAGTTGAGCTACGGGTGCTTTAAATTGATATCCAGTTACTTAGGCAGATTCACAGATTGCGTTGGAACGTTTCCACAGGCTGCCGGCGACCGTGGGCGAGAACCGGAAGACGTGGGAATCCACTGACATCCTGAAGAACTGCCAAAGAACACCGCAAGAGGCCGGTATTACGGGGCGTTCACGATCTCGGGCAAGCAGAAATGGGCCAATCTTCAAGCTGACGGCTGGAGCTCGGCGGCTAACGATCTTTCGGCGGGATAGAGCAGGCGATGCACGGTGTCCAGCAGGGCTTCGGAACTGAAAGGCTTGGGGAGAAAGGCGTGCGCCAGCTTGTGCGCCTCCGCAACCGTGGAGCTATCGGTCTTACTGCTGGTTCCCCCGCTCATGACGAGCAGCCGAAGGCCGGGGCGGATCTGCATGAGCGCGTTGGCCAGCGCAACGCCGCCCAGCTTGGGCATGTCGAGATCGGTGATGACGAGGGAGACTCCGGCCGATTGGGTATTGAACAAGGCGATTGCCTCGAAGCCATTGCCGCAGCTCAGTACGCGATAACCGTGCTGCCCGAGGACGGTGGCGACGATGTTGCGTATGGACGCTTCGTCCTCCACCACGAGAATGAGTTCGCCGTGGCCGTCTGGTATTCTCAAATGCAACGCGTCGCGTGGCTGAGACAGCTCGTTTTCGACGGCAGGCAGGAACACGCGGAAGGTGGAGCCCCGGCCAACCTCCGTGTCCAAATCGACAAAGCCACCGTGGTTGGCGACGATGCTTCGGATCGTGGATAGTCCGAGTCCGGTGCCTTTGCCTGCGCCCTTGGTGGTGAAAAACGGAGTCCAGATGGATGACAGCATTTCAGGCGCAATGCCGGTGCCGGTGTCGCCGACCTCGAGCACCAGCCAGGTGCCCAGCCGGGCCCCGGGGATCGCGGCAGCCTCCGCCGCATCGAGCCGCCGATTGGCCACGGCGATGCGCAGCGTGCCGCCCTGTGGCATGGCGTCGCGGGCGTTGACGCAGAGATTGAGAAGCACCTGATGGATCTGTGTCGCGTTTCCCGGCACCGCCCAGAGGCCGGGGGGGACGCTGGGTTCAAGCTGGATGGATTTTGGAAATGTTTGCTCGATGACGCTGATGACGTCGTCGGCGATGGTTTTCACTTGGGTGGGCTGGAATTCGCCTGTGTTGCTTTGCGCAAACCCCAGGATTTGTTTCACAAGCGCGGCCCCGCGCCGCGCACTGTGCTCGAGCATATTCAGCATTTCCAAGTCGCGGGCGGACGACAGGCTGGGGCGCAGCAGCGACCCGATAATCAGGATCGGGGCGAGCACGTTGTTGAGATCGTGGGCGATGCCCGCGGCGAGCATGCCGATGCTCTCGAGCTGCTGCGCATGGAGGAACCGCTCCTCGAGCTGTTTTCTCTCCGTGATGTCTCGGATGTTGCACTGGATCACCCTCCGGTGGTTCACCAGATAGACGTTGCTGACGAACTCAACGTCGATCCGGCGCCCGTCGGCGGCTTCCAGCGGCTTGTCCTTGTAGCGGACGTAGTCCTGCCGCTGCAGTTCGGCGAAGCTGGCCTGGTTGGCGACGATATCCTTGAAGAATCCCAGGTCCCAGATCGCCTTTCCGAGGAACTGCTCGCGCGTGAAGCCCAGCTTCCCTATCAGGAACGGATTCACATCCACCACCATCCCCGTCTCGGCATCGAGGATAAGGATTCCGTCCCTGGCCGACTCGAAGAGCCGGCGATAGCGCAGTTCCGAGGCGACAAGCGCCTCCTCCGCCTGCTTGCGCTCGGTGATGTCCCGATAGACTCCCAGGTTGAAGCTACGGCCATCGATTTCGACGTGCCGGCCGCTGACCTCCACTGGGAAAAAGGTGCCGTTCCTGCGTCGGTGGACCGTCTCGAATATGACGCCGTCCACCGAGTCGAAAAGATTGAGTTGCCGGGGTAGGGTGTCCTTGGCGACCGCCGGCCTGAAGACCTGTGAGACGGCGGCACCGACGCCAGTCAGCCACCCGCCAGCCCGTTTGAGTCGCGACTTGGATGGCAATGGAGTGGGCGTTTTCGCATTCGGGGCGGACGCGCCGACGGCCTTCCCGATGCGCTGGTCATGGGAGGCGAGGAATCCCTTCGAATGGCTCTTTTTTTCGGACATTCCGTTGCTCGGTGTTTCCTGACGAAGATGCGCCGGGTGCAGGTTGTATGCACTCGCCGTAGCTTTAGTCTAGGCCGCGTCACTGAATATTCCATACGGTAAAACCCTACCAATATTTCGGCGCGGGCCTGCGCTGCAGCGAGTTGCCTGTCGCCAGCCCCGCCTTTTGCGCGCAGACACATTCATCCCGTCCGTTTTGGCGGCCAGCGCAGCCAGGCGCGGCCCCCGGCCCAAACCATGCCTTCTCAGGCCGGGGCAGCCTTCGGAATGGCCGAATTGAATTCGACAGGGTGAGTGTCCTTGCGCCGCACCTTGAAATAGCGCGATCTGCGGCGGAGCATCCGGTCCAGCTTGTCCACAAGCAGACTTATGGCCTTGTGGCATTCGTCGGCGGCCACGATTGCGTTCATGTCGGGTCCGTGGATCGTGATATGTCCCTTGGCCTTGAAACGGGCCCCGACATCCTCCTTGGCCTCGTATTCCAGTTCAACCCGCAACCGCACGATCCTCTCCTCGTGTCGAAACAACCGGTCGGCTTTCTCACGCACGAAGTACTTCAGGGACGGAGTCAGTTCGAGGTGGATGCCGGACACGATCAGATCCTGGTTGTTTTGTCTGTTCATGATGCTGCGTTTGTTTTGGGTTGCCCGAACCGGCACACCGCCGGCTCGAAAAAATTGTCAGCTCCTTTTCCCCTCCATCCGTGCCGGGCAATGCGTTCGGGAAATTCTCAGCCATCATCGCCGCCCCCGGATCTTCCTGGATTGGAAAACCGTTCATCGAACACGTGGGGACGGTGCACCCGGACCGTATCATTTGCAACTTATCTCCTCGGTCATTCACTGGAAAACTTTAGGAGCTTAAATTGCGCCACCTCTCCTGCGACCCCGCGCTTTCGAACTTGATCCGGGGCGGGGCGTCGCAATTAGAAGAAATTCTTCATCGCGCGGCGCCCATCGGCCGGATCCAATGATTTTCCATCCATGACGCTTCCGCCCGAACCGCAGCCGGCGCCCGAAGGGTTTGCCCCCCGGCGTGCGTACGCGTGGCCCCGGCGCCTGAAGCAGGGGCCGGTGCGAATGATCGCGCCGGAGGAATTTTCCCGCTGGATAATCCATGAGGACGACCGCCTGCTCGTCTTCGACAAGCCGGGCGACGTTGTTTGCCATCCCTCGAAGGCCGGGCCTTGGTCGAGCCTGGTCGGGGCGGCCCGCGAATACACGGGCAAAGGCGTCATGCACCTGGTTTTCAGGCTCGACCGGGAGACGAGCGGAATCGTGGTCCTTGCGAAGGATCCGCCGATGGCAAGCCGGCTACAGCGCGCAATGGGCGAGCGCAGGATCGGAAAGACCTATCTTGCGATTCTCACGGGCGAACTGCCCGCCTCAACGACCGTGGACCAGCCGATTGGGGATGACACGTCGAGCCCGGTTTTCGTGAAGTCGGCGGTGCAGGCGGCCGGGCAAGCGGCGGTCACCGAATTCACACCGCTGTCGACGGTAGGCGGATTCACCCTTGTCCGGGTCGTTACGAGGACGGGCCGCAAGCACCAGATCCGTGTGCACGCGCAGTGGCTTGGGTTTCCTCTGGTCGGAGACAAGATCTACGGGCCGGATTCGCGCCTTTTCATCGACTTCATCGACGGCGGATGGACGCCGGCGCTGGCCGCCCGGCTCCTCCTCGCCCGCCAAGCGCTCCACTGCGCGGAGATCGACCTCCGGCCTGCCTGCCTGCCGCATGTCTTTGCGGCGCCGCTGCCGGACGACCTGCGCGATTTCTGCGCCGGTCACGGTTTGGGAGGGAGCCTTTGACAGCTTGAGGGGAAACCCCTGTATTGGCCGCAATGTCCCAGGTGCGCGTACGTTTTGCCCCGAGCCCGACGGGCTTCTTTCACATCGGCAGCGCGAGGACCGCGCTTTTCAACTGGCTGTATGCCCGGCACACGGGCGGGGTCTTCGTCCTCAGGATCGAGGACACCGACCAGGCGCGAAACAGTGCTGAGTTCCTTCAGGTCATCTATGATAGCCTGAACTGGCTTGGACTCGACTGGGACGAGGGCCCGGGAGTGGGCGGGGAGCACGGTCCGTATCTGCAGAGCGAACGCTCCGCCATTTATCTCGAATACCTCGAAAGGCTGCGCAAAGCCGGCCGCGCGTATGAAAGGGACGGCGCCGTCTTATTCAGATTGGAGGGTGAGCGATTCGAGGTTTTCGACGAGCATCGCCAAAAAACGGTCGTGAAGGTGAAGAATGCCCCGGCGGTCATCGACGACAGGATCCGGGGCCGGGTGGAGCGGAAGGAGGACGAGGATTTCGTGATCTTCCGGTCGGATGGGAAGCCGGTCTTTCACTTCGTGAATGTCGTCGACGACATTACGATGAGGATCACGCATGTGATCCGCGGCGAGGACCACCTGTCGAACACGAGCAAGCACGTCGAACTGTTCAGGGCGTTCGGGGCGCCCGTTCCGGTGTACGCCCACATTCCCCTCATTCTGAAGCAAAGCGGACCCGGGAAGATGTCCAAGCGCGACAAGGGCGCCATGGTGGAGGAATACCGCCAGCGCGGCTACCTTCCCGAAGGGCTCGTCAATTTCCTATGTCTGCTGGGGTGGAATCCGGGCGACGAGCGCGAAAAGATGCCGATCGGGGAGATTGTGCGTCTCTTCGACCTGCCCGGGGTCAACCAGAGCAACGCGCGCTTCGACGAGAGGAAGCTCGCGCACATGAACATGCTGTACGTCCTGGAGCTTCCCGCCGAGAGATTCGTGGCCCTTTCGCGGGATCACATCGAGCGGCGGCTTGCGTCGTTGCGGGCCCCCGGCGGGGCCGGCGAGGACCCGCAACGAAGTGCCGACTCCGAACGGGAACGGCAGGACTGCGCCGCCGCCCTCTCCGCGGATGCTGCCTATTTCCGGGACGTGATGCTGCTCAGCCAGCCAAAGATCAAGGGCGTGGAGGAGCTGCCCGCGTACACGCGGTACTTTTTCACCGAGGATTTTCCAGTGGATCCCAAGGCCCGGGAGAAGACGATGGCCAGGGGCGATGCGGGCGCACGCCTGGGCGAGCTCGCGGCCGCGCTCAAGGCGGCCGATTTCTCGAGCGACATCGCAATCGAAGAGGCGATCAAGGCGCTCGCCGCGAAAGGCGGCCTCGGTTTCGGCGATTACCAGGCGGTCGCGCGCCTGGCGGTATCTGGCACGAACGTGGGGCCGAGCCTGACGGGGATGTTCCGAATCCTCGGCCGCGAGCGGGTGGTCGGCCGGATGGAGCGATTTCTGGGAACAGCCTGCTAGGGGCCGGTCCCCGCGCCGGGGCGAAATTCTCTTTTCAGCCGCGGTCAGGTGGCATTGCATGGTCTCATGCAAAAACCGATCTCCGTTCGGGACGCCCTGGCCAGCACGGGTCCGCAGGATGCCGTCCTGGTCCAGGGCTGGGTGCGAACGCGCCGCGACGCCAAGGCCTTTTCATTCCTGGAGGTCAACGACGGCTCCTGCCTGCGCAACCTTCAGGTGATCGCCCCGGCGGAGCTGGCCAACTACGCCGAGGTGCAGCACCTCATCACCGGCGCCTCCGTGGCGATACGCGGCAAGCTGGTGGCGTCCCAGGGCCAGGGCCAGAAATGGGAACTCGGCGCGGAGGAAGTGACGATCGTCGGCCCTTCGGACGCCGGTTATCCGCTGCAAAAGAAGGGGCACACGGCGGAATTTCTGCGGGAGATCGCCCATTTGCGCCCGCGGTCGAACCTCTTCGGCGCCGTATTCCGGATGCGCAGCCGGCTTGCGTTCGCCGTCCACAGGTTTTTCAACGAGCGGGGCTTCGCGTACGTGCACGCCCCGATCGTCACCGGCAGCGATTGCGAGGGGGCGGGGGAGCTGTTCCGCGTGACGACGCTGGATCCCCTGGCTCCGCCCAAGAAGCCGGACGGCTCGGTCGATTTTTCCCAGGACTTTTTCGGCCGGCCGACCTACCTCACGGTGAGCGGGCAGCTGGAGGCCGAGGCTTTCGCCTGCGCCCTGTCCAAGGTGTACACGTTCGGGCCGACCTTCCGCGCGGAGAACTCGAACACCTCGCGCCATGCGAGCGAGTTTTGGATGATCGAGCCGGAGATGGCTTTTTGCGACCTGGAGGGGGACATGGATCTCGCCGAGGAATTCGTCAAGGCGCTCATCCGGGAGGCCCGGACGAACGGGGCCGAGGATCTCGAGCTGTTCGCAAAGTTCGTGGACAAGGACCTCCTGGCCAGGCTCGACTTTGTCCTGGAGCGGCCGTTCCAGCGGGTGAGCTACACCGAGGCGGTGAAGCTGCTCGCCGAAAGCGGCAAGAGCTTCGAGTACCCGGTCGCGTACGGAACAAACCTCCAGTCGGAGCACGAGCGGTACCTGACCGAGGTCGTGTTCAAGCGGCCGGTGACCGTCTACAACTACCCGAAGGAGATCAAGCCCTTCTACATGCGGTTGAACGACGACGACCGGACGGTGACCGCGATGGACGTCCTTGTGCCGGGGATCGGCGAGATCGTGGGCGGCAGCCAGCGCGAGGAGCGCCCCGACGTCCTCGAGGCGAGCATCCGGCGCCACGGACTCGACCCCAAGGACTACGCCTGGTACCTGGACCTGCGCCGCTGGGGTACTGTGCCGCACGCCGGTTTCGGCCTCGGTTTTGAACGCATGCTGATGTTCGTCACCGGCGTGTCCAACATCCGCGACGTCATTCCATTCGCCCGGACCCCGGGCAACGCGGCGTTCTGAGGCGGCATGGCCGCCGACCGTCAGGCCTTCGCCCAGGTGTCTCGCAGCGCAATCGTTCGATTGAAGACGGGCTTGTCGGCTGTGGAATCGACGGGATCGAGCGCGAAATATCCCAACCGCTCGAACTGATAATGCTCCCCGGGCCGCGCGAGGCCCAGGGCCGGCTCCAGCTTGGCCATGACGATCTCAAGCGAGCGGGGATTCGCGGTCTTCTTGAACTCGCCCCCGGCATCCGGCTCGGCCTCGGTGAACAGCCGGTCGTAGAGCCGGACTTCGGCATCGATTGCGCGCTCGGCGCTGACCCAGTGGATCGTGCCCTTGACCTTCCTGTCGGCCCTGGGGCTCCCCGAGCGCGAATCGAGGTCGGCCGTGCAGCGCAGCTCCACGACCTTTCCGGCGCCATCCTTGACGACATCCGTGCAGGTGATCACGCAGGCGTACTTGAGGCGGACGTCCCCGCCCGGCTTCAGACGGAAGAATTTCGGCGGGGGCGCCACGGAAAAATCGTCGCTTTCAATGAGGATCTCGCGGGTGAGCACGAGCTTCCGCGTGGTCGGATGTTCGTCCTGGGGATTGTCGGTCGCGTTGCATTCGATCGCCTCCCCGGCTCCGATGTTCGTCAAGATCAGCTTGATGGGCCGCAGGACGCCGAACCTGCGCAGGGCCGAGAAATTCAATTCCTCGCGGATCGCATGTTCGAAAACTGCAATTTCCGTCAGCGAATCGTATTTGGTGACTCCGACCCCGGTGACGAACTTCCGCAAAGCGCTCGCAGGCACGCCGCGCCGGCGCAAGCCGGTGATCGTGGGCATGCGCGGATCGTCCCAGCCGGAGACGATCCCGTCCTGCACGAGCTGGATCAGCTTCCGCTTGGAAACCAGCATGTAGGTCGGAATCAGCTTTGCGAATTCGTACTGGTGGGGCAGCGGGCGCGGGAGCTCCAGGCTTTCCAGGATCCAGTCATACAGCGGCCGGTGCACCTCGAACTCGAGCGTGCAGATGCTGTGAGTGATTCCCTCGATGTAATCGCTCAGGCAGTGGGCGAAGTCATACATCGGGTAGATGCACCAGGCGTCCCCCGTGTGGTGGTGGGACGCGTGCCGGATCCTGTACAGCACCGGATCGCGCAGCCAGATGTTGGGCGACGCCATGTCGATCTTCGCCCGGAGGGTGCGGGCTGCGTCGGGGAACTCGCCCGCCCTCATGCGTCCGAGAAGATCGAGATTCTCGGAGACGGAGCGGTTCCGATACGGGCTGTCCTTTCCAGGCCGGTCAGGGGATCCGCGGTACTGTTCGGTCTCCTCGGGACTCAGGTCGCAGACATAGGCCTTTCCCTTCCGGACCAGGGCGAGTGCATACTCGTAGATCTGCGGGAAATAGTCGCTCGCGTAAAAAGGCTCGACCGGGACCCGGAAGGGCTGGGCCGCCGCCGCGATTTGAAAGTCCGCCTTGCCGTTCACGGTCTGCTCCCCGGCGCCCATGCCCTTGGGCTTGAGTCCCAGGACGTTATCGGCCCAGCCGTCGATCAGCCAATGAACGTCGGCCAGGATGGACTCGACATACTCGACCTCTTCCTTGGCCGGATTCGTGTCGTCCATCCGCAGATTGCACCGGCCGCCATTTTCCCGCGCGATTCCAAAGTTGAGGCATATCGATTTCGCATGGCCGATGTGGAGATACCCGTTCGGCTCCGGCGGAAACCTCGTCACGATCGCCGGATAGCGTTTCTCCGCGACATGGGCGGCGACGATGTCGCGGATGAAGTCGCTCGGCGGCGGCGTGGCGGTGCCGTTGTCTGTTTCGATCATGGGGGGTCCACCTTGTGAAAACCGGCTCCGCGAGGCAATCGCGCAGTTTCCGCAAGGGACAGGCACCGTTCGCCGTCCCGAGTGTTTCTTTGGCCTTTCCCGGCAATCGGGCGCGGCTAAGGTGGGTGGCCTTGCCGTCCCTTCCGACCATCGTCCACCTCGACGCCGACGCTTTCTTCGTGTCGTGCGAGCAGGCGCGCGATCCTTCGCTGCGCGGCAGGAAATGTGCGGTCGGCGGAGGCGAACGCGGGATCATTTCCTCGGCGAGCTACGAGGCCCGGGCGTGCGGCGTTTACACGCCTATGCCGACCAAGACGGCGCTGAAGGTCTGCCCCGATCTGATTCTGATACCCCATACGTCGGGCCTGTACGGCGCCGTGTCGCACAGGATGTTCGACCTTTGCGAATCGGTGACTCCCCTCGTGCAGCGGAATTCGATCGACGAGGGCTATCTCGACCTCGCGCCCTGCGGACTGAAAACGGTCGAGGGTATCACCTCCGCGGTCAGGCGGCTCCAGGAGCGCATCTGGGCCGAAGAGCAGATCCCGGTGTCGATGGGGATCGCCTGCAACAAGCTTGTCGCGCAGATCGCCTCAAAGCTGCGAAAGCCGCGCGGGTTCGTCGTTGTCCATCCGGGCGAGGAGGCCTCATTTCTTGAGCCCCTTTCGGTAGGCAAGCTTCCGGGTGTTGGCGTCAAGACGGAGGCCCTGCTCGCAAAGAAGGGGATTCGCCTGGTTTCCGACCTGCTTTCCCGGAGCGAGGACGAATGGAAGGCGCTGTTCGGCCGGGACTGGCACGACATGCTTGCGCGGGCGCGCGGCGAGGACGACCGGCCGGTCGAGACGTTGGAAGAGGACGCGAAGAGCTACTCCCAGCAGGAAACCTTCGCCCGCGACGTCGGCGACTTTTCGCAGATCGAGAGGGTGGCCAAACGGATGCTGGACGAGCTGATGCCGAAGATCCGGAGCGACAGGAAGCGGGTGCGCACGATCACGGTCAAGGTGCGGTATCCCGATTTCTCCCAGGAGTCGCATGCCCGGACTCTGGATTCCGCGACGGACCTGGAGGCGCCCTTCTATCCGCTGATCGCCCCGCTTCTGCGCGCCGCATGGAAGAAGCGCCGGCCGCTGCGTCTGGTGAGTGTCCGGCTCTCCGGCGTTGAAGACGGGGAAACCCAGTTGGAAATGTTCGCCCGGGCTGACGAGAAGCGGCGCCGCCTGGCCAGTGTCATGGACCGGCTCAACAAGTCCGGGCGGGACCCGATCGTGACTCACGGACATCAATTGGCCGGGGGCCGCGGCTCAGCCGGGGACGGCAAGCCCGGACACTGATCGACTCGGCGTTGCGCATAATGCGGCTTGGCACATGGGGATGGGCCGTATGGCTGAAGGTTTGCCGGCCCATGTGGACGGGAAGGGTGCCTGCGTTTCAGTGCGCGGGCGCCACCGGATGGGCGTCGGTGCCGCGGACATTTTCCGTCACCAAGCCGGTAACGCGGACCGCCCGAATCAGCGGGCCGAATTCGGGCGGGGGATTCGGCGCCCAGCGGACCTCGCAGTTGCGCAGGGTGATGCCTTGGACGTCCTGCAGGTCGAAACCGGCGATGACAACACCCTTCGTCACGAGCCCGCGCCACCCCCCATTCGGTCGCAGGTCGATCCGGCTGGGCCAGGAGGTCAGCTTGGCGATATTGAGGGTCAACCCTTCGATCTGGACGTCCTCGATCGGCGAAGCGGGCGTGCCGCGGACAAAGACGCCGGCCTCGCCGCTGGCGGTGATGCCGGAAACGAGCACGTGCCGGACGTGGCCGATCCTGGTTCCGGCCGAGCGCGGGATGGCCGTGATATAGACTGCCTCCGACGCGCCCCACCATGGATCGGCGAAGAGGTGGGTGCGGATGTCGATGTTGCGGGCGGTGACGTTTTCCACGTCGCCGCCGTCGCGCGCCATGATGTCGACACCGCGCAGGGCGAGTTTGACCATGCAATCGGCAAAGAGGATGTTGTGAATATAGCCCTCCGTTCCGCTGCCGATCTTTAGCGCGCTGTCCTGCGTCGTCAGGACGCAGTGCGTGACCGTGATGTTTTCAGAGGGCCCCATGGACACGCCTTCGGACCCGCTGGAGACCGCGACGCAATCGTCGCCGGTTTGGATCGTGCAGCCGGTGATCCGAATGTTGCGCGAGCTGACCGGATCGATGCCGTCGCAATTGGGAATCTCGAGGTTGTTTTGGATCGTGATTCCCTGGATGTTCACGTCGTCGCAGCCCCGCAGCTGCACGGTGAACCGGGGTGCGTCGTGGAGGGTGAAGCCGCTCAAATGGGCGCGGCGGCATGCGTCGAACATGACGAGCTTGGGCCGCCAGTTCTTGGGCTCATAGATGTAGGGCTTCTTGGACACCATGAAGGCTTCGCCCTGGCCCTCGATCGTACCCGTGCCCTCGATCGCGATATCCTCCGCTCCTCGCGCCAAAAGCAACACCGGTTCGCTGTAGTCGCGCGGATTGAGGCTGGCGACGAGGCGTGAACCGGCATCCAACCGGAGCGTCACGCGAGACCTCAGCTCGAACGTGCCGCAAAGGAAGGTGCGGCCCGCCGGCACCACGACTGTGCCGCCGCCGGCGCGCGCGGCGGCGTCAATCGCCTTTTGCAGCGCCGGGGCGTCGTTGGTCTTGCCATCACCGGTCGCTCCGAACGCAAGCGGCGAGTACGCCGCAGAGGGCTCGGCAGCCAAGGCTGCTGCCACCCAAGCCAAACTCAAGCCTGCCAAGGTGAAACGCCGGATGGTCTGCGCAGAGCAAGAAGTTGCTGCCATTGCCGGTGCAAGCGCCGGGATTCGAAATCGGATTGGGCCAGTCACTCAACCCATTCAAAAACCAGTAAATGCGTGATTTATCAACACCTATCACTTTTGCACGTTTGGCGGGAATGGGCAGGAAATTGCACGAAGCGGCGCGAGTGTTGAAAGGAATCGGACAGGAATTGCCGTGCTCATGGGAAACCGATATCGCAGTTGTTCATCATGAACCGAATTTCCAGCCGCGAGCGCGTCAGAATCACGCTCAACCATGAGGAACCCGACCGTGTGCCGATAGACTTCGGCGCAAGCCGGGTGACCGGAATTGGAGCCATTGCCTACAACCGTCTTGTGCAGTACCTCGGCATTGAGGAGAAAATACATCTCTACGATATCAAACAGCAACTCGCCTATCCGTCGTTGGAAGTGATCAACCGGCTTGGCGGCGATGTGGTGTCTATCGGGCGTCTCGGGTCGACCACAGTCATGCCTTTCTTGGCGCTTGACCGTTGGAAACCGGGCCGTCTCACCGACGGCTCTCCTTGTCTCATTCCGGCTGGTTGCAATGAAGAAAACCGCGACGACGGCAGCATCGAAATCAGGCACGACGGCGAGCTTTACGCACGACGGACCTCCGAGTCGCTTTACTTCGATGTATGCTGGGCGCCGTTGGCCAATGCGGAGACAACCGACGATATCGATGCGTTCAAGTGGCCGGACCCGTGGAGCGAACGCGAGGAACAGTATCTTCGCCGACGCATCGATGAACTTTATCACGGCACGGACAAGGCACTGTTCGCGGCGCTGCCGTTGCTTAACTGCTCCTTTCTTGAGGTGAGTCTCGTGCTTTTCGGCTTCGAAAACTTCATGATGAAACTCGCCGCAGAGCGGGACCTCGTGGAGTATTGGCTTGAAGCCAAATTGGCGCACGACCTGACGATTCTGGATAAGTTTCTGGCCGTGACCGGCCCTTATATCGAAGCGATCCAGATGAACGACGACTTCGGCGCTCAAAACTCCCTGCAGATTTCCCCGAAAGTTTACCGTGAAATATTCAAGCCAAGACAGCGAAAATGGATCGAGTTCGTCAAAGCGCGCACGAAGGCCAAGATTTTCATCCACAGCGACGGGGCTATTGGGGAGATCCTGCCGGATTTCATCGATATCGGCATTGATATCGTCAATCCCCTCCAGACCTCGGCTGCCGGCATGGATCCAAGGAGCATCAAGAATAAATATGGCAGGTGTTTGTCTTTCTGGGGCGGCGGCGTGGACACGCAGACAACGCTGCCGTTTGGCTCGAAGGAAGATGTGATTCGCGAGGTACGCGAGCGGGTAAGACTGCTCGGCCCCGGCGGTGGCTACGTCTTCGCCACGATTCATAACATTCAACCGGATATTTTCCCTGAGAAAATTCTGGCGGTCTACGATACGGTTATGGATTGCGGGAAATATCCCCTTGGCTAGAGATCGCTCTCAATCAACTGGAACACATCAGCGAAGAGCACGGGGCTCGCGCTCCTTGGGTGTGTTTTAATCGCGTCCATCAATGGTTCGAGCATGGGACAAAGGCACGGCGCGAGCGACTCTTCCTTCGTCATGCCAGCAAGCGCCGTCAGTGACTGGTATTCGAGACCGAGGATCTTATCGGGGCGCGACCGGTCTTCCCGGATTCGGCAGGCTGGCCAGCGGCATCTTCTCCAACTGCGGCAAAAGGACGTGAATGACTCCCAAAGCGATGAGGTAGGTGGATCCTACCAGGGCAAAAGGGATGATGTAATTGTTGTGGGTAAACTGCAGCACGCGTGAGACGACCTGGGCCAGGCCGATGCCCGCCACTGAACCCGCCATCCCACCGATGCCAACGACCGAGGCGACCGCTGCTGGCGGCACCGTGTCGCTAACGAGCGTGTAGAGGTTGGCCGCATATCCGCAATGAGCAGCCGCCGCGAGCGCGACGAGCGTCACTGCCCACCACAAATCCGACACTAATGGCGTAGCCGACACCGGCAGCACCGCAAGCGCACAGACCAGCAGGACGGTCTTGCGTGCGGCGTTCACCGACCAGCCCCGCCGGAGCAGGGTGGACGAGAGCACGCCGCCCAAAATGCCGCCTGCACCGGAAATCAGAAAGATAACCACCAGCGGTGCGCTGCTCTGCGTCAGGTTCAGATGGAAGCGTTTGTTCAGAAAATCCGGCGTCCAGAAAATGTAGAACCACCACACCGGCGCCGAAGCCATCATGCCGATGACGAAGGCCCACGTTTGCTTCTGCCGGATCAGTCTCGTCCAAGGAACACGCGCATCCGACGGTTGCGAGGACAGGACAAATGCGTGTCGCCCTGGCGGAGCCCGATAAAGCCAAGCCCAGGCCGCCACCCAGAATAACCCGATCATGCCGACTACAATGAATGCGCCTTGCCAGCCCCAAGTTTGGGCGAGCCACGGCACGATCAACGGGCATGCGATCGCCCCCACCGAACTGCCGGCATTGAACAGTCCAGTCGCAAAAGCGCGCTGCTCCCGTCGAAACCATTCCCCCACCGCCTTGATCGCGGCGGGGAAACAGGCGCCCTCGGCAAAACCGAGGACGGAAAGCGCCACGCTGAAGCCGACTGCCGTGTGCGCCAGCGCCTGGCCCGCTGCCGCCATGCTCCAAAGGGTCACCGCCAGCATGAGGCCATTGCGCACGCCGATGCGATCAACACAGCGCCCCGCGACCAGGTAGCCGGCAGCATAGGCTGCCTGAAACGCCGTCACCATCCAACCATAGTCTTTCTGGTCCCATCCCAGCTTCAGGTCGAGCACGGGCTTGAGCACGCTTATTACCGAGCGGTCAATATAGCTGATCGCAACCGCGGCAAACAGGAACACCAGCACCAGCCGGCGGCCGCCAGCCAGGAGCAAATCGGGGGGGGCCGGTGGAAACGTTTCTGTCATCGGGTCTGGCTTCTCACCAAAGTGCGGTGCACCAGCTTGAGGTTCGGAGCATCTCGTAGCGAGCAAAACCCCCATATTCTCGCCATGCATCGCGAAACCATTCGATCAACGATCACGGGTGGTCATCCATTGTCAGAGCCCGTACTCTGCGGGCAGGTATTTCGATGCGTCGGCAAGGGCCATCTGCCGGTCGATAAAATCGCCTTCGTCAGAGGGAAGATCCTCCAGCTGCGCCGTCATCG
>OCTA010002963.1_pt1 | contig 15211 bp, 12 predicted proteins | sample 1538991 | NCBI WGS metagenome assembly OCTA01 (sample SAMEA3539302, study PRJEB22396) | soil metagenome | biome: tundra; feature: field; material: soil | place: USA | collected 2010-05 | depth 0.15 m | reverse complement strand
GCACTTACGGCACGACTGAAGAGGCTGCGGAAAAATTCGGGGTTACGGGTGAATTCGGCAGCTTTATGCGGGGGTTGAAACCCCCGCCTCCCTCCGGATCGAGTTTTTTCGCAGCCTATGAAGTCATGCCCTGACACTCTCACAACTCCGAATGAGTTACTCCGCAGGCTGTAAGCCCCCATTGATTCTGCTGGCTTTATACCAGAACCAAAGTCCTTGCCTATCGTTGGAATGAATACTTTGGCGGACTATCAAAACACCCAAAGGCTTGCCAGCAGCAGCAGGATGGCGGCGACGGTCACGGCTTGGTAGGTCAGGTCGTCCGCCCTCCGGGATTGCGATGAACCTCCGGCGGGCGCCGGCAGAGTTGCGGATGCGGTTTGCGGGGAAGAAAGCATCGTGGGCCTGCCTTTCAATGCCTTTCGGCAAGGGTTGCGGATGATGGGCGGTCGCGGTTCCGAGCGATTGAATCTTCAGACCCCATACACCTGGCGAAGTTGTCACACAAACTGTAGAGATTCAGCTAGGATTATGACCGTCGAGTTGCGACGCTCAAGGAGAGTATCGTCCAAGATCGAAAAAACATGCGCCTGTTTACAAGAACGGGGGATGCAGAGCTATTCCTTCGGTAACGGGTGTAAAATCTCGCTCGTGAGCACTGGTTCCGATCTTCATCTTGTCCCCTCCGCCGAAACGCGGGAGCGCAACTGGCTGCCGATGGCCATCGCCGCCGCGGTCGTCCTGATCGTGGCCGCTGTTGCGGTGCTGGTGCTGGAACACGGCAAGGGCACGGCCACGGTCACGCCCATCTCCGCGGCGTTAGACCCCTACGCGGCCAGTCTGCCCATCACTGGCCTTGCCATGAGCGAATCGGGCAATCTGGCCGGCGGCAAGGTCACCTACCTCGATGGGCACATCGCCAACACCGGCCCCCGCATCGTTACCGGCGTCACCGTGCAGGTTCTCTTCCGCAGCTTTGCCCACGAAGTGGCGCAGAACGAGACGCAGCCGCTCAAGCTCATCCGCATGAGAGAGCCCTATATCGATGTAGAGCCGGTCTCCGCGGCGCCGCTCAAGCCGGGCGACGAGCAGGACTTCCGCCTCATCTTCGACGCGGTCTCCCCGGACTGGGACGGCGCTTACCCTGAGGTCCGAGTGATCCACGTCGAAACAAAATAGCAACTGGCCTCTGCCACCCTTATTTACTAAGTAGAAAATACCCAACTCTGCAAAAATTACACTCTCCAGTCGCTGCCGGGGCCATTCATCTGTCTCTTGATGGCGCGGTTTCCCTCTCGTAAGCGAAACAATCTGAATGGACTAGACGATTTCAACCACGGAGGATCCGGTTTGGCACGGGCATTGCAATCTGTAAAGGCGAGCGGACATCATCGCTCATCCCGCAGAACCTTCTGCGGAGAACGTACCGGCGAGGACCGCCATACTATGAGAAGCAAATCTACACTTCGGAACCTGTTCCCTAGCCAGCTAGCTGCACTTCTGCTGGCATCTGCAATCGTCCCAGCGCTCGCCCAACAGGCCCAGCCTACCGAGCCCCCTCAGAGCGCACCTCCTTCGATGGCCCAACATCATTCCTCGGCCTCGCCGTCCACCTACTCCGCGAAGGAGGGCTTCTGGGGGCGCGTCAATCCCTTTGCCCGCAAGTCGTGGGTCAAGAGGCAGACAGATCCCCTCAACGACCGGCTCGGCGAGCTGGATGAAGTCAACGCCAAAAACGGGCGGGACATTCGGGACGTAGACGGAAGGGCGCAGGCTGGCATCCACCAGGCGCAGTCTGCGGCTGACGCCGCCAACCAGACCGCAACCGCCGCAGGCACACAGGCCCAGCAGGCCAACAGCGCTGCTCAGGGTGCGGACATCCACGTCAATCGGTTGAACTCAACCGTCAACGGCCTCGATCAGTACAAGCAAGTCACTGAAGCCGAAGTTGCCTTCCGCGGCGGTCAGCCCGTCTTGTCGGCTGCGGCCCGCAAGCAACTGGACGATCTGGCGGCCAGTGTCAACGGCCACCAGGGTTACATCCTCGAGGTGGAGGCGCACTCTCCCGCAATTGGCAGCGTTGGGATCCAGAACTCCGAACGCTTGGCCGCGGTGGTCAAACGCTATCTCGTCACAGAACATCAGATTCCCGTCTACCGTTTGCACTCTGTAGCCCTGGGCAATGCCCAGATAGCCGCAGTCGGCGATGAAGACACCAAGCCGGTTCGCGTCAGGACCAGCAGTGTGCACGTCCGGTTGATGGAAAACAGTTTGGCGGCCCATGAAGATGCACCTCCCCAAGGTGCCGCTTCTACAACTGGTACGGAGCGGCCGTAAGACCGCAGCCCTCCCCCAAGGCTTTTTCCGCGCCAACGGCCCCCCCGCCGTCGGCCGCCAAAAAAACTCTCCGAACACGAGAGAACCAAGGCAATCTGGCCCCCGTCCATAAATGGGGGCCGATTTTTTTGTACGTGAACAACCGCGTCTTTCATCAGGGCGCAGGGCTTTCCTTGCCCGCTATCCGAGTTGCGGTATGTAACCGATCACCGCCTTCGAGGCGAAGACCCCGCCCAGTTGGGCTTCGCCAATCTGCGCCTCGTCGATCCGGAGTTGCAAGCAAGGGAAGTGCGCAAAAACGATCCGGGGAATGCCATCCGCGAAGGAAAATCGGTCGATGACGCCGTCGGCAACGGCTTTACCCATGGACTGTTTACCCTAGGCGAGATTCAATTCGATCAGAGCCGCACGCACGCCCTCGTTTCGTTCAGTTTTTGGTGCGGAAGTCTTTGCGGTCATGGCACAACGACGCTGATGGAGAAGAAGGACGGCGTGTGGATGCGCAAGAAGCAATGCGGCGGATGGCAGTCCTAGCACCCACAGCCTTCCCGAGGCTGGAACTCGCGCAGCCCATCCAAGCCCGGTAAAATCATCTCTGTATGCATCCAACGACCCCCAACCCCGCCGCCCCGGAAGCCATCCCCGACACCATTCTCGATGGTAGCCGCTTTATCCGCGCCTGTCTTCGCCGCCCGGTGGATCGCACCCCCGTGTGGTTTCTGCGTCAGGCCGGCCGCTACATGCAGGAGTACCGCGACGTGCGCAAGCACCACACGCTGGTGGAAATCTGCAAGCAGCCGGAGCTGGCCGCCGAGGTCACGATCACCGCCGCTGAAAAGCTCGGCGTGGACGCGGCCATCATCTTTGCCGACCTCCTGCTGCCGCTCGAACCCATGGGCCTGCCCTTTGAGTTTCTGGCCGGCGAGGGCCCTCATGTCCACCACCCGGTCCGCACCGCCGAGGACGTTCGCGCCCTGCGCACCGACCGCGCCGACGACCTGGCCTATGTCGCCCGCGCCATCCAGAAGGTCGCCGGCCACTTTCGCAACCGCCTGGGCATCATCGGCTTCTGCGGCGCGCCTTACACGCTGGCCAGTTACATGATCGAGGGCGGCGGCTCCAGAAACTACATTCACACCAAGCAGATGATGTATCGCGACACTCTCTCCTGGCGCCTGCTGCTCGACAAGATCGTCAAAGTCCTCGAAGAGTATTGCCGACTGCAGGTGCAGGCTGGCGCGGACGTCATTCAGATCTTCGACAGTTGGGTGGGTTCGCTGGGCCTTGAAGATTATAAGGAATATGCCTTTGACGCTTCCAAACGCCTGGTGCGCTCGGTGCAGCAGATGGGCGTGCCGGTCATCTACTTTGGCGTTGAGACCGCGGGCCTGCTCAGCGAGATGGCCGCAACCGGCGCCGACGTGATCGGCCTCGACTGGCGGCAGCCCCTCGATGAGGGTTGGCGCGCTATCGGCCAAGGCCACGCGGTGCAGGGGAACCTGGACCCCATCACGCTTTTCGCGCCCCTTGAAGTTTTGGAGCTGCGCGTCAAGGAGATTCTGCGCGCCGCCAACGGCCGTCCCGGCCACATCTTCAACCTTGGCCACGGCATTGTCCCCAGTACGCCCGTCGAAAATGTGCAGGCCGTCGTCCGCATGGTCAAGGAGTATCGTCTGGAGTCGGCGAATGGCTAAACAAGCAGTCCTTTTGCTGGCCCACGGCACGCCCGAAACCGTCGAGCAGATTCCCGAGTACCTGCGCAACGTGGTCAGCGGCCACCCGCTCCCGCAAGCGGTCATTGAAGAGATCCAGCATCGATACAGCCTGATCGGCCGCAGCCCGCTGACGGAAATCACCTTCGAACAGGCTCGCCTGGTCGAGGCCGAACTTGCCCAGGGCCGCATCGTAGAAGCTGAACTGGCCGCCGGCGGCGCGCCCGTACCGGTCTACGTCGCCATGCGCAACTGGCGCCCTTACATTCCCAACGTTGTCCGCCAGATGCGCTCCAATGGAGTCGAAGAGGCCGCGGTCGTCTGCATGGCGCCGCAGAACTCGCGCACCAGCGTGGGTCTCTACCGTCGCGCGGTCGAGGCTGAGGCCGTCGGCCTCCGCATCGACTTCACTGAAGCCTGGGCGCAGCATCCGCTCCTCGTAGAAGCCTTTGCCGAGCGCCTCCGCCCGGCCTTCGATAGGCTCAGCGCGGAAGTGGGCCACGCTGTGCCGGTGCTCTTCACGGCCCACAGCGTCCCCTGCCGCACCATCCAGACCCCCGCTGCTAGTCAAACTCAAGATGCCCAGCCGCGCCTCTGGCCTGGCGCGGGCGCCGACCCCTATGCCGAGGAGGCCAAGCGCACCGCCGCGCTGGTTGCCGAGCGCGTCCCCGAGATTCCGCAGTGGTATTTTGCCTTCCAGAGCCAGGGCGCCGGCGGCGGCCCCGGATCCGCAATAACTTGGCTTGGACCGACCGTCGAGCAAACCCTCGACGGCCTCGCCGCCGAGGGCGTCCGCACGCTCCTCCTCCAGCCCATCGGCTTTCTCTGCGACCACGTCGAGATTCTCTACGACGTGGATATTCTCTTTCGCGGCTACGCAGCCAAACTCGGCATCCGCCTGGAGCGGCCCGCGTCGTTGAACGCGTCCCCCGTCCTCGCCAGGGCTGTTGCGGACCTGGCGCGGCAGGGGCTGGCGCGGTTGCAGGATTCGCGTGCAGATTGAAGAGCCAACAACCTAGCGCCGAGCGGTAAAAGCCTCGAGTGCAAGCCTGCCGGTTACTTTTTGCTAGCACTTCGCCGATTTTTCTCTTTCCCTAAGCGATTCGATTCGATAAAGTAATTAGTTGGACCAAGATTGACGCTCCTCGTACGCAAAATCCCTCAGGTCAAGAAGGGTGTTTCTGAAATTGGGCCTCAACAGTCACGATTGGCTCATTGAAACCAGTTGCTTTAGGAAATGGCAGAGCGGTGAGTTGCGCCATCCAGAATTTCATCGTCAGCCAGTAAGGAAGAACTGACATGCACTGCACGAAATGCGGGAGCGAAATGCGCCGCCTCATGCGGGAAAGCTTTCTGCAAAGAAAAGTCTATCCGCTCTTCGGTTACTATCCTTGGGAGTGTCCCTTGTGCAGAGCGCCGATTCTGTTCAAAAAGCGGTACCTGCGCAGGAGACGATCCAGGCCGACAAATTTCTCCGCTATAGAGGCTGGCTTCACAAAGTCCTCGAACCAAGCCCCCTCCGCCATGCCCGCGGCCAAGGCCCGCTGACATCGGTTTCGCTGCGACCGCTCTCGCGCAATCTACCTTATTTGACCTCGTAAACAGTGCTGCCGTGAGCTGGCAAGGTCACGCTGACTTCCTTGGTCTCCTTGCCCGTACTGTCGGTCCAGAGATTCCGGGTTTCATGCTTCCCACCGTCGAGCCCAAGCTGCTTCCAGGTCGCTCGCAGCGTCACCGGCTGGTCGTCGAGGTTGAAAAAAGCAAAGAACTCCGTGTAATTTCTCGCGCCTGGAGCGTCGATCGTTGCCCGCCAAACTCTGGTGTGTTCAAAGCCGGCTGGCAGATTCGCAGCCTCGACCGGACGGCTGTACGTTGCATTCTGGTTCATGAAAAGTATCTCTTGATTCGTAATGAGCCCCCGCGTAAAGTCATCCAGCCTGGTCAAGTTAGCCCCCAGAATCAGCGGACACCGCGCAATCGCCCAAAGCGTGAATTCGGTCCGCTGCTCGTCCTGAGTCTCTCGCGACTGCCTCGGCTCGCCCCACCCCGGATGCGGCCCCAGCCAACCCCAGGGCAGCATGTCCTCGTCTGGCCACGAGCCCGCCTTAACATAAGGAAACCACTTGGCCAGCCTGTCGAACGCGTCGCCCACCCCAAACGGAAACTCGCCGTCGGCAGGCTTGCGCGGGAACGTCCACCCGTCCCAGTGGTCGTCGGAGATGCGCCACATCTGCGCGTATTCGGCCACCTCGGCCCCGTGTTCCAGGGCCGTCGGTCCCGGCGAAAGGCTCAGCATGATCGGCCGTCCCGTCTTCTTGATGGCCGCGGCAATCTGCTTGATCTCTGTCGGCCGGTAAGGATGATCGCTGACGCAATCCACCTTGATGAAGTCCAGCCCCCACCCGGCGTACAGCTTCATCATCGAGTCGTAATAGGCCTGGCCAGCGGCGTTGTCGGCGACGCCCCAGTTGCCGTCATCCCACGGGCAGGGCGAGCCCGTGTCGGCCGCGTCTACGGCATGAAAGCTTGACCCCGCGATAGGCAGGTTCTCCTTCACTACCTGCCGCGGAATCCCCCGCACAATATGAATGCCGAACTTCAGCCTCTGCGCATGAACCCAGGCGGCCAGCGGCTTGAACCCCGCTCCGCCCGCAGCCGACGGGAAACGGCTCTCCACAGGAATCAGAATCCCGTTCCCGTCCCACAGATACTTCTTCTCCGCGAGGTTGCTGCCGAAGGGATTCTCCATGTACCACCCCTCGTCGATCACGGCATACTGCCACCCATACTGCCTCAGCCCCTTCAGCACCGTGGCGTTGGCCCGGTAATCGGCCTCATCGATGGTAAGCCCATAGGCATCCCAACTGTTCCACCCCATCGGCGGCGCGGGAGCAGGGTTCTGTGCGTGTGCTGAAACGGAGGCGAAAGCAAGTACAGCGACAACAGCGGTGAAGAAAATACTGCGGAAGGTCATGCGGAAACATATACCACAACCGCCGGGGTCCCGACTCGGAACCAACAGAAGGACTGGGGCCGATGCATCTTGTTTGCCTAAGATGCGTCCGCCCTGAGGCCGGTTCACGCCGCTTTGACCCTCACAAAAACGATTCGATTGCCGTCCGGATCCTGAATTGAAAGCATCGACTTATGCTTTTCAGAGGGGATTTGCAGCGCCTTGAGCTGCGCCGCCGTGCGCCGAAGATCGGAGACGCCAAAAAAGAGCTGGAATGCCGAGCCCGGCCCGTGCTGGACAATCTCAATTCGCAGGCCCGACGGACCGGGGAGTGCAAGCCAGATTTGCCCCGGCTCCAGAGATGGGGCAGGGGAGGCGGCTGGCGCAAAGGCCAGCTTCTCCTCATAGAAGGTCCGAGCCGCGGCGGGGTCTTGCATCTCAATCCCCATGGCCACAATCTGCTCTGAGACCCGATTCGCTCCCAAATGCAGTCCCCTATCGTTGGTGTGTTTTGAACCGGGCATGTACTGCGTATATTCAATGTTCTGCTGCTCCGGCCCCGCCATGGTGAACAGCAGATTGCCGGCGCCGGCTTTCCTCACCGGAATGGGAGAAAGCCCGCGCGCAAGGTATGCCTTGTTGAGAGCCTCGATCTCTGCCGACTCAAAGCAAACGTGCATGAAGCCGATGGTGTCGGACGGCTTGATCTGCGGATAGAGCTCGATGAACTGGCGGTCGTTCACCTTGATGAACGACTGCGTCGGCTTGCCATCCCGGCTCATCGAGAATGCCTCTTCAAAGCCGAGCTTTTCATAGAAATCGCGAGACTTGGCCAGATCGGCCACGCGGATTGCGGCGTGGGCAATGCCGGCCAGCTGCGGCGCTTGAATAGGAGCCGGCGGCTCTGGCGCCACCGGCATCTGTGCGGCGGTCGTGGAACTGCAAATGATCGATAGCCCCGCCGCCACCAAGCAGAGAAGGCCGGTTCCAAACCACTTGAGAGGACTAGGCACGAGAAAGCCTCCTGTAGACGAGGGTTGCCGCTGTTGTTCGCAACATTCCCGGCGATCTGCACAAAATGGGCCGCGTTCCAACATCGAAAAAGTGTACCATGCGAAGTGAAAAGACGATAGGGTCGGCGCAAAGGCCTACTCTGTCGAGGAAGGTGTTCAAGAATCACGATGAAGACGAAATGTATAACTCTCCTGGTCACAGCATTCTTGTTGCAGGCTGCAGCGGCCAGTTCGCAGCAGTCTTGGCAGAAGTTGCAGAACCCCACGGCTGCCGAGGTAGCTTCGCAGTGGAACGTTCCTCCGCCGGAGTACGGGCCTGAGCCTTATTACGGCTTGAACGGCCCCGTTAGCATTCCCCAGGTGCAGCGCGATCTGGACACATTGCATAACCTCGGCTTTCAGGCCGTCACCGTGCAGGCCGGCTATAATATGCCCTTCGCGTACCTGTCGGCGGAGTACTTCGCCTTCTTTCGCAACTTTGTGACCGAAGCCAAGCAGCGGAACATGCGCGTGTGGATCGTGGACGATGCCGGCTATCCGAGCGGCTTTGCCGGCGGAAAGTTTTCCGCAGAGGCGCCGGCCCTGCGCATGCAAGCGCTTGAAGTGGCGCAAAAGATTCCCGTAACGGGTGGCGCCGTGCTGCGCCAGCAACTGTCGCCCGAAACGGTGAGCGCCGCAGCCGTGGATCAAGACGGCGCGGCAATCCCACTCCCCTTGCACGGCAACACGCTGGAATGGACCGCGCCCAAGGGGAATTGGACCGTGCTGATCGTGGATCACGAGTTCCGCACTTCGCCTACCCGCTCCGACACCAATACCCAGCGCGTGAAAGACACATCGCAGTCGCTCGAGGACTATCTCGATCCCGCGGCGACAGAACAGTACCTGCGCTTCACGCACGAGCAGTACAAGCAGAATGTCGGCGACGAATTCGGTAAGACGATCATGGGCTTCCGAGGCGACGAGCCCGACTACTCGATCGCCGGCCTGCCCTGGACGCCAAAGTTCTTCGAGCGCTTCACCGCAATCAAAGGCTACGATGTGCAGCCCTACGTGGCTCTCTTTGCGCAGACCCCTTCGCGCCGCGACGCCGGCGTTGCGATTCATCTGACGCCGGAGCAAATTCGCATCAAGGGCGACTATTACGACGTCTTCTCGCAGATGTTTGCCGCGGGGTTCTTCAAGCCGCAGGCAGACTGGTGCGCGGCCAACCATCTGGAATACCAGGTACACCTGAATCACGAAGAGATGGAGATGGATCTGACGCGTAGCGAGGGATCGTTCTTTCGCGACATGCGCTCAGTCGAGGTGCCCGGCATCGACGCCATTTGGCATCAGATCTGGAAGGACACGATCTCGGATTTCCCGCGCCTCGCCAGTTCGGTTGCGCATGTATATGGGAAGCCACGCGCGTTTACTGAAAGCTTTGCCGCGTATCGTCCCGCTCCCGATGTCGAGATGGCTCGCTACGTCCTGAATGAACAGTTTGTGCGCGGAGTCAACCAGATTGAGACGATGTACTTTCCGGCTACCTCCGCGGGGCCGAAGCCGCCTCCTTCCTACATGGGGCAGCCGGGCTTTCCGGAGTTACTCAGTTATGCCCGCCGCATGAGCTACCTCATGGCCATGGGCAGGCCCGATGCCTCCGTGGCGCTGTTTCTGCCGTCCAGCTCCATGTGGTTGGGCAACGACGCGTCGGATACGGCGTTTGTTTCCACCGAGCGGTTGCTGAGCGAGCATCAGATCGATTTCGATATTGTGGACGAAGACGCGCTGGCACGCGATCTGAAGGCACTCCCCGGCAGCTTCGAGACGCTCAGCGGAAACCGCTTCCGCACGGTCATCTTGCCCGCGCCGCTCGTGATTTCTGGCGAGGCGCTGGCGCGGCTGAAGGTGTTTGCGGAAGGCGGCGGCAAGGTCGTCTTTCTTGGCGGCGCGCCCAAGTTAATTGCGGGCCAGACCATCCGCGACGCAACGCCGGCAACGGCTGCGGACTTCTCGTGGGCAACCGTGGTAGATGCGCAGTTACCGCCCACTCCCACGCCGCCCGCCAACCCGCCCACTGAGCCGCCTGTGCCGCAAGCCGTTCCCCGCGAAGTTCTCGCGGCGGTCGATGCCGCGGTGATTGCGCCGACAGTCCGCTTGGACACCTCGGATACTGCTTTGCGGGTGATGAAGCGCAGATGGAAGAACGCCGACGTGTACTTGCTTTTCAACGAGGGCGCGCAGCCAAGCAACCACACGGTAACCCTGATGAGCAAAGGGCGCGTCGCGGAAGCCTGGGATCCGCAAACCGGGACCGTCGCTGCTTTGCAATCCACGCGTGCTGGCGGGAATCTTGCCGTGCAGTTGAGGCTACAGGCCTACGAAGCGCGAGTTATCGTGGTTCGCTGATTTGCCGATTCGAACCCGATGCGGAGGGCCATGCCAAGCGGCAAGACCCTCCGCGCCAGTTAAAGCATCTTGTTGTCGATGCTGCTCAGGGCTGTGTCGGCGGCTGCACGGCTCCAACCGATGCGCAGATCCTTCATATCGTGCAGAGCGAAAGCGCCGTCCGCACTGCGCGGAGCCGTGACTGCAAAGAAATCCGCCCTCTCCACACCTGTCAAGTAAAACGCGGGACGCGCGTCGGGAGTTGTGTTCGCAATCTCCACGTGGCTCATCTCGACATTGCGCACATGCCGCAGAAAGAATCCAGAAGCGGGCATGGCCCCGAACATCCCAGGCTCCGGATACTTGCTTTCAAGCTCCGGCGGTTGAACCTGTGCCGCCTCGGCGGTTGCGCCGCCCACTGTCTCAATATAAATGTTGGATAGCTTCACGTCTTCAATGAATGAGCCCGGAATTCCGCTGAGAATGGAGCTGACTTTCTGCGGGGCGTTGTAACATGCGAGATTGCTGATGAGTATCCGCTTGAGTGTCCCCACCTTGGTGCTTTCCTTGGGGCCGCGAAGGCGCGCTCCCAGCCGCATGAAGATCGGCCCGGAGACCAGGTCGCGCATGGTGGTATTGGTGATGGTGATGTCTTCAAGCAGTGCGCCATCGACTGATTCCAGCGCGTAACCCTGGCAGCCTTCGAACACGCAGTTGGAGATGGTGACGTTGATAAAGCCGCCATTCGATTCCGTGCCGCATTTGATGCGGCCGGTGCGCGGCACGCGAAAGTCGGGCGCGAACTTCTTGAAGGTTCCATCGAGAACTGAACCCAACTCGTAATAGCCGGTCACCCAGCAGTTGGTAATGGTCAGGTTCCGTGTAGGCCGAGCATAGCCGAGCGCATAACTCGATTTGGGGCAGATGCCGTCGTCCCATGGCGAGTTGACGGTGCAGTTGGAGACGCGCACGTTCTGGCAGCAATCGATATCCATGCCGTCGCGATCGGTATCGATCTTGAGATTGTCGATGGTCAGGTTGTCGACGCCGGTCAGCAGAAGGCCGAAGTGGCCGCCCTTGAGAATCGAGAAATCGCGCAACAGGACGTTGCGGCAGTTCTTGAGCGCGATGGCCTTGTTGCCCACGCCCGGCTGCTCGGCTTTGTAGATCGGGTAGTCGCCGCGGGCGGCGCGTCCCGCGCCGAAGCTGAGCCCTTTGCCCCAGATCAGCCCCGGACCCGTGATGCTCAAGTCGTGAATGTCTTCGCCCCATAGCAGCGAGTTATGCCAGTGGTTATGTCCGTAGTCCTGATAAGCGTCCCAGGCGGTATTCGGCTCGGCGGCATCGTAGACGCCGCCGTTATAGCCGGTCTGCTCGCCGGGAAGCGGCGAATTGGCGGCCACGATGGCGCAGCCTTGCAGCAGATGCAGGTTTACCTGGCTTTTCAGGCGGATGGAAAAGCAGAGATACGAGCCAGCCGGGAAGACAACCACCCCGCCGCCCGCAGCCGCCGCCGCTTCAATGGCACGGTTGACGGCGTCGGTGTCCAGCGTCTTGCCGTCCCCCGTCGCCCCGTACTTACGAACGTCGAAGATTCCCTGCGACGCTTGAGCCACCGCGGTTGCTCTGGCGCCGTCCTGAAGCAAAGCCGCAAAAGAAACGGCGGGAATGGCGGCAGCCGCCATCCCGAAACTGCCGGTACGAAGAAAATCCCGGCGCATTGAATTGAACGAATTCATGAAAATATCCTCCTGGAACATAAACTTGGAACGTTGATTCTTCTCAAAAAGCGACCTGCGATTCCCTGTGCATCTGCTATCGACGAGCACGTTGAGGGGACTTCCACTTCGCGCGCGCATCGAACCCATCATATCGCCGGTCCCGGTTCCCTGCCCTTCCGAATCAACCAAACGTTAACAATCCCAGCCCTATCGGCCCTCTACCATAGGCAGGTGCAGTTCCTATCCAGGGCGGCTCCAGAGCCCGCGGAAGAAGTCCTCAGAGCGAGTATTTTGCCTGTGTTGAAAGGGTGCGGCCTTAGCGGCTGCGGAAAAACTTGGAATTTCAGGTGAGACTGGCGTGGAGCGAGCCTCCGGGGCTAAAGCCCGCGTTAATTCTGTTGGCTTTATGCGGGGGTTGAAACCCCCGCCTCCCTCCAGATTGAGTTTTTCCGCAGCCTGTAAAGCCGCGCCCTTTCAAAATCTTGGTCGGTACAATACTCATTTCAAATGACTTCACTTCAAATAAGCGCGCACCAGGTCGATCAGGTCCTCGGCCAACTCCGGGGCAATCTGCTCTTTTGCGCCATCCACCAGATGAAACCGGATATGGGTCTCCAGCACCTCGCCCATCAGCCCGTTCACCCCGCCACGGACCGCCGCCAAGAGCATCAATTGGCCTCCGCAATCCTCATCGGCCATCAGCGACCGCTCCACCGCCTCCAACTGCCCACGCAACTTCTTCAATCTTTGCAATAATTTGATCTTCTCCCGCTCCTGATGGGACATTGCGCGCCTCCTCCGCTTGACAATACCTACCCCCGGTATGGTATCTACCCGGTGGGGGTATCGTTGCGATTTCATTCTATGCCCGCTGCGCCACGCCTCGCATCCAACTACAAAGGCTTTTCGATGCTCCGGTTCTTCAGTCGCCGCCCCAATCCGCGCCGCGCAGTTTCGGCACTCGGCTGCCCACTGGGCCGCGCACTCGCCCGCCTGGCCCTCGCGCTGGCCCTGGCCGCCGGCATCGCAGCCGCGCAGGCTCCCGATTCCCTGCCCTCCGCGCCCCAACCGCGACTCCAACCCGTGCAGTCCTTTGCACAGCCCGCCCCGTTTCAGCTTGCCCTCGCGCCCGAGCAGGACGGCGTCGGACGCAAAGCCAGCGACGCCAGCCCGGCCGGCCGCGAACCCCAGGAAGCCCCCATCGTTTCCATGGCCCCCCACCCCGACAACAGCCGCTACTGGCTCTCCGGCCAGGCCAACATCATCTACCAAGGCCGTTTGCCGTTCCATGAGCTCTATGAGGGGCCGAACAGCTTCCGCAATAGCGCTGAATACAAGACCTCCCTGCTGGGCACGCTCTACGCCGCGCTCCGGCCCACGCACTCGATCCGCTACAACACTGACTTGATCCTGGACATCGAAAGCGCCGGCGGCCGCGGCCTCAGTCAGGCCCTGGGACTGGCCGGCTTCACCAATCTGGACGTGGTGCGCAATCCCAACCTGGGCCCTCCCCCCTACCTGGCCCGTTACCAAATTCATCAGGTCATCGGCTTCACCCGGCAGACCACGACCCAGGAGCCGGGCCCCTTTGCGCTGGCGCCCAGCGTGCCCCTGCGCCGCATCGAGTTCCGCGCCGGCAAGATGACGCTGCCCGATTTCTTCGACGTCAACGGCCCCGGCTCCGACAGCCACTTGCAGTTCATGAACTGGACCATCGACAACAACGGCGCGTGGGATTACGCCGCCGACACACGCGGCTACACCGTGGGCGGCATGGCCGAGTACGACGACAAGATATGGAGCCTGCGCTACGGCCTCTTCGCCATGCCGACCGTGGCCAACGGCATCGATCTGGACTGGGCCTTCAGCCGCGCCCACGCACAGAACGGCGAGTTCGAGTTGCGGCACAGCTTCGTTCCAAAACGCAAAGGGACGCAACGCGTCCTTTTCTACGCCAACCATGCCCACATGGGCACCTATCGCGAAGCCGTCGAGGCCTTTCTGGCCGGAATCGACAAGACGCCCGACATTACGCGCCACGAGCATTTCAGCGCGCTCAAATATGGCTTCGGCTACAACGCCGAGCAGGAGATCACAGGGAATCTGCGCGTCTTTGGCCGCTTCGGATGGAATGAGGGCCAGCACGAGTCATTTGCCTACACTGAGGTCGACCAGACGGTCGAGGCAGGCGCAGACTACGCCGGAACCCGCTGGCGCCGTCCGGTGGACAAGATCGGCCTAGCCGTAGTTTCGAACGCCATCAAGCGCGACCACCAGGAGTATCTGAAATTGGGTGGCCTCGGCTTCCTGCTCGGCGACGGCAACCTCAACTACGGTCGCGAGAATATCGTCGAAAGCTACTACAACTACCACGCCTGGCGCGGCCTGTTCTACGCGCTCGATGTGCAACATATCTCGAACCCAGGCTACAACCGCGACCGCGGCCCGGCCTGGGTGGGTTCAGTGCGAGCGCACGTGGATTTTTAGATCGGGGACGAGAAGCAATAGCCAATTCATGCTCTTCTTGATCGAAAAAGCGAAAACTTCGCCGAGTTCGCTTTTTAGCCGCGAAATCAGGCACCAGCGCAAATGTTCCATAGCGACCCTAAGCGTTGATCCCCATCCCCTCCACCGCCCCGTAAGCATCCAGCAGCGACTCCGCCAGCGTGGGATGGGCGTGGATGGTGAACATCATCTCCTCCACTGTGCCTTCCAGTTCCAGCACTGCCACCGCCTCGGCAATCAGCTCCGTAGCCTGCGGGCCCAGGATGTGTACTCCTAAAATCTCGCCATACTTTGCGTCGGAAACGATCTTCACAAAGCCATCGTGGCTGCCCAAAATCGTAGCTTTCGAGTTCCCCGCAAACGGGAACTTGCCCACCTTTACTTCGTAGCCCTTTTCCTTCGCCTGAGCCTCTGTCAAACCAACCGACCCGATCTGCGGCTCGGTATACGTGCAGCCGGGGATGCGGTCGCGCCGCACCGGGCGGAATTTGCGCCCGGCAATCTTCGCCACCGCCACCATTCCGCTCATGCTGCCCACGTGGGCCAGTTGCGGCAGCCCGGCCACAATGTCGCCGATGGCAAACACCCCCGGCTCCG
>OCTA010002962.1_pt1 | contig 15212 bp, 9 predicted proteins | sample 1538991 | NCBI WGS metagenome assembly OCTA01 (sample SAMEA3539302, study PRJEB22396) | soil metagenome | biome: tundra; feature: field; material: soil | place: USA | collected 2010-05 | depth 0.15 m | reverse complement strand
GGACCGGAAAGTCCTAACCCTTAGGCGAATTCTTGTCCGTGGAAATCCAGGCTAGGTGAACTCTTCGCTGATGCTTTCGCCGCCACTGGCGGTTTAGGTCTGGCGATCCTTAGGATAAGCAGGAGGTCTCAGCAGTTTGCCGAAACGAAGGGTTTACAAATCTTTCGACGATTTGCGGTGAAGGCTGGACGGAACAACCCCGACATTCATGATTGGGTGATCAAAGAAGCAGCACGGCTTCCGGAGGACAGGGAACTGCAGTTTGCGGCGGAAAAGCTAGTGCAGCGTAAGAAGCCGCGGCGGGCGGATCCGGAGGAACTCCTGAAACAATACCTATCCGGGGATACGCGCGTGTTCAACGAACTGCGATTCTGGGAGACGGATGAGGTGCTGCAGTCTGCCCGCACTCGGCTGACTGGTCGGCTGTCAGCTAGAGAACTCGATTTGATTCTCAAGTTGCTCCATGGATATGAGGGCCGGCAGCACTTGAGTGTGGTCGAAGTGGTACTTGACTACTGGACGAAACTCTCTGCGCACGACTATAAGGCGACCACTGAAGTTCTTTGTTCCTACTCAGTGTTGCCGGGACAGCGGGAGAGGGCCATAGCAATTTTGGATCGTGACCTCGGGGGAATTCATGAAGCTACGGCACGCCAGGCCCTGAAGCAGCTCCTAAAATGAGGAAGTATCTAATTGCCAGCCGAATTGATTCCCTTCGGTGAGTTCGCCTACGGTGCAGGTGGAGAGTTCGAACGGGAGTGTGCAGCGGCGCTGAGAGATGAGCTGCCGGAAGGGTACATCATTGCGACGAATGTCCATCTGGCGCGTCGCGACGGCGGATTCTACGAGTGCGACGCCGTTATCGCGGCACCGGGTATTTGTGACATCCTTGAGATGAAGTGTGTCCGCCCAGAGATTACCGTCGGTGAAGACATAATCGTGAGTTCCACGGGATTCTGCATTGACCGTCCGCTCTCCACCGTTGACACTAAGGCCAAGGTTCTCGCTTCCCGGCGCCAGCAGTACCCATTCCCTTCTGCACGCCATCACACCGACGTGCGGGTGGGCTCCCAAATTGTGGTCCCCTCGAGCACTCGAATCAGCTTTAAGCACGCACCTGATGCGGCCACGAGAGCTGTACGCGGGCTCGGGGATACAGTCAAGAAGTACAATGATCTGGCCAGGGAGATATCGTTCTTCGGCAATGGCGTTGCGAGAAAGGAAACGCGCAACGCTTGGCTCGCACACCGTAACGGCGCTGCACCCACACAAAGAAACACGCTGCGGTACATCGGCCGCTTTGCGGTGCGTCGTCAGTTGTCCGGGTCGGCGAATCAGGGAGTGTATGAGTATTTCGCCGTGGATGAGCCGCCGGTGCAGATGGAGGTCCTCTTGCGCGAGTATGCGTTTGACCCGGCTCTCCCGGAGAGCGAACTTGAGGCTTACCTCAAGGAAGTCGCTTGTGAAACCCGGATCCTGATGAAAGTGAGACACCCGTTCGTCGCCTGTGTGGTCGGGCATTTTCAGACGGGAGGATCGTGGGTTCAGGTCAGCGATTGGTTTGAGGGCAAGCGCCTTGAGGAGTTGTGGCCGGTGATTGCTGGGACATCGTCGTTGGAGAAAATGAGCATTTTCTTGAAGGTGATTCAGGCTCTTCAGTTTTGTCACGAAAAAGGAGTGTTTCACCGGAACCTGGCCGCTGACGTTGTGTGGGTTGCTCAAGACTTAGCGGACGTCCGCCTTGGTGGATTCGAATGTGCTCTCGACCTGAGCAGTACATCAACACTCACCGGGACGACGCTGACCAGGCGGAATTCACGCCTAATGGCACCTGAAGACCTGCAGACAGGTCGATCGTCAAATCCGCGACTTGCGGACATCTTTCAGGCGGGAGTTCTGCTCTATCGCTTATTAGAGAATGGCAAATGGCCGTTCACCGACACAATGGATTATGTGACCGGCGGTGCACATCTCCGTCCCTTCTCGGACCTCTCCTGTGATGACGAAACGACTCAGCTTCGAGACTTGGCCGTCCGTATGATCGACGTAACCCCGTCGCATCGACCGGACCCATTGTCGAGAGTCGAACAGGAGCTCGGAAGTGCTCTGGCAGGCGGCGGTCGATAGTGCTTTTCGGGTCGAGGCTCCATCGCCGCGCACTTCAAGTCAAGAGTGGCATCGCATTCCGGTAAGCGTCTGAGAATAACCTGGACGAGCCGACGGGCCCGTGGAAGCCCGTCGGCTTCATTACGCCCCGCGCGGGGGACGGGAATTCCATTATGCTTAGAGTCGCTGTCCGGTCTTTGAAAACTGAAGCCCACAGGTTGCCAGCTTGGCAACATCGCAACGCGGTTGGTACCGGCCCGCGTTGCCTCGAAACCCGTTTCTCCAAATCCATTACGGAGAGAGGTTCCTCTCGGGGAGGCATAAAGGGGAAGCATCGGATCCGGGCATTCCGCATCGTGTGCCTGCGAGATGGGCGGGACACGGCCCGATAGACTTCGCTGATGAATCTCTCCTGGCTGCGCCGGGAAAGGTACCCCCTGACGGGAGGCTTTCCGGCCCTTGCACGCCACGCTCAACCTCACGTCCGCGGGAATTCACCAATTCACCGAGGGGCAGATACCCTTCTGGTCACCCGCCCATCGCCTTCATCCGGCCGAAATGCGAGCTTTTCATCTTCTGAAACTCGATCTTCCTTCCGTCTGGGAGCGCCATCTCGCGCGGCAGCATCGCGCCGCGAAGCTCTTCCTCGGAGACTTCCAGCGTGGACAGGTTCGGAATGGGCCTGGAAAGCAGATCGTGCAAGTTGTACCCGACGTGAGGAAAAGTGAAGGCCGTCGCGACCGGGCACTGAAACACGCCCGCGGCCATTTCGACCGCCGGCAGAAAATCGATGTCGGCGCTGACGACCACGGCGGCATGGCACGGCGACGGTGTCGGGCGCGTATTCGAGCGGTGTTGCGGCGCTTCCTGCACAAGGGCCTGGTAAGGAGCCCCGGCGCGACCCAGTGCGGCATCCGTCAGCAGCGAACTTGCCAGCATCACGTCCGTCTGCTTCTCTTCGTGAATCTTCAGATCCGGATGAAACCTGGATGCGCCGGCGGAGAGAAGTTCCCAGTGAATCGGAATGCCGCACCGGGCAAGATTGTCGAGTTCGTCGCGTTCGATGTAGAAGCGGTGTTTGCGAGGACGGAAAGTGCCGTGGACGACCTCCACGCGGCCCTGCGTGTGATGGTGCAAGGCGTCCAGCCAGAGGTATTTCCGCTCGATCCCGCCGGTGTCCCTCGGCATGTTCGACGGGATGGTCGCCGTAAAGTACTTGACCGAACCCAAACGGCAGCCGCCGAAGTCCCGCGGGTGCTCCCTGACCAGCCTGTTCACGATTGCAGTGCCCAGTGTAAGGAAATCGCACCAGCACAGCTCGTAGTGCTTCTCTTCCATCCCGCTCAATGGGACATAGAAGTTGTAGCCATCGATGTAAATGTTAACGCGACGATCCGCGACCGGCTTGCCGGGCATCGGGTTTCTGCCCGCCTGTGGATCCATACCCGGATTATCGGATGATTGACTCCCAGGGCACAACGCCGGGCCCGGGTTGAGCGCCAGGGTTTTTCCGGCGAAATCACCGATAGCGGAACGAAATCAGCTTGCGTGCCATGTGGAGCAGCGGCACCAGGACATCAAGGTTCGTCACCCAATCGTGGGGCACGCCTTCCAAGCCGTTCATCGCTCCCCACAATTGACCGGCGATGCTCGCCGTGCTGTCGCTGTCGCCACTGTGGTTTGTCGCGATCGATACGGCATCGACGAACGATCCAGCCGACAAGACGGAATAAAGCGCGATGGCCAGCGCTTCTTCTCCCACCCACCCGCCGCCAAGCGTCTCCACCGCTTCCGCATGGCCCTGCAGTCGAGAATGGCGGTGCGAGCCTCTGGCAGCGAGAGCTACGGCCCCGTCCACCGCGGCCAGCGTTTCCTCGTGACCCGGAAACGCCAGTAGGTGCCCGCAGCTTTGTTCGATGGCGGTATCCAGTTCGACGCCGTCAATCAGTAGGCGCACAACGGACGCAACCATACCGGCACTCAGATAGCCGCTGGGACGGCCATGGGTCGGCGCGGCAGCTTCGGCTGCCAGTCGGAAAACGACGCCGGCATCTCCCTTGGGGCCGATGAGCCCGATGGGAGCGACTCGCATTGCGCCGCCACATCCCTTCGAATCATTGATTGGTCTGCTCATCGTGCCATGCCCGCCCGCACCAAGGGCGCTCAGGCAGGTATTGCCGGGGGCGCGCCGGGCACGCATTTCCGGCTGGTGAGCAAGCCAGCCGGATGTGCGCTCCCCCGTGCGTTCGGCGCCCAGACGCTGCGTATCGAGCCAATCCAGATACCGTTGCCGGATGGACGAGAGGGTGCCAGAATCCTGATCCCCGGGACCGTGCTCCAGGCTGCCCACCAAGCCCTCCAGTGTGAACATCGTCATCTGCGTATCGTCCGAGACGATCAATTTGCCATGGTGCACTACGGGAGTCTCGATCCCGCTTTGCCCGAAACGTTGGCGAATCTCGCACAGGCTCTTGAACTCCACTTCATAGCCAAAAGCGTCGCCGATTGCGCCCCCCAAGAGACACGCGAGCGCTCTCTCCTCTTCGGACCGTTGTACACGGGCGAACCCGATGGGACGGCAATCCTCGACGTACCTTTCTTGAGCGCCCGTCTCGATAGAGCCCTGCCGGGCCGCGCGTATTCTTCTGACGGCGGCTTCAGACTCGTCGCCAAACTCAACAAGGAGGCGTCCGGCTACCGTGCCCGTCCTCCCAAGACCGCCCCTACAATGGACTACGATCTTTTCGCCGCGCGCCAAAGCGCTCCGGAGGCGCAGACCGGAATAGGCCCACAGATCCTCAAATCGTTCGTCGGGAGCATGGACGTCTTTGATCGGCAGGTGGTGCCATTCCAGCCCGAACTCTTTCGCTGACGAACCCAGCAAACTTGCGGGCACGCCGACTTCATCCAGTTCCGCACATTCCATCAACGTTACGAGCGAGGTCGCGCCGAACGCCTGGATCACCTCCAGGTCTGCACGGAGGTCCCGTCTCCATGCTCCAGAGTACAGACCCTGGTGCTTCTTGCCTGGGCAGAACGTTAGGCCGATGACACCCTGGCCATCCCGAATGACGACGGGATCAATCTTCAGCGGGTGGGACTCACTTGTTTTTGCATTTGCCATAATCGAGGACTCCAAATATGCTGGCCGAAACTAGTTGCGTCGCTGCCCGAGACGGCCATCAACTATATACCGCGGTGCGACGCCCCAGAAGTGCTCCGGCTGACCCGTCGCCCGGGCTCCAATCGAAGTCGGCGGGCAACTGCTCAAAACAGAAGTCCATATCGAGACGGTCGGGAGATTTCGCGAAGACCAAACCGGCAAGCCCGCGATTCACTTCTTCCTGAAAGGCGGACAGCGAGCCCAGTGAATAGCTCGTCATGGGCGCCACCACTCTTAAGCGGATGTGGGTGGCCGAGAGTAGGGGATTGCGAGGATCATAACCGAGCCCATCCAGATGTTCCCGTGAAAACAGGTAGATCAGGCCGTAGTTGAGCAGCTCGATCGCCGCGTGCAGCGGGGTGTCGCAGTACTGGCCGAGTTTCAACTCCAGGAACTCGTAGTCGCCTTTGCCGCAACAGCGTGCCAGGTCGATGCGCCGACCACCTTCGTCCACGTCTGGCAGCACGCCGGACGCCACTGGGATCATGTTGACCCATTCTGGACACTGCGCGGCAACCGTCTTCTCGAACCGCTTCTCCAGACTCTCATTCGCGTCGCTGATGAAGGTCTGCTTCTCCCATCGCCAGTTCTGAACGCCACGGCATGTTGTGCCCGGCCAGTTGGCTGCAATCGCACGGTACATGCCCGCAATCAGCCGGCTGCCGTCGATACGCGGCCCCGACACCACCGCCCGATAGGCGCGAACATGCCGGTAGTGTGGCGACGTCTGACCGATTTGCGAGACCCCAAGCGTCTTGTCAACAAATTCATCGACACCCGCCAGAATGCCGGGTCTGGAGCGCAAAGCAGGTGCGTCCTGAATCGTCCCGCTGAGCCCGACCTGCTCCCGCATGGCAACCAGGCGTTCCCCTGGAATCGCGGGGATCGATACGGCGCTTGGCCCGGATACTGGCTCGCTTGCCGTCAGTTCTCTCGCGAAAGCCTCCTGAAAGGTGCGCCCTTTTCCATATCCAGGGTCCCCCATTAGTGCGCCCGATTCCGCGTCGAAGAATCGAAGGCTATTATAGAACTGCCGCGAGCATTGGCGAACGCCAGAAATTGATGGTGCCCCAGGTGCTCGCTGCGCAGAAAGCGCCACTCCTTCTTCACCGATGTTCCGCCCGCAAGAGCTACCTTTGCCACGGAGACCGGCGGCGGCGTTTGAAACAACTCGCGGCCTGCGGCTTCCAGAATGATGTCGGCGCAAAATGGGATCGAACCTTGAGACAAGCCAAGAGAAGCTTTGGCGGACTGTAGCGCATCCTGCCAGACCATCGGCGGAGTGGGCCGGTGAGGATCGCCCACAAAGCAGAGGTTCACGAACCACGCTGGGACACCTGCGAGTTCTCTCATAAAATACAGGTGCGCCAGGCGATTTGCCGACTGATACAACGGGCCGGTCCAATCGGCATGCTCCACCCCCAGCCATCGCTGCGTCTTTTGAAGAGCTCTGACAATCTGGCCGCGCGAAACCTCGGAGGCGCAGCATCCGTTGGAATACATCTCTTGCGGATAACTCTTGGCCTCCACCAGCAGTACGCCCGTACGATGGGAACCGGGCAGATTCACGCGTGCCAAGGCATCCCACACGGGACATCCCTGCGGCCAGAATTCCGCCAGCATTCCGGAGAGATCGAGCAGGCCCAAAGCACCCAGGAATACCCCATCCTGGTACTCGTTGAAGCGTTCATCCTCCAGCGGTGAGACCCACTCGAACTGCGCCCCCTCGGCCGCCAGTTCAGGCAGGCCACGCAAAATCGCGGCATCCAGGTCCGCGCGCCTGCGATTCACATAAGTCTGTATCTGGCGCTGGCTGCCGGCATACGCCCGTCCGAATGCGTCTGTTCTGTCGCTCATCAAAACCTCCTCAGACTGCCTTGCGGCTGGCGGCGCGCAGGTCCGGGCCCAATGCCAGTTCACGCACCGAATATAAACCCGCGAAGGCTACCGGTTCCCCGGTGATCCTGGCCCACAGCGTGGCATAGGCCCGCACCTGCGCGCCATACGTTTCCACTAACTGATCCATGCCGGCGACATCGCTCTTGTAGTCGATGATGTGCCAGCCTTCGGAACACTTCAGCGCGAGGTCGATGATGCCCCGGGCGATGGTCGGGACTTCCGCACCTTCGTCCTGCAAGGCGGCGAGCGGGACTTCCACGAGGCGTTCCTCCGCCTGCCGCACACGGTCCCAAAACGCCGAGGCGCGGACGCGCCCGATGACATCCACCGCCTCGCCGATCGCCTGCTCCAGAGGCTGCCCGGCGCAGTGCCACCGCGCGACCCCCTCCAGTTCCTGGCGAGTGCACTCCAGGTTCATGACGGCGTGCTCCAAAAGCAAATGGAGCGACGAGCCCCAATCGCGCCCCGCAGCACCCGCGACTTCATCTTCGTCGCGATTCCCGGAATGTTCCGCCATGCTGGAAATCGCGGTGGTCTGGAAGTTCGGCGGCGTGACACGCGCGTACCTGGCATTGCGGTCCTCCGCCGCCTCGGCACGGGCACCCGGCGAGAGGTCCGGTTGGTCGCCGAAGCGTTCCACCGGCCACGGAGGCACTACGATTGCGGGGCATGCCGCCAGGAACGGCTGCAAAGGCGCCCAAGGTTTTGTGGCCCGGCCCCTGGCAGTGCCAAGCCATTCGCTGACCACCAGCGTTTCGCGTGCACGAGTGGCGGCCACGTAAAGCAACCGGGCCTCCTCTGCGGTGACGAAACGCAGTTCCTCCTGCTCGAAACTCGCCCAGCCGGCTGGTTCAGCCAGCGTTTCCACTCCGTGCTCGCCCTTGGGTTTCGTGATCGGGAAATATCCCCTGGCGGCCGCCCCTTCCCGCACGATGCGAATATCCGCGCGTGGCGTCACTCCTGCCATGGGGTCGGCCAGGAACACCACCTTGCCCTCGAGCCCCTTCGCTTTGTGAAGGTTCATTAGCCGGACTACATCCCGCCTGCCTGGCTCCAATACCGGAGCGTCGGATTCATCGTCCGTCTCAAGCTGTTCGAGCGCCTCGACGGCGTCGCCCAGCGTCATGCCGGTCTCGCAGGCCGCACGAATGCGATCCTGCGCGTACACCAGTTTTCCTGCCTCGCCACCTCTGGCCGACGACGCTGCCGCAGCTGCCAGCAAGCCGCTCTGCTCCAGGATCAGTTCGATCGCCGCGCCTGCGGGCAAGCGTCGCGTCAACTGGCGCCACTCGCGTAGTTGCTCCATGGCCGGCGTGACGGGCCCGCCAAGCTTCGTATCCGGCGGCACGTTCAGATTGAAGGCGCCTCCGGTCTTCTTGTAGCCGTACACCTCGGGATCGCTCAATCCGAAGCAGGGGCCGCGAAGTGCGCCCACCAGAGCGATCCCGTCATCGGGGTGAGTGAGCGCGTAGAGTAGTGCTGCCATCGCCTGTACATAGGGCGACTCCAGCAAGCTACCGCTGCCGCTGACCTCGTAAGGCACGCGCGCACCCTCCAGCGCCGCGGCGTAAGGCTCCAAGCGGCCCCTCTTGCGCCGGGTCAGAATCAAGAAGTCCCCGGCAGTGCGCTTATGGGAATCGATTTGCGCGCGGATGATGGATGCGATGGCTTCTGCGTCCATGGTCTCAAGGTCGTCTCGCTCGACATCGGCACCGTGCGACAAGCGCAGCACTTCACCGGCGCTGTTTTTCTTTTCCGGCGGAACGTCGAGCCTTTCAAACTTCGGCTGCTCCGGTGTGGCCACGGAGGGAAGGACTTTTGAGAATACGCTATTGGCCCACTCGCAGAGCCCTGTGCCGGAGCGGAAACAACTGGTCAGGGGCAGTACGCGCCCGCCGGTCTCCTCGATTCTGCGCCGCGCCTGCTGGTACATTTCGATATCCGCGCGTCGGAAACGGAAGATGGATTGTTTGGGGTCTCCTACCAGGAACAGTGCCCCGGGCCGTAGCGCCGCCTTGCTCCAATCCACGCCGCTTCCGGGCTCCGAAGCCAACAGGAACAACAGTTCGAGTTGCATCGGGTCGGTATCCTGAAACTCGTCCACAAACAGGAAGCGATATTTCCGCTGCAGCGCCTCCCTCACCGCAAAGTCTTCGCGCAGCAGGCGCGACGCCGAGAGCAGCAGGTCCGTGAAGTTCAGCAGCGCGCCCCGCCGACGTTGCGCCGCCGCGTCTTCCCGCGCCTCCGTCAACAACGTCAGGCAAACACGATAAACGTACTCCCGCCACTGCTGGAGGAACGGGCGTACGGTCGTCTCCTGGAAGCGCTCGACCAGCGCCTTCGCCTGTTTACCCTGAGATCCCCACCATTTCTGTGTGACCTTGACACTGCCGCTTTCCCACGCGGCCAGCAAGCGCGGCAGCACGGCCGCTCGCCGCCGGTCCGCGTGACGGTATCCGGGGCCGAAGCCCTGCATGACCTCCTGCACTCTGCACGTGCTGTCCTTATCGACCGGCGGGCAGAGCTTGTTCAGATCTTCCCAGAAGCGATCCAGGGCGGCCCAGGCCGGGCCTGCATCGGGGATTTGCGCGTTCCCCGGCGGGAACTCGACATCGGGGTATTCGCAGACGGTGGCGAAGGCTTCGTCCAGATCGGCGGGTTTCACGCCGGTCTCGCGCAGGGCCGCCAGTTGCGGCGAGCGACGGGAAAGCGCGAGTTCGACAAACTCGCGCCACGCCCTACGGCGGAGGATCCCGTCCTCGGCTTCTTCGATCTCGCGAAAGCCCGGTGCGAGCCCCGCCTCTACGGGTCGTTCGCGAAGCAGTCTCGCGCAGAAGGAATGAATGGTGCCGGCGAACATCCGCTCCACGTCGATCATGGCGCGCCGAAAGCGATCGAGCCGTGCCGCATCGCCTTCCACTCCGATCTGACGTTCCAGTTCCAGCCGGAATCGGCCGCGCAGTTCGGCAGCCGCCTTCTTCGTGAAGGTCACGGCGGCGATTTCGTCCACACGGCACCGGCCAGAAGCCACCGCTTCCACCATGCGCCCCGCCAGGCTCTGCGTCTTTCCGGAGCCCGCCCCTGCCTCAACCAGCAGGTTCTTCCCGAGATCGCCACGGATCGCCGCGCGTGCCGCGGCGTCTTGAAGTGGTGCGTTATTCATACTGTGCCAACCTTCTCAATGCCACGACACCGGGGTCTGAATCCTCGCCTTTGGCATCCGCCCCCGCGACTTCCGCATCGGGACATGCCCGCGAGAAATCGCAGCGCTTGCAGCCGGAGCCATCAGCGCCGCGAAGGAACGCGCCCGCGCCCATGGCCTCCGCAATCGCGGCCAGCACCGGCTTCGCGTCCAGTTGACCGGGCTTACGCACCCACTCCCCCCAACCTCTCTCGGTGCAAAAGTAGTAACTGCTGTGCGCTACTCGTGCCTCAGCGCCCAGAATGTTCCGCGCGGCTTCAGCATAGACGGCGTGTTGCAGCAGGGTGCCCTGGTCAAACTCATTCCGGAAATGCGGACGCCAGAGCATTCCGGTCTTGTAATCGATCACCTCGTAGGTGCCGTCCCTATGGCGGTCGATACGGTCGATGCGGCCGCGCACGCGAATCTGCTGCGAGTCGCCGATCTCGATCAGCACCGGGTCACACCGGCTGAGCGGCTCCTCCGGGTCGGGTTCGCCGAAACCGAATGGAACCTCCACGGCGACCGTCTCCACGTCGCGGTGCTCCACCTCGAGCTTCAGGAATAGACGCAGGTCTCGCTCCAGTTGCTCCATCTCGGCCTTGTACACCGCCTCCGAAAGCGGCGGTATCTCGCGGCGGAACTCGTCCACTTGCCGCCTGGCGATATCCCAGAGGACGTTCCAATCGGTCTTGGTGGGCCGTCTCGTCTCCGCGCGGAGCGCGCGCAGGAATGCGCTGTAGATGCGATGCAGCAGATCCCCGCGCGACATCGGATCGAGCCACTCGTCCGGGTTGGGGTCGTTCTCCTCGGGTGCTTCCAGCCCGAGTCCTTTTTGCAGATAGTAGCCGAACGGGCACGCGGCGAAGCGTTCCATCCCACTGGCCGATTGAATGGTGTCCGCCCGGCGAGGGTCCAGGTCGGCTCCGGCTTGCGCAACCAGCCCATCGTACTTCGTGAACCGCGCAGTCTGCCGCGCGGCTTCGGCTCGACGGCCGTGCCGCAGGCCATCGTACGCGGCGTACACGGCGGGCATTGCGTTCTCGCCAAGTCCGCGCAAGCTGCTCAGCCACCACCCCATTTCACTGGTGGCCTGCTCGCGGTCGGCGGCGACAGAAGTCGCGGGTTCTTCCAGGAATGCGATCAACTCGTCGTAACTAAGGGCGCTGCCGGGATCGAGCAAGCGGCAGGCGTGGAAGATTAGCCACGAGGGGTACGTCTCCCGGCCCTTGCGAAAGTCCCGGCTGGAGTAACTCAAGCTCACCTGGCCGGTGAGGTGGGCAATGTGGCGAACGCGGGAATAGACCGCCTCGTCCAGAGTTTCGGAACTGGTGCATAACCGGTCTGGTGCGATCCCGCGGCGCTCGCTATCCAGCAGCACCGGGTCTTCCAGGCCGGCTGGAAATACCGCGCCCTCTTCCAGGCCCAGCACAAACGTGACCGGCCGCCCGGAGTAACTGTGGCCGCCGAGCGGCGCAACGTGCAGCGCGCCCGGCCTCGGACGGGCAGCCGCCACCACCACCGATTCCACATGTGCGCGCAGCACCGCCAATTGGAACGAGAGCGGGCGGCGCATGCCGGCCAGCGGTTCGAGCAGCGCGAGTGCGGAGACCACTCCCGAGCGCGCGGCGGCGTCTTCCGGACCACCGACAGAGCTGAAGCTCTCGATTGTCTCGCCAACGGCGCCAATCAGGTCGCCCAGCAAGACCGTGCCGTCGGGTGCCCACTCCGGAATCGTCGCCAGCAGAGAGGAGATCCACACCTCGAGGGTTCTGGCGCGAACGGCCCGCTGGCGGTCGAAGTCGCGCAGATCTTCATCGCGGTCGGGATCTTTGCTGCGCTCTTCCGCCGCGGCGGCCAGGCTCACCAGCGCGGCCGAATAGCAACCCCGTCCGGCGGTGGCGGCAGACTGGCGCAGCAATCTGGCCGCACCGCTCGACGAGAGCCCTGCCGCCTCCCCCGGGTTGAGAAGACCGGATTCGAACATGCGAGCCAATCGCACCGCGGGGAACCCGCCTTCGATCCACCCGCACAGGGTCAGGGCGGCGCGCACCGGGCGCGTGAGCGTGCCCGGAATGCCAGTTTCGATGGTCGTTGGAATGGCATAGCGCGCGGCCTTCTCCCAAAGCATCGGGACATAGTCGGCGGGGTGGGCGCATAGAATCTCCACGGAGTCCAGGCGCACCGCATCGCGCTGGATGCGCCGTAGGACCTCTTCGATTTCGGCTTCCCGGCCAGCCGCGCGAAACAGCGTCACCGTACCGTCATTCAGGGGCTTCGGAGCGTCCGTAGGCCGCGCAATCCACGCCAGCCGCGCCGCATCGGAAGCTGCCGTACCGGGTGTGGGGACCGTCTCCACCGTTGGATTGAGCCGCTGCCAACTCCGCGGCGGATTCACCCCCGGCGCACAGGCGACACGGAACCCGCGAACGCGCCAGGGAAGGCTGTCTATGAAGCGGCGCTCCAGCACGCTGCCGCAGCAGTCCGGCAGTTCCAGGACGTCACTGTTCGGCGTGACCGGCAACTTCACCGGGGCCTCGCTTGCGATGCGAAAGATTCCTGCGGCATCGGCCAGGCGGGAGCGCGCCAATTCGCGTTCGTAGGCTTCGACCAGCGCTACGAACTCGGCGTGTTTCTCCCGCGAAGTAAATGCTTCCGGACGCAAATCCGTGGAGCCCAACCCGGCGAGCCGAAAATCGCCCACCGCTTCCCACAGCGCTTCGGCCACACCCGGTTGGTCCACGATCTTCCGGAAGTACTGCGGAACCTCGGCCGGCAGATCGAGCAGCAACTCCAGCAGCAGCGCCGGTCCGAGTCCCTGGTCCATTTCCGTGATGCCACGCGACCCGAGCACCGGGCCCGCGATGCGCGCGGCGAGGGCGAGCGGCGTCGTGAAACGCAGGTTCGCCCAGGCGAAGCCGTCGCGTGCGAGGCGTTCGCCCAGCGTGTGCCCTGCCGCCAGGGTGGGTACGAGAATCCAGCGTGTACCGGCTGGCCGATCCTGCATGAACTCGACAATCTGCTGCAATAGGGGTTCCATTGTTATTCGGCTTTCTCCCCGAAGGCAAGGGAGCCTGGCACTACTCCATCTTGAGCCGGGGGGTAGCTCAAGGAATGATCCTGCCGAAAATACGTGACAGCCTAGCCGGTCGCGGCGGACCGGCGCGTCGCCGTGGCTCGCGCCGCTGTTCGTCTGGATACCTGGTACAGGCGCGCTGCGGCCGCCAGCGTCTCCGCAATGCTCCGTCGCAGCGATTCCGGCGCCAGAACTTCTACATCGCTGCCGTGCCGCAGGATGTCCATGAGCAGTTCTTTTTCGTGGCTGTACGGGACCCGCAAGAGCGCCCCGCCATCGGCCAGACTTTCGAGTTCCTGGTTCGGATGCCACACCGAAGAGACCACCCACGGCGCCGCAGTCGCGTTAAATCGCAGTACGGCCTGATTGACCGGCGCTCCTGCGAAGATGCCGTAGCCGGTACGCTCCGGCTCCGGCGGAAGCTCCTGCGCCGGCGTCTCCAGGATCCGGACGGCTCGGATGGCGTCCACCGCGAATCTCCGGATGGCGCCGGCGGAATGGCACCAGGCATCCAGATACCAGTCCGCCCGATAGTAAATCAGGCGACCGGGCGAGACTTCCCGTTCCGTTTCTGCCGACCGCGAGCGGCTCTGGTAGACGATGCTCAGCCTCTTGCGCGCGAGCGTGGCGCGGGTCACGCTGTCCAGGCACGCCGGGTTGGAGATCCGGGTGGCGCCGGCCACCATGCGCACTCGCCGGGAAATCGGTTCGAACTGGCCGGTGGGGGCATTGGCAATCGCCCTCAGCCTGTCGCGAAAGGGCTTCATCTGATCCGCCAGGAAACTGGGCTGAATCTGGTCGACGATGTGGATGATGAGCAGCAGCGCGTGGATCTCGTCGGAGGAAAACCAGAGACCCGGGACGGTGAACTCGGGTTGGTCGGCGGCGTAACTATAACCGCCGGTCTGACGGTTCCAGGCTATCGGAGCACCCAGCCGGCTGCGCATGTATTCCAGATCGCGCTTCAGCGTAGGCTCCGAGACTTCCAGCACGGTCAGCAGTTTCTGCTTATTGGGAGCGATCCGGCTGCGAAGCAGACGATCAATCTTATAGACGCGCTCGAACTGGCTCATACCATGCGGCCCCCAGGGTAAGCACCAGTGTAACTGACAGCACACTTTACCAGGCTATATCCTTGGTCAATACTGGCCGGTAGAACTCTTGCTCACGCGTTCTTGGGCGTGGCGAGTACCAGGTTGACGCCTTGCAGCGCCAGGTAGCCCTCACGAACCAACGCATCCCGATGAGGTTCCACTGCCGCGCTCATGTCGTCGGTCACCCGGGAAAATCCAAAAAGTCGGCATACGGCATTCGGCACTTCTCCCGGAACGATGCCGTAGGATTCCTGCACCACGAGGAGAATCGCCCGTCGGAGCTCCTCGGGCGGGACGAATTCGAGTTTGCGCGACGCCGCGGGAAGTGCGCTTCGGTCCCGCACTGGCGGCTGTTGCATGGCGGTGCCCCACAGGAACTCCCCACGCTTGAGAAAGAGCCCGCGGGAAATGCCCAGCTTCACCGCTTCCTCGATTGCCTGTTGAATCCGCGTCCCGAAGCGCTGGACGCCGGCTCCGCTAAGAACGCGGCGCGCCGCTTCCGTCCAATGCACCGGGCTTTCCACCCTGACTACCTGAGCGAGAAGATCCGCCAGTTGAGTGCGGTTGACCATGTGCATATCGACATCTCCCACCCACTCGGCTTGTGTCGCGAGGAGATCCCAATCGGAATCGGCGCTCTTCCACGATGCCGTGAACAAACGCGCCATGGAATCGCCGGCTCCCGCGATGGTC
>OCTA010002961.1_pt1 | contig 15213 bp, 15 predicted proteins | sample 1538991 | NCBI WGS metagenome assembly OCTA01 (sample SAMEA3539302, study PRJEB22396) | soil metagenome | biome: tundra; feature: field; material: soil | place: USA | collected 2010-05 | depth 0.15 m | reverse complement strand
AGGGGATTCATGGTCGTAGCGTCCAGCGAGTCACCCCCAAACGACGAGGAGAGCCGAACTTACAGGGGCCGGGAGCTCAACGTCGCTGATGGGCCCCGCGGCCCGCAGCACTGGGCTGTGCGGAGGATCCAACTGATCGATGGGGGCCAACACGCTGCAACCGGCGAGATGATGCGGACCGATCCCCGCCTCGATGCCCTGACCTGCGCACCCATCGACGCGCTCAACCAAACCGCTTGCCACGCACGAGGCCTACCCCAGGCCGGCACACTCCGAGACTCCTAGCGGGCGACCGTGGGCTGGGCGGGATGATCGGAGGTGGCGCGCAGTGGAGCGGGCACGAGCGCCGCGCCCGCGATGACGAGGCCGAACGCGAGCAGTCGGCCGATGATCCCAACGGCGCCGGAGCCGATCGGCTCGCCGAAGACAAGGATCCCGCCGAGGATCGCTGAGAGGTTGGCGGCCACCGAGGTGATCGCGATCACCTCGATCGCGAGGCCGATCTGCAGGCTGCGCGCGGACGCGTAGAAGGAGACAACGAACGAGATCAGCGCTGTGAGCGTCCATGGGCTGAGCAAGCCGAACACCGGTCCGTGCGCGTGCGTGAGGTACTTGATCGCGACGTCGGAGACCCCGAACAGCACGCCCGCCGCGATCGCAAGCAGGAGCGCCTCGCCGCGGTGCTCGATGTCGCGGCGCGTCGAAATCCTCACCAGCCCCACCCCGAGCGCCAGGATCGCGGTCTCGACGGCGATCAGCGCGGCCAGGGAGGAGCGTTGCGGGCCCTCGGCGGTCGCGGTGACGCCGATCACCGCGAGTCCTGCTGCTGTGAGCGTCACGCCTAGCCATTGACGTCTTGTGAGGTGATATCCGAAGAACCGCTCAGCGAGTACAGCGAGGAACACCAGACCGCCGGACAACACCACCTGCACGCTCGAGAGCGGGGCGCGCGCGAGCGCTTCGATGTGCAGGCCCCAGGCGAACAGCGCAAGGATCCATCCAATGGCGAACCACCGCTGGCGAAACAGATTTGTCGCGCTCCGCAGCGGATGACGTACCCGAATCGGCCGAGCCAGCACTGCACCGCGAGCCTTGAACAAGGAACTCAGATTGGTACCCAGCGCACACACCAATGCAAAGCTCAGTCCCAGGATCATCGCGAACGCCGCAGTCTGACTATCAGACGCTCGGTGTTCGATCGAGTACCGGCATGCGAGCACGACGCACGATCATGAGCTGGTCTTTCTCATCACACTGAGTCTGGGGGCTGCGCTCGGCGCCGCCGCGCGCTGACGTGCTTGGCGTCGGCCGCTCGCCATCCGCGGACCGTGGAGCGCAGCGCGAGATACCCGGCGATGCCGGGCAGTGTCGGGAGCCAGAATGAGATCGCGCGGTAAGCCAGCACGGCGATGACGGCGCTGCCCACGGGCACACCGAATGCGACGAACGCCGCGATCATTCCACCCTCGACCCCGCCAACGCCACCCGGCAGTGGAAGCAGGCTCCCAAGCGTGCCAAGGAAGTAGCCCATCACCAGGACAGCCACCGGCACAACCCTCCCAAAGGCATCGAAGCAGACGCCGAGCACAGCGATATCGAAGCCCCAATAGGCCACCGCCCCCAACAGCCCCAGCCGCCGCTCACGAACCACGTCCCGAGCGGTCCGGACTCCGCTGCCGAGCGTGTCAGGCGCCTTCGCGAGCCACCTCGCCAACCGACCGAAAACTCTCGTGGTGCTCGCGAAACGCGCGAGCCGCTGCTCGATGTCGACCGGCAACAGCGCCAAGCTGAGGACGCCGGCAGCCAGCACTGCCGCCAAGACGGCCGGAAAGAGCGTGATGGCGATCGAGCCGCCGCCTGCGAAGACCCCCGCCCACAGCCCCAGCCCGCAGACGATCACCGCCCCGAGATAGACCGAGTACTGGACCACCAGACTCGCGACGATGCGGCAGGCGATCACCTCGGCGGACATGCCGGCGCGACCGAGCGCCCACGCGGTCACAGCCACCGCGCCCGCGCCGCCGGCCGCCACCAGCCGGATCGCCGCGATCCCGGCGAGCGGGATCTGCAGACTCACCCGCCAATCGATCCGAGGCACGCCACGGCCGAACACGGCCCGAAACAACGTCGCGTAGCCGGCTATCGACAGCAACTCCAGCACGGCGGCCGCCGCGAGCCACAGCGGATCGCCGCGGCGAAGCTGACCCCACGTCTGCTTCAGGCCCGCCAGCTTCGGGATCAGGAAGTACACGCCGACAAGCGCCACCACGATCAAACCTGAGGCGAGCAGCAGCCTCGTCCGAGTGATCGGCACCGTCGGCCCCTCCTCTGACACCGTCAGCCGCGAAGCGCCCCCGGCAGACTCAACCGCCCCCGATGTTCGCGTGTCAAGCGGCTCTGTCTCGACAAGCGGCGGCATCCCAACGACATCACCCCGATCGCCACTCGGCGGAGAACGGGAATCGCGGCCTCGGTCATGGGCGCCGGGCATTCGAGCGGTCTCCTGACTCTGCAATCTACCTCGCTCGATGCTGGTTCAAGACTTTCCCAATCCACGTGGTCACGCGAACGGCGTTGCAACTGCGGGTGACGTCGTCACCCAGACCCTGATTGTCCAGACAATGCGCACACTCGGCCGGGTACCCCCGGTTCTCAAAATGCGAAGGCGTTCGCCGGTGCCGAGGCCCGCCGCTCCGGATGACTTGCATGCGCACACTCATTCGCCTGACCGCTCCTGTATCCCTCGCAATCCGGCAGTCACCCCGACACGCCCGCTCCTGGGGAAGTGGGGCACTTTGATCCAGCGAAACCAGACTGCTGCAATCACGAACATCCGGCACTCTCGGCGAGGCCAGCCCGCCCGCCCGAAACGACTGCTTCCGGCCGAATCGAGCCGTCAGCGGACTTGCGCTTTCATCGCCGGCGCGCCGGTGACCGGACGCCTGGTTAGCTACGCCGGCCAGGCCCAGCGCGGGCTAAACCGGACGCTCGGTATCGCCCATAACCAGCCGCCCGTGGACGCCGCCCCCGACGATTGCTTTGCCCGGCGCGACGTCGCCGAGCTCACGATCGAGTTGGCGACGTTCCAGTGGTCGCCTCCCGGCCGCACCAGCGGCCCTCGTGACGGTCGAGGATCCCGCCGGCGTTGTGGCGCGGACTGCGGATCTTGCGGGAAGATTCAGCAGCGATAGTTCCGCGGGCGGATCCGCGCAGCAGAGCCGTCGCCACGTTAGCCTCAACATCAGTCATCTGCTAAGCCCATGCGATTCGCGATCTCCATCCCGCAGTACGTTCGCGACAGCCGCTTCGACGATGACGCTTTCCGGGCGTATCTGCGCCGCGTCGAGGAGCTCGGGCTGTTCGAGAGTGCCTGGGCGCAGGAGCAGGTGATCGGCGCGGCCGGCAGCCTGGCGCCGCTCCAGACGCTGGCCTACGCCGCGGCGTGCACCGAGCAGCTGCGGCTGGGTTGTGCAGTATTCGTGCTCCCGCTGCACAACCCCCTGCACCTGGCCAAGGCGATCAGCTCGCTCGACTGCCTCAGCCACGGCCGAGTCGAATTGGGTGTCGCGACTGGCGGCCGGGGGCGCCCGTTCGGCGCCTTTGGCGTCGACGCGGACAGGCCCGTTGCCCGCTTCAACGAGGCCTTGGCGCTGATGAAGGCGTGCTGGACGGAGCGTGAGATCAACTTTGATGGGCGGTTCTGGAAGCTCAAGGGCGCGTCGATGGAGCCCAAGCCGGTGCAGAAGCCGTACCCGCCAGTCTGGTTCGGTGGCAGTGCGCCGGCAGGGATGCGGCGCGCGGTCCGGCACGGAGACGGGTTCATGGGCGCCGGCTCCCAGACGACTGCTCAGTTCGCCGAACAGGTCAAGGTGGTGAGGGAGGAGCTGACGGCGCAGGGCCGCGAGCCCGACACGTTCCGGATCGGCAAGCGCGTCTACGTCCACCTCGAGGACGATGCGGCGCGCGGGCGCCAGCGACTCGAGGACGCGCTCACGCGACACTACGGGCGGGGCGGCTGGTCGGAACACATCCTCGCGGGCCCGGCCGAGGAGTGCACCGCCGGTATCCGTGCCGTGGCGGACGCCGGTGCGGAGCTGATTCTGCTCAACCCGCTCGTCGACGACGCGCAACAGCTCGAGCGGCTCGCGGCCGAGGTGATCCCGGCGCTCAGCTGAGCTCGCCGTCGCGCGGCTGAGCAGTTCCGCCAGCGTCGCTGTCCGAGTCTCCCGGACCATCGCAGTCGCTTTCCCGCCCAGTTGCCCCGAGCGAGTGCATCGGCGACGTAGGAGGCGTCCGGCTCCGGCTCTGCTACGCCGGCGGCGGACGAGTGCAATCGCCCCAGATCCGAGCGCGTCAGGGCCGGTCCTCGACAGGCGGAGGCAGAGAACCGCCGCATAGGCATCGCGTCGGTCTGAGCCGCCGTCACGTGAGCCCTGCTTATCGGCGAGGACCGAGACTTCGTGGCCGCGTCTGCGGCTCTGGGTGGCGCGGTCGTTGGCGCGCTGCCGACGAGTGCCTTCACGCGAAGGCGAGCGCCCGACGGGGCCGCCGACGCGCACTCCCGTTCGTGGCGTTGCGAGAGTCCCGCCGCGGACGCCCGTCGCACGAAAGGAGGCGTCCGGCTCTGCGCTATCGCCAGCGTGTCGGCGCTGCCGGTACGCACCAAGAGCAGCGATGTCGCCGGCGCGGATCGCGTGGCTGCATTACGCCTCAAGCAGCCACCGCGAAGTCGTGACCGCTCCGCACCAGGAGCAGCGACCTCGCTCGCCGGACGCTAGCTGCCCCCTCAGCACCGAAGCGGAAGCGACCTGGTCGGCGGATCAGGGGTGAAAACCGTTGACGACGGACGGTTGACGTCGTCTTCCATCGCAAACCATTCACGGCGTGCCGCCGTCCGCTTCTTGGACGTCATGGTCAGCGTGCTCGAACGAGACTGCAGCCACAGTTCCAGAATGCCAATGGTCTCCGGGCGAACGTCACGCCGTGAATGGTTTGCGACTCGAGGCTATAGCCATAGCCGTCACGCGGCCCCACGAGATTGTCCAGAACAGCATGAGGACCTCCGGCTGGCGCCTTCGTGCGCATCTGCCGCTTGATCACAGCCATTGCGCGACAGTAGCCCACGGCGCAGGGCCACGCCAGCGGCGGCCGCTAGTCGCCGGCTCATGTCGCGACAACCAAACCGCCTGTCCCCTAGCGATCAAGGGAGGAGCGGCTGAGGGCAGCTAGGTACGTCCTATCCGCGCCCGTCGCGCAAGAACGACTCAGACCGGCTCCGGCGTCAGAGCGCCGAAGTCGTGGATGCACGCGCATGCGTTTGAGCTCGGCTCAAGCCAGCGCCGATCGCTGCAAGCGCTCCCCTGGCGACGATCTCCCCGCCGAGTTCGGCTACTAATCTAATCTAGCCAGTCGCCGTCAACCAGCCTCGGAGGCCCACTCAGACGGGTGCTCGACGTCGACGGACGGGAGCTCTCGGATCTCGTCCTGGCTGAGCGTCACCCGGATGACCTCGCCGAGGCGTTTCACGGCGCTGATCGGAATCGCGACCGTCTTCTCGCCCCACAGGTGTCCCTCGTCGAGCAGGATGTGGGTCGCGTGGTGGTCGCTGGGATCGATCACGAGCCCCTTGACCTGCCCGATCGGCCCGTCGGTGGCCGCCACGTGCTCGCCGCGGCGCACGTCGACATCGCCCAGCGGAAGCTTGGCAAAGGTGACCTCATCGGGACGAAGCCCCTTGCCGTGGCCGGGCCGGGCCGGGCCGGGCATGGCCCGGCCAAAGCCGGCACGCCTGTGGTAGGCCAACCAGACCGCCTGCCCTGACGCATAACCCGACTGTCCCCCGACTCCGGGCAGGAACTCGTTCTCTTCCGCCGGCTCGAGCGCTTCGAGCTCTGCTTTGCTGCACTTGAGCCGGATTTCCTTCGCGGTGGCGCTGGCCACGAGCGAGATCGGCACGAGATGGCCACCGTGCCGGCGGTGCTTCGGCTCGACGTTCAGGTAGGCGATCGCGTTGGCGATTGGATCGACGACCACGCGACTGAGGACCCCGCACGGACCGTCGCTGCACGCGACATCACTGCCAATAATGAACTCCTCGATCTCACCCATGAGGCCGACGTCAGACTACACCGTGGGAGTGTGGGAAATGGCCGCGTGCGCTCAGATCCCGCCCCCCGCCCGACCTGATCCCCGAGTCCGCCCGGCCGCCTAGCGGCAACTTCGCTGACCGACGTGCACCACGCGCCGTGTACAACGCGACGCTCGCGACTCTCCTTTGGGCCTGGACCAGAACTCTGCCATCGCCCGATTCGGAGCGCACGCCGCTGCCCTTCTCGAACGAAAGCAATCACCTCCGCCGAGCGGACGACGTCGGTGCTTCTGGTGCAGAGCGGCCACGATGTCGACGCCCATGCCGCTGTCGAACGCTGCTGCTCTCGGACAGGAGCGGCCACGTTGGCGATCAGGACGTCAGCGCTCGGATTGTGCAACCGAGCGACGCGCTCGGCGCGACCGATCCGCTTGCTCAGCGCACCCTGCCTCGGTCCGCCAGCAAGCATCCTGGCTGTCGCTCGCGCGCGGGAGCAGGCGTCGACCACGCCGACCACATCGCTGCCGAGTTGGAACGATTTCAGCACTCAGGGCGTCGCGGTGTGGACCACCCGACCACGCGTCTGGTTTCGTTCCGATGCCGAACTTTGAGAGCCTTCAGTCGCGCAGCTCGAGGCTTCTGCCTTTGGGCGAAGGCGAGAGCGGCCGCGTTCACGGCGGTCGTTTGCAGCGGGGCAGCGGAGGCGCTCACGAGCTAGCGCTCAGCCGCTGCTGCGATCCTCGCCGAGCGGCAGTGTCGGCGCCGCGATCGCCGAGACGACTGGTGGTCCTCAAACTCAGGAGCCAGCTCAAGGTCCGAGCGCACTTCTGCTCCGACCAGGTCGCTAGCAGGGAGGCTGCGAGCACCCCGCGCCGCGAGACTGTCGCTCGGGCCGCAAAGCGGTCATCTTGCGCCCGTGAGACTGGGACGCTTGCTCGTCCTCTCATAGGCCGCACTGTTGGTGTCACAGCCCCCTTCGCCTCGGCTCGTCAGCGGTGGTAGCCTCGTGCGGGTGGAAGGGACGAGCGCGATCCGCTGGGGCTTTGGCGCCAGGGTGATTCGCAGGGTCTTTGGCAGCGGCGTGCTTGCGTGCGCGGTTGCGCTGGTTGCGGCGCCGGTTCCGTCTGCGTCCGCCGGTCTGCTGCGACAGCTGTCGCTCGGCACTGCTGGGGCGTCTAACGCGGTCAATGTAGGGGCCACGATGGGCCCAGACCGCGCGTGGGTCGGTCTCGTGCAGACGGTCGGGGGTGTCAAGCGGCTCTACGCGGACTTCGCGCTTAACGGGCGCTTTGGGCGCCCTGTTGTTGCCGACCGCGGCAACCCGGTCGTCAACGCTGGCCTCGCTGGCAGCGCCGACGGTGGCTCGGGCGGAAACGCCGTGTTGGCGTGGACCGAGCTCGTGGGGAACGTTCACGTGCTCTTTGCGCGATCCCTTTCGAGCAATGGTACGGTCGGACCGGTCGTCCAGGTTAGCGCCGCCAACCAGGATGCGGTGTTCGATGGGGCGGACATGGTCGTCCCTTTCGATCGCACACACGTGATTGCGATGAACGACAAGGGCGCGGCGGCACTGTGTTACTTCGATGCGGCTGGGATGCAGAGCTTCTTGGCCACGCTGGCTCCGCATAGCAATCAATGGGCGACGCACCAAATGGCCTGCAGCGACCCGCACATTGACACCGCTGGTGACGTCTTCGCGTCGGTCGGCGCGGACGCGAACAACAAGTTCTCAGCCGCGATGCTGATTGGCGGCCAGGTTCGCACCGAGATCATCGATCCTAATGTCAACCCCGGTGACGAGTTCGCCGTTGGGCTCGGAGCGGGTGGGACGGCGCTCGCGTTGGGGCGCGACAACAACCAGAAGGCGCTCGCCTACCTTAAGCCCAACCTTGCCTCAAGCGGTGGTTGGGAGAACGTCGGACCTCTCGACGGCGGCTTGATCCCCAGCGGCTTCTCGCTCGAAGATCCGTTCGCTGCGCTCGACGCGCACGGAAACGGGATCGTCGTCTTCCGCGATAACAACAACAACAATCCTGAGGGCTATTATCGGTCGGTAGTCGCTGGCACACCGATGGGCGGGGCCGTGCTGGACCATTCGATGTCGCGGCTGCGCCCCGTGGTCAACGCCCTCGGCACGCCGTTCGTCGCCTACAGCGCGGCGGACTTCAACTCGGGCTTCCTGAACATCTTCAATGCTGGCGTTCCTGGAAGCGCGGTGCCGCTGGCACCCGTACTCGGTCCTTACGACGTGCCCAGTCTCACGTCGATCGCTGTCGACGCCGGCGGCGACGTGCTCGTGCTGCTCTCCGTTGCGGGGCCGCCACAGACTGTCGCAGCTGTGTTCGGCGACTTTTCATCGCCGACGCTGCGTCCGGTGGTGCCTCGCCGGATTCGTGCTGGCCGTCGAGTGCTACTACGCAGTGGCGCGGCGGACGCGTTCGCCGAACCGTCGAACAGCGAGATCCGATGGAACTTGCCCTCTGCGGTGCGAGGCCGGCGCTCCACCACCGGGCTGAGCATCCACGTCACGTTCCGCAAGCGCGGACGCTTCCGGATCATCGTCACGGCCACCGATCCGCAAGGCCACCGGACATCGAAGACGCTGACGGTTCGCGTCAGCTGAGAACCGTCCGCCGGGTTGCGCTGGGTCGCCTCCGCCTCGGGCGCTCGGCGTCGCTTCGACGCTTGCAATCGCTGGTCGGGCACCAATAGGCCGTAATAGCCATCCCAACCGCCAACGCCGACCCGCGCGTGGCGCTGATCGTGGGGCGCTTTGCGAGTGGCGCGTCGGGCAGTGCCTACCGGATGCTGATTGACGACAGTCACGGCTGCCGCACCGGGTTCCTGCCGAACGGTCAGGTCGTCAACGAGATTCCCGGCACGTGCGCGTTCGTCGATCCCCAGGATCCCACCGATCCTGAGCTCCCGTCGAGCGGCCCGCTCGACCCCGCGAGATGGCCGCTCGCGATCGCGGTCGGGGAGCCCTCCCAACGGCCTCAAGCTCAAGCTCCAGGGAACCAATCAGACGAGCGGCCACGCCGAGATCAGCGTGTTCGAAGGCGGCGGGCTCAGCCAGCACACCATCGAGCAAGCGAACCTGACCGCGGGAGCAACCGCCTCGTTCGTGCTCAGCCTGCGCGCGCCGGTCACGAAGATCATGACCCCCTCACGCACTCGAGTTCGCGCCGGAGCGCTGACCAACTTCCGCGGCACGGCTAGCGATCCCACGGGCATCCGGAGCGTGAGCTACACGCTCCAGGACGCTCGCTCAGGGCGATACCTGAGCGGCAGGCGGCAGGCGGTTCTCCTCGCGCAAGCCCGTGCTGCTGCGAGCGCGGATCGAACCTACGAGAAGCATCACGTTCGTGCGTTGGGTCGCCGCTGTGCCCAAGCTGGCGGTCAGTCACACATCATCCTGCGCGTCGCGGCCCTCGACCGGTAGCTAGGTCAGGCGCCTTGCGGTCCTCAGAAGCAGGCCCACAGCTCGGCTGCTCTCTCTTGTCGGCGGTGCACGAGTTGGGCGGCTTGACGCACGCCGCAGTTCGCAGCGGTCGCGCCGCCCGGCTACGACCTCATCCTGTGCCCCGGGCACGCCGGCGCAGCTATTTCACGCGGTGAAAGGTGACGGCAAACCTCTCCGCGTCGGTCTGCGCGCTAGAGACGGCCCCCCCCGTAAACGCGCAAGTGGACGCGTTCCTGTCGACGTACCTTCCGCTGTCGACCGAGGTCGACTTGCCGTGCGCTAGCTCTTGGTAAGGCGCGAAGCTGCCTCTGGCGTGGTCGAACTCGACCGTCATCAGCTCGTCGAACACAGTCCACGTCGTTCCGCCGCTTTCGAAATCATGAGCGCAAGGATAGGCGTCCCCGGGCCCGCTGAAGAGTCGCTCGAAGGGCGGTGTGAACGAGTTGCGGGCCGGGCAATCGGCCAGCTTGCCCGGACCGCCTCGGCCAGGATCCCGAAGGCCTGATCGCGGTCGCCCAATGGCACCCCGCGCTCGCCGCCGATCCACGCCTCGGCCCGCCGTCGTCCGAGGTCGTGGGCGAGGCGCGAGCGCGCGGCGTGAAGCTCGACTACGTGGGGGCTCAGGCCTACGCTGCGGCGCTGGTCGCCGCGCACTGCCACGAGCCCGCTCCCGACGATCCTCGCGCCGCCGCCTACATGCTGCGAACGGCGACTTTCTACGGCGCGTTCGAGCTCGACCCCGCGACCGGCATCCAGCAGGGACACCGGCTCTGCGTCGTGCGCTGGCATGACGGACACCAGGAGCTGACGCTGACCGACGCGGCCTGATCGACCCCCCGACGCCCACACCTTGAGCTCGTCGCCGCGTTCGCCCTCTTACGCAGGTTGTTTCGCCCGTGTGAGCTCCACCACGTTCCCGTCCGGGTCGGCGACGTGCAGCGTCCGCCCGCCCCACGGCCGGTCGGTCGGCGAAGCGAGCACAGGGACGCCCGCCGCTCGGAGCCGTGCGTACTCCGCGTCGACGTCCTCGACGAAGAACGCAACTTCGCCCTGCGGCCACGGCGCCGGCTCCGGGGGCGCGTGGCGACCGATCAACGCGGCCAGCTCGCTCCGCGGAAAGAGCGCGAACTTTGCACCTCGTTGCAAACTCCGCGTAGGCGTCAGCGCGAAATCGCAACGGCACGCCAATGACATCGCGCTAGAAACCGATCGCTCGGTCGAGATCTCACGAACAGGATCATGTAGCCAAGACGGGTCGGCACGGCAGCATGTTCGCACCACACCTTCAAGACGCCCTCGCGGACGAGCTCGCCGCGGCGCCCGGTCACGGCCCGACAAATCATGAGCTCGTCACACTGCCCCGGAACGACCGAGCAGTCGCGGCGCACGCTCGCGACGCTCCAGTTCCCCAGCGGCACGCGGACGGTCGCCGGATGTGGCGGGACGGGAGTGACACCCCGGTGCGGGGTCGGCCGCTCGCGCGCTGCGTGAGCAGCTCCTCGCCCGCCTGCTCGAGCACGTGCTCGCCGACGTGCTCGCCGGCCACTCGCGTGAGGAGGTCGACGACTGGCTGGAGGGCGTCGACGGCGTGGGCCGGAGGAACGGGCGGCGCTGTGGCTCTGTGGCCGGGTGAGCGCGAACCGCTGAGCGCACCCAGCCCGGCGGCATCAGCGCGCCTTCTCGCTTGGGACCCCGCCCGGCGCTAAGTGGTCTCCAACGTAAGTACGGTCGCACCGAGAGGTGCCACTGGTGGATGCCGGGCAAGGACGCAGAATGCGATGTGCACTAGAAGTGCATGAGCATTCGAGGACCAAGCCCGGCGCCGCCAGGGGCGCCTCGAATGCGAGCGTATTTGCGTTGGAGACCACTAAGCCGACCAGCTGGCCATGCGGTCCACTACGGCGAGGATGGCGGCGTCATCGTCCTCAGGCTAAGTGAATGTCCGCTCGCCGGGGAATCGAGCGCCTCGGGTTACATCATCCCGCTCATGTCGGGCATCCCGCCGCCGGCGTTCTTGTCCGGGATCTCGGCGACGATCGCCTCGGTGGTGAGGATGTTCTTGGCGATCGAGGCGGCGTTCTGCAGCGCGGACCGCGTGACCATCGCAGGGTCGATGACGCCGGCGGCGACGAGGTCGACGATCTCGCCGGTCATGGCGTTCAATCCCTGGCCCTTCTTGGCCTTGCGGACCTCGTTGACGACGACCGAGCCCTCGAGCCCGGCGTTGTGCGCGATCTGGCGAAGCGGCTCTTCGAGCGCGCGGAGCACGATGTTCGCGCCGGTCTTCTCGTCCTCGTCCTCGAACCCGTCGAGACGGATGGCCTTGGCCGCCTGCATCAGCGCGATGCCGCCGCCGGGGACGATGCCCTCCTCGAGGGCAGCGCGGGTGGCCTGGAGAGCGTCTTCGACGCGGTGCTTCTTCTCCTTCATCTCGGTCTCGGTCGCCGCGCCGACCTTCACGACCGCGACGCCGCCGGCGAGCTTCGCGAGGCGCTCTTGGAGCTTCTCGCGATCGAAGTCCGAGTCGGTGTTCTCGATCTCGGTCTTGATCTGGTTGATCCGGCCCTTGATCGCATCGGCGTCACCCGCGCCGTCGATGATCGTCGTGGTGTCCTTGGCGACCACGACGCGGCGCGCGTGGCCGAGCTGGGAGAGCTGGGTGTTCTCGAGCTTGAGGCCCATCTCCTCGGTGATCACCTCGCCGCCGGTGAGGATCGCGATGTCCTCGAGCATCCGCTTGCGGCGATCGCCGAAGCCAGGCGCCTTGACCGCGACGCCTGTGAACGTGCCCCGCAGCTTGTTCACGACCAGGGTCGCGAGGGCCTCGCCCTCGATGTTCTCGGCAACGATCAGCAGCGGCTGGCCCGACTGGACCGTCTGCTCAAGGATCGGCAGGAGGTCGCGCACCGAGCCGATCTTCTGGTTAGCGATCAGGATGAACGGATCCTCGAGGACCGCCTCCATGCGCTCCTGGTCGGTGACCATGTAAGGCGAGATGTAGCCCTTGTCGAACTGCATTCCCTCGGTGAACTCGAGGTCCATGCCGAACGTCTGGCCCTCCTCGACGTTGACTACGCCGTCCTTGCCGACCTTCTCGATCGCGTCGGCGATCACGTCGCCGATCTCGTCATCAGCCGCCGAGATCGAGGCGACACGCGCGATCTGGTCTTTGCCCGAGATCTCCTTGGCCTGGGCCTTGATGTCGTCGACGACCTGCTCCACGGCGACCTCGATGCCGCGCTTCAGTGCGAGCGGATTGGCGCCGGCCGCCACGTTCTTCATACCCGCGTGCACGATCGCCTGGGCGAGGACGGTCGCAGTCGTGGTGCCGTCGCCGGCTACGTCATTGGTCGCGGTCGCTACCTCGCGCACGAGCTGCGCGCCCTGGTTCTGGAAGACGTCCTCGACCTCGATCTCACGCGCGATCGTGACGCCGTCGTTGGTGATCGTCGGCGCGCCGTACTTCTTGTCCAGGACGACGTAGCGGCCCTTGGGCCCGAGCGTCACCTTGACGGCGTTGGCGACCGCATCGACGCCGCCCTCGAGCGCCTTGCGCGCATCCTCGGCGTACTTCAGTTCCTTGTGAGCCATGTGTCCGTGATCTCCTTAGGACTGGACCTTGGCGAGCACGTCGGACTCGCGCAGGACCAGCAGGTCCTCACCGTCGACCTTGATCTCGGTGCCGCCATATTTGCTGTAGAGGACCTCGTCGCCCTCGGAGACGTCGAGCGGGATGCGCTTACCGGTGTCCTCGCTGGTCTTGCCGTCGCCGACGGCCAGCACCTTGCCCTTCTGTGGCTTCTCCTTGGCAGTGTCGGGCAGGACGATGCCACCCGCGGTGGTCTCCTCCTCCTCGATCGCCCGCACGATCAGGCGATCGCCGAGGGGCTTGAGCTTCATTGGATGCAGCCTCCAGTCGGGGGCTCGAACTGTGGGAGTTGGCACTCTCAGTACGAGAGTGCCAAGCTCCTTTCGACTATAGCGCGGCGGATGCGGCGGCTAAGCGGGCCCGCGCGCATTCGAGCTTGGGTGAATGCGATCGTCCAGTTCGTCGAGTTCGCCAGTGCCTCTCGGAGGCTGCGGCCGCCGGCCCGGGAGCGTCCGCCGGTATGCCCGATGTCTAAGCGCTCTCGCGCAGCGCACGGAAGACGGCGTCGGCGACCGGCCCTGGCAGCCAGCCCGGTGCTCGGGCGCCCCCGAAGTGCTCGGCCACCCAGCGATCGGCGTCGGGGCTCGAAAGCTCGATCTCGCCGTAACGGTCGAGCAGCACGACGGCGGTGCGCGGCGGCGGGTTGGTGGCGAGCGGGGGACGACCCGCTCGCGCGCCTCGGCATCTCGCAGCGCGCCCTCGAGGGCGGGGCGCACGAGATCGAGCACGTCGCGGTCGCGCTCGGAGAACTCACGCTCAGTGCGACCGACCCCGCGACGACGATCTCACGACGCTCGGTGCGAACGACGATCGTGATGCAGTACTCGACGCCGGGTGGGTGGAGCAGATCGGCGTAAAGCTCGTTGTGATGCAGGCGGCGGGGCTCGACGGCGTCGGAGAGGCGCAGCGCCGGACGCCGCCGGGCGGCATGGGCGGACAGCAGGGGGTGACCCGCCGTGTTGCCCACGACTGCCTCGAACGCGCCGGGCGACTCGCCTCGTGGCGGACCGCGCCCGTCGCGAGCTCGACGCGGTCCCACGTCAGCAATCGGCGGGAACCAGCTCGGCGAGCCCCGCCAGCGCCCGCCGACGCAACTCCGCCACCGCCCACGCCTCGACGAGCGCCCGGGCGAAACCCGTGCGCAGCACCCATGTCGGCGTCGGCGAGCCAGGGCATCGCTCCACCACCACCGAAGATGCACCTCGCAGGCCCCCTTCCCGCATAGGCAGGCCTTCCTAGTCGCGCGATCGCGTCAGGTACGCGGAGCGGGGATCGCTAACACCGACTGGCCTACTTTGCTCCGGATGCCGTCCGCTCGCCGAGCGTTCAGGCGCGGCGGCGCATCGGTTACCGACGAGAGCCGCTGCGTAGTGCGATCGCGATTTGAGTTCGCCTCGCGCATGCGCTGGCCAGCGCTGTGCACTCCGCGTCATGGCCTTCAGGCCTTGCGCCGGCAATCGGACCCGTGCGCGCGACCACGCGCAGGTGACGCACGGCTGCGAGGGCACGGCTCGGTGTCGCCCCCCGGGGTTGTGGCACCATGGCGAGGCATGTTCAAGCACACGGCACTTGACCAGATCGCCGGTGTGGTCGCCACCCAAGCGCATCCATATCGCGGCGCTGTGAACGCACCGGCGCGGCATCTGATGCGCTTGGGGAAGGTGTGCGCCTCGGGGCGAGAGACCGGGCCGACGATCAGCGCCGTGCTCGAGCGAGGCCCGCTGGCGGGCCGGCGCATCGACGTAGACGTCCTGGAAGCCCGCCCGCCCAAGACGATCGACGTGCGGGCCGACGACGGGAGCACGTGTCGCTACTGCCTCGCGGGCTGGGTCCAGGCCGGTCCGTCCGCGATATACACGTTCTTGTACCGCGTATAGCCGGTCCGCGAGCGTTACTACTCCTTCGTGCCGGGGGAGACGGCGAGCGGCAATGACCATCCCACTGCCGCTCTGAACGACTGTTGCCGCTCAGCGAAGTTGTGCATGTGAAACGTAGTTGAACCCCGTAGTTGTG
>OCTA010002960.1_pt1 | contig 15214 bp, 9 predicted proteins | sample 1538991 | NCBI WGS metagenome assembly OCTA01 (sample SAMEA3539302, study PRJEB22396) | soil metagenome | biome: tundra; feature: field; material: soil | place: USA | collected 2010-05 | depth 0.15 m | reverse complement strand
GAGGTGGACGCCGGATCGTGCAACGGGTGCGAACTGGAAATCGTGGCCCTCAACAACCCCGTCCACGATATCGAACGTTTCGGCATCCACTTCGTCGCTTCCCCGCGCCACGCCGATATGCTGCTGGTCACCGGCCCGGTGACCAGGAACATGGAACTGGCCCTCCGCAAGACCTACGATGCGACCCCGGACCCCAAGCTGGTTGTTGCCGTGGGGGCCTGCGGTATCAGCGGCGGCATCTTCGGAACGAACTACGCCACCCGCGGCGGCGTGGACCAGGTGATCCCGGTGGACGTCTACATCCCTGGCTGCCCTCCGCGCCCGGAAGCTCTGCTGTACGGAATCCTGCTGGCCGTGGGCAGGCTGCGGCAGCGAAAATAGCACGGGGTTGGCGGCCCCTTCGGCCGTAGTGTAGGGCGTCGCAATTGCCGCCGAGTATCAAGACCGGCTGCAAAGCGGGGACTGGCTCGAATCTCGCCGCTTTTGAGACGCTTTACACTAGCATTATCCAGTCAATGCCACGCTACGACGCCATCGTGATCGGCGGCGGCCACAACGGCTTGGTTGCGGCCGCGTACCTGGCGCGCGCCGGGCGCAAGACGCTGGTCCTGGAGCGCCGCGAAATGGTGGGCGGCTGCGCGGTCACGGAAGAGCTCTGGCCGGGCTACCGGGTCTCCACCGCCGCATACCTGAACAGCCTGCTGCAGGAGCGCATTGTTCGCGAGCTGGAACTGGAGCGCTTCGGCTACCGGGTGGATGCCAAGGACCCGGCGTTCTTTTCCGCGTTTCCGGACGGCCGCCACTTCTTCATGTGGCAGGACCGCGCCCGGACGCTGGCGGAGATCGCGCGGTTCTCGCTCCGCGATGCGCAGGTCTATCCCGCCTACGAAGACCGGCTGGAGCGCCTTTCCCAGGTGGTGGAGCGCCTGCTCCCGACCACGCCGCCGCGGTTTCCGCCGCGCGGCCCGCTGGATTTGCTCGACTATCTGAAATTCGCCGGGCGCCTGCGCGGTCTCAACCCCAAAGAGATGGCGTCGCTGGCGAAGATCTTCACGCAGAGCGCGGCGGAGTTTCTGGACGAGTGGTTCGAATCGGAACAGGTGAAAGTGACGCTCGCGACCGACGGCGTCATCGGCGCCAACGGCGGGCCGCGTTCCCCTGGCACGGCGTACATTCTGCTGCACCATTGCATGGGCGGAGTGGCCGGGCATCGCGGGCTGTGGGGCTTCGTCCGCGGCGGGATGGGGGCGGTTTCGGAAGCCATTGCCGCCTCGGCGCGCGCCGCGGGCGTCACCATCCGCACCGGGGCCGCCGTGGCGAAAGTGCTCGTACGTGGCGGCCGGGCATACGGGGTCGCGCTGGAAAGCGGCGAGGAAATCGAGGCGTCCGCCGTGGCCTCCAACGCCGATCCGAAGGTCACGTTCCTGCGCCTGGTGGAGGCCCGCGATCTGGAGCCCGATTTTCTCGACGCCATCCGGCATTACCGCATCGAAGGCACAAGCTGCAAAATGAACCTCGCCCTGAGCGGCCTGCCGGAGTTCACCGCGCATCCCGGCGCGCCCGGTCCGCAGCACCGCGCCACCATGCACATTTGTCCCGATATCGACTACGTGGAGCGCGCCTGGGACGACGCCAAGTACGGCCGGCCCTCGGAGCGCCCGCTGCTCGAACTGACCATCCCGACGATGTACGACGCGTCGCTCGCCCCGCCCGGCAAGCACATCATGGGCATTTTCCTGCAGTATGCGCCCTACACGTTGCGCGAGGGATCGTGGGACGAGCTGCGCGAGCCGTTCGGCGACCGGGTGATCGCGCTGATCGAGGAGTACGCGCCGGGCTTTGGGTTGCTGATCGAACGCCGCCAGGTGCTGACGCCGCTCGATCTGGAGCGGCAGTTCGGGATTACCGGCGGCAACATCTTCCACGGAGAAATGAGCTTGGACCAGATGTTTGTCATGCGCCCCGTGGCCGGTTGGGCGCGCTACCAAACGCCGGTCCGGGGCCTCTACCTGTGCGGATCCGGCGCGCACCCCGGCGGCGGCGTCATGGGCGCGCCGGGGTACAACTGCGCCAGAGAGATGTTGAAGCGAGGGTAGCTTCCGGCAGCAGTTTCGCCATCGCGGGCCTCGTAGCCGGTAGTGATCGCGTGGCCGGCCCGAGCGGTGGCGCCGGACAGAAAAGTGGATCTCCACCTTTCTGTCGGGCACACGCCGGATGCGGGGCGATTCCTGGCACGGCGCGTGCATGATTCCGTTGGTACTTCAGCGAGTTTAGCCTTAAGTTCCATGCCTGCTGGGCTCCAGTTGGGGGGCGGGGGGGCTGAAGCGTGCCGTTCACTCACACGGGTGTGACCGGCAGGCGCCACTGAGGCATCGCGGTTTACCGGTACGCGCTTGCTATAATTGAGAATCACATTGGCCACTGGAACGCATTCTTCTATATCCCGCATGAAGTGTATTTCTGTTTTCCTACTCTTGGCGGCGGCGGCCGCCGCCGCCGATTTCACGACCGGACAGGCAGCCAGACTGGTGATCGGCCAGACTACGTTTACCAACCAGGATCCGAACTCGAGCGACACCGTTCTCGGAGCCGTCAGCGGCATCGCTTACGCGGCCGACACGCTGTTCGTGGCGGATTCGAACCGCGTGCAGGCTACGTCGTCCAATCACCGCGTCCTCCTGTTCCAGAACCTCTCCAGCCAACTGCCCAGTCCCACCGACGAACTGCAGTACAACCGCAATTGCCCGGTATGCGTGGGACAGGCCACCGTGGTTCTCGGCCAGCCGGACTTCACCACTACCACGCTGAACCTCACCGCCTCGGCGAACGACCTGCGGACGCCCACCTCCGTGGCGTCCGACGGCGTGCATCTGGTGGTGGCCGATACGGATCATAACCGGGTCCTGATCTGGAACCACATCCCCAACACGAACAACGCGCCCGCCGACGTGGTGGTGGGACAGCCGGATTTCTCGAGCAACGTGGTACCGGCGAACAACATCCCCACCGCTAATTCGCTGCTCGGGCCGCAAGGCGTTTGGATTCAGAACGGGAAGCTGTACGTCGCGGACACGCAAAATAATCGGGTGCTGATCTACAACCAAATCCCCACCAGGAATGGCGTGGCTGCCGACGTGGTCCTGGGCCAGCCGAATTTCACCACCTACGTTCAGATCGATATTTCCCTGCAGAAGACGGTCGCCAGCGCAACCAACATGCTCAACCCGGTGGCGGTGACTTCCGATGGCCAGCGGCTCTACGTGGCGGACTTGGCGAACAACCGGATCCTGGTCTGGAATACGATTCCCACGACGAACGAGGCGCCCGCAAGTTTCGCGCTCGGCCAGCCGGACCTGAACAGTTCGATTCCCAATAACGCGTATACCGTCAATACCACGAACGCTGCGTGCCAGACGAATCCGATAGGGGCCGCTTGCGTGGAAACCCCGGTGCTCTGCACCGTTTCCAACGGCGTCGACGCCAACAGCAACAAGACTTATCCCAACGTCTGCAACTCCACTCTGAACTTCCCGCGTTTCGTGCTGGCGGCCGGCAACCGGCTGTTCGTCGCCGACGGTGGCAACGATCGCGTGCTGGTCTACGACAAGATTCCAACCGCGAGCGGGGTGTCGGCCGACATCGTGCTCGGCCAGATCGGCGTGATCGGCGACATCGGTACCGGCCAGATCGGTGCAATAACCGTCAATCAGGCTTCGAACGCCGCCGATTCGATGGACACGCCAATGTCGCTGGCCTGGGATGGCACGAACCTGTACGTCAGCGACGCTTTCAACCGGCGGATTACGGTTTATACGATCGCGACGAACAGCATCCCGTATTCGGGCGTGCGCAATGGCGCGAGCTTCCAGGTCTACGCCAGGGGCGCGGTGAATTTTGCGGGCAGCATCCAGGCCGGCGACACCGTCACGATTGCCATTCAGGAGAACGTCGCCGGAACGCTCGTTACGAACAATTACACCTACACCGTGTTGGCGACGGACACTCTGAACACGGTGATTGACGCGTTCGTCAAGCAGATCAACTCCAGCAACAACGGGGCGGGCGACCCTTACGCGATAGCTTCGTCGGACCACGTGAGTACCGCGATCCGGCTATATGCCAGAACCCCCGGCCCACTCGGGGACGACGTGGGTTACGCGGTAACGGTTTCCGCCAGCGCGCTGATTGCGGCCACGGTTGCGGGCTCGGCCTTGAGCGGCGGCGCCGACGCTTCGCAGATCGCACCGGGAACGCTGGTATCCATCTTTGCCAACCCGGGAACCGTTCTGGCATACGGTACGGCGCTGGCCGATCTGAGCCAGGACCAATTGCCCACGGAACTGGCGGCGACGCAGGTTTACTTCAACGGCGTTCGCGCGCCACTGCTGTACGTGTCGCCCACCCAGATCAACAGTCAGATTCCGTGGGAACTGGCGGACACCACCAGTATCAGCGCCTTCGTGCGGACCGTCGACAGCAATGGCTCGGTGGTGGTGTCCGCACCGGTGGCGGTTTCCATCGTCGCGGCGAATCCCGGAATTTTCACATATTTGAACGGGGCGCGGCAGCCGGTGGCGGTGATGCTCCACGGCTCCAGCTACGCGACCGGCGCGATTTCGATAGACGGGGGCGTCACCGCCGGCGATTACGGCACGGTCACCATCAATGGCCGCTCGTATAACTATACCGTGCAGAGCACGGACACCTTGGCGAGCGTCCGCGACGCGCTGACGGCGCTCATCAATGCGAGCGATCCGGAGGTGAGGGCCATCCCCACGGCTGAGTTTACGCGCATTATTCTGCAGGCCAGAGTCCAGGGTCCGGATGGCGAAGGCATTCCGATCAGCGTCAGCACCTTGCCCGCCCCCGTGGTGGCGGGCGGCGCGCTGGTACTGACGGCACTGAGTTCCACCCTGTGTTGCTCCAGCGTGCAGTATTCCCTTGTGACGCCCGATAACCCGGCGGTAACGGGCGAGATAGTCCTGATATACGCGACGGGGATTGGTCTGCCGGTCGCGACCGCGGCGACGGCCACGGCTTTTCAGACCGGCCGCAAGTTCCCAGCCAACACGCCGGTTACGGCTCCCGGGAGCGATGTGGGCGCGGCGGCCGCCGGCATCACCGCCAACGTGCTCCAGGTCGCGGGCAAGCCCGGGACGTTCGGGGTGTACGAGTTGATGCTGCAGATTGAGACGAATCTCAACACGGATCCGTTTACGCAACTGACCATCACCCAGAACACCTTCCTGAGCAATCTGACCACGTTCCCGGTGGTCAATCCGATACAGGCCTTGTCGCAGTAGCGCGCCCGGGACCGCCGCTACCGGTAGATGCGCCTCACCGTTTCCCGGATGGCGGCGGGCGCCATATGCTCCCATGGTTCGCCGCGCGCGATTCTCCGCCGGACTTCGGTGGCGGAGACCCCATCGAACTCAGCCGCAAGTTCCAGGCGGCGCACCCTCGCCCGGAGTTGCGGGGCCGGCGCATAATCGCCGCCGCGAGCGGCCACCAGCAACTCGAAACCGCGCAGCATTCCGGCGAAGGCGCCAGGCTGGCCATAGTCCCAGTTGGCGACCCGCTCGGCGGCGTCGCGGCCGCACAGAAACGAGAGATGGATGCCTTCGCCATACGCCTGGCGGCACTCCGCCGCAATTTCCGCGAACAGTCCTCCCGCGGTGGATGCGAGCGAGAACGCGGGCGCATCCGCGAGGGCGGCGCAAAGCATCTCGACCCGCTCGGTGAAGGCCGCCCCGGCGTACTCCTTGTGAGGAAACTCACGGGGAAGCACGAACAGAAGTTCGTCCACCGAGGCCATGGCCGCTCTGGCGAGGGCCAAGTGCGCCACGGTGACCGGGTTGAACGTACCTGGAAAGACGCCCAGCCGCGCCGGCGGTCCCGGAGCCCGGCGAAAGAACTCCATAGGCTCAAGTTCTCACGTCCAGACACGAAGGGCGCGAGATCCCTCTCGCGCCCTTGCGTGGCCGGAATCTAGGCCGCATGCTGCAGCAGTTCGTCCAGGGTCTCGCCCGCATCCGCCTCGAATTCGTGCCGATCCGAGGCTTCCTGACACCGGATGCAGTACTTCGTCCACGGCACCGCGTCCAGGCGCTTGGGTTTGATCTCATCTTCGCAATGCAGGCAGATGCCGTAACTGCCGTCGGCGACGCGCATCAACGCGCCTCTTACATTGCGAAGCAGGTTCGATTCGCGGTCCAGGTTGCGGATGGCCAGTTCGCGCTCTCCGGCGAGTTGTACTTCATCCAGAGCATCCGGTGTTTTTTCGATAGCGATGTCTTCCCGGTTTCGGAGACCGGCGGACAATTCGGTCCGCTTGGCCTCCAGCATCGCTTTGTATTTTTCGGTGTCGGTTCTGTTCATTGGTCCACTCCCTCGGCATTCAGCCGGTTCCTATTCCCTTTCCAAAGTGCTTTCGACCTCCGCAAGAGTATAGACGGAAAAGCTAAGGACAAAAGTTTCAGCTAGCAATTTCTCTGAAGAGCCATACTCCCTCAAGTGCCGCCCAGCTTCCTTAGCAATTCACCTGCCAAATCCGGTACGCGCTGGGATGCCGCCCTTGCCCTACCGAAACTTTTCATCCACACTCTTATCGGCGGGATGCCGAATTTCTGTTGGTCTCGGCCCACTTGTATGTATATAGACGACTGTCGGGTCGCTTTGCCTCGCGTGCGGGGCGGCATTGCTTCCCTCGATTCAGATTCTAGCAGCGGGGCCGAACCGGATTGTCCTCCGGGCGGCCCTTACCTACATTTCTGGAGCGCAAAAAGTCTTTTATTTACTGCATGTTAAAAAATAATTGGCCGCCGATTGAATTTGCCTGTGACGCTCTCCGCTATCGAACGGGCCGAGGGGTGTCAAAAAGCTCACGGTAAGCCGGCACTGCGGCTGCGACGCAGGGCAACCCGCGGTCAACGCGAAATCCCGCTGCGTCCACCGTCGCGGCCAGTTCTCTACGTCCAGATATAGACCGGAATCCAGATCGACATAGCCGTGGGCCGCGTGGGCCTCGCTAAGACACCGACCCTCTTCGGCAGGATGCTAAGATACCCGTTTATCCAGCCAATTCAGATGGCAATGCGCCACACCGATAAACGTTTGCCCGTCCGCCTCGCTATAGCGGCATGTACTTTTTTCTTTTTGGCGGGCCAGGCGTTTCTTCCGCGCCTCGGCATCCAGAACGACGAAGCCCTGTTCGGGTACGCCTTCCTGCAGCCGCGCGCCGGCTATATCGTTCACCTCGGCCATTCCAGCCTGCCCCTCATGCTGATGAGCTACCTGGGGACCCTCAAGGCCTGGATCTACCGCCCGGTTTTCGCCGTGTTCCAGGCCGGAGTCTGGAGTTTACGCGAGCCTGCGCTCCTGTTCGGCGTGGCCAGCCTCTGGCTGTTCTTCCTGCTGTTGCGGAGAATCGCGGGCGCGCGCGCCGCCGTAATCGGGTGCGGCTTGCTGGCCGTGGATGCAATGTATCTGCTCACTGTCTGCTTCGATTGGGGACCAGTCGCGCTCCAACATCTGCTGCTCGTGGGCGGCATGCTTCTACTGATCCGGTTCTACCAGGAGGGCAGTATCCTTTCGCTTGCGGGGGGGTTCTTTCTCTTCGGTTTGGCAATGTGGGATAAGGCCTTGGCAATATGGATGTTAAGCGGCATGGGGGTGGCCGGATTTGTGGTTCTTCCCAGGCAAATTTGGCGTGTGACCACGCTGCGGCGGGCGGCGGTTTCCGTCCTGGGCTTCGCTCTGGGAGCGCTCCCGCTGATCGTATACAACGTGGACAACCAGTTCGCCACGTTTCGCGGCCAAAGCTACGATACGGGGGATATTTCGGGGAAGGCTCGCATGCTGATGAACACGGCGCGTGGCACTGCCCTGTTCGGGTGGATGGTCGACGAGGACTGGCAGACCGCTGCACCGCATGCGCCCAAGACCGCTCTGCAAGAGGCCAGCTTCACCACATCCGAGTTGGCGGGGAGGCCGCGGCAAAACCTGATGCTGTACGCCTTTGCCCTGGCGCTGCTGCTTGCTCCGCTCGCCCGCGGCCGGGACCTTCGCGCGATCCTCTTCGCCCTCATCGTGATGGCCGTTCAGTGGGCGCAGATGGCGATTACCCTGAACGCTGGGGGAAGCGTGCACCACACCATCCTGTTGTGGCCGCTGCCCGAAATGGCGGTCGCTGTCTCATTCGCGGCGGCGTCGCGCCGCCTTGGCCCCGCCGCGGTTCCGGCGACTGCCCTCGCTGTGACGATGGTGGCCGGGGTCCTCCAGATCAACGAGTACTATCGGCTCGCGTGGCGCAACGGCGGGGCGCAGAACTGGACCGATGCCGTCTACTCGCTTTCGGACTACATGAAGGGCGCCCACGCAAAGGAGGTGTACTGCGTGGATTGGGGCATTCTGGACAGCCTGCGCCTGCTGAACCGCGGTAAGTTGCCGCAGGAGGCCATCTTCGACGCCGTCCCTCCGGACCAGGGGACCCCCGATATGCGGCTCATCACGGCCGCTGCGGCCGGCCCCGATCATGTGTTTATCGCCCACTCCAAGGGATTCGAGTTTTTCGAAGGCCGGAACGCGAAGCTGCTCAAAGCGGCGGAAGGGGCGGGCTATCGGCGTGAGATGCTCGCGGTGATCCCCGACAGCTTCGGCCGGCCCACGTATGAGGTGTATCGCTTCGTGGGACGGTGACTATGTGTGGGGCGGCCCGTCCAGGAAGTTATACTGAAACCTCGGGCATGCGGTACACCGGAGAAGTCCGCGGTGTGCCCGCTCGCTGAGCGGACCGGAGATCCGCCCCGCGACTTTAAAAGAGAACCACGGGCAAGAAATGCATTCTTCAAATGTCAGGCGCTCGATCCTGCCGCGGGCATGGTCGCAGACGTCCGCAACAATATGCGGCATTCTCATTCTCGCGCTGCAACCGATCGTATTCTTTTGGCGTGTTCTCATCAACCCGAGCGAACATATACCGTACGATCTGGCGGGGTTTCATCTTCCTCTGATTTCCTATGTGGCGCAATGTGTCCGGCAGGGCATCGCGCCGATGTGGGACCCGTATCCCTATTGCGGGGCGCCGATTCATGCGGATATTCAGGCGCAGGTATTCTATCCGTTCACCTGGGTGGCGATTCTCGCCGGGAACCACAGCCAGGGGCGCAACCTCTTTTACTGGGTCGAATGGCTCATTCCGGCGCACATGATCCTGGCGGGTCTGTTTGCGTTCTGGCTGCTCCGCCGGATGGGCCTCCGCCATCCCGCGGCGCTGCTCGGAGCCTCGGTCTACCAACTCGGGGCGTACTTCGCCTCGCAGCCGCAGCACCTGGGCGCGATCTGCGCCGCCTCCTGGCTTCCATTGGCGATTCTCGCTGTCTTTGAAATCCGAGTCCGGGTCCGGCTGTGTTGGATTGCGGCGCTGGCGATGGCCGTGGCGATGAGCATTCTGGCCGGTTTCGTGGCGTCAACCGAGGTCGTTGCGGGCGCCGTGCTGCTTTTCGTTGTCGCGCTGCTCGTGTCTCGCGAGGCGTCGTGGCGGATGGTTCCAGCGGTAGCCGCCGGCTTCCTTTGGGGCGCCGCGATCGCCGCCGTCGAGTTGATCCCCATGTGGCAGCTCGCAAGGTCCAGCATGGCATCGATACGGGGAACCTGGTATCTGTACGGCGGAGGGATGCCTTTGCAGAGCCTGGTGTCTTTGGTGCTTCCGAACCACTACCACATATTCGACCTCGAGCGATACAAGCTGCCGTACAACTTCACCCAAATGTATGCCTATTGCGGAATCGCCACCGTGGTTCTGATTGCGCTGGCGCCCTTCGTCCGTAAGTCCAGGGCGGTCATGTTTCTGATCCTGACGGTCGTGGCGGCGGTCTGGATGCTCGGGGAGCATACTCCCGTCTATCGCTTCGTGTTCGGCCATTTGCCGGCGACGCTGCGCGGCTCCCTCTATGCGGAACACGCGCTGATGGCATTCTGCTGTTTTGCCGGAATCACCGCGGCGATTGTCCTCGATTGCATCGGTAGGCGGGTCCCCGAGGCGGCGTTGTGGGGCATCGCTCTCTTCACGTGCTACGACCTGGTCCGACACGGGAGCCACAAGCTCATGAATTCGGCTTCCGGAGGGTACAAGACGGTCGAGTCGGAATCTCGCGTTCCCAGCGTTCCCAACCTGCCGGACCAACTTCGGTCGTTGGTGGAAAGGACCAGTCCGCCGTCGCGGATCGACTACGCCGACGCGGTTTTCACTCAAGGCATCCGCGGCTCCGATATGCTGCGCCTCCCCACGGCGAGCGGCGACAGCCCGTTCGTGCTTCTCCGAATGCTCTATCTCCGCCGGCTCTTCTGTGGCGGCCCTCCTTGGGATCGGTTGCTTCCGGTCAACCAGTTCTCCTCGCCTCTGTTGAGCATGATGAACGTTGGCTGGATAGTGGGCGGCGCGCCCATCCCCGCGGACCAGGTCGAGAAGGCCCGACTGGAGCCGCTGGAGCCGGTTGACGGCTTCCACCTATACCGGAATCCGCGCGTGCTGCCTCGTTTCTACCTGGCGCCGCGCGTGCGGCGGTCGTCGGGCGAAGCGGAAACGTTGCGGATGGTTTCGCGGACCGATTTCAACCCGGCGGCGGAAGCTATAGTGGAAGGTCTGCCTGCGGACCGCGAGGGCCTCGGCACGGGAGAGGTGAAGGTGAGCGCCTATACGGCAAATCGCGTTCAACTGGAGGTCGTATCCACTGCGCCGACGTTCCTGGCGACATCCGAAGCCATGTATCCCGGCTGGGAAGCCGCGGTGAATGGCAAGCCGGCGCCCCTCTTGATGACCAATGGCGCCTTCAGAGGCCTGGCTCTTGACGGGGGCGCAAACACGGTCGTCATGGAGTATCGTCCAAGATACTTCGCGCTTTCCTCGTTACTTAGCGTTCTCGCTCTGCTCGCGGCGGCGGCCGCGGGTTTCGGCCGGGAAAAACTGTGGCGGCGCCAAATCGCGAAATGACGAAACGACCCACGATCAACGCTCTGCTCTGCCTGCTGCTGTCGACCGTCGTGTTCTACTGGCAGATTCTGCTAACCCGGCAATTCTCTCTTCTCACCGAAGCGGAAGGGGTCCATCAGGCATACTCGTGGTTCAATTTCTGGGTCGCCAATATCAAGCGGGGCATCCTGCCGCTTTGGGATCCATACACCTTTGGGGGTCACAGCTTCGCCGGAGAAATGCAGACTGCAGCCTTTTATCCGCTCCATCTGCTGCTTGCCCTGTTTCCGTTCAACAGCCAGGGAGTGTTTTCGCCCCAACTGTACCATCAATGGTTCGCGTTTGCGCATTTCCTGGGCGCCTGTTTCATGTTCGCCTTGGCCCGCGAGATGCGACTGAGCCGCTTCTCTTCGATCGTCGCCGGAATCTGCTTCTCCTTCGGAGGGTTCGTGGTTCACGCGGAGTGGCCCGATATGCTCCAGAGTGCAATCTGGCTGCCGCTGGTCTTTCTGTTTTTCTTGCGAGCCATGCGCACGGCCAGTATCCGGCCGGCGATTCTGTACGCGTCGCTGAGCGGTTTGAGTCTGGGACTGGCCATCCTGGCGGGGAGTCTGCACGTAGGGATCATGCAGACGCTCGTCGTCTTGAGCGCCGGCGTATTTGCTGGTTTCCATCCGCGGTTGCAGGGCGAGGAGCCTCGAAGAAACAGGTGGGTTTTACCGGCGGTGGCGGCCGCCGTCGTGGCGGTGGTCGCCTTCTGCGCCGGCGCCGTTCAGTTGTTTCCCTCGATGGAGTACAGCGGTCGCGCATTGCGGTTCCTGGGCGTCGGGCCGGCTCTGCCGGCCACGCAGAAGATCCCTTACGCGTATCTCGGCGACGGCCTTTGGCCGCACGGCTTGGTCAGCCTACTGTTGCCGTTCGCCTTTAATGGGAACACGGGCCCAGGAGAGACCATGAGCCCCTACATGGGGGTCTTCCCGTTGCTGGCGGCGATCGTCGCCCTTTGGCGTTGCTGGAGCAACCTTTGGGTCCGGTACCTTGCCGGGCTCGCCGCCGCCGCCCTTCTTTACTCGCTTGGTTCGTACTCCTTGCTGCATGGAGTGCTTTATGCCGTGGTCCCTCGATTGTGGATGGCGCGAGAGGCGGGCCGCTTTGTTTACCTGGCGGATTTCTCTCTGGCGATTCTTGCCGCCTTCGGGGTGGAGACTCTTCTGTGTGCGCCGGCCCGGAAGGAAGTCTGGGGCGGTATTTGCCGTGTTTTTACCTGGGTTGCTATCGCCGGGGCCGTCGCTTTAGCGGTTCCCGGGATCTTTGGACACCCGGACATCAATCCCTGGACATCGTTCTCGCTTCTCATGGTCCTCCTCTCCTACGGCTTGTTCCGATACATAATCCACGGGCATTCCGGCACGGCGGCGCGGCTGTTGATCGTAGCGCTGATTCTCTTCGACCTGAGCGCCTTCAACTGGGCGCCGCGGAACATCATTCAGCAAGGGCCGTCGCACACCAACCACCTCGACAGGTTGATGAGCTGCCGAGGCGCCGCGAACTTCCTGAAAGCGCGCCCTGGGCCTTTCCGCGTACAGATTCTCACGGACCCGGAGCCGAACATAGGCGATCTGTTCGGAGTTCCGACGCTCAGCGGCAGGGGCGCCACGGTAACGAAGGACGCTCTCGACGTCTTGGGGTATGGCGATCTGCTGAACGCCCGCTACCTCTTGCGGCCCGCTTCGGCCGGAGAGCCCGGGGCCGTGTACCAGGATGCGTCCTGGAAGGTATATGACAATCCAACGGCTTATGGCGGCGCATGGGTAGTGCATGAGACGATTGTCGAACCCTCTCAAGAGCGCTTGCTGAGCCGATTGAACGGGAAGGAAATCGATCCCCGCCGGCAGGCCCTGATCGGGGAGCCGCTGGACGCCGCGTTGGCGCCCCGCATCGAGGGCGCGAACGAAGAGATCTCCTTCCATGCGTATGGCGCGAACAGACTGGAGCTAACCGCTCGTGCGTCAGGCCGCGGGCTGCTGGTATTGAGCGAGTTTTTTTATCCCGGCTGGCGCGCTACCGTGAACGGAAGGGAAGAGCGCATCTACAGGGTGGACGGCGTTCTCCGGGGAATTGTGATTCCTCGCGGCGAGAGCCGCGTCGTGGTGCAATACTCGCCTCGGTCCGTGTTTGGCGGCGCCGTGCTGAGCCTGTCTGCTTTCATTGGCGTCCTGCTCGCTCTTGCGCTCTATAAGAGACCCTACCCCTTCAGATCCTGAAACGCTTCCTCGATCTCCTTCTTCGCCTCCGCCGAAGGCGGGGTCAGGGGCAGACGCGGGGCGCCGCCGTAGTATCCGTTCAGATCCATGGCGTACTTCAGGCCGGGGATGCCGTACTTCACCGTTACCAGGCGGGCGGCGCGGGCGATCCGGTTCTGCCAGTCCAGGCCCGCGGCTTCCTCGCGCTTCAAATGCGCCTCCCAGATGGCAATGCAGGAATACGGGGCGGCATTGGCGTATGCCAGGATGCCGCCGCAGGCGCCCATCAGCAGCGAGGGCCACAGCGTGGGGGCGGAGCCCACCAGGACGTTGAAGCCGGCCTTGGTCTCCCGCACCATTTGCATCACCTTTTCCAGGCTCCCCGAGCTTTCCTTAACGCCGATGATGTTGGGGTGCTCCGAAAGCGCGGCCACGGCGTCGGCGGGGATGTCGATGCCGGTCGTCTGCGGCCAATTGTAAATGATCACCGGGATGCGCGCCTGGTCGGCCACGGCGCGGAAAAACAGCATTTGGGCTTCGGGGCGGCTGAACGCGGTCTTGTAGTAATGCGGCGTTCGCACCATCGCGGCCTTGTATCCCATTCCAGCGGCGGTATTGGTCAGGCTGACGGTCTCGCGAACGCTCTCGGCCCCGGTTCCGGCGATCAACATCTTCTCCGGCGCGGCGTACTGCGCCACCATCTCCCAGAGCGTGGCTTTCTCGCTCGACGTAAGCATGACGCTTTCGCCCGTGGAGCCCATCACAACGTACCCGTGGAGCGCGGTGCGGTTCCATTTCTCGACGTTATGCCGCACCTTGACGGCATAGATCTCGCCATTGTGGTCGAATGGAGTAGCGATTGGTGGGAAAATACCTTGTAGCTTCATTTTCGTTGACACCACCATAACAATTATATGTTCTCTCTGGAAATCGAGTGCGGACCGGAAGACCGGGACTTTCTCATCGCCGAATTGTGGGAGCAAGGCTCGGCCGGAATCGTCGAGCTGAATGCGCGCCTCGTGCGGGCGTTCTTCGATGACGGGGCCCGCCGCGGGGCGTTGCTCAACATGTACCCCGGCTCCCGATTGCGAATGGAAGAGCAGCGCGACTGGGTGCAGGCGGCGCGCGACCTCCTGCAACCCATGACAGTAGGCGCGCGATTCTACCTCGTGCCGGCGTGGCGCGACGATCCCGCGCCGCCGGGGCGCTCGCGGATCGCCGTAAATCCCGGGCTGGCGTTTGGCACGGGGGTACACGAGACTACGCAGTTGTGCATGGAGGCGCTCGAAGACTACCTCGCGCCCGGCATGAGCGTACTCGATGTGGGTACCGGATCCGGGATTCTGGCGGTCGCGGCCGGGCTGCTCGGGGCGGGGAAGATCTACGCCTGCGACATTGACGCCGTCGCGGTGGAAATCGCCGGCGGGCTGGATGGCCCGCCTCACCGGTTTGTGGGATCGGTGGACGCCGTGGCATCCGGCTCGGCGGATGTCGTCCTGGCAAACATCAGTCCCGAGGCCATCGTTCGGCTGGCGCCCGATCTGCTGCGCGTGCGGCGTGCGGGTGGCGTCCTGCTAGCCAGCGGCCTGGAGCGTAGCGAGGTCGCCAGGGTGCAAGAGAAGATGCCCGAGGCGCGCGAGGTCCGCTACAAGAACGACTGGGCGCTGATGGCGATCTGAGCCCAATGCCGTTCACTCGACGAATTGACGGGGAATTGCGCTAAGGAACCACGCAAGAATAAGTTCGCAGCGCCGGCGTGGCGCGGACTCTCAGTCTGCCGCGTCCCGACTCTTCGGGACGCGCTTTGGTGCATGTTCGGCAGGCCTCCCAATGAGTCGGGACGCCGCAGGCATGAGTGCCATGAGTGCCTGCGCCAATTGCCTGTCCCCTGAAATCAAGGGGCTGGTTCGTTCAAGAACTCGTCTCCCGGAACGGGACTGCGGGACCGCGGTCCCGGTTCTCTCTTCCGATACTCCCGTCCACAACCACCGTTTTCCAGCGC